>Ga0070670_100001534_pt1 | contig 18611 bp, 17 predicted proteins | sample KBSS63metaG_FD_64665 | JGI IMG/M metagenome (GOLD analysis project Ga0070670, IMG submission 64665) | Switchgrass rhizosphere microbial communities from Kellogg Biological Station, Michigan, USA - KBS S6-3 metaG | ecosystem: Host-associated > Plants > Roots > Rhizosphere > Soil ... | reverse complement strand
GATCCCGGCCGCGGCGTGAGCGCCACGCTTGCGGTCACCGCCGCAGGCGACGTGCGCACACGAATCGACGGCCTCGTCGCCGCGCCGGTCGACGTTCGCCTGCGGGTCACGCGTATCGGGGGCGGAGACGATGAGCTCGTGCCGCTCACGCGTGCTGCCGATGGCGACTACGTCGGGGTTCTTTCGGCGCCGCCGCGCGGCCGATGGGTCGTCACGCTCGAATCGCGCGCGTGGCGGTTGCCGACGACGATCACCGATCAGCTTGCCGAAGTGCGGCTCGGACTTGCGGAGCCGCCTCCGCGCACGGCGGAATAGCCGAAGGGAAGAAGCGTACACATCGAAAGTCGAAGCTCGGAACAGGAGGCGGCGATGGACAGCACCTTGGCACATCGGCTCGAGTGGACGATCTGGCCGGCCTTTCTCGTCGCCGCCGCGGCGGAGACCGTCTTCTTCACGATGTTCGACCCAACGGATCTCTACTTTTTCGGTAGCCCGCTCGAACTGTCGCGGCAGGCGATGTATACGCTCGGGTTCTTCGGCTTCTGGGCGATGGGCGTCGCGTCGTCGGCGCTCACCGTCTTCCTCGCGCGCTCGCCGTTCGAGATCAACCGTTGCCCGCTCTCCGGCTTCGAGCGTCCGCCGGGATGCCCCAAGCGCGAGACCGACTCGGACCCGACGGTGTAGCGGCAGATCCCGTAAACGAGATGGCGCTCAGCGTAATCATCAGTGCGTGGCTCGTCGGCCTGCTGGGTGGCCTCCATTGCCTCGCGATGTGCGGCGGGTTCGTGGCCGCAGCGGCAATGCGCGATGGTGGCGGCGGCGGTGGGAACGTGGCGCCGCTCGTTCCGGCGCGCGTGCTGACGTTGCGCCAACTCGGCTACCACGGGGGACGCATCGGCGCGTACGTGCTGCTCGGTGCCGCGTTCGGCGCGGCGGGTGCGACCGCACTGCGGGCCGCGGAAGTGATGCCGATCCAGCGCGCGTTGTATATCGTGGCGAACGGCTTTCTCCTGCTGCTGGCGCTCGGGCTCGTCACGCGCTCGATAATGCTGCAGCCGCTGCAGCGCGCGGGCGCCATAGCATTTGGAAGGGCGCTGCCGATCCTGCAGCCGTTGCTGCGACAGCCGGGGATCGGGGGCCGCCTCGCGCTTGGAATCGTCTGGGGCTTCGTGCCGTGCGGGCTCGTCTACGGAACGCTGCCGCTCGCGCTGTTCGCGGGAAGTGCGGTCGACGGTGCAATTGTCATGCTCGCCTTCGGCATCGGGACGCTGCCGAACCTCATGGCGACCCAGTACCTGCTCGGCCGCACCAACCGGCTCGCCGGAAACCGCACGGCGCGGATCGGGGCGGCCGTGCTCGTCGCCGCGTTCGGCGCACTTGGGATCTACCGCGCACTGTTCGATCCGGCCGCGTTGGCGCAAGGACCGTTCTGCCTGTAGGCCGGCGCAGGACACAGCGGTCGGGTGCCGACAAACCTGAGTCGCGCCACGACGTGTCCGAAGCGAGGGCGGCGCGGCGTCGGCCCGCGTTCAGCCCTCGGGTTGCCTCAATTGTTGACGTTCAGCACGGCCGCGAAGTGCAACGAGGCGACGCAACCGCCGCCAACATTCGGGATCGAAAGCTTGCCCTCGATTCCCTGGCCTGTCGGGTGCAGCGAATCGATCGTCGACGGATGCGCATTGCCATCCTGGCCCGGCCCAGTGCAGGCAACGCTCCCCGCCATCTGGTAGAGCCTGCCGAAGTGCGTCAGCGGTCCCGTGGCCGTGCAGACGATGCCGTTGTGATTCGTGTCGACAAACGTGAAGACGAGCGTTGTCGACGCCTCCCCGTTCTGCGTGACCGCCAAAGAGTAGCGCGCCCGAAACGCGGCGTCGTTATCCGCCGGATCGGCGCAATTGCTGACCGAACCCGCCATGGAGCCCGAGTAGTTGCCGCTCATGGGCTCTGTCGCGGTGGTCTGGCGCACCACGGGCTTGGTCACCGTGCCGAGACCGTTGACCGTGTACGTCAGCGCGGCGTGGTAGATGTCAGTGGGCGAAAACGTCGCGGTGCCAGCGGGATTGATCGTGTAGCCCTGCCACGGATCGAGGAAATGAGTGCCGGTGATGGCGTAGAGCGTTCCGGTGTACCTGCCGGCGCCATCATCGTTGATCTGCGCCGTGTACCACGTTGGCTTTCCATCGGCGCCATAGATGAAGAAGGCGATGAACTGGTTGGTGCCGTTCTGAATCAGGAACAAGCCCCATCCAGGCTCCGCGGCATCGTAATACACGTCGGTATAGTTCGCGGCCTGGACTTGGACCGCCGAACACAGTAGCAGCAATGAAACCAGCAATTGCTTCCACATGGCTCGTCCACGGTATGTTGGTCGAGGAACGCTTATCTTATTCCCAATCGCGACGCGTTCAGTACGCTCATCAACCTCAACCAATTACCTGCTGCGCTCGGCCAGCCGCCGGACTACGACCCGAGACGGAGCGGCGTACCGCAACGGTGTTCGCACGAGCGTACCGACGTCGGCATCGAGACGCGGAGTCGGTTTGCCGTGCCCCGTTTCGAGGCGCCGACTCCACGCGTGGTCGAGCGATTGCCGCCGGCAGAGCTACAACTGCGCGAGGATCATCGGTCTCATTTGCCGTGCGGCGAAACCGTGACGTGCCACGTTACGTCGACATCGACGTTCTTGGACGGATCAGACGGATCTACAACGACCACGCCAGAAATGTGAATGATGTGGTCACCCACGGACGGCGGCGCGAGCAGGAGGGCGTAGCCATCGGCCACCATCGGTCCGTATGTGCCAGCCAAGGCATCGGCGCAGCCGAAATATTGCAGGATATTGTTGTCGGGAAGCGTCGAGCTGAAGACGGGCGAGGTCGAGCGGTATGCCGCTATGTCGTCAATCGGTTTGCCGTCCACCTGGACCTCGATATCCGTGAACGCGTCCACCGCCGCCTTCGCGCCTTCCCGCAGCTGGGCCACGGTGAAGTTCGTGTCCGGATCGGCACACAGGGAATTGTCGAACTCGGCGAAGTTGACGGTTGCGTATAAGGCCGTACCCGCCGGAATGGTGAAGTGTCGATTGACGACGGGCGACGCGTTGCCAAGAAACCATACGTGCTTTGGCTGGCCGATGGCGATCTTGTCTTCGTTCCCCTCCAAAATCGGGTTATCGGCTGCGGGCACAGACAGGAGCCACTGGTTGGCCGCCGCCAGCCACTCTCCGTAAGTGAGACCATGGAAGTGTGCGTCGGGCGGGATGATCCCTGGATTCTGATTGGCCGCATTTGCGGGCAATGCCGCGACCACGGATGCGGCAAGCATAGCGAACACTATTGCACGCGAGAGTGCTCTCGCGATTCCAATGGCGCTCATATCGGTCTCCCGGTTTCGTCTGCCGGATGTTGCTCGGGACGATATCGTCGCGAGAATTCGGCGTGCCGCAATGCGGCTATATGTCGGATTTGCGCCAAGGTCCGGCAAACATGGCGCATACGGGTGCATATACCCCTGCCCGCTACCGATCGCAAGCCTTCTCGCGGGGCGGAGGTGTGAGGATGCCGACGCCCTCGCGACGGCGCCTCGTGCGCCTTCGGTTGGCTGAGCGCCCCGGGCCTGGCTCGACTGCAGCTGTTCCGGTTGTCCGAAGCCTCGCGAACCGCAAGGCGGTCGCTCCATGCGGCCCTCGCGTGAAACAAAAGAAACAACTCTCGCCGGCCGGCGAAATCCCCCTGTTGCAACGGTTCGATACGCTCTCCTCATGGCGCGTTGCGTTGGCTGCACAGCTCGGAAGCGGACGCGCCTCTCGACTTACCGGACACAGAAGGAAGCGTATGGAGCCAACCAATTGCCTTTCGGACTTCCGCGGGTGCGAAATCTCCGGCGCGACTCCCGGAGCACTGGACGCATTCGAGCACGCCCTTGCGACGTTCCAGAGCTGGCGCAACGGTTCTGACGGATACCTCGCGCCCGCGCTGCAGGATGCGCCATCGTTCGTGATGGCGCACGTGCTTCAAGCCTATCTGTATCTTGCCAGTCGTGATCCGGTGCGGGTCCGCCGAGCGCGCCCGGTGCTGGCCCGGCTGTGGCAAATGCCTGCCAATGCGCGGGAGCGCCTTCACCTTTCAGCCATCGCTGCAATCTTGGCCGACGATTACGAACACGCCAAGGCGTTGCTCGGCGGGTTGCTGACAAGGGAACCACGCGATGTACTTGCGCTGCAGGTAGCCCATAACCTGGATTACCTCACCGGCGACGTCGCTCGCATGAGTGACCGCGTGGCCGGCGTCCTGCCGGCGTGGTCGAGCGATATGGCTGGGTACCACGCGGTCCTGGCAATGCATGCGTTCGCGCTCGAGGAGGGCGGGCAATTCGCGCGCGCCGAAGAATTCGCGAAGCAGGCCTTGAAGCTCAATCCGTTCGACGCGCGCGCGCATCACGTGATGGCGCACGTGTTCGAGATGACGGAGCGCGCCGACGCCGGCGTGCAATGGATGCAGGAGCACATCGAGATCTGGACTGCCGACACTGTGGTAGCCACCCACTGTTGGTGGCACCTGGCGCTTTTCCACCTCGCCGAAGGTCGGATCGAGCGTGCGTTGGCGGTTTATGACACGCGCGTGCGGGCCGGTCGGTCGGACGAAGTCGCCGACATGATCGATGCCGCCGCGCTTCTTTGGCGGATCGAACTGAAAGGCGGCCACGCTGGCGCGCGCTGGAGCGAACTCGCCTCCGCCTGGGCACCGCACATCGCCGACGCCTTCTGTACCTTCAACGACCTGCACGCGATGATTGCGTTCGTCGGCGCGCGCAGGTGGGACCTCGCGCAGCGCATGGAGCGCGAGCTCGCGCAACGCCAATCATCCTGCACGCGTCATGGCGATACGACGCGGCTCATCGGGCTGCCGGCGTGCCGCGCGTTGACCGCTTTCGGCCGCGGCGAGTACACCACCGCGATCGGTTTGCTGGTCAGCCTGCCGGCGCTCGCGCATCGAATCGGCGGCAGCCACGCGCAGCGCGATGTGCTTCAACTCACGTTGCGGCGCGCCCTCGAGTGCATGAGCCGACCCGTATCCCGCCTTCGCACCGCTGTCCGGCTTTCGACGCGGCATCCCGCGACCACGCCGGATCGAGGCATCCTGCGCCGCCCGTCGCTGTAGCGAAAACGTTCGCAAATTGCCCGATCGGCTGACGATTGGCGCCGATCTGACCGTCCCGCTCGCACGCGCGTCAACCCGTGATAATCTGTTCCGCCGGCGGTTGGCGGTGCTGGAATTCCGCTCCTCACCTGAGCGGCAGCGGTGGCGGTCCTCGTCGGCTTCGTCCAGTTCAAGCGAGAGGGGGAGTCATGTACCAGCAGACGTACGACCCTATGGGTAACGCGTTCCTGTCCACCATCATCGCCGCAATTCCGATCCTGACGCTGCTCTACTTCATCGCGTTGCATCGTCACCGCGATTCGCAAGGGAACGTGCTCCTTGGCATCTCGGCGCCGTGGGCGGCGCTCTACGGTGTCATCGCAGCTTTCCTGGTCGTCTGCCTGGTCTTCAAGATGCCGGTGGCCTCGGCCGTATCGGCGTTCGCGCTCGGCTCGCTCTCGGGATTTCTCGGCATCATCTGGATCGTTCTGGCGGCGATGTTTCTCTACACGATGAGCGTCGTTACGGGAAAGTTCGAGGTCGTGAAGGAATCCATCGTCCACATCTCTTTCGACCGGCGGCTGCAGTGCGTCCTGATCGCATTCTCGTTCGGCGCGATCATCGAAGGCACGTCGGGATTCGGCACTCCGGTAGCGATTGCCGGGGCCGTGATGGTGGGCTTGGGTTTCAAGCCTTTCCAGTCGGCAGTCCTCAATCTGCTGGCCAACACGGCGCCCGTGGCCTGGGGAGCCATCGGCACCCCGATCGTGACATTGGCCGCCGTGAGCGGCCTCGACCAGGTGACGCTTTCCGCCATGGCGGGCCGCCAGCTGCCCTTCGTGTCGATCCTGGTTCCGTTCTGGCTCGTGGCCGCGTTCGTGAAGATGGAGGGCGGTACCTGGAAGGAGGTATTCGAGGTGTGGCCGGCCGCATTGGTCGCCGGCGCATCGTTTGCGCTGATGCAGTACTTCGCGTCCGGGACACAGGAATTCCACCTGATGACCGACGTCGTGTCGGGTGTGTTCTCGGTCATCTGCACGGCGTTGTTCCTCCGCTTCGTCTGGCATCCGAAGACCCGCTTCCTGCTCAAGGCGGATCGCGATGCGTTGGCGAAGGCCGGCAAGAGCGCCGCCGTGACGACCGACAGCACCGAGTGGAAATACCCGTACACGGTCCAGGAGACGGTGCATGCGTGGCTCCCGTGGGTGATCCTGATCGCCTGCTGCGCACTGTGGGGCATGCCGGACTTCAAGAAATATTTGAACGAGCTCTTCGCGAACGTCAAATTCACGACGACGCTTCTCGGGACGACGTTCGGCGGCACGCTTTCGCTGCCTTATTGGGACATGCCGTCGCTGCACAACCTGGTGCAGCGCATGCCGCCGGTCGCGCCGATCAATGCCAAGCCGGAGGCGGCACGCTTTACCATCAACTGGCTCTCGGCGGCAGGCACCGGCGTGTTCGTTGCCGCGCTCCTGTCCGGACTCGTGCTCAAACTCACCGCGACTCAGTGGAAAGATGCGTTCTGGCGGACGCTTCAGCGCATGAAGACTCCCGTGGTCGTGATCGCGCTGGTACTGGGATTGGGCTTTCTCACGCGTTATTCGGGCACCGACGCGGTGCTGGGTCTCGCGTTTACCGGGGCCGGCTATTTCTATCCGTTCTTCGCGGCCTACCTCGGCTGGCTGGGGGTATTCCTCACCGGCTCCGATACGGCTTCCAACGCATTGTTCGGCAGTCTCCAGCGGATCACGGCCCAGCAGTTGCACTTGAACGAGATCCTGATCGTGGCGACCAACTCGACGGGCGGCGTCATGGGCAAGATGATCGATGCCCAGTCCATCATGGTGGCCTGCGCCGCTTGCTATGACGATCCGAAGGAGCGCACGCATGCGCTGGGCCCGATCTTCCGGACTGTGTTCTTCTATTCGATTGCCGGTGCAGCAGTGATCGGCGTCATCGCGATGCTGCAGGCGTACGTATTCCCCGGCGTGATCCCGGTTCCTCCAGCGGGGAAGTGACGCTTACCGGTGGGGCTGCACGGTCGATCCAATTCGAATCGGCCTGGATCGAGCTCTACGAGAGGCGGGGCGGCGAGTGGCGTCGTGTGGGCAACGTGTCGAATTTCAAATGATCGCCCGCAGCCCCTGCCGTGAGTCCGGCGCTAGCGCGAAAGAGGCCCAATCGCGCGTGCTCATTCAGCGAGCTTGCATCACCACTTCAATTCGCCCTTGTTGACCTTGGCGCCGATTTCGAGTGCCAGCATCAGTCCCGCTGCCTGATAGGCCGACTTCATCGCCTCGATCAGCGCGGCCGAACCCGGCGCCTTCGTCAGTTCCGATTCAAAGCGGGCGGGATACGACTGAGTGTAGGCATGCCGCGAGGCATCTTGCGCCGCGTTTCAAGCTGGAATAGCATTCCATCTTGATGGAAACCGCTTCCAACCTGCCTGGCGGCATCGAGCGGCCCAACGACTGGCAGGCCCCGCCCTCCGCTGAAACGTTCCAGCGCAAGCCGCGTGCCGGCATGTCCAGGCGGCTCCGGCTCGCACGGCGCATTGCGTGGAACCTGCTGCCGCCGCTCACGTTTGCCGCCATGGTCGCGCTGTGGTGGGGCGCGGTCGCGTTCTTCAGGATCCCTGCTTACCTTCTTCCCGGACCGGGTGCCGTGTTCGGGCGAATCGTCAGCGATGCCGGCATCCTGTGGACGCATTCGCAGGTTACGCTGATCGAGATCCTGCTGGGCTTCGCCCTCACCATCGTCACCGCGATCCCGCTGGGCCTCCTCATCGCGCTGTCGGCGCTTGCGAAGCAGATCGTGTATCCGCCCATCATGCTGATGCAGCTCGTGCCGAAGATCGCCGTCGCGCCGCTCTTTCTCGTGTGGCTCGGCTTCGGGCTCGAGTCGAAGGTGCTGCTCACGATCCTGATGACGTTCTTCCCATTGCTGCTCGCAAGCATTAGCGGCTTCATGATCCTGGACGACCGGCTGCTGTACCTCACGAAATCGATGGGCGCGTCGAGCTGGGACACATTCCGGTATCTGCGTTTCCCCGCCGCGCTGCCCGTGATCTTCTCGGGCATCAAGACGTCGGCGACCATCGCGGCCACCGCGGCGATCGTCGCCGAGTTCGTCGGCGCCAACAAAGGGCTCGGTTACGTGCTGCTGCGTGGCACGAGCACGATGGACATCGAGCTCGTGTTCGCCGTGCTGGTCGTGCTCACGTTCGTGGGCATCGCGATCAATTATCTCGTCGAGTTCAGCGAGTGGGCGATGACGCCCTGGCAGAGGGCGAAGTACAACTGACGCGCACCAGGCGTCGCCGGTCAACATAACGGGGACCACCCCTAAATTGAAGGAGGTCACATGCGTCAACTGCTCTTGAAGTCGCTCACCGCATCGGTTGCCGAATGCGCGCTCGCCGCGTCGATCGCGGTTGCGTCGGCCGCGGCAGCGGCGGCCGACACGCCCGTCACGTTCCAGTTGAACTGGATGGCGGGCGGTCCGAATGCCGGTTTTGCGGCGGCCGTGGCGGAGGGGTTCTACAAGGACCAGGGGCTCGACGTGACGCTCGTGCAAGGCAATGGCTCCGGCAACACGGCGCAGCTCGTCGCCAACGGCCGCGCGCAGCTCGCGTACGCCGACGCCGTCGCCGTGATGCAGCTCATCGCCAAGGGGGCGCCGATGAAGATCGTCTCGACGGTGTACCAGTCGAACCCGAACGCCGTGATGTCGCTCAAGAAGGCCGGCATCAAGTCGGTCGGCGACCTCAAGGGCAAGAAGGTCGGCGTGCCGTCCGGCTCTTCGCAGACGACGATGCTGCCGCTCCTGCTCAAGGCCAACAATCTCAAGGAATCCGACATCAACATGATCGACATGCCGGTCGCTTCGATGGTGCCGGCACTGTTGCAGGGCCAGGTCGACGCAGTGCTGGGGTCGATCGATGCGTACCAGATCCAGGCCGAGGCGCAGGGCGCGCAGCTCGATGTCTACCGGTTCGCCGACTATGGCGTGCCGACCGTCAGCACGTCGATCTTCGCGAGCAACGACTTCCTCAAGAACAATCCCGACGTCGTGAAGAAGTTCGTCGCGGCAAGCCTCAAAGGCTGGAGCTTCGCGCTCGACAAGCCGGACCAGGCAGTGAAGGACCTGAAGAAAGTATTCCCGGAGGTCAACGAAAAGCTCGCGGCCGCCGAACTCGCTGCGATCACGCCGCTCTTTTGCAGCGGCGGCGCCAAGTACATCGGCAAGGCCGAGGATCCGCTGTGGACGAAGTCGCAGGAGCTCCTGTCGGAAGTGAAGCTGCTACCCGCCGGGCAGGATCCGAAGACGTACTACAGCAGCGACTACCTGCCGCCCGCGTCGGCGATGCGCGCGTGCAAGTCGTGACGAATAAAGCCGCGAAGCGCTGATTCGCAGACGATGGCCAAGTCCGGCTACACGTATCAGGATCTCCAACCGGGGATGGCGTTCCGCAGCCCCGGGCGGACGATCACCGAGGCGGACATCGTCGCCTTCGCCGGAATGACCGGCGACTACTCGGAGTTGCACACGAGCGAGGTCTACGCTCGGGCCAGCCAGTTCGGACGGCGCGTCGCGCACGGGATGCTGGGCCTCGCGTTTGCGCACGGCCTCATGTGGCCGCGCACGGGCGAGTTGCGCGAAACGGCGATCGCCTTCCTGGGGATCAGCGACTGGAGATTCGTCGGCCCGATCTTCGTCGGCGACACGATCTTCGTCGACTACAGGATCGCGGAGCTTCGCGACAGCAAGTCGAAGCCGTCGCAGGCGATCGCGACGTTCGATGTCGAGCTCGTCAACCAGGACGGGCAGGTGGTGCAGCGCGGCCGCAAGGCGCTGCTCGTGTCGAAGATTCCGCTCTCAGGCGTTGAGGCGTCGCAGCGGCCTTCCTCGACGCAGAGCGCGTGACGGGCATGTCGATGTCCGCAGCGGCGGTTGCCGAGACGAAGTGCGGGGTGCCGATTGCCATTCGCTCCGCATCGAAAATCTTTGGTGAGGACACCGAGGACCCGTTCCGCGCGCTGAAGGAAATATCGGTCGACGTCGAGGCCGGCGAGTTCGTATCCGTCGTCGGCCCGTCGGGATGCGGCAAGAGCACCCTCATGCTGATGGTCGCGGGGCTCCTCGAGCGCAGTCACGGCGACATCGCGATCGATGGACGCTCCGTCACGCAACCCGTCACCGACGTCGGCATCGCGTTCCAGGACCACCTGCTGCTCGATTTTCGCACCGCGCTCGCCAACGTCACGCTGCACGCCGACATTCGCAAGCTGCCGAAAAAGCGGATCGAGGCGCGCGCCCGCGAGCTCTTTGCGCAGCTCCGGCTGACGCAGGCGATGGACAAGTACCCGCGCCAGCTTTCGGGCGGCATGCGCCAGCGGGTGTCCCTGATCCGCACGCTCGTCCACGATCCGTCGCTCCTGCTGATGGACGAGCCGTTCGGGGCGCTCGATGCGCTGACGCGTCTGCAGGTTCGCACCGATCTGGAGGCACTGTGGCTCAAGCGGCGGCCGACAGTGCTCTTCATCACGCACAGCGTCGAAGAGGCCGTCGGGCTCTCGGATCGCATCCTGGTGATGAGCCCGAGCCCCGGCGAGGTGATCGAGGAGATCCGCGTCGACATTCCGCGTCCGCGTCCCATTGTATTGGGCGACGTCCACGAGTTCGCGCAATACGTCGATCGCATCCACCGCCACTTCGAGCGGCTCGGCGTGCTGCACGGCTTCGACGCGGTGACGCACTGATGGCCGAGCCGATCCACCGCCGCGATGGCGCGAGCGCCGACGGGAGCGCGTCGCGTGCCGTGCTCACGATCGACGGACCGATCGCCGAGATCGCGCTCGATGGCGGACCGCTCAACCTCGTGAACGCGCAGCTTTTGCGCAGTCTCGCTTCGGCATTGAGCGACGTCGCGGCCGCGACTGCGATTCGCTGCGTCATTCTTCACGGCGGCGCCGCGCGCGCCTTCTGCGCCGGCAGCGACATCCACGAGCTCGCGACGCTGCACGAGGACGCGAGCGAGCGCAAGATCCTGTTCGAGGACATGGTGTTGCGGCGGCTCGCGCGCCTGCCCATGCCGACGATCGCGGCGATCGACGGCCCCGCGATCGGCGGTGGTTTCGAGCTGGCGCTCGCGTGCGATCTCCGCATCGCTCGCCGCGGAGCGAAGATAGGCCTTTCGGAATCGCGCTTGGGCGGCCTGGCCGGCAATGGCGCGGTGCGACTGACGCGACTCATCGGACCGGCGCGCGCGAAGGAGCTTCTGTACACCGGCGACACGCTCGCCGCCGAGCAGGCGCTCGCGTGGGGCGCGATCAACCGCATCGCCGAGGACGGCACGGCGCTCGACGCCGCGCGGGCGCTTGCCGCGACCATCGCCGCACGCGGTCCGTTGTCCAACCGGCTCGCGAAGACACTCGCCGATGCCGCGCAGGATGGCGCGCTCGACGCCGCATTGTCGCTGTCGACCGCCGCGCAGCAGCAGATCTTCGACAGCGCCGACCTGCACGAGGGCGTCGCGGCGTTTCTAGCGAAGCGCGATCCGGTTTTCCAGGGACGATAGCGCATGGAAAAGATCACCGCCGACGAAGCGGCTCGGCTCGTTCAGGACGGCGACGCGATCCTCATCAGCGGCTCGGGCGGCGGACATTCGGTGCCCGAGGCCTTGCTCGCCGCGGTGGAGCGCCGCTTTCTCGCGGAACGCAAACCGCTTGGGCTTACGTCCGTCAGCGTCGTCGGCGTTGGCGACCGCATTTCACTCGGCGCCGATCACATCGGCCACGAGGGCCTCTTGCGGCGCGCGATCACGAGCGCGCTGGTCGATTCGCCCCGGCTGGTCGCGCTCGCCGCCGCCGACAAGATCGAGGCGTACACGCTGCCGCAGGGCGTGCTGTCGCAGCTGATGCGCGACATGGCTGCGGGCCGGCCGGGGTTGATCACGAAGACGGGGCTCGATACTTTCGTCGATCCGCGCCAGCAAGGTGCGCGGCAAAGCCCGCGCACGCCGCCGGGCTTCGTCGAAGTGGTCCATCTCGCTGGCGAGGAGTGGCTCCTGTTCAAGCCGGTCCCGGTGAACGTCGCGTTCCTGCGCGGCACCACGTCCGACGAGGACGGCAACATCACGATGGAAGAGGAAGCGGTGCTGGGCGAGATGCTCGCGATGGCGCAGGCGACGCGACGCGCCGGCGGCATCGTCGTTGTCCAGGTCAAGCGGATGGCCCGTCGCGAAACGTTGCCGCCGAAGCAGATCCGGATACCCGGCATCCTCGTCGACTTCGTCGTCGTGGATCCGGAGCAGCGCCAGACCTACGCCACGTATTACGACCCGAGCTATTCGGGCGAGCTGCGCATCCCGGTCGGGGACATCAAGCCGCTGCCGTTCGGACCACGCAAGGTGATTGTCCGGCGCGCTGCGATGGAATTGTTTCCGGGCGCGATCTGCAACCTCGGTGCCGGCGTGTCGACGGGCCTGTCGACGATTGCGGCGGAAGAGGGCCTGCTCGACGCCGTTCACCTGACGAACGAGCAAGGCATCATCGGTGGCGCGCCGATCACCGGCCGCGATTCGGGCGGCGGACAGAACTTCGCCGCCATGATCGAGCAGCCGGCGCAGTTCGACTTCTACGACGGCGGCGGACTCGATCTCGCTTTCCTGTCGTTCGCCGAGGTCGATGCAGAAGGCAACGTGAACGTCAGCCGGTTCGGCGACAGGATCATCGGCGTCGGCGGGTTCATCAACATCGCGCAGAACGCGAAGTGCGTCGTGTTCAACGGCACGCTGACGGCGGGCGATCTCGACATCGGCTGGGAAGGCGGCCGGACGGTGATCCGCAAGGAAGGGCGGCACCGGAAGTTCGTGCCGAAGCTCGAGCAGATCTGCTACAGCGCGGCGATCGGGCGGGCGAAGGGCCAGCGCACGCTGTTCGTGACGGAGCGCGCGGTGTTTCGTGTGGGCCGCGACGGTCTGGAGCTGATCGAGATCGCGCCGGGGCTCGACGCCGAGCGCGATGTGATCGCGCATATGCGCTTCCGGCCGCGGATCGCGCGCGATCTCCATGTGATGGATCTTCGCATCTTCGCGGCCGGCAAGATGGACCTTGCCGCGCACGTTCGCCGCAAGCCGCCGCGCTACCGTACGCCGCGCGTCGCGCAATGGTACGAGGCCCGCAAGTCCCGCCTCGACGCGGTTGCACCGGACGCAAACGGCGCGGAGCCGTCGAGCCGATGAGCGCCATCCGCATCACGGGCGCGACGCGCCTCTATCCGATCATCGGCGATCCGATTGCGCAGGTGCGCTCGCCGGAAGTTTTCAGCGCGCGGTTCGCGGCGGCCGGAACGCCAGCGGTCTGCATTCCGGTGCACGTGCCGTCCGAGCGCTTCGAAACGATCGTTCCCGAGCTCATGGCGCTCGGCAACGTGGACGGCCTCATTGCGACCGTGCCGTTCAAGCCGCGAATGCTGCCCTTCGCCGATCGCCTCGGACGCGCGGCGAAAACCGTCGGCGCGCTCAATGCGCTGCGGCGCGAGGCCGACGGCTCGTGGACCGGCGACATGTTCGACGGAATGGGCTTCGTGCACGGCGCGAAGAACAAGGGCGAGCGGCTCGCGGAACGCCGCGTCGCGCTGTTCGGCGCGGGCGGCGCAGGCAGCGCCATCGCCTGCGGCCTCGCGGAAGCCGGCGCGAAGTCGATCGCCGTCATCGATCAGGACGGTGCCAAGGCGCAAGCCCTCGTGTCGAAGCTCGCGCGCGCGTTCCCGAGCTGCGCCGTTTCGGCGGCGCAGGAGATGCCGGGGTCGGTCGACATGGTCGTGAACGCGTCGCCGGTAGGCATGAAGCCGGGCGATGGCCTGCCGGGGAACATAGGGCGCCTCGATCCCGGCACGCTCGTCGGCGACGTCGTCATTCTGGCGGGTCAATCGCCGATGATCCGCCACGCGATCGAGTGCGGTTGCCGCTATGTGGACGGCCGCGAGATGATGGACGGTCAAGTGGACGCGCTGCTCGCGTTTTTCGCCGATGTCGCACGTCCCCGCTGACCGCTGCCTTGCGATCGTCGAGCTGCTTGCCGCGCGCGCCGGCGAAATGCCGCTCGGCGAGATCGCCGAGCAATTGGCGCTTCCGAAGAGCGGAACGCACCGGCTGCTCGCGACGCTGATCGACCGCGGCTGGGCCGAGAAGGACCCGGACACGAGCTTTTACCGGCTGACGATGCGGCTCGCGGTGCTGGGCCAGCAGTTCTTCGCGGCAACCGGCATCCCCGACATCTGGCAGCCGATCCTCGACCGTTTTGCCCAGCGCTGCCAGGAGTTCGCGCGGCTTGCCGTCGTCGACGGGCATTCGCTGGTGTGGGTCGCGCACGCGCAGGGCGCCTCCGGCGGCCTCATGTACCAGCCGTCCCTCACGTCGAACACTGTGCCGCTGTTCGCGACGGCCAGCGGGAAGGCGTGGCTCGCGACGCTTTCCGTCGATCGCGCGATGCAGCTTGTGACGAAGAACGGCGGGCTGAAGGACGCCGGCCATTACGGCCCGAACGTCGTGCGCTCGGTGGATGCGCTGCTGCGCGAAATTCGCGCGACGGCGCGCCGCGGCTACGGGGTGGCATTCAGCGAAGCGGAGTTCGGCGTGAGCGCCGTCGCAGCGGCGGTTCGCGCAGGCGACGGCGGCCCGGCGCTCGGCACGGTCAGCATCGCGGGGCCGAGTGCGCGCATCACCGAAAAGCGCGCGCAGGAGCTCGCGCCCATCGTCCTCGAGACGGCGCGGGAGTTGTCGAAGCTGTGGCCGCTGCGGGTCGGTGTCCGCGACGTGCGGCAACGCGACCTCGTCGCCCGTCTTCCACGCCGCCGCGCGGCTGCCTGATCTGCAAACTGAGCCGCGAGCGAAGCGAGCCACGCGCGAGCGCGGCGAGCCGTAGGTCGCCGTCAGCCGTTGCGGCGCGCCGCCCAGTACGTCGCGCCTTCGGGACCGTAGCGCTCGGAATGCGGAACCTCGCGGTCGAGCGTGAACGTGTCGCCGGGCTTCAGGTGGCGGACGTCCTTGCCGACGCCGAGCCACATCTCGCCCTGCACCACGAGCGCCTCCACCGAGAACGGATGGGTGTGCGAGTCGAGGACCACCTTCGGCGCCCACTTGCGCTCGACGACCTCGTCGAACCCGTTCGCACGCTGGCGAGCGGAGAACTCCTCGAACGTGACCTGGCTCATGGGTGCTGCATCGGTGGCTTCAGCCGCCGACGACCTCGAACTCGACACCGACGTTGTTGCGTGTCGCGTGCGAGTACGGGCAGATTTTCTCGTGTGCTTCCTTGGTCAGTGCGGCAAGCTCCGCCTGCGGCAGGGACTTGTCCTCGACCCGCATCTTAACCGCGAGGCCGAAGCCGCCGGCGTCGCGCGGGCCGATCGACACGGCGCACGTGACCGTCGCGCCCGTCGCGTTCTTCTTCTGCTGCTTGGCGACGAAGTCGAGCGCGCCGGCGAAGCACGCGGCATAGCCGCAGGCGAAGAGGTGCTCCGGCGTGGTCGTATCAGGCCTGCCGGGTCCGCCCATCGCCTTTGGAACCGAGAGATCGGCGCCGATCGTCCCGTCGGTGGCTTGGGTGCGTCCATTGCGGCCGCCGGTCGAGGTGGCGGATGCCGTGAAAAGCGGCTTGATCGTATCCACGGGATTCGGTCTCCAGAGTGAAAGAGCGCCAGTGTAATCCGGCCGTGCGCGATGGCGCTTCTTTGCGGCCAAGAACGCGCCTTCGTCGGTAACAATTACCTGCCACGCTGCTTGACCTGCGTCATAGCTCCCGCAAGCCGAGGCGGTCATCATGCCGCCATGACGATCGGTGTCACCCTCGATGTCGACTTGCTGCGCCGCTACGATCGACCCGGGCCGCGCTATACGTCCTACCCGACGGCGCCGCAGTTCGTGCCCGGCTTCGACGAGCAGGCGCTGCGCGAAGCGGCGACGGAGAGCAACGGCGACCCGATCCCGCGGCCGCTGTCGCTGTATGTGCACGTGCCTTTCTGCACGAGCCCGTGCTTTTACTGCGCGTGCAACCGCGTCATCACGCGCGACCGCTCGCGCGGAGCGGCGTACCTCGCGCCGCTGCATCGCGAGATCGACCTCGCCGCCAGCCTGTTCGATCCCGATCGCGAGGTCGTGCAGCTCCACTTCGGCGGCGGTACGCCCAACTTCCTCTCGCCCGCGCAGTTGCGAGAGGTCGTCGACACGCTGCGGCGGCGTTTCCACTTCACGAACGCGGACGGTCTCGATTGCTCGATCGAGCTCGATCCGCGCGCGCTCACGCCCTCCGATGTGGCGGAGCTCGCAAGCATGGGTTTCAACCGCGCCAGCATGGGCGTCCAGGATTTCGACCCGGTGGTGCAAGGCGCCGTCAACCGCGTGCAGAGCGTCGGCGAGACGGTGGCCATCGTGGAAGCGTGTCGGCGCCATGGCATCGGCTCGGTCAACATCGACTTGATCTACGGCTTGCCGCACCAGACACCGGGCGGTTTCTCGAAGACGCTGGAGACGGTCCTTGCGATGCGACCCGACCGACTCGCGGTCTACGGTTACGCGCACCTGCCGAAGCTCGTCAAGGCGCAGACGCGAATCGATGCCGCGACGCTTCCGACGCACGACGTGAAGCTCGGTCTCCTGCAGCTTGCGATCGAGACGCTGACGGCCGCCGGTTACGTCCACATCGGCATGGATCACTTCGCGTTGCCCGACGACGAGCTGGCGCTCGCGCAGGGGCAGGGCAGCCTGCATCGCAACTTCATGGGCTACACGACGCACGCCGACAGCGATCTCATCGGCTTCGGCGTGAGCGCGATCAGCCACATCGGCGCGACCTACAGCCAGAATCCTCGCGACATCGCGAGCTGGCAGGCGGCGATCGGCGAAGGACGACTGCCAGTATTCCGCGGCATGAAGATGAGCGACGACGACCAGCTTCGCGCCGCGCTGATCCAGCACCTCATGTGCCAGGGCGAGGTGCCGGTTTCGGCGCTCGAGCGCCGCTATGGAATCGAGTTCCGCCGCTATTTTCGCGATGCGCTCGTCCGGCTCCAGCCGCTCGTCGCCGATGGCCTGGTCCAGGTGGACCCCGATCGGATCGTCGCGACGTCGCGGGGCCGGCTGTTGTTGCGCAATATCGCGATGTGCTTCGATGCCTATCTCGACGAGGGCGTCGTTCCGGCACAGTTCTCCCGCGCCATCTGACTCGCGGAGCAAGGCACCGCGTTCCGGCCGTAGAATAGCGGCGCCCGACCGCATTTTGCCGGAGATCCCGCGATGCCCCACGACGCAGGCCGCACCGTTGCCGAATGGGTGGCCTCGTTCCTCGTCGCCCGCGGCGTCGACCGCGTCTACGGACTGCAGGGCGGCCACATCCAGCCGATCTGGGATCAGCTCGCACGACACGGCGTGCGCGTCCTCGACGTCCGGGACGAAGGCGCCGGCGTGCACATGGCGCACTGCCACGCGGTGCTGACCGGGCAGGTCGGCATCGCCTTCGCCACGGCGGGCCCCGGCGTTACGAATTGCGTCACGGCGATGGCCAACGCGCACCTCGAACGCGTGCCGGTCCTGCTGATCGGCGGCTGCGCGCCGGTGCCGCAGGACGATCTCGGCCCGCTGCAGGGCATCGATCACGTTTCGATCATGAAACCGGTCACGCGCAGTGCGCGCACGCTGCGACGCTCGGACCATGTCCTGCGCGATCTCGACAAGGCGTGGTCGACCGCGATGGGTGACGGCAATGCGCCCGGCCCGGTCTACGTCGAGATTCCGACGGACGTGCTGCGCGAGCGCGTGCCGCCGGGCGTCGTGCTGCACGAGTTCCTCGCGCCGAAGCCGCCGCGCAGAATCCCTCCCGATCCCGCCGATGTCATGAAGGCGTGCGCGCTGCTCGCCGCGGCGAAGCGGCCACTCGTCATCTCGGGGCGCGGTGCGATGGGCAACGCGGTCGAGCTCCTGCGCTTTCTGGACGCGAGCGGCGCGCTGTACCTCGACACGCAGGAGAGTCGAGGGCTCGTGCCCGCCACGCACGCGTCGTATGTCGGCGCCGTGCGGGCGCGGGCGATGAAGGACGCGGACCTCGTGATTACCGTCGGACGCAAGCTCGATTACCAGGTCGCCTACGGCTCGCCCGCCGTCCTGCCGAATGCGCGGTGGATTCGCATTGCCGACAATGCCGACGAGTTGCGCGACAACCGCCGCGGCGAGGTCGAGCTGTACGCGCATCCTGCCCTTGCGCTGTCGGCGCTCGCAGACGCTGTCGAAAACACGCGCGCCATCGACGCGGAGTGGAGGAGCGCCGTGCGCTCGGAGCACGTGCGGCGCTCGTCGAAGTATGCGGACGAACTCGCGAGCGCGCCTGCCGGCAAGGACGGTCACATGCATCCGAACCGCATCTTCGCCGCGCTGCGCGCCGTGCTGAAACCCGACGCAATCACGATTGCCGA
>Ga0070670_100001533_pt1 | contig 18614 bp, 14 predicted proteins | sample KBSS63metaG_FD_64665 | JGI IMG/M metagenome (GOLD analysis project Ga0070670, IMG submission 64665) | Switchgrass rhizosphere microbial communities from Kellogg Biological Station, Michigan, USA - KBS S6-3 metaG | ecosystem: Host-associated > Plants > Roots > Rhizosphere > Soil ... | reverse complement strand
GCGGCGGCAAGGGCATGCGACTGGTAGCCTCGCCCGAAGAATTGCAATCTAGTTTCGAAAGTGCGAAGTCTGAAGCCGAGTCTGCGTTTGGCGATGCTTCAATCTATCTCGAGAAGGCCGTCGCCCGGCCGCGTCACATTGAGATACAGGTTTTCGCTGATCGTCACGGCAACGTCGTTCATCTCGGCGAACGCGAATGTTCAATTCAACGGCGTCATCAAAAGGTTATTGAAGAGTGTCCTTCGCCAATAAACGATGCGCGACTGCGCGAGGCGATGGGCGAGGCGGCAGTGAAACTGAGTCGGGCTGTGAACTACGTCGGCGCGGGGACGATAGAATTTCTGTTGGCGGATGAAACTCGCGAGTTCTATTTTCTGGAGATGAACACGCGCCTGCAGGTTGAACATCCGGTGACTGAGCTGGTAACCGGAATCGATCTGGTGCGCGAACAGATCACCGTGGCGGCGGGCGCACCGCTTTCTTTCACGCAAGTCGATGTGAGCTGGCTGGGCCATGCAATCGAATGTCGCGTTTATGCCGAAGACCCGCAAAACAATTTCTTTCCTTCCCCTGGCACTATCAGTTATTTGCATGTGCCCTTCGGACCAGGAATACGCGACGACAGCGGCGTCGAACTGAACTCCGAAGTTTCGATTTACTACGATCCCTTGATTTCGAAGCTGGCGGCCTGGGGTCGCACGAGGGAAGAAAGCATCGATCGCTTGCGACGCGCGCTTGATGAGTACGAAGTTGGCGGTATTAAGACCACGCTTCCGTTCTTCCGTGAAATTGTCAGGGACGAAAAGTTCAGGCAGGGGCGACTGGATACCGGCTTCATTGCACGCTTCAACGAACGACGCGAGACTGCGCTCCCTGCTGAGAACCAGGAACAACAGGATATGGCTGTCATAGCGGCCGCGCTGCGTTATGCCGCTTTGCGCACACAGGCAGCCGGGCGAACGATTGAGCAGGCGCGCATGAATCGTTGGAAGATGTCAGGACGAAACGAGATCCTTGGCCGCGGATTTACGCGGATAAGCGCGGATCAGAAAAAGAATAAAGGCGGCTGAGGGTTTAGAGGCGGGCACCGCCCGCCGGTTCAACGTTGAGACGGCGGGCGGTGCCCGCCTCCAAACGAGACTGAGCCGCGGCTAACTAACAATGAAACTCAAAGCTCAACTCTCAGGAACCGAGTACGACGTTTCGCTTAGCGTTGACGATAACTTTGCTTCGGTCGACGTAGACGGACGACGCTACGACCTCGAACTGCGCGAACGTGCGCCCGGCGAGTATGTGTTGCTAAACGGCGTCAAGGTTCATAAGTGCCGGGTACAGCGGAGACGTGACTCGCAACTTACCGACGATTCGTTTGAAGTGGTTATGGGCGGGAAGAGTTATGAGGTCTTGATCGTCGATCCGAAGCGTTTGCGCAGTGGACAAAGCTCGGCAGCGCATCACGCAGGTGCGGCTGAGATTGTTTCGCCGATGCCCGGAAAAATTGTTCGCGTTCTGGCGGGGGTGGGCGCAAACGTTGACGCTGGCGCCGGCGTTATCGTGGTTGAAGCCATGAAGATGCAGAATGAAATGAAAGCGCCGAAGGCCGGCGTGATTGTTTCAATCAACGCTAAAGAAGGCGAGACGGTGAACGCCGGCGATGTTTTAGCGGTAATCGAATAAGGGATGAGGACGAAGGATGAAGGATGAACAAAAGACCGGAAGTGTTACGGGCGATCTAGAGTTAATACCAGAAAAGGGCTACGTTCAGAACAAGCATTCTGATTCATCCTTCATCCCTCATCCGTCATCCCTCCGCATCCTCCTCTGGGACATCGACGGCACGCTGATTCATTCGCGACGCCGCGGCGCGTTCAAGGACTACACCATCCCGATGCTCGAAGAAGTGTTCGGCACCGCAGGACGTTTGCCGGAGATGGTCGTGTCGGGAATGACTGACTTGCAGATCGTCGGTGAGGCACTCAAGCATGAAGGCTTCACTCACGCCGACATCTTTGAACGCATCGATCACCTGCGCTCGAGTTACATGGAAGCAATGCGCCGGGCTACCGGAAACGGCGATCAATTCTTCGAGTTGTTACCCGGTGCGCGCGAAACGCTCCAGGCTGTCGCTGCTCACCCGCGTTATCGATCAGCGTTATTGACCGGCAACATCGAGCCGGCGGCCTATCTGAAGATGGAGTTGGTGGGTCTCTCTGAATTTTTTGACTTGCCGGGCGCGTTTGGCGACGAGTCGCACGATCGACGCGTGCTGCCTGCACTGGCAGCCGATCGCATTCGCCAGCAACTGAACTTTGAGTTTACCTCCGAACAGTTCATTGTCATCGGCGACACGCCCAACGACATCGAATGCGCAAAACACTTTGGCGCCCGTTCGCTCGCCGTCGGCACCGGACGCCTTTACAGCCGCGAAGATATCCTCGCGTGTGAACCCGACGCGTTCCTGCCTGACCTCTCGAATGTCCCTTCATTCATGGCGGCACTCGCACAGTTGTAATTGTTTAGAGGCGGGCATCGCCCGCCGGTTCAACGTTGAGACGGCGGGCGGTGCCCGCCTCTAAACGTCAGTTTTCGGCAGCTTCTGCGCGATGAGGTGCTTCACCGCCGGCGGATTTGTTCCCACATGAAACGATCTGGCGCGGTCTTGCACAATCCGGTCTTCCCCCGTCACGCGCGCATGTTGTCGCATGTGCTCGGCCCATGACTCTACCAAAAAAGTTTCCAGGTAATGGCTCGGCTCCGCCGGGTCCATGAACAAAGCCCAGCGCACCGCGCCGTCGCGTCGCATTATCCGCCTCATACCCTTCATCGCGGCGACAAACTCATCCGCTTGCGCCGGGTCGATTTCGTATTCAACGGTTACCAATACCGGACCATCACGCGGATGAGGTTCGTCGATAAAGACGGGCTCGGGCCAATGAAGCGACGGCTCAAGATCGAGTCGTTCACCGATGTGCAACGGATAGAAATATGCCGCCCCCAGGCCAGCCATCATGGCGGCCGCCGCGCACAACAGCGCTTCGGAAACTCCAATGCGCCCGGCGATCGCGCCCCACACGGCGCTGCCAATAGCGAGGCTGCCGAAGAACACCAGCATGTAAGTGGCCAACACGCGCGCGCGCACCCAACTCGGAACAATCGTCTGCACGATGACACTGAAGCTGGACATCAAAGTCATCCAGGCGATACCGCCGCAGAACAGGGCCAGGCACAGCAGCCAAAAAATACGCACCGTTGCGAGCGTCGCAGTCGCCGCGGCAAATACCACTGTGCCAATTATTACGAGAGCGTTCACCGAGAGTCTCTTCCGCGCGACTGGCAACATGAAAGCCGCGGCAATCGCGCCGGCGCCCAAGCTTCCCAACAAGATTCCGTAAGCCTCCGCGCCTAATCCGAGTTCCTTTCGCGCCACCAGCGGCAGCATGGCCCATAAAGCGCTGGCGCAACTGACGTAAACACCGGTTCGCACGAGCACCGCGCGCAGGGCGGGATCGTGCCGCACGTAGCGACCCCCGGCCTTCATCGCTTCGACAATTCGCTCGGTCGGCGAAATGCTTTCGACATGCTCCTGTCGCCAGCGATAGAGCACGAAGATGACGCCGACAAAGGAAAGCGAGTTCAACAAGAACACGGCCCACGAGCCGAGCGCCGCGACCACGAGTCCTCCCAAAGCCGGACCAACGGCGCGCGCAATATTGAAAGCGACGCTGTTTAGCGAGACGGCCGCCGCCAGCTCGGAGCGCGGCACCAGGTCGGGAATAATTGCCTGCCACGCGGGAGCGTTTAGGGCTGAGCCGAGGCCGAGGCAAAAGATAAGTATTAACAAAACCCAGGGTGTGGTTAGTCCCAGCAGCGTCAGCACCGCGAGAGAGATCGCGGACAACAACATCCACGCTTGGGTGTAGATCAATAGGCGGCGTCGATCGATGATGTCTGCGAGCGCGCCGGCAGGAAGGGACAGAAGAAAGAGCGGCGCCGTTTCGGCGGTTTGCATGAGCGCGACCATCCAGGGCGTTGGCGCGAGCGAAGTCATTAACCAGTCGGCGCCGACGTTGTGCATCCAGGTGCCGATGTTGGAAGCGACGGCGGCCAGCCACAGCGCGCGAAATAGCGGATTGGACAAGGGCTGCCACGCGGAAGCGGAGGCGCTCGCCTTGGCTTGAACGTCATTAATTGACGGCGCATCTTCGTTGCTTCGGACTACTGCTTCGCTATTCGGCATTACTGATAATTAGAACGGATGGGACCGCTTCATTTAGGGTTATTGAATTCTTGGGGGGCGTGGCTGCGTTAGTAGGGGCACGGCATGCCGTGCCCCTACCCGTAAAGGGGAACTTCATTGTCGCATGCATGGAGTCAGTACCACCAAGCGGTAGGGGGTCACTAACTCAATCTTACTCTTGAGCCTTCAATATTGTTGGCCACGCACATGGGACAACCCGGGGCGAAACTTCGCGACGTGTAACCTGCCTTCACATAACCAATCTTTCCATCTTACGAAGTCTACTCTGATGGGCAGACGTGACCATTCAGTCTAGTTTGATTAACTCTGCTGTTGTCTTACGCCTCGAACCGGTCTATAACCCTTGACATTTAGGAGGTCACATGGCCCGTCTGGATTCTATTAGGCAGTTTGTTGGTCGCCTACGGAAAGCTGAGAAGGATAAATCAACACGCGATTTACGTATTGTTGTTGATCCGTCGAATCGAATTCTTGTGGAATCTGACGGAAAGGCCTACCTGATTTTTCTTTCAGATTCTAGTGATCCTATTACGCCTGGCAGGGTGAAGGAACGAATTGCCAAATGGCCGCGTTTCCAAAAAAGGCCTATCGCAGGTTATCTCATACTCAGTTGGTATGCGGATCTATCCCCTCGACTCGCCTTAGATGAAGTAATTGATGTACCGCAGAAGGTAGCCGTAGTTGGAGCATGGAGTCGAAAGAATCGCGTTGCAGCTTCAAGGCTTGATTCACAGATGATCGAACTTCTAAAAATAGCCGGCGTGCCGCAGCGTGAGATTGATAAGTTTTCCCCAGGACAACAGACAGCAACTACGGTTTCAAAGCAAAATCCTAACACCCTTCCTCCGGTCAGTTCCCCCGTTGTTTCAGTACCAGTATGGATTCGTTCGCTTAAACGAGGCATGAAGCTTGACGTTTACGCGCTGGAAACCAGACTGGGTCGAGGGCACTCAGCGGAAGTTTGGAAGGCTAATGTCACAAAATCTATTAGCGGAGTCGATCTTAGTCCCGGCATGACGGTGGCTATCAAGGTGTATTCGGCTTCATTGCTCCAAGGCGTCCAACCTCTTCGAATACAGCGCGAGTTCAACGTAGCAGCGGATCTGGTACATGAGAATCTTGCCCGGGTTTATGACCTAGTCCTCTCACCCAGTCGCCCATTCCATACGTTCATGGTTATGGAATATGTCGAGGGACCATCACTGAAGGATCTGATTCACCAAACGGGAGTGTTGGGAAGCGAGAAAGTGCTCATCATCGCGCTGCAACTGTTTTCGGCATTAGCCGAACTTCATTCAGTTGGTGCCGTTCACCGAGACGTCAAGGCCGCGAACATCATGCTCACTGCTCACGACCAACCAGTGCCGGTTATCAAGCTCGTTGATCTAGGTATTGTCTCTTTAGAGACCGACGATCGATTTACGGCGGCAAGTATGTTTTTGGGAAGTAAACACTCGGCTCCTTTAGAGCAACTGACTGGCGGCGAGTTAGATGAGCGCACGGATATTTATGGGGCTGGAACAGTGCTCTATCACTGTTTACAAGGACGTGCAATGTATCAAGATATTGGGCCTGAAGGTGCGATTGTAAAAACAATGCTGTCTCAGCCGGAACGTTTGACCTTGGACGCAGGCAGGCAGACTCCCAACGAACTCCGCTTCTATGAATTCATAAATACTTGCATTTCAGTCGATCCGAAAGACCGACCACGGACCGCTCTCGAATGTGTAACGGCGATCAATGAGTTGATGGATGCCTTTGCCCCTTTTCGTACTTGACCGGGATGTCAGATCCGGTGGAAGCCTTTGAGAATGTCGCGAGTCGCCAGACGCAGAATCACTGGACGGCCGTGGGGGCAGGTGGTGGGCGAGGAAGTTTTTAGTAGTCGATCAATTAGCCAGCGCATTTTTTCGTGCGTCAACGGCATGTTGACCTTGATGGCTGCGTGACAGGCGAGCGAGGCGGCGATATCGTCGCGCAAAGTTTCGCGCGCACCACCCTTCTTCTCCGCGTCGACAGTCTCGAGCAGTTCGGCGAGCATGTTGCGCGCTTCACCTGCCGGCAGATCGGCGGGCGCCGCCTTGATGGCCACCGTCCGGCCCGATAAGCGCATGAGCTCGAAGCCGTAACTTTCCAATTCCTCAGCCAACACGTCGAATATGGCCGCCTGGGCCGGAGTGAGATCGAACGTGTCCGGAATCAGAAGATGCTGCGACTCGGGAGCCCGCGCCGACTCGAGCGCGCGATACTTGTCAAACAACACTCGCTCGTGAGCGACATGCTGGTCGATTAGCAACAGGCCTTCGTTGTCAGTTGCGATGATGAAACTCTCGTCGAGCTGGCCGAGCGGTCGAATATCGTGAGACAGCGATTCGACTGAAACTTCGCGCGTGAACTTCTCCGCGGAGTTGAGTGGTGATAAAGCCGGTGCGATTTTCGCGGAGGTTGGAATGTTCCCCAACGCGGCGGGCGAGACGCCCGCGGTCCCAGTGCTTGGTTGAATGTCCAGGTTGGAAGTCTGATTTTCAGACGGAGCAGATTGAGCCGCGATTGATTCGCGCATGATTGCTTCAAGATCGCGCGCGGTGGCGGACTTCGGCGTTTCAGTCTCCTCAAGGCCGACTGAAACCAGGTCGTCATCCTGCAAAGGCATGTAAGCGAATTCAATGCGCGGTTGAATGTCGGTCACAGACTCGCGCGACGGCGACGACGGGGTGTAGGAGCGCCCTGGAGACGCAGCGCTCGTTGCGTCGCTGGCTGTCGCAGACATCGTCGCCGGTGGAGTCGGATCTGTTTGCGCGTTAAAATCCGCAGCCTCCCTCGGGGCCTCGGCGCGCACGTAACCAGCGCTCGCCAACGCCGCCCGCACTGCTTCGCGTACCGCATCGGCCACCGCCGCCGCACGTCGGAAACGTACCTCGGTTTTGGCGGGATGCACGTTGACATCCACTTCCTCGAGCGGTATCTCAACAAACAAAAGCGCCGCCGGATAAACTCCATGGGGCAGCACGGCGCGATAACCTTCCGACAGCGCGCGCGAAATCAAACGATCGCGAACGAAGCGGCCATTCACAAATAAGTACTGCGCATCGCGCGAGGTGCGTCGGTCGCGCGGTGCGGAAACAAAACCGCTGACCCGTGCAATGGTCGCCGAGTTGCTCCTGACTTCGAGCAGATTTTCGAGAAACTCCGCGCCAAAAACCTGGTAGGCGCGCTCGCGCAAATCTTTTGCCGGCGCCACCCGCAGCACCTCGCGCCCGTTGTTCGTCAGCGTGAACGCTATCTCCGGATGGGCTAAGGCGTAGTGCGTGACCAGATTTGTTAAGTGAAAACTCTCGGTAGCCTCTGACCGCAGAAACTTTCGGCGCGCCGGCACATTAAAAAAGAGGTCGCGCACGGCGATGGTGGTGCCGCGCGGATGCGCTGCGTCTTTCACGTCGCGCATCTTGCCACCCTCGATGGAAACGCGCGTGCCTGCGCCCTCGCCGGTGTTGGTGGTGAGCTCAATGCGCGCGACCGAAGCAATCGATGCCAGGGCTTCACCGCGAAAACCAAGCGTGGCGATACTGGCGAGGTCTTCCGAGCGCGCAATTTTAGAAGTCGCGTGACGTTCGAAAGCCAGCACGGCATCGTCGCGGACCATGCCTTCGCCATCGTCAGAAACTTTCAACAGACGCCGCCCGCCGGCTTCGATGTCGATGACAATGCGCTTAGCACCGGCGTCAATTGCATTCTCGACTAATTCTTTAGCCACCGACGCCGGCCGTTCCACCACCTCGCCGGCGGCAATCTGATTAGCTACGTGGTCTGGAAGAACTCTTATCTTAGACATTTCGTGAACAGATCATTTTTCAGCAGGCTTGAAGCCAATTTGGCGCCCCCTACGAACGGGAGTACTTACTAATTGTCGTATTGCATCAAACACAATCTTAAATTGACGGTCGTAACGCTTCTCCAATTCCTGGAGTTTTCGTGCTAAAACTTCATTGCTAGCCAGCATCTGCCGTAGAGAAACAAATGCGCGCATCACCTCGATATTGACTTGAATCGCACGCTTGCTGCGCAGAACGCCTGAGAGCATCGCGATGCCTTGTTCGGTAAAGGCATAAGGCGTAGCCCGCCGAGAGCCGCCCCAGCTTGAAATCACAATTTGTGATTTCAAGTCGTCCCATTCGCGACGCGTCAATTGGAACATGAAATCCGAGGGAAAGCGTTCTTGATTTCTCTTCACAGCTTGAACCAAAACTCTTGGTTCAACTTGATACAATTCCGCAAGATGATTGCTCAGCATCACCTTTTGATCCCGAATAAGGAAAATTCTATTCTCAATTACTTCGGGAAGGACAAGGTTCTCCCGGGTGGACGGCGGTAATTTTTTCGCAGGCATCGTCTCTCTTCTATAGGTACACTATCTGGTGCTCGTTGGATCCGATGTTTATCGCGTTGTAGATCCAGTCGACCACGTAGCGGCCGTGGCGGGCCAGCAGCGATGTAATATTGATGTGACGTTCCTGCAGTTCTTTGTGCGGATAGAGTTGATCGAAGGCGCGGAGCAACTGGCGGTGCGCCGCTTCGTCTCGCGCCATCTGCGCGCGGTGAAAGCGCGTGCGGAGCCCTTCAATCTGATAGTTGATCTTGCGACGCCCGGTTTCCAACGCGTCAGCCAACGTCGGATCGACGCTGCGCAATTTTTCGCGCAACTCGTCGAGCTCGCCGGTAATCGCCGCCTCGGCTTTCGCAAACGAGTGGGCCGTTTCCGTTCCCAGATGTTCCTCAACCACGCGCTTCAAAACACTCTCCGGCCCGGCAAACAAATCCGATAGTTGCAGGCCATAGCGCTCCAACACGCGCCCGGTGTGCCGTTCGATCATCGTCAGGCTCGAGCGCGGCAGGATCGGCGTGATCGGTCGTTCAAGCAAACGGTAAACTTCGCCGGTTTGAGCAAAGTAGGCCACTTCCGCCGCACCGCCGTAATAAGCGATGGTTGGCAGCAGGTAATCCTGAACGACGGCACGCAGCGTTACGTTAGGGCTGAAACGGTCCGGCTGCGACAGCGCGAGTGTTGATAATTCTTCAGCAGAATAAGTCGTCTCGTCATGCCTGGTCGCATACTTCCCTTCGCGCGTTCGCACGAGGGCGTGTCGGGCGCCGTTTGCGTCATGAATGAAAAGTGGAAACGAATTTTCTGATGCAGTGACCTGCGCGTGGTAGCCCGCGTCGACCAATCTCTTGCTGCGAGCCTCGATGGCCGTGGCAATCTCATGCGCGCGCAAAGCCGCACTCGCATAAAGCGGTGCCGCGAGGGCTTTTAATCTTGGGTCGAGCGGATCGAGCAATACTAAACCATGGCCGCCCAGCAGCGACGTCATCATGCGAGCAAACGCCTCGCCGTATGATCGACCGGCTCGCCACGCATCGCGCACGATCGCTTCCACGTCAGGAGTGAACTCCGAGCTCGGCAGGAGTTCGATTAGCTGGCCCACGACAGCGTCAATCGAACTGTCAATAACCACGCGGCCAACCGGTTGGCCCTCCTGATGCAATCCAGCCGGCACTTCGACCTGGGCCAACTTGCAATCGCGCGCGATGAATTCAGCTTTTGCTACTTCCGGGAAATCATGATCTTCGGTGGCAATCCAAAAAACCGGCACCGCTTTTGTCTGCCGCTGTGTCAAACACCCGGCGAGCTTGACGGCTGACAGCGCTTTGTAAATGGTGTAGAGCGGTCCGGAAAACAACCCGGCCTGCTGACCGGAAACGACTGCGAGGCAATCAGCTTCGCGCAACAGATCGATATTCCGGAGCGTCTCTTCACCGGCGCCCCAGCCAGCGTTAAGATCGCGCAGAGCGTCGCACAGCGCACCGCGGTCCGTTCGATACGCGGCCAGAACTTCCGGCGCGCGCGCGGGCAGTTCGTGATGAAAGCGCACTGCTGATGGGTAATACTCCCGCAGCGCCACCGGATCGCGTAAGTAGTCGAGAAAAAGCTTGCTTTGATGCGGAATGCTGTCGAAGGAAAGGCTCTCGACTCGCAGGCCGGATTCTTCAGGCGTGCTGTAACAGGCAGGTTCGGCGATGCTCAATGTGTAGTTTACTCCTGAGGAAGCATTTTACGCCGGACGCGCGGCTTGTCCAGTGAGCGTTCTTCGTGTTTGACGCAGCTCAAGTCACTTCGGGTAATTTCGTGTTCGTTTCCTGTCATTTCGTGGTTCGGGTCGCCGATGTAACATCAACAGCAAACCACGAAAGCACACGAAACCAGCGAAATCACAGGAATGCAAGTTCCAAACAGCGACGGATCTCTTCGCGTGCTTCGCTATCAGCTTCACGCAAAGGCGCCCGCACGTAGCCGCCGGTGTAGCCTTTGAGATCCAGCGCCGCCTTAAGGCCGCCGATGCCGAAGCGGGTCGTGACCGCCTGGGCCAGCGGCGTTAGCGTAGACTGCAGTTTCGACGCGCGTTTGGCTTCCCCGGCTTTCACGGCGCTATAAATCTCAAGGCAAAGCTCCGGAGCTACACAACCGACTGCCAGGATTCCGCCGCACGCGCCGGCAGCAAGGGCTTCCTGGAGCACGGTGCCGTTTCCAGTGAGTACAGCAAAATCTTCAGGGACAAGCTTGATCGTCTCGGCAAGCCCCGCGACGTCGTTGGAGCTGTCTTTAATGCCGATTATGTTTTCGTGCTCACTCAAAAGCGCTGCGGTTTGAGGTTCGATCCTGATGCCGGTGAGCGCCGGCATGCTGTAAAGAATTACGGGCGCCGGAGACGCATCGGCCACCGCCTGGTAATGCGCGACCAATGCGTCTTGCGTGATGCTCGGGCGATAGAAGGAAGGAGTGATAACCAGGAAAGCGTCTACGGAAACCGACGCCGCGACGCGCCGGATTTCGTTGATTGTTCCACGCGTGCTCTGTTGACCGGCGCCGACGATAAATGTCAGCCGCTCTGCCACGTTCTCGCGCGCCGACGCGATCAGTTCAAGGTACTCACGCTCATCAAGATTAACGCGTTCACCGGTCGAGCCTAGCAACACAAAACCGCCGATGGCGGTTTGACTCCACTTCGCGATGTTGCTGTGCAGGGCACCAAAGTCGATCGCTCCTGCGGAATTGAACGGCGTGGGAATCGGCAAAAAAACGCCGCGCAAATCTTGAGCGGACAGCGCGGCGCGATTAGGGATTGACTGAGGGCTTACTGGTTGTTTCAAGACGCGCAATTATAACGAGCGAGTCATTAGTGAGGCAATTGAGCCTCCTATCCGTGCACCCCCGGGCAACTCACTGGCACAACGCTCCGCAACCTGAACCACAAGTTCTCGAAGCCTCCGGCTTTGAAAAGACGTTGACACTGAGCCACAGTTTGACCGCCCAACTGCACGTGAGGCTTATCGATGAATTTCTTTCCCGCCCCAGTGCAATTGTTTACGAGACGGGGAAGTCAGTTTCGGCAGACTCCGTTCCAGCGTCAGTCACGACTTTGAACTTCAAAGTTCGCGCAGTAGACAGCAGAGCTTGATCGAGATCCGCGGTTAGCTCGGTAGCGCTCACAAATGTTGTTGGTTGCGGCGCGCCGTCGACGTGAACAGTGTTGCCATCAACGAAGTTTGTGCCGTTTACCGTAACAACCCGATCCTCAGCACCTATACTTCCAGACGGCGGATCGAGGCTGGTAATAGTTGGCGGAGCAGCAACCCCGCCACCTTCCGGGGCATTTACGTTGAAGTCGACCGCGAGGTATTTCGTCCCATCCGGTCTGTTTACGCCTAACTTGATCACCCGAGCAGTTGCAATCGTTTCTTTAGCAACTTGTGTGGTCAAGCTCGTGGCACTGTCGAAAGTCGTAGGCTGCTCAATGTCATCAAAAGTTATCTTGCAGTCCTCGACAAAGCCGGTTCCATTAACGGTGAGGGTGAAGGCGTCGCCCCCGGCCGTAGCGTTGGGTGGATCCGCAGTCAGCGTGTCCGCTGAGACGTTTGGATCAAGTGGATCGGCCCGCTTGTCATCCCCTTCTCCCGATCGGAAAAGAGTGGTAAAGACTTCACTGAGCTTGTCAGTTGCCTGTTTGGAAAACATGCCGACCAGACCAGCCAGCGCGGCAATGCCGTAAGGATTAATATCGGTGGCGCCGACATTGGTGGTTAGAAATCCTCCACGTATGACGAAGTAGAAGACCAGCGCGAGCGCCATGCCGATCACCGGTCTCAAAATATAAAACCAGGTCCACCTTCTGCTGAAACGATTGTTACCAACGTAATCAGCCAGCGAAGTGGCTCCATGAATGAAACTACCTAACATGCCCGCCACCATGACCAGCAGCAGTAAGCGCTCGTCAAAAGTAGTCATCACACACTGACTCACAAACGGAAAGCTAATTGGCATTGCCACTGCTTCAACCGGCGTTGGACTCGGCGAAGGACTGGGTGACGTCACTGGCTTAGCTCCGGCGTCGTTCGTTATGGGCGTTGCCGTTGCGTTTGGAGCGGGTGTGGGAGTGGCATTTCGCGGAGGCGTCACGGTGGCGCCGGGCGTCGGAGTGGAAATTACACTAGCGGCCGGCGCGACGGTGGGCGTTGGAGTAGGACACTCCTTCATCGCCCTGGCAATTGCCTGCGGGTGCTTATCCGCATCCGGCCAGGGCACCGGGGGCCAGATCTTGAAAAGCATGTAACCCAATCCTATTGCCAGGAGTACATAAAGAACTCCCACTGCGAGGGCCCACTTTCTGTCTTGTGGAGTTGAGTTATAGATCTTTCTTTTTTCAGAGGGTGGTTGATTGGGCATTATCGTTTCCGAGTTGAGTAGTGTTTTTCAGGAGCTGGTTTCGCCTTTTGAATTTGGCAAGTCTGGAAACAACTTGAAAAGCAGCCGGTTCCCTGGCTTCCCGTTACATGAGTGTCACTTTTTATTCAGCAGTCAGCTGCTTCTATTAAGGCATACCGATAAGCTTGGTGAGAGCAAACAGCTTGTCCATGTCAAACTTGAAGCCAAAGTTGAGTCGCTTATCGTTTCTATTCGTGTGTTCGGTGCCATTGGTATAAGTTAGAGCGATGGGGAAATTGAAGCCACCATAGATCGGCACATCGAGCTTGAACTGAAGCCCTACCAGGTCCGGTTTTCTTCCCGCTAGTCCCTCGTTTTCCCTCATGCGCTGGTAGGTACCCGTGAAAGCGTAAGTGATCTTGCTGAGGTCAGGCTGGTTCTTGAGAAACGGAGAATCGACGGCGCCTTCAAACGAAAGAGCCGCGTTAATGTCCCGAATTCTCGACTGGTTCAGCAGTGCGTTGGGTTTGTTATACATCGTAAACGACGCGTTCCCCACGATGTTCAACATCCCGAAGAGGGTCTTATCCTGTTCAAACAGGAACTTGAACTCGGAGTAGTCCGACGTAGCAGGTTCCCGATGATTGGTGTAAGCAAACGTCGCCAGGGGACCTTTTGCAAGCGCATCCAGTTTGTCTTTCAGGACGCCACGCACCACCTCTAAATTGTCCAGCGCCGCCGCCAGGCTGGGAACAAAGTTATTCACGATCTGGTTTCGGGTAGACTCGCTGACCCGCTGTGGATGGGCATTGATATCATCAAAGACTCCGCTCTTGATATTGCACAAGATAGTGTTTGAGAGCATCTTCTTCTTGTCGGCGTCGTTGGCGTCCTTGTACGCGGCACTATTCATCAAACTAGCAACCGCCGAATCAACTTGATCGTTAGTCGCGTCTAAATCCGGAAACTCGCTCTGATGAACACTGATAAAGCGTTCGACGCCGGATAACACGGCCAACCGCCTTTCGATCGCCGGCTGTATGTCGTCGCGCCACGCCTTCTGAAAAGCCTTGGAGCGTGTGCTGCGATCGCCGTATAGCCGCGCGCGAACTGACCAATCCGTTAGTTGATTTCGCCTGGCACTTGCGAGCACTGAGTTTTGATCTTCGATATTGAAAGTTGCAGACACTCCGATCCGGTTGAGCAACCCGGCCCGCGCGTAGTTTTCCGCAGTGTCGCCGTCGCCATTCATGGTAAAGAGAACGTAAGGCGAAGTGCTCAAAGTTAACGACGACCCTTCAACATCTTTCAGGATAGCGCCTTTCTCAATTGCGAAGCCGAGCAGCCGTGCAAACCCCGGCTTTTCGATCGCGCTGGTAGTCCCCGCTGACGACGAACCCGCCCCTACCTGCTTGTCAATGCGCGCGGTCTCTCCCAAATACTGGTAGGCTTTCAGGCTCCTGATCGTTCGAACAGCAACAGGTGAGTTAACGGTGAGCGCATCAGCGACGGTGTAGGAGTACATCTTGGCAAATGAGCCTGCGACCATTTCCTCAGCGTTTTTTCCATTGACTATGTCGTCGGCCACTCTCTCGGTAATCTCAGTCAATAGCGGCGGAGCGTTGGTGTAGCTGTTGTCAGAAGTGCAGTCAGTCACCGGCGTCAGCGGAGTTTGGGGCGCCGCTGGCCTAACTTCAGCCACCGCGTTGGCAACGCGTGGTGTGTTGGCCGCCGAACGCGCGTTGGAATCGGGCGTTGCGGTCGTCGGGCCTGACACGGGTGCCGCTGCAGCAGCGCTGTCTGCCGAGGCCTTCAATTGGGGCTCTGCCAGACTCGTTTGTAGCTCGTCGACTGCTTGCTGGACTCTTTCGATTTCGCTGGATGAAAGGCTGGCTCTGACACTGGAAAGATAAGCACGCAGGGAATCGATCCGTTTTTGCGTAAGGTCTCGAAGTTGACTGCGCCTTTCCGCCAGGAAGGATTGATTCAGCGTTTTTACCTCAGGAGGGGTGTTCGGATCGCGATCGATTTGTTCCAGGGTCCGAATCTGTTCCTTGAGCGATTCTAGCGATGGCGACTGTTGCGCTTTGACGTTTATTCCGCAAATGAAAAACACGACAACGATCGTTAATATTCCGCATAACGTTTTCATTTTGAGCCTCCTGGCACCAAGTGAGTCAGCGGGTTTTAAGCAGTAGCTTTGAATCGCAAACCCTTGTCCTTCACCGCATCGTCTTTACTAACAGTGAAACTATCGGAACCGCCATTGCTCCCGGACACCTTTACATCGTACCTTGCGCCCGCTCCAGCTTGTGGAAAACTGAACTCCATTTCGACGAAATGACTGGTACCCGCTGGTCCGCTAATGTCGAACTCGTAACGAGGCGCGTTAGGCGAGTCTGGTTCGGCAGTGAGCACCGCCCCGTCAAGCGCGGCCGCTACAAACACACCAACGCCAATCGGGGTTACGGCAATCGTAATCTTTTCGCCAATACGCGCTGAGTATCTGAGGGGTTTTATTTTTTGCATGATTTCTCCATGAAGTTTTGTTTGAAAGCAGCAACAAGACTTAAATACCGGGCTTGGCCCCCAACGGTTGCCGTCTTCGTGGGTTTCCTCTCAACAAAGAAGAAGACGCTCGCTTGGCGACGAAATGAAACCTGAATTCACTTGAACGCCGGAAGGAGTTGCGGCGGCCCGGGTTCAAAGTAGTGGCGTTTGGCCCTAAGAGGTAAACCTAGTCGAGCTTTTGGAAAGACTATGAGAACACTTGAAACAGGGCGCACGATATTCCAAGCATGTAGTCTTGTCAAGAATGTTTTTGCAAGTACTCTTGCACCGCCCACGCTCGTTTATAGCTCTTCCTGAGTGTAATGTGCCGGGGAACGAAAACGTTTCACGCGCGCCTCTTTCCTAAACCTTTTTTTTTGCCGGATGCCCAGGCTAGTCGCTTTCGTTCTTAGTCCCTGGCAGCCGGAGTTGGTGCATTTGGTGAGTAAGTCAGTACCTGGCAGGAACGCCACCCGCAGACCGCGTGGCGCACTTAGTTCACTCCAAACCGCACGAGGTTCTTAAGGCCGAGCTTGACCTCGGAAGACGTCCGTCTTGATTATGGTTTATGATCAGATGCAGAACCGAAGCTTGGGTACGCAAACTACCAGTTTGCTTTTCAAATCTGGGAGCACGCCGTGGGCAACTATCGTTTCGTACAACTTGACGTATTTACAACCGAGCCGTTTGCCGGCAATTCGCTGGCGGTGTTTTCGGAAGCTGAAGGACTCAGCGACGAGCTGATGATGAAGATTGCGCGCGAGATGAATCTCTCGGAGACGGTGTTTGTGCTTAAGCCGGAAGGCAAACAGCAAAAAGCAAACAGCGAACAGCCGAAGGAAGCCGAAGATGCCAACAACGACTCGCAGGCTGAAGCCGAAAGCCCGACTGTGCTGCGGCGGCTGCGAATCTTCACCCCCGCGCGGGAGATTCCTTTCGCGGGCCATCCGGTTGTTGGTACCTGGAATGCCCTCGCGCGCGAGGGCGTCGTGCCGCTGCCTGAAGGCGGGAACGGTTGGACGCGGATCCATCATGAAGTTGGCATAGGTGTTTTGCCGGTCGACATCGAGTTCAAGGATGGCGCGCCGGTGCAGGTGGTGATGACGCAGGGAAAGTTTGAAATTAAAGCGGAGATTGACGACGCACACGAACAGTCGGAGCTCGCGCGCGCGCTCGGTCTGACAACCGAAGAGTTTGACGAGACGCTTCCCATTCAGGTTATCGCCACCGGGCTTCCCTTTCTTGCTGTCCCAATTAGGTCGTTGGCCGACGTGGGCAGATGCAGAGTAAACGCGGCGCTGCTGACTGAAATTTATCAACGCGCCGGGGCGACGGGTTGTCAGGTCTTCACGCGCGAGACGATTGAAATCGGTGACGCGCGAGCGCACGTGCGCATGTTTGCGCCGGGCGACAACATTGCTGAAGATCCGGCGACGGGCAGCGCCGCCGGTGCGTTGGGCGCGTATCTTGTTTATCACGGCGCTTCGAACGCTGAGACAATTGACGGTAGAGTGAAGTTCGTCCTGGAGCAGGGCGACTTCATTCACCGGCCCAGCCGCATCAACCTTGATGTTAAGGGCGGTGCGGGAACGATTGAGGAAGTGCGGGTTGGTGGCCCGTCGGTTGTTGTCGCGCAAGGCGAAGTGTTCGTGGAATGAAAGAGTAGACAGTAGACAGTAGTCAGTAGGCAGTAGGCAGTAGACGTTGACAGTGGGCAGTGGGCAGTGGGCACTAGGAAGATACGACTAAAACTACTACTGACTACTGACTACTGTCTACTGTCTACCAGTTAATTCCCATCGTATGAATGAACCGCTCGACTTACTAATCATCGGCGCCGGCCCGGCGGGGTTGTCCGCGGCCGAAACCGCCGCGCGCGAGGGTCTGAATTATCTCGTCCTTGAAAAAGGCACTATTGCTGACACGATCCGCCAGTATCCCGTCGGCCGTACGCTCTTCTCGACTCCAAACGAGTTGGAAATGTTTGCCGGGGCGCTGCAGCCCTGTCGCGAAAAGCCCACGCGTGAAGAATTACTTTCTCACTACATACACTTTGTTCTCGATCACGATCTACGAATCAACACCGATGAGGAAGTTCTCGACATTGAGAATTTGCAAGCGAACGGATTTCGGATTCACACCAACCGGGATAAATACCTCGCGGCAAGAATCCTGTTTGCAATTGGCGCGATGGCCCATCCGCGCCGGCTCAACATTCCCGGCGAAGACTTGCCAAAGGTGCATCACCTTTTTGTCGAGCCCTACGCTTACATTCGCAAGGATGCTTTGGTGGTAGGCGGCGGCAACAGCGCTGCGGAAGCGGCACTGTTTCTTTCCGAGGAAGGTGCGCGCACCACGCTCGCAATCTGGCGCGAAGATTGGGAGAACCGCGATCCGAAAGCCGGCGCCATGAAACACTGGGTGCGCACGCCACTGGAAAAAGAAGTATCTGCCGGCCGCCTGCGCGTGGTGCTGTACAAGCAAGTTCTGTCAATCACCGATCGTGACGTGACGTTAACTACCGAGGATGGCGAGACGCTGACCATACCCAACGACGTGGTGTTTGTCTTGATCGGCAGCGACGCCGATCTGACGCTGCTGAAAAAACTCGGCGTGAAGATTGAGCCGGGCAAGTTAACGCAGATGCCGGTTTACGATCTGGAAACGTTTGAGACAAACGTGCGCGGCGTTTATGTCGTAGGCCACTTTACACATGCTCGACACATAAAGGCTGCGATCGATGTGCCGCGCCGGATCGTGCCGCTGATCGCGCAAGGTTTGCGTGCTGAGGCTGCATTGCGCCGTGGTGATGAGGTCAGCAGCACCACGCGTTAGCGGTTACTTTCTCTGTGCTGCCTTTGTGTTCTTTGTGCCTTTGTGGTGAGTATCTAACACACCATGGTTTACCACAGAGACACAGAGAACACAGTGGACTTGCCTTGATTTTGTGGACACCAAGAAAGGGCCGAATCATACTTCGGACCAAGGAGGTGTTCATGTCAGAAAAGCGAAGGCAGTTTACACGTGAGTTCAAGATGGAGGCCGTGC
>Ga0070670_100001531_pt1 | contig 18625 bp, 19 predicted proteins | sample KBSS63metaG_FD_64665 | JGI IMG/M metagenome (GOLD analysis project Ga0070670, IMG submission 64665) | Switchgrass rhizosphere microbial communities from Kellogg Biological Station, Michigan, USA - KBS S6-3 metaG | ecosystem: Host-associated > Plants > Roots > Rhizosphere > Soil ... | reverse complement strand
ATCCACCAGGTGGATCGGCCCTGATCCGAGGGAAGCGTTCCGCGGCCTCAGACGTGGCCCGGAACAAATGCGGGGAACGAAAGTTGTCGGTAGACAGCTGGAGATCACCATGGACAATTCGAACGAAACATCTGCATCCGCCTCCGTGATCGAGTTGCAGGACTCCGTCATGCCCATTATCGCCGACCTGCTCGACAGCACGAGTTCCAGGGGCTGGACAAAGGAGCAAGTGCTCGACGCGATCACCTTCACCGTTGCCCAGCTGCGTCAGGCGGATGAAAAGGATCCCGATCCTGCCGATGACCCAGCAGAGAGCGAGCCTATTCAGGCTGCCAGGCTGGAGGAACCGGCGAACGACTGGCCCGCAGGCTGAAGCTTTTCCTCCCGGAACCATCTTATCGCCGCTTGACGCGTTCCTAGCCGATCGCGCTGAAACCCTCGAGGAATGGCTGCCGGTGAAAATCGCGACTTACAACGTCAACGGCATCAATGGACGCCTCGACAACCTCCTGCGCTGGATGGATGAGGCCGAGCCGGACGTGGTCTGTCTGCAGGAACTGAAGGCGCCGAACGACAAGTTTCCGCGGCGCGAGATAGAGCGGGCTGGCTATGGCGCCATCTGGAATGGTCAGAAGAGCTGGAACGGCGTGGCGATCCTTGCTCGGGGCAGCGCGCCGCTGGAAACGCGGCGCGGCCTGCCGGGCGACCCAGAAGACATCCAGAGCCGCTACATCGAGGCGGCCGTCGATGGTGTCCTGATTGGCTGTCTCTACCTCCCCAACGGAAATCCGCGGCCGGGTCCGAAGTTCGACTATAAGCTTGCCTGGTTCAAGCGCCTGAGCGACTACGCGGCAGAGCTTCTGGAACTCGAGGTGCCGGTCGTCATCGCCGGTGATTTCAACGTGATGCCGGACGAGCTGGATGTCTACAACCCTGAGCGCTGGGTCGACGACGCGCTTTTCCATCCCGACGTCCGCCGTGCTTTCGGCGATCTCGTCGGCCAGGGGTGGACGGATGCTCTTCGGACGGTGCACCCGGATGAGCGAATTTACACGTTCTGGAAATATCTGCGCAACGCCTATGCGCGAGATGCCGGGCTGCGCATCGACCACTTCCTCCTCAGTCCCGGTCTTGCCGAGCGCTTGTCGGATGCAGGCGTCGACAAGGCCGTTCGCGGTTGGGAACATGCCAGCGATCATGCGCCGACATGGATGATTCTCAATGACTAGCAATCTTTTCTCAAAGCGCGGCCAAAGCCTTCAACGACCGTCTCATTGGGAGAGGAGTGGTTTCAGGGCTGCGAGGATCGGCCGCTGGCCTATAAGGATTTTTTCCTCGGCGTTTGTCAGATCGTACCAGGCTGCGCGGTCGACTTCTGGAAAGCGCTGGATCAGGCCGGACTTCGGCGGCCATTGCATCTCGAAATCGTTGCTGACCACGCTTTCAGCATCGATATCGGCCTGTGCGGCCCAGGCGACCACGATCTTACCGCCGGGCTGGCGGAACTCTCCCAGCCATTGGAAGGGGCCGTCGAGGCGGGTGCCGATTTCCTCATGGACTTCACGGAGAGCGGCGACGAGATCGTCTTCTCCCGGCTCCACATTGCCCTTCGGTATCGACCACGCGCCAATATCCTTGCGGGCCCAGAAGGGGCCGCCGGGATGAGCGAGGAGGACCTCAGGCACGCCGGCCGTGCCGAAACGATAGATCAGGATACCGGCGCTGCGCTTGACCATGTGAACCCCTGAGATGCGCCCGCAACGACAATACCTCCTCGCGGTCGACGCTACGGAAATCGGGCTGGCCGAGCGAGCAGCAGCCGTTGCCCTTTTTCTACGGCGTCGTCTACTGTCGCGTCAAAGGCGTAGTTCTGGATAGTTGCGTCGCAATGCATCGCTGTCGGCGCTGCTGCTGTCGTCAACGGCCAAAAGCTCCACCGAAACCGCTTCGCCGACATCCAGTTCGCCATCGTGGTGCAGGTCCAGCCGGCTTCCATCCTGTCTCACCAATGTCGCGGAGGTTTTAAATCCGCGCTTCAGCAGCCAGTCGCGAGGTGCCTTGACTGCGACCTTGACGACGAATTTGCCGTCCTGCTGGTCGCCGCCGGCGCTCACTTTGTAGGACACTGGCGCTGTCTCACCCATCAATTCGAGTGTTCCGGTGGCGTCGGCTTCCTGAAGATTGTCGTTCATCGCGTAACTCCTCTTGTGTCGAGGATAAACAGTCGGGGCGCTTCGAAGTTCCTATAATCGCGGCAGAGGGTGGCAGCGGGCAGGGAAGGAGAGCCAGCGCCAGGAGCCTCCAACGGAACCATGAGCCGCCAGACTGGTTAAACGGTCTGCTCTAAGCCAAACAGGAGACCCATCATGACGGATTATCCCCAGCCGCCATTTTCCACCCAGAAGCAGGCCATGCCCGGCCATACCGCCGCTATGGATCCCGTTCCGGACCACGGCGAAACGTCCTACAAGGGCTCAGGTCGCCTCGCTGGCAAGCGTGCCGTCATCACAGGCGCCGACAGCGGCATCGGCCGCGCCGTGGCGATCGCCTATGCGCGGGAAGGCGCCGATGTTCTGGTGTCCTATCTCGATGAATATGACGACGCGCTGGAGACGAAGAAGCAGATCGAGGATGCCGGCAGGAAGGCTGTGCTGGTTGCCGGAGATATCCAGGATGCGGCACATTGCCGAAAGATCATCGAAACCGCCGTGGAAGAACTCGGTGGCATCGATATTCTCGTCAACAATGCCGCCCATCAGGACACGTTCCAGGACATTGGCGAGATCAGCGACGAGGAGTGGGAACTCACCTTCAAGGTAAACATCCATGCGATGTTCTACCTGACGAAGGCGGCCGTTCCGCATATGGCGCCTGGAAGCTCGATCATCAACACCACGTCGGTCAATGCCGACATGCCCAATCCATCGTTGCTCGCATACGCGACCACCAAGGGCGCCATCCAGAACTTCACCGGCGGCCTTGCGCAGATGCTTGCCGAGAAGGGCATTCGCGCCAACGCGGTGGCGCCGGGACCGATCTGGACACCGCTCATCCCCTCCACCATGCCGGAAGACAGCGTTGCAAGCTTCGGCAAGCAGACGCCGATGAAACGCCCCGGCCAACCGGCTGAACTGGCAACCGCCTACGTGATGCTCGCCGACCCGCTGTCGAGCTACGTGTCTGGCGCAACGATCGCCGTTACCGGCGGCAAGCCCTTCATCTGATGCCGGCCAATCGAAAAGAGGTAATACCCATGACACAGACTGACGACAACGCGACCCGCACCTGGGAACTGATGGAAAAGATCATGTTCTGCATGCTGTCCACCCGGGTCGGGGAAGACATACGCTCGCGGCCAATGGCGGCTCATGTCGAGCCCATCGAAAATGCGATCTATTTTCTGACCGACGCCGCCAGCCACAAGGACGGGGAAATCGAGCAGAAGCACAATGTCGGTCTCGCCTTCGCAGACAGCAAGGGACAGAAGTATGTCTCGGTGACCGGCGATGCAGAGATCAGCAACGACCGCGGGCGCATCCACGAGTTGTTTTCCACCCCTGCCAAGGCTTGGTGGGACAATGCCGACGACCCTTCCATCCGCGTGCTGAAAGTCACCCCGCGATATGCGGAGTACTGGGATAGCCCGGGAACCGTCGTCAGCTACGTCAAGATGTTCGCTGCAGCCGTCTCCGACTCAAAGCCGGACATGGGCGACCATGCCAAGGTAACCCTTTAACACCTGCACGACCGCTCTCCCAGTCGGAGGAACGGATCGTCGAATATGGGCGGGCCGGAGCGTTGACCATGCTCCGGCCCGCATCGTGACGTTTAGAAGTGGCTCTTGGCGTTGACCATGGCGAGTACGAAAACGCCGCACAGTACGGCAAGCAACAGATAGTCGAACGCCGTCAGCATCCTGATGATTTCCATTGTTTTCTCCTCCTCAAGAGAATGGTTAGTGTACTCTCGGTACTGACCGAAGTCATGGCAAAACTTCTGGGTGCGGAAGCCCGCGGCAAAAACATTCCGCCCGACCTTCCATCGACGGAAGCTCGTCCCTTGCCAGGTCGTTCGCAGCGTATATTGATCCCGCAGTCTGCAAGCGTATGGCCGGCGACTGCGCCGCTCTACGAAAGGAGCCAATGATGCCTTCTTCGTCTGAAACAGGTCCCGTCGTTGCCATCGTCGGCGGTGGGGTTTCCGGCGCTGCGGTGGGTTATCATCTGGCGCGCACCGGTCTGTTCCGGACGGGCGACATCGTCATCTTCGAACCACGCGAACTGCTCGGCGCAGGTCTGGCCTATGACAGCGTCGAACCGGCCCATCGGATCAACGTCCCGTCGACGCGGATGAGCCTGCTGCCGAACGATCCGGAACATTTTCAGCGCTGGATCGACGAGAACGACGCGCTTGCCAATGACGCGGACGCCCGTGCCGACAGCGGTGCGTTGTTTCCGAGGCGTGGCCTGTTCGGCGTTTACATGAATGCCATGGTCCGAACCTTTGTCGGGGATGGCGCCATTCGTCATGTCCGCCGGCGGCTGATGAGGGCCGAGCAGCAGCACGGTCGTTGGCATCTGGTCGACGATGCGGGCGAGGCGATCGTGGCGGATTTTCTGGTCATAGCCACCAGCCATCCCGCACCTGCGGCGCCGGAGCCTTTGGCCTCCGTCCTTGCGGGCCATCCCCGCTTCGTCGCCGATCCGACCCTGCCGCATGCGCTGGCCGGGATCGGGGCTGAGGACCGGGTGCTGATCGTCGGCAACGGGCTGACATCGGCCGACGTCGTGGCGGCTCTCGGTCTTGCCGGGCATATCGGCCGCATCACCACGATCTCTCGACGCGGTCTGCGGTCGCGCGGCCATCCGCCGTCCGTCCAGGAGCCTTTCGGCGACTTCCTTTCCTCGCCGGTGGAAACGGCTTCCGGCCTCGTCAAGCGTGTGCGCGCCGCGATCACGGCCGCCGCAACCGAGGGGTTAACATGGCACGCCGTCATCGACCGCGTGCGCGGCCAGGGCGAAGCGCTGTGGCGGGGATTGCCCGTTGCGGAGCGAAGGCGCATCGCCCGCCACCTCCGGCCGTTCTGGGATGTGCATCGGTTCCGCGTTGCGCCGCAGGTCGAGGCGGCGAGCGAGAACGCCATCGCTTCGGGGCGAATGGACGTGCTCGCCGGATCGGTCGCTGGCGTATCCGTGGTCGACAGCGCCATTAACTGCAGGCTCCGGCTTAGCCGGTCCCACCGGCTGATCGAACGCGACTTCGACGCGGTCGTGGTGACCACCGGGCCGGGCCATGGCGGTATTTTGCGCAGCCAGCCGCTGCTCTCCGGCCTCGCCGCGAAGGGATACCTTGCGATCGACCCGACCGGTCTCGGACTTGCCTGCAGCGATCTCTCCGAGGCGGTTGGTCCGGCGGGCGAGGCGACGCCGTCCCTGTTCATTGCCGGCCCTTTGGCGCGCGGTACTTTTGGCGAGCTGATGGGTCTTCCACAGGTCACCGAACACGCGATTTTCGTGGCCGACAGGCTCGCCGAGGCGGTGCTTGCCGGTTTTCCGGCTGTTCGGCGACTGCATCGGATGTGATCGGTGGTCCGCTCGATCTCTTTCTGCGCTGACGAAAGGTGACAATCGCTTGAGAGCGATGCAATTCTTGCGATATCGGCTTGCCTGATCAGCTTGCCGGCGCTACGCAGCAGGCGTGCCCGCCAGGTGGCGAAGTGCTGCGGCGAAAGCCTTCCAGGTAATCGAATATTATGCTGACGAAAAAAGGGAAATACGGTCTGAAGGCGTTGGTCGATCTTGCGCGCCTGGGGCCGGGCCAGACCGCCTTCATCAACGACGTCGCCACCCGTAACAATATTCCGAAGAAATTCCTCGATGCGATCCTGCTGGAGCTGCGCAATTCCGGCGTGCTGCGCTCCAAGAAGGGGCCCGGCGGCGGCTATTCCTTGTCGCGGCCGGCAGGCGAGATCCGCATCGGGCATGTCATCCGCACCCTCGACGGCCCCTTGGCGCCGATCCGCTGCGCGAGCCGCACGGCCTTCGAGGCCTGCGACGACTGCGTCGATCCGGAGGGCTGTCAGGTGAGGCGCTCGATGACCGTAGTCAGGGACGCCGTTGCGACGATCCTCGACAATATGACGCTCGAGCAATTCGTTGCGAGCGGCACGCAGGGGCTGGACGAGGAGCCGGCCGGTCACCAGGCCTCACAGCTCGGTTGATGTCAGACTGCGCGGGACGGACCCTGAAGGGACGATATTTCCGCGCCTGCTTCCCGATCGGACATTCTCCAGCGTTTCAGGAAGTAGCCTGACGACGACCGACCACGGGGTCTGTGAAGTAAGCGATGAGTGAGAGGATGTTCTGATGCCAGTGCCCATGGAATATCGGCTCGCCTCGCAGAACTTTGAACAGTTCCTTGCCGAGGTCGCCGAAGAGTCCGGATTGGGAACGAGAAACCAGGCGTTCACGACGACCGAGGGCGTCCTGCGATGCTTCCGGCGGCGGCTCGACATTCATGATGCGATCGCTTTCGCGCAGGTTCTGCCGGCCATGCTCAGAGCGCTTTTTGTCCAGGACTGGGACAGCACGTCGAAACGGATCGAGACGTGGGACGTCGACGTCATGACTTCGGAGGTCAAGTCCCTGCGCGTCAACCACAACTTCTCGCCCGACACCGCGATCCGAGACGTCGTGCGCGTTGTCCTCCGGCACGTCGACCTTGTCGCTTTCAATCGCTGTATGGAGAAGCTACCGGCGGAGGCTCGGTCGTTCTGGTCTTAGCGAGAAGTCGGGCGGCATTGCTGCACTTGGGGAAACCTCCGGCCCAGACGTGTCACCGTCTAAAAACGTTCCCCAATTAGATTTTTTTGTGGAACCAAACGCCAAGAAATGCGTTTTGCGAAGCGTGACGGCGATACGCACCCGATTTCGCTACCCTGCCGGACCATACGCTGGCGGGATATTGTTTTAAGCATGTTAATCAATATTAAATCCATATTCAAATCGATTCCGACAATCCTTGCAATGGGGGCAGTGATCCTCCTTGTCGTCGTGCTCGGCGCCCTCTATTTCAGTGGCCGCGCCAGTGAAGAAGCCGATCTCGCCGTCGATGCCAGCCGGTTGAACAGCCGGGTGCTGCGCCTGCTGAGCTCCGCACAGGATGCGGAAACCGGCCAGCGCGGTTATTTGTTGACCGGTGATGATCGCTATCTTGCCCCTTTTTCCGCCTCTGCGAAGGCGATCCCCAGCGAGATTGCGGCATTGACACCGCATCTCCTGGCAATCGGCGTTCCACAGGCATCGCTCGACCATCTGAAGCGGCTGACCGAGCAGAAGCTCTCCGAAATGCAGCGAACCGTCGACCTCCGGGCTGCCGGCGATCCGAGCGGCGCGATCGCAATCGTCCGCTCGAACGTCGGCATTTCACTGATGGATGAGCTTCGAGACCAAATCGACAAGATCCAGGATCGGGGAAGCGAGAATTCTAGCGAGCATATCGCGGCGCTGAAAACATCGACGACGTCCCTGTCCGCGATCATTGCGGTCAGCGCAGCCCTGCTCGTCGCGCTTGCCGCAGGCGCGATGAAGCTCATCTACGACAATCACCGTCAGGTGGAGGCGGCACGCCAGCAATTGGCCGATGCCAATGAGAGCCTCGAGGAAACGGTGACGTCCCGCACGCAGGGGCTGCAGAGGGCCAATGACGAACTGCAGGCCTATGCCTATATCGTCAGCCACGACCTGCGGGCGCCGCTGGTCAACATCATGGGCTTTACCGAGGAACTCGATCGCGCCTCTCAGGTCTTCAAGGATTATCTTGCCAAGCATGGCGATGGACTGGCAACGCTCGAAGGCAGCGCCGCGCGCGAAGCGGTGGAGACGGATATTCCCGAAGCGCTCGGCTTCATCCGCTCGTCCATGCGCCGTATGGACAACCTGATCACCCAGATTCTCGTGCTTGCGCGCGCCGGAAACCGTGAACTGCACCGTGATCCCATCAAGTTGACCGAACTCGTCGATGACACACTGGCGACGCTGCGCCACCGGCTCGATGAGGCGGGGATCGAGGTTGCCGTTGAGGGCATCCTGCCGGAGGTATATTCGGATCGGCTGGCCCTCCAGCAGATCATGGGCAACCTTTTGGACAATGCGATCAAATATATGGATGCGTCGCGTCGCGGCACCATCGCGATAGAGGGGCGCAGACACGGGATGTTCGCGAGCGTCGAAATCAGCGATAATGGCCGGGGAATCGCAGAAGGCGACCGCGAACGTATCTTCGAGCTGTTCCGCCGGTCGGGCCGTCAGGACATGCCTGGAGACGGCGTCGGGCTTGCCCATGTGCGCGCGTTGGCGCGCCGACTGGGTGGGGATGTCACTGTCCGCTCCGAGCTCGGGCAGGGTACCACTTTCGAAGTCAAGATTGCCGCCGATCTGGCGCGGCTGAAAAGAGAAGATCTCAAATGATGAGTTCCCCGAATACCGTCAAGATCATCATGATCGAGGATGACGAAGGCCATGCGCGGCTGATCGAGAAGAACATCCGCCGTGCCGGTGTGACCAACGAGATCGTGCCCTTCGTGACGGGCGGCGACGCATTGGATTTCATGCTCGGCAAGGACGGCAGCGGCGAGCCTTCGAGAGGGCAGCCGATCCTCATCCTCCTCGATCTCAATCTGCCCGACATGAGCGGCCTGGACATCCTGCAGAAGGTCAAGGCCAACGAGCATACGCGCCGCGCCATGGTGATCGTGCTGACGACAACAGACGATCCGCGCGAGATCGCCCGTTGCTACGATCTGGGCGCCAATGTCTATGTCAGCAAGCCCATGCAGTACGACAAGTTCGTGCATGCGATCCAGCAGCTCGGCATGTTTGTCGCGGTGATGAAGATTCCGGAGGTCGAATGACCGGGCAGGATCTCGCGGCGGGCGCTGCGATCCATATTCTCTATATCGACGACGATGAGACGCTTGGCGTTTTGACGCGCAAGAACATGCAGCGTCGCGGCTACGAGTTTCATCTGGCAAAGGACGGCGCCGCCGGTCTGCAGAGGCTGGCGGACGGCGGCATCGACGCAATCGTGCTCGATCACTTCCTTGAGGGCGAAACAGGCCTCGATATCCTGCCACTGATCGTCTCGTCCGGCGACCACCCGCCCGTCATCTACGCGACAGGCTCAGGAGATGCCGGCGTGGCGGTGGCGGCGCTGAAGGCCGGCGCCGACGACTACGTGATGAAGGGCGTATCGTCGGACTATTTCGACCTTTTGGCGGCGGCTCTGGCGCAGGGGCTCGAGCGGGCTCGTTTCCGGCGCGACACGCTGCGCGCGCAAGCGGTCATCCGTCATGAGCGGGATCGCGCCGAGCTTCTGCTGTCGGAAGTCAATCACCGCATCGCCAACAGCCTTGGGCTGGTCGCGGCGCTCATTCGCATGCAGGCGTCGGTGACCAAGGATCAGGTCACCATCGATGCGCTGCAGGAAACGCAGATCCGTATCAGCGCGATCGCCAGCGTCCATCGCCGGCTCTATACCAGCCATGAAGTCGGCACCGTGCGGCTGAACGAATATCTCGAAAGCCTTCTGGAGGAGCTCGAGGCTTCGATGCGTGATGAGACGCGACCGCATCACGTCGTGCTGATTTGCGAAGACGTGTCGCTGTCGACCGACAAGGTCATCACACTCGGGCTGATCATCAGCGAGCTGGTCACCAATGCCTTCAAATACGCCTATCCTGCAGGCCAGGCGGGTGAGATCCGCGTCGTTCTCGATCAGACCGATCAGGGCGGCCTTCGCGTTCATGTGGAAGATGACGGAATCGGCTTCGATCAGTCGGCACCGGCAAAGGGCACGGGGCTGGGCACCAAGATCCTGACCGCCATGGCTTCCAGCCTCAAGGCGAGCATCCTCTATGCACCCGATCACAAGGGGACACGCGCGATGTTGAACTTCTCCATCGACTGAGCCATACCGGAGACCCGCGGGACATTTCGCCAGTGGAAGAGGCTGAGCCAATTGCCTTTCTGTCGCCTTTGTTTGCCTTACAAGCGGCAGCGGCGGTCTCGCCGGCTATCCGTTCGTCATGGGGAAGAATTTGCGCCAGATCCTGAATTCGCTGCTTGCTCTCGCTTTTACGCTTGGTCTGTCGGCTTCGCCGATGCTGTCCGGCGCCTTGGCGCAGGACGCGACATCGCCTGGGACAGCCGCTCCGGCCGTTGCCTCACCGCCTGCAACCGTCGCACCGGATGCGCCATCGCCGAATGCTCCGCCCACCGCTCCCGCACCGCAAGCCGCATCTCCCCAGCCGGACAAAGCGGAAGGTGAGAACTCGGCGAGCACTCCGGGCCTGGACCGGACGTCCGCGGAGATTGCACGGACGCGAAAGCAGCTCGATTCGCTCGAGGACAGCATCAAGAAGGCGATGTCGGACGATGACGCTCTTGTCGCTCTGGCCGGCAAAGCCGACGACCTCAACAGCACTGCAGCAGCCATCTCCGGTCGATTGAAACCGCACCTTGATGAATTGTCCGCTCGGCTTGCGAAAATTGGTGCTCCGCCAAAAGATGGGCAGCCGCCCGAAGCGCCGATCGTCACGCAAGAACGCGAAAAGCTGACGGCGTCCATCGCGCAGCTGAATGTCGTCATGGGCGACGCCGACAACCTGACCACGGCTGCTGCGCGGGTTTCCGGCCAGATCACCGAGATGCGGCGTCGGCTGTTTGCCGAGACGCTGTTCCGACGCACGGCATTGTCGCTTTCGACCTTCGACGATGCTGGGCAGGCCTTGGTGCGGGAGGCTGTCAACTTCCGCGACGCCGTCGTCAGCTGGGCGACCTTCGCATGGAAGTTCAAGCGCGTACCTCTCATCACGGCCGTTGCGCTTTCGCTTGTTTCGGGCCTCGTCCTCATGCTCGGCGGATATCGGCTCTTCGGCCGCTACTTCTATCGCGACGAGACAATCGAGGCGCCGGCCTACATCAGCCGTCTGTCGATTGCCTTCTGGTCAACGATGATCCGCACCCTGTCAGTCGCTGCGGCGCTGGTCATCTCGTTCTTCCTTCTCCAGAATTTCAATGTGCTGCGGCCGGATATCGCGCCCGTCTTTGCTGCCGTGTTCGGCTTCATCGGCCTGGTTTATTTCGTCGCCCGGGTCGTGAACGCCATCTTCGCGCCGTTCGAGCCCAGCTGGCGGCTTGTGAAGCTTTCCAACAAGGGTGCCCGCTCGGTCGGCTGGTGCCTGCTGGCGATTTCCATCGTCAATGGCCTCGATTTCGTTCTCAACCGCATCAGCGAATCCATGGGATCGCCTGTCATCGTCACTGTGGCGAAGAGCTTCTTTGCGGCCTTGATCATCGGGCTGGTCTTCATTGCCGTGTCGTTCGGCAAGCCGATCCTTTCCCGGAGCGGCGACCCCGATGCACCGGGACGACGCTGGCCGCACGGCATGGCGATCATCCTGCGGCTGATCGGCGTGGGGCTGATCTTTACCGCCCTTATCGGCTATGTCGGACTTGCCCGCTTCATCGCCCTGCAGCTGATCGTCACCAGCGCCGTCATCGTGACCATGTATCTCGGCATCCTGCTCGGCAAGGCGGTTTCGGACCAGGAGTCCTTTCCGGAAACCTCGGTCGGCCGCGTTCTCCAGCGGCGTTTGAAGATCAGCGGTGCGATGCTCGACCAGGCGGGCCTGGTGGCGGGGCTGGCGATCTACGTCTTCGCGCTGATGACCGGTATCCCGCTCATCCTTTTGTCCTGGGGCTTCCACATCCAGGACCTTGAACTCTTCTTCTATCGGATGTTCACCGAGATCAGGCTCGGCAGTATCAAGATTTCCCTGGTCGGCATCTTCGCCGGGATTTTGTTTTTCGTCGGCGGCTACCTGGTCACCCGCTGGTTCCAGCGCTGGCTGGATGGCAACGTCATGGCGCGCGGGCAGGTCGATCTCGGCGTGCGCAATTCGGTCAAGACGGGCATCGGCTATCTGGGCGTGGCCATCGCTGCCGTGATCGGCATCTCGGCGGCTGGCATCGATCTTTCCAGCCTTGCTCTCGTTGCCAGCGCCCTGTCCGTCGGTATCGGCTTCGGGCTGCAGAACATCGTCTCGAACTTCGTGTCCGGCCTCATCCTCCTGGTTGAGCGGCCGTTCAAGGTCGGGGACTGGATCGTCTCCGGGACATCCGAGGGCATCGTCAAGCGCATCTCGGTGCGGGCCACGGAGATCGAGACCTTCCGCCAGCAATCGATCATCGTCCCGAATTCGGAGTTGATCAATGCGTCGGTCGGCAACTGGACCCATCGCAACCGCCTGGCACGCTCCGAGATCCCGGTATCCGTCGGCTACGACAGCGATCCGGCCAAGGTCATGGCCATCTTGTTGGAACTGGTGAAGGCTGTTCCGAAAGTGCTGCGCAATCCCGAACCGCATGTCGAATTCCTGCGCTTCGGACCATCCTCGCTCGATTTCGAAATGCGCTTCTATATCGCCGATCTCTCCGACGGCATGCCGATCCGCAACAATCTGCGTATCGCCATCCTGGAGCGCTTCAAGAAGGAGGGGATCATCATGCCCTATCCGCAGCAGGACCTCCATATCAGCCGCCCCGTCACCCGAGAGCGCGTCAACGAACCGCGCGCTGTCGTCGATGATGGGCGTGAACCCCGCCTCGCCGACAGCTCGAGCATACAGGCTCCAGACGCCCCTACAGGCGACGGACAGGGCGGTCAGCGGAAGAGTGAGGCGAAGACGCGCGGCCCGTCCTGACGGCGATGAAGAGGACAGCCCATGGGGGCTTCTGTTCAGAATTAAATGAGCCGTCGCAAAATTAACACAAACTCAAATGCTTTCCCCTAATCTCAACTCAGTTGTGGTAGATTAATCGAAGGTTAGTCATGGGATTTCTAGGCATTTCCGGAATGCAATATTCCGGTGGAACCTTCGCTGGCGCGCGCATTCTTGTCGTCGAAGACTCACACTTGTTCACCGCGATGATCGGTAAAAGGCTCAAAGAACTTTTTGACATCGACATCGAGATCTGCGGAAATTTCGAAGAACTTCAGCTTGCCTATGACAAGTCGCCCGAGCCGATCAAGCTGGCGATCTCCAATATCAACCTTCCCGGTGCCGAGAACGGCGAGGCGCTGGAATATCTGATCGACCTCAGCATTCCGACGATCGTCTTCACCGGAACCTTCCAGGAAGGTGTCCGCGATGCGCTTCTTGCCAAGGATATCGTCGATTACATCCTCAAGGACAATATCTTCGCGGTGGAGCTGCTCGCTGAATCCGTCTGCCGCTTCCTCACCAACCACCGTCATCACGTCCTGATCGTCGACGACAGCGCAACCGCCCGTGCCCTCCTGAGCAGTCGGCTGAAGCGTTACAATTTCCGTGTCAGTGTGGCCGAAAACGGCGCCAAGGCGCTGGAGATACTGAAAGCCCACGCCGACATCGGCCTGATGATTACAGACTACAATATGCCCGATATCGATGGCTTCGAACTGACGCGACGCATCCGCTCCAGTATCGGCTCGCACCAGCTGCGGATCATCGGCGTGTCCTCCTCCACCAACAGACTGCTGTCGGCACGGTTTCTGAAGGCCGGTGGAAACGACTTCATCCTGCGGCCATTCATCGACGAGGAATTCTATTGCCGGGTCAATCAGAACCTCGACACGCTCCTGCAGATCCAGTCGATGCGGCAGCAGCGCGCTTACGCCTGATGAGCTATGGCCAGGAATCATGCCCGTGACACTAGGCGTTCATCCAGGTTCGCCATTATCGACTTTGCAAATGTGGAGAGGGCCTTTCCTCTCTGTGGTGAAATCCAGGAGATGCCGCCGATCGTCGGAAACGTGAGTCGGTCGCATCCTTGGGGAGCGAGGGCATGAGTATACCAAAATTCGACGCGAGGGTGTGGGACATGGGCCCCTCGACCCGACAGATCGCACAGAAGATCCTTCTGGTCGAGGACTCGCGCATGTTCGTGTCGATGCTGTCGCACCGGTTTCGCAGCGAACTCAGCCTTGAGGTTACTGTCTGTTCGTCGCTGAAAATGCTGGAGGACACGGTTGGCGTGGCCGGCCATGGTTTTACCCTGGCAGTTGTCAATCTCAATCTTCCCGATGCCGTCTATGGGGAGGCACTTGATTTTCTTCTCGCCCAGAGGCTGCCGTGCATCGTCTTCACCGCGAGTGCGGATTTCGATATGCGCAGCCGGCTTATGGAGCGCAGCGTCATCGACTACGTGCTCAAGGACAATCCGCAAGCTGTCGACAACCTGGTCTCCTCCGTCCGTCGGACGATCGCCAACAGCAAGATCACGATCCTTGTCGTCGACGCGGTGCCGATGGCCCGCAAGCTGCTGGTCGACAGCCTGGAGATGCAGCAGTTCGTCGTCCTTGAGGCTGCGACTGGGCTCGCCGCGATCGAAGCGCTCGACCGCCAGAGCGATATCGAACTGGTGATCATCGACCATGCGCTCACTGACGGAAGCGGCTGCGAGCTCACGCGGCAGATCACCCATCGGCACAACTCCGACCGGCTGCGGGTGATCGGCTTGTCGGCGTCGAGCGACCGGCTCGCCGCGACCGAATTCCTGCAAGCCGGCGCTACCGATTTCCTGCGGCGACCCTTTGTGGCCGAGGAGCTGCAGTGTCGCATTGCGCGGGTTATCGACACCCTGTCGCAGTTGAAGATACTGCGCGCCGCGGCCGCCGTCGACTACCTGACGGGCCTCTACAATCGCCGCTATTTCTTCGACCAGGGACCGCGTATCGTCGAGGATTGCCTCCGGCGTACGAAGCGCCTGTCGATCGGGATCCTCGACATCGACCACTTCAAACGGCTGAACGACACCTATGGTCACGAGATCGGCGACAGGGTTCTGAAGGCGGTGGCGACGCAGCTACAGGCATTCCTGCAGGGAAGCCGCAATCTGCTGGCACGCATCGGCGGCGAGGAGTTCGCCATCATGTTCACAGACATGGATTCGGCTGATGCAACGATCTTCTGCGATGAATTGCGCGAGAACCTGTCGGCCCTGAAGATTAAGGCCGATGACGAAGAATTGCGGGTGAGCGTTTCCATCGGGGTCGCCGCGATCAATGCGCGGGAAGAATTCGGAAACTATCTGAATGCCGCTGACCAGTTTCTCTACATGGCCAAGCACAGGGGGCGCAATCTCGTCTACTCCGACGCCAAGATGGCGGCGGAGGCCGAGCTTTAGGTGAGCCTATAGGGCTTTACATGACAACGCCTGTCCGGACGTTCGACATGGTAAGCTTGCGCTCGGCGCGCTCCTGCTGCGGCGAGCGGTTGTAGAGTTCGCGATAACACTTGGAGAAATGCGAGGCGGAGACAAAGCCGCAGGCGACCGCCACCTCGACGACCGGCATCGACGATTGCACAAGCAGATGCCGGGCCCGGTCGAGGCGGATCTCGAGGTAGTAACGGGCGGGCGAGCGGCCCATTTCCTGGCGGAACAGACGCTCGATCTGGCGCCGCGACAGGCCGGCATCGTCGGCGATATCCAGCAGCGACAGCGGCTCGGCCAGATGGCTCTCCATCACCTCGATGATTTCAAGCACCTTGGCATTCTGGACCCCAAGCCGGGCCCTGAGCGGCAGTCGCTGGCGGTCGCTGGGGCTGCGAACGCGATCGGTCAGCGCCTGCTCGCAGACGCGATTGACGAGGTTCTCGCCGAAGTCCTGGCCGATCAGGTTCAGCATCATGTCGAGCGAGGCCGTACCGCCCGCGCAGGTGTAGAGATTGCTGTCGACCTCGTAGAGATCGGCATAGACTTCCGCCTGGGGGAAAGCTTCCGCAAAGCCCGGCAGGTTTTCCCAATGGATGGCGCAGCGCTTGCCGTTCAAGAGCCCGGCCTGGGCAAGCACATGCGCGCCCGTACAGAGGCTGCCGACAGCCACGCCGCGATTGTAGGACTCACGCAGCCAGGCATTGACCGACTTGTTGTGGAACTCCTCGACATAGATGCCTGAGGAAATCAGCACCATGTTCGGCCGATTTTCGCCGCCGAGATAGCGCCGTTCGTCCGCAAGCGACGAGTTGACCTCGATGCCGATCCCGCTGGACGAATAGACTTTCTCGCCATCCGTCGACGAAAGCCGCCAGGTATAGGCAGTATAGCCAAGCATTCGATTGGCAATGCGCAAGGTTTCGATCGCTGCCGCAAAGGGGAGCATGGTGAAATGGGGAATCAGAAAGAACACGATGGTGCGCTTTCTGCCAGGCGTCTTGCTGAGTTCAACTACCTGCTGCGCCGTGCCCATGCGTGATTGCTCCCATCTAAATCAATAGTCTGAAAGCGACGATCTCACGGAAGCTCAGGCGCGCAAAGGCTTATTTGCGCCATGGTTGCAGATTTATGTTTTGTCAAATGTTAGGGGAGCGGAGGCTGCAAAGCCGCTGTGCGGCATCGGGCGCAAGTCGTTGAAGAAAATGGTTAGTTCACCCGATTAGGGAGAGCTAGGCTGCGTTTTCTTAAGGTCGGGTCGCAGTCTAGCTCGATGTCACGAGGAGGCTTTTCGTCATTCCTCTGTCGCTTTTCCGATGTCGGCGGCAGGCCAGCCGAAGTCCTTGCGCATGTCGAACGGCATCGCCTCGATATGCCGCGCTGCCTGGCGCCTTGACCATGCTTCGGAATAGGTCACGATAGCGGCGGCAAGCTGGTAGAGGGTGCCACCGGCCGCGAAAAACGCCGGCCTGTTCTTACTGCTTCTATAGGTAATGGTTGTCATGTCAGCATCCTTTCGCTGTCAGGTGTCGACAGTAAATATGGGCCTGCTACATGCATCAATCAAACGAATAGATTTCATGGATGTCATCAGTAAATTTGACCTTTGTGCAATCGATACGATGTTCCCGCCTCAAGTTGGTAGACCGTTCTCGCATGCATGCCTGTCTCCTTCGCAAGGTTGATGAAGCTCAAGCGGATGTGATTGCTCGCAAATCGAACGGTAGACACCCAAATCATCACCGAAGAAGTCCGTCTCGTCCAAATTCTTCCCACCCTTCCAGCTTCGGCCGGGTTCCGTCATCAGGCTCCTTTCGTGCCTCCGTGCTCTTCTTGAGCAGACGAGCCTGCTTCGTATTCCAAGCCGCACGGCGTCTGTTTTCGGCCCTGGCTTCGGCGTCCTCGACGCGCCACTCGTCGATCGCTCCCCTGTCAAGCAGGTCGACGACGACGCGAGGTTCGAAGACATGGAACGTAATCTTCCTCGCCCGACCCTGAAGTCTGACTGTGCGCGTTCCGGCGCTTGGCAGACGTCCGTCGGCGAGCCAACGGTGACGCTCGGTGGCCGTCATACTCAGGATGTCCTGTATTTCCCGCGGAATGACTGGAAGGTCTTCGATGCCGTCGAGCGCTTTGGTGACAATGGCCGATGCGTGCTCGAAATCGTTCGTCTCACCTTCGGGCATACCGAGTGTCAGCACCCGGCCATCGATATCGAGCGACTTGCGAACCGCCTTGGGAAGGCGAGCGCGCATCTCCAGCAATATGCCTCTTGCCCTGACAGACGAGCCGAGCGTCGCCTCGGATGGCACGGTCCAAGTCGCCTTGAGTGCATGAGGCAGGATGTCTTTTTTCTTCGGCATTGGAACAATCGCGGCTTGTGCGGGACAGTTAGGAGAAATAGCGGGCGGCCTCGTACCCACATCCGCTGGCAACCCCGGTCAGCACCGTCCCCCACGCCATGTCGACGACGCTAAGCGTCAACGGCCATCCTTTCAAGGTCGCCAGGTTCGACATGTCGTAAGTGCCATATGCCGCAAGGCCAAGGACTGCACCAAAGCCGATTGCAGTGATGGCAGAGCCGGCATCGAGACCCGGTCTGACAGCCAGAATGACGACTGCGGCCGCGAAGACGAGATAGAAGGCCGCAGCGACCACGAAGTTAGGAGAGGGAAGCATCAGGCTGCCAAGCTGGTCGCGATAGAAGTTGCGAGCGATGAGCCCCAGCCAGATCGAATCGATTATCAAGAACGAAAGCAGTGTCGCTACATATGCGATGCCGAAGATCTTCATTCAGCGATTCCTTTTTTTCGCTTGTCTTTATGAACACCCTCCTTGTGGGCTTGTTCCGATCTAGGGTCAGAAATGCTCTCCCGAGTTCGAAATGCGATCAAGGGGCTGCACACGCATATGAAATCGACGTCACCGGCCGCCGAAGACGGGCGACGCAACAGGGGCACGTCGGGCCACAGTGTGGTATCAATCGAGAAGCGAAGCATGGAGAATGCCGGTTGCCACGCGATACATCGAGCCCTCTTTTCGAAGTGCGTCGTCTTGGGGGACAGGACACGGCGGTCTTTCGCGATATCCGAAGAGAAGCGATCGCGGACAATCAAGACGCCTTGGGCATGAGTGCTGGCGAGGAGCTCACGCACGATGAGGCGTGGTATCTCGACAAGTTGGACGTTGACCATGTTTTTGGCGGGATCGACCAGACAGGCGCTCTGATGGGCGTTGTTGCTCTGACTAAAAAGCGCATAGGACCTCGAACAGGCGTTGCTGCTTTGTCAGGCATGTATGTCAGGCCGACCGCACGGGGGACTGGCCTATCGCGGCATTTGCTCGGTGCCGCGGTCTGCGAAGCCTTTCGG
>Ga0070670_100001529_pt1 | contig 18632 bp, 8 predicted proteins | sample KBSS63metaG_FD_64665 | JGI IMG/M metagenome (GOLD analysis project Ga0070670, IMG submission 64665) | Switchgrass rhizosphere microbial communities from Kellogg Biological Station, Michigan, USA - KBS S6-3 metaG | ecosystem: Host-associated > Plants > Roots > Rhizosphere > Soil ... | reverse complement strand
GGCCTCGAAACGGGCCGGAAAGTGATCGAGTTCGCCATGAAGACCAAGGGCGACTCGCGCTTCATCGCTGGCGAGGTGAGCCTGGCCGACCTGTACTTGGCGCCCGTCCTGTCCTATGTCTCGCTCACGCCTGATGCGTCCGCCTTGTTCGACGTCGACGGCTTTGCCGACTGGTGGGCGCGAGTGCAGCAACTGGAAAGCTTCAAAGCGACCCAGCGGAATCTCGGTTGACCGTCGCCACGCCAAAAGGCACGCAATTACGCGAGAGGATCGGCGGGTGCGCGCGAGGGCGCCACGGGAATACCGACGCTTTTGAGCGTCTGCTAACGGGCCGACTTTCGTCGGGCTGCATAGACCGCTTAGGGACCCAAAGCGGAACTACCAGTCGACGAGTTCTCTGCTTGAGAGCGGACGCTCAGCTAACGACGGGTGGTGGATGACCGAGCCGCAAGTTGCGGAATGAGCCCACTCTCTCCAAATTGGCTTCTCAAGCAAGCGATAACCGGCCATGCGGCCCAATCGCCCGCGCCATTGCTCCTGTTCAAACCTTAAGGACTGAACCCCATGAAGATCGGCATCCTCGGCGTCGGCCACATCGGCAAGACGCTGGCCAGAACGCTGCCTGCGGCTGGCCATGACGTGAAGGTCGCCAACTCCCGCGGCCCGGAAACCATCGACCCCGACGTGCTTGCCAACGGAGCTCGCGCGGTCTCCGCCGACAAGGCGGTGACGGACGTCGACGTGGTGATCCTCTCCATCCCCTTGAACCGTCTTATGGGGGTGAAACCATTGATCGCCGCCCTGCCCTCCGCGGGGGTCGTAATCGACACGTCGAACTACTATCCCTTCCGCGACGCGAGGATCGAGGCCATCGAGGCCGGCCAGGTGGAGAGCCTCTGGGTGGTTGCGCAGCTCGGGCGGCCGGTCGCAAAGGCGTGGAACGCAATCGGGTCCGCTTCCTTCGCGACCAAAGGTAAGCCCAGGGGAGCTGCGGGCCGTATCGCGATCCCTGTTGCTGCTGACCGTGACCGCGACAGGGAAGTGGCGACGGCACTGGTGGAGGACACCGGGTTCGATGCTTTCGATGCGGGGATGCTGGCCGGATCCTGGCGCCAGCAGCCCGGCGCCCCCGCTTATTGCACGGACCTGACCCGCGAGGAGATGGCGGCTGCCTTGGCAGCGGCGGAGAAGGCTCGTTTGCCGAAGCGCAGGGACCTGGGTGTCGCAGTGATGCAAGAGCGCCTTGGCGACGGGACCACCAACCCCGATGCGGAGTGGGGAGTCCGATTGGTCCGTGCGATCAACATGTAGTGGCTCAGCGTCGCCGATCGGGAGCACCAATGTCATGGCTTGGGTAAATCTCAATAGCAAACGCTCGCGACTGGCAGCTTGTGGCCGGGTCCGGATCTACGCGAGCGTCAGCTGAGAGGTCGGCCCACGCGAACGGCAGGTCTTGGACGAGACGATCAAAGGCGAGAGGACCCGCAGCCGACCCAATCCGGTCTTTGGGTCACGCGGTTTGGATGCGGCAAAGCGGACGTCGGGGTTGCACCTACCGTCTCGCTATCTGGCTCAACTTCTACACCCCGACCCAGGCCGCATCGCGGCGCACGCTACTCCGCTGATGCGGGCATCTAGCCCGCAGCGGCCCGAGGCGCGCGGCGACAACCAGACGCCGATGCGCCGACTCGATGCCTTGCGGTGTCCAGGCTGCGTGGGGACCGAGCTCGGCCTCAACCTCAGCAGCGTGCCGCCCCAGGAGCTGTCCGAGCTTGTCGGGGACAACGTGCCGCGGCTGCGTAAGATCGTCACGGAGAGCGGCGCAAGGCTGAATGAAGCGCCGCTGCGATGGGCCCAGCCACCCACCTTCACGCGGCCAACGTCAGGGTCCACCCCGCACTGGCCCGGTAGCGTACCTCGTCGTCGACGACCGCGGAGCGATACCGGGCGCGATCGATCGACCAGGTCCACGTGTACGTGTCGGCGGCCATCGGTGCCGACGGAATCAGCAGCACCCGATCCTCGACGTCATTGCTCAGCAGCGCCAACGGCACCGCCACGTCCTGCTCCACCGGCAAGGGCAGCGCCGGCGCGAGGGGCAGGCCCTCGGCGTCGAGCAGCATCACGTGGTCGATCGGCAGCCGCAGCGGCCGCGGCGGCCGCGGCGGCGGTGTAGGCAAGGTCGGCGGACTCGAGCGCACCTCGACCAGCTCCCCGCGCAGCGTTTGGCGCGCCGTGTGGTCGACCCGCAGCCGATAGAAGCGGTAATCGATGCGCCGCCCGAGGCGGTCGCGGCGCACGGCGTGGACCAGCGTGCGGGCTTCCTCGGCGATGGCGGCGGCGGCCGCCGGCACGGGCGCTTCGAGGCTGGCGCCGGAGAACACCAGTCCGGCGACGAGCTGCACGACCGCGCGCGGCACATCGGGCGGCACCGGCGGCATCGCGGTGACGCGGTGCGTCACGACCAGGCGCACGTCGCGGCTGAGCGGCAGCGGCTCCGGGCTCTCGAGCAGCAGCAGCCGCGTGCCGGTGGCGTCGCCGCAGACACCGAGTTCGATGCGGTCGACGTCGCGCGACAACGGGATCGCAAGCTCCGCGATCCAACGGTCGAACAGGCGCTGCCGCACCTGCGGGTCGGCGTCGGGCGTCATCGCGGCGCTAATCTCGGTGGCGGTCGCTGCTTGCAGGGCCGCGATCGCGCCGGCCGCGCCGGGCTGGCGCCGCAGCAGACGGTCCCAGCTCTCGATGTGCTCGACAAAGCCGGGGTAGCGGCTGGTCAAAAGCTGACTGACATGCGCGTCGAGGCCGTCGATGTGCAGCGCCGCGCAGCGGGCCGCACCCTGCCCGACGACAGCGACGCGGCCATCGCGCAGGTCGCCACGGTCGGCCTCGACGACTGCTTCGCCCACGCGCGCACGGACGCGATCGTCGAATACCAGCACCTCGAGCGCGATCGGCCCCGCTTGCGCGTCCGGCAGCGCCACCGCCGCCAGCTCGACCGTCGCGCCGCCGCGCCGCGCCTGCAGGCGCAACTGGCCGCCGACCGCATCGACGATGGCGAGCAGCGCCCGATCGACGCGCGGCAGCCCGGCGACCGCGACGGCGATGCCGATCGCGCCGCCGGCCGGATCAAGCTCGGCGCGCACCTGCAGGTGGTTCCAGGCGGCGTCGCCGAACACCGCGTAGTGGCGCCGTCCCGCGGCCGGCGTCGAGACCCTCAGCGCGCCCGCGTCGATGCCCCACGGCGTCGCCGTCAGGCGCCCTTCGTCGGCGACCGTCAACGCCGTCTCGTCGCCGTCTGCAAACGGCCGCCGCGACACGTGCGCACCGGCCTTGGCGCGCACGGCGACGCGCAGCGTCGCGCGCGGCGGCCACAGCGGGTCGGCCGGGTCCAGACCGGCGGTGTCGACCGGCGCATGGCGCAGCACCTGCGAGGCGTGCAGGCGCACGCCGGAGAGCCCGCACGATGGCGACACCTGCTCCAGCGCTTCGAGCCGCGCCGCGAGCGGGTTCAAGGTCGGCGCGCTCCGCACCCCGGCTCTGACAAGCACGGCATCGACGACCTTCGGCTCCCAGCGACGCGGCGGCGGCGCGGTGCCGCGGTGCGCGACGATCCAGTCGGCGCTCGGCACCGAGAGGCGCACGCCGTCGGCCTGCTCGACTGCCAGCACCCATTCGAGCAGCTGGGTGCGCTCGGCGGGATCATTGGCTGATGGCGTGCGGTCGACCGGCAGCAGCGTGCTGAAGCGTTCGTCGAACGCGAGCACGACCGGCTCGCGGCGGTAGAGCCGCGCCGTCGTGCCCGGGTACACCGACTCGATGTACGGCTCGAGCTCCAGCCCCGGAGTGGCCACGGCGTTCAGCCCCGGCAGCCCGCGGGTGCGGAATCCGGCGCGCTGCACGACCTCGGCCTGTTGTGCGCTGCCCTGGTAGTCGACGGTGGCGCGCACCGTGAGCGCGAGCTCGTAGTCGTGGTTCGGCAGCCAAGCCAGCTTGCCGCCGCCGGCCACGCCGCCCTGCGAGGCGCAACGGCCCTGGTCGGCGATGCGGTCGCGCTCCTCGCGCACGCTGAGGTAGCGAAGCGAGCGAACGTCGACGCGCTCGCCCGAGGACAGCGCCGTGTGGCCGGGAGCGCTGGCGCGGCGGTAGCGCAGCGTGACCGACGTCAGGCCGCGTTCGTCCTGGCAGCGGATCGGCACCGTGGGGCTCGCGGCCGACAGTGCGAACACCTGCTGCTGCACGACCTCGAGGTCGCGCAGCGATTCGACAACTAGCGCGCTGCCCGGCTGCGGCGCGGCCACAGGCACCCATGCCACGCTGATGTCGAGGGAGAACGCCGGCTCGTCGAAGATCACGACCGCGATCGCGAGGTCCGTGGCGCTCGCCAGCAGCAGCCGCGCGACGCGCCCGCCGCCGGGGCCGGTGGTGTCGGCGGCGACTGGCGGCCGCGGCAGCATCCAGCGCAGCGTGCTCGCGCTCTCGCTGAAGCCCTGCAACACCGGCACGCGCACGCCCGGCGGCGTCGCCGTGAAGTCGAGCCGGTGCGAGACCGCGCCGCGCTTGCCGCTGCAACACGGGTAGGCCGGATCAGCCGCCATCAAGCCTTCCTCGCCGCCGGGGTTGCCGGTGAGGAACGTGAAGGGCGTGTCGGCATTGACGAGCAGTCGCCGCGAGTCGACGTGGTCGTCGACGATGACGTCGGCGTCCCAGCGGAAGCGCACGACCGAGGCGAACGTGACCGCCAGGTCGGGGTCGGCGATCAGCTCGCCTAGGCCGCCGACCTCGCTGTCCGCCGGCGCCAGCAGGTCGGTCCAGACGCCGGCGTCGGGGCCGTAGCGGGCGCGCCGCCGGATGCCGATCGCGGTCAGCGTGCAGGTCGCGCCGAGCTGGTTCTGCGCGGGTGCGGCGGCGGCCTGGCGCCCGGCACCGGCGGGCGCGCTGGGAACGACGGCGGTCTCGTTGCCGAGCGCGACAGCGAAGTTCAAGGCGATGCTGGAGTCAACGCTGATCGGCGTCAGCGCGGCCCAGGCCGACTCGTCGAGCGGCCCGGCAGGCAGCGCCCGCAGCGCGGCGATCGTGTGCACGGCGGCCTCCGGCGACGGTAGCGTCACCGCGATGCGCGTCTCGGTCGCCGCCCCCGGCTGCAGCGCGCCCGCCGTCGCGAGCGGCATCGAGATGACCGGCATCTCCTCGGGCTGCGGCGTGTCGCGCACCCGGATCACCCGGAAGGTCACGTCGGGAAGCCACCACGGCGTCTCGATGCGCACCTCGAGGCTGACGCGGCGGTAGTTCGGCTCCTGCGGCCCGAGCTGCTCGAAGATGGCCTTGACGTGGGCGCCGAACGAGAACACCCAGAACACCTTGATGCGCAGCGCCACTTCCGCCCAGGCGACGATGCCGGACGAGCCCGCCTCGTTGGCCCAGGTGCCGACCAGCACGCCGAAGGCGGCATAAAACTGCACCTTGCCGATGCCCATCGAGCCTTGGGCTGCGGCGGTCACCGCCAGGCCCATGCCGCGCGGGCCGGCGCCGGCCGCGAGCTGCAGGCAGAACGCCGTCGAGACGCGCGCCTGCAGCCCGAGCAGCGACTTGTTGACGGCGAAGGTGAGCCAGCTTGTTTGGTCGGCAAGCTGGCCGATTGCGAACATCGCAGGCTGGTTGCCGGCGAAGATCGTTCCGGTCAGCCGGCCCAGCCCTTTGGCGAGCGGGCTGTCGGTCTTCAGCAGCTTGGCGAGCTCGAGGTCGACACCGATCAGCGCGGCAAAGCGGTCGGTGTTCAGGTCGACCTCGATCGCGCCGATGCCGATCGGCGTGCTGCCGCCGAAAGCGAACACCTCCGCCGCCACCAGCAAGCCGGCCTGCGAATCGCTCTGGTGCAGAAAGATGAAGGCGCGCAGGATCACCGCCTTGGTCACGGACAGGCCGAGGTCGGCGCCGACGCCTGCCGCCTGCGCGCCTTGCTCCACCTTCCAGCCGCCACGGCTCTGGCTGCGGTCGCTGCGCACCGTTACGGCGCCTGAGGCGCTGTTCTGCTTGTACCAGTCGAGCAGCCGCATCTCCTGCGGCCGGCCGCTGGGCGCCGGCAGGTCGGGCGCCATCCCGCCAACCACCAGCATGCGGATGCCGCGCAGCTCGAAGCTGCCGACCGGGCAGTACGAGAACTGCAGCCCGAACAGCCAGTAGGTGAAGCGGTCGACCGGCCCGCTGACGCGGCCGTAGACGAGCTGCGCGCCGATCGAGAAGTCCTTCTGCATCGCGCGAAAGCGCAGCAGCAGGCCAAGCGCGAATTCACGATAGCGGTGCCCCTCGCGCACGACGTCGGTGATGCTGCCCGATCCGCTCAGCTCGAAGCGACCGATCTTGATGAAGAGGCCGATGCCGTCGAGCAGCCAGCGCGCCGCCGCCTCGTTGCCGCCGATGCGCAGGCGCAGCCGCCGAAAGCGCAGGCCGCCGCCCGATGGCTGGTTCTCGGCCGGCACGCCCGGAGTTCCCGGTTCGGTGGTCTTCCGCTCCGGCTGGCCCGCCCCCGGGAAGATCGAGATGCCGCCGCTGAACGACACGTAGCGGCCGCCGTTGTCCTCGCTGACGAAGGCGACCTCCTCGACCTGAAGCTGCACGACCTCGAACGCGGTCAGCTTCACCGTCTCGGGGAACCACAGGCCCGGCACGATCGCCGGGCTGCCGAGGTCCCAGCCGATGTCGCGCAGCACCAGGTCGACGCCGAGGTCGGCCCCCGGCGGCTTGGCTGGCACCTGCACCTGCACCGTCTCGTCCTTGCCGTCGCCGACCTTGATGCCGATGTCGATCAGCGCGCGCACGTGGTCGAAGAAGCCCCCGACGCCCTGCGCCTCCTGCAGGTCGCGCAGCAGCAGGCCGAGCTTGGCGGTCATCAGGCTGACGCGCACGTTGGCGAGCGTGAAGGCATGCACCGGATGCGGCGGCAGCCACGCGCCCTGCAGGAGCCAGCCGTCGCTGACGTCGATGACCAGCGCCTGGTCCTCGGCCACGCTGTCGCCGAACAGCACCGCCATGCGGGCGACGACGGTGTCCGGCGTCTCGAACAGCAGCCGGAAGATCCTCAGCCGCCAGCCGACCGCGACCGAGAGGTCGATCTCGATCGGCGCCTGCGTCAGGTCGTACGACTCGATCTCGTCCCCGCCTTGCAGCACGGCGCGGCGCAGGCCGAAGCGGCCGTGGGTGGGCACCGGGGTCAGCCAGGCGGACACCGGCAGCGCCAGGTCCTCGAGCACGAACTCGAGTTGGGCAGCGGCGGTGGGATCGCGGGCCCGGGCGAGCAGCGACTTGATCGGGTCGCGTGCCGCGTCGAGGTCGAGCGTGCGCACCGTGACGAGCCCGGTGCCCTCGCTGCCGAGCCCGCCGACGATCTCGTGCCGGCGCCATTCGAGGGCGAGGTCGTGCTCGGTGTGGCCGGTGAGCGCCGGGTACGGCAGCAAGGCGAAGTCGTGGACGCCGCGGCAGGGCAGCCCGCTGAAGCGGCACGGCCCGATCGACACCGGCACCGCCGGCTCCACGGTCACCTCGCCCTGCTCCGTGAGGCGCACGCGCAGGTGCATGAACAGCGACGACCCCGTGAGCTCGCGCAGCACGACGGCGAAGGTGTCGTATACGCCCGCCTCGAACGGCCCGGCCTGCACCACGTCGATCAGGGCCGGGCCCTCGGCCTCGGCGCGTTCGTCACGCAGCGGGGTCAGCAGCCCGTTCGGCAGCACGACCTCGACCGGCAGCCCTTCCACCACCACCTCGACCCCGGCATCCGAGCGCGTCGCGAACAGCCGCGCCGGACGCGCCGGGATGTTCGGCTGCAGCACGAAGGCGAAGTCGGGCATTTGGCGCAGCACCAGCGGCGGCGGGTTGGGGTGCGGCAGGATCACCAACTCGGCGGCGACACCGACCCGATCGGCCGCGGCACCGGGCCGCAGCGCGGCAAAGCGCAGCACGGTGTTCAGGTAGGCCAGCAGCGGCTCGTAGTCCGACGGCTGCTCGCCGCCGGCCGAAAGCCCCAGGCCGGGCAGGAACGCGCCGCGCGGCCAGCGCTGCGCCGCCGCCGCGACGTCGGCGGCGCCCATCAGCCGGAACAAGGTCAGCGGGGTTGCCATCGCAGCCTTCAGACGTTTCCGAGGCCGGGCCCCGGCTCGGGGTCGGGGTCGGTCGCGGTGGTCGGGTCGACGAAGCCGTTCCAGAGGTACGGCAGCAGCAGCGCCTCGTTGACGCCGAGGCCCCAGGCCGTTAGCAGCTTCAGCCACATGCCCTTCTCGCTCGGAAAGCCGAGCTCGGGCCTGACGCCTAAGGCGTCGAAGCCGCTGAGCCGGTTGCCGGCGACCACCGGCCGGCGGAACAGCTCGAACGCCGCCACGGGATCGGCGAGCAGCGCCCGACCCATCGTCGGCGGCATGCCGAGGTGCTCGGCCCAGAGCGCCGTGCGCAGCGCCAGCGCCGGGTTGTCGCGCGCGCCCTTGAGCCGCTCGGGCACGGCGAAGGCGGTGATCTCGCCATCGTGGAAATAGCCGCGGCGGTTCGTGTTGCACGAGCCGATGCCGACGAAGACGTCGTCGACCATCATCGCCTTCGTGTGCACGTAGATGCCGGTCGTCTGCGACAGCGTCACCGGCGCGCCCTGCACATGCGCGCGGGTGCGCGCGCCCCACAGCGGCTCGGCTCCGCTGGAGCGGCGCAGCAGGTAGTTGCGCGCCGGCACTTTGGCGACGACGCCGTCGTGCATCTCGTCGATGACGACGTCGTCGCGCTGCTCGGCGGCCAGCATCTGCTCGCCTTCGATCCAGACCCAGAACGGTACGGCTTTGGGCAGGCGCGCGCGCGGACCCAGCGTCGCCTGGGCGTCGCCGCCGGCTGCGGAGAGCGGCGCCAGCAGTTGAAGTCGGCCTTTGGAGGCGACGCGGCCAGCGTTGGCGAGCACCGGGCGGCGCAGCGGCGCGCCGACGATCATGCGGTCGCCCCAGCCGCGGCCGGTGGCCGGATCGTCGCGCAGCCGCGCGAACATCTCGCGGCGGCGGACCTCGCCGAACAGCTGGTCCGACGCGCTCGGCATCACGATCAGCAGGCGCAGCTTGGGCTCGCGCACCGAGGCGTCGAGCAGCGCCCGGATGTAGTCGTCGGGCGGCGTGAAGTACTGGTCTTCGATGTAGATGTACTCGCGCGCCGCAGCGATGGCCCGTACGAACGCCTGCTCGATCGTCGCTTCGCCGGCGGGCGACCACGGCAGCGGCACGGCGCCGGCGGTGGGCCGCGGCGCGAACCCGCTGCGGCCGATCTGCACCAGATGGCGCGCCGGCTGCGGCGGCACTTCGTTGGCGTCACTAGGGGCCGGGGTCGCGAACGCCAGCTCGAGGCGCGGGACCGCCGCCGCCTGGCGGCTCACGTCGAAGGCCCAGCGGCGGGCGAAGGTCAGCGCCACGTCGGCGGCGGCGGGGCCGGTGACGCGCGCATGGACGTCGTGGAAGGCGCGCGGCGACGGCGTGCGCGAGGGCCCGGGGGGCTGCCAGGCGCGGCCATGGTGGCCCGGCGCATCGAGGCGGTTGCGGTTGATGTCGATGCCGCCGACATAGCCGACTACGCGATTGCCGAGCGCGTCGGGGCTGCGGCGCACGACCTGGAACTTCTGGTGCCAGCTGCCGACGCTCTCGAGGAAGTTGGAAGGCTCGAACGGCAGCGGGTTCGCGAGCAGCTGCGAGAGCGCGTTATCGGCGAACCGCACCGGGTGGCGCGCGCGCAGAGCGATGCCGTTCTTCAGCGCATTGAGCTGCGCTGCCATCTCCTTGCTGCCGTCGATCTTGTCCTCGAGCAGCCCGAGCAGCGGCTCGAGGCCGATCGTGGAGACGGCGAGACCGCCGAGCATGCCGATCATCCCGAGCGCGAAGTAGCCGCGGTCGTCGATGTCCAGCGCCTCCAGCACCGAGAGCACGAGCAGCACGTCGACGCCGAGCGTGATGAGGATCACCACGACACGCTCGATCGCGTCGGTCGGCGCGTCAGGCCGGAACACCAGGTAGCGGTCCATCAGGAATCGCGCACCGTCGCCACCGCGCAGGTCGGCGACGAGCCGGCTGAACATCGAAGCCTGCGGGTCGGCGAGGTCGAGCGGAAAGTCGTTGAACGCCCAGCCGGCGAAGTGCGCGCCGCAGCCGCTGCCGGTGGCGGCGCGCAGGTCCTGCAGGAGCGGCTGGAACGACGCCAGCCCATCGACCAGCGGCTCGAGCCGGCTGTCGGCATGGACGTGGGCGAGGCCGGGGTCGAGCTGCGGCGGCCGGTCGGCGAACCAGGCCGCGCTGTCGAGCAACTGCAGGTGCCCGCTCGCGACCGACGCGGCAATCGACAGCGGCTCGCCGGGCCTCGTGCTGGTGCTGCGGTCGTCCGGTGCGGCGAGCGCGGCCTCGTAGTGCGCGAGCACCGGCTGCTGCGCCGGCCACGCCAGCTGCACGTCGCCGGGCGGCAGCGCCAGTGCGCCGGCGGCATCGACCGCCACCGTTGTGGTGCCGCTCGCGGCGCTGATGCGGATCGACACGCCGGCCGCGGGCCGGCCGACATGGTCGAGCACGCGCAGGCTGCGTCCCGCCGGCGCGAAGCGATCGAGGGCCTGCCAGGCGAGGACCTCGGCGTCACTGTCGATGCCGGTCATCGCCAGCGCGATCTGGCCCACCCATGCCGCAGGGGATAGCGCCAGCCGATCGGCGAACAGCAAGCCCACGAACGCCGCGCCGACGTCAGCAATAGTGCTGCCGGCGGCGACGAAGTCGTCCTCGACGAGTGCCAGCGGGTTGCTCGTCGCGGGCGCTAGATAGAAGGTCGGCAGCCCAGGCAGGCGACGTATCACGCCGGGGCCAGCGAAGGGCAGCGGCGAGAGCTCGAAGATCCTTTGCACACCAGGCAGCGCCGGGTCGGCGACCGCCAGCGGCAACAGCCGGCAGGTGGCATCTGCGGGCGCCTGCAACGGAAAGGTCGGGCCGCCCTGGGCCGCCAAGGGCAGCCACACCAGCGCCGCGCCGGCGTAACGCGCGACGCCGGGCCGCGAGATCGGCTCGCCGGGAGCGCGCGGCGGGTCGGCGAGCACGCCCGCCACGTCCAGCCCCTGACGGCGCACGCCGGTCGCGGGGACAAAGGGGACGAAGGCGGGCATGGCTGGCGCCTAGACGAACACCGTGTACGGGCCGGCAACCCGCGACGGCATGCCGTCACGGGTCAGCGTCGCGAGCCAGACGCGGGTGCGGGCGCCGGGCGCACCGGGCACGTTGAGGATCAGCTCGCGCGTTCCGTCGGGCTCGACGACGACGGCGGGGACGTCGAGCGCGCTCGCGGTCGGCGCCAGCAGCGCGCCGCCGGGCTCGCGCAGCCACAGGCCGCCTTCGGGCAGCAGGTCGGGGCGGTTCGGCACGCGCTGGACCGCGCTCGACTCGACCGGTCCGGTGCCGACCGACGGCCCGTGGAAGAGCAGCACGTGCGTGAGCGTGGGATCGGGCGGCACGCGCACGCGCAGCGCGTGCGCCGGGTCGGCAGGCTGGCGCGGTGCGCGCACCGGCGGCGCACCGCCCTGCAGGGACGGCACGCGAACCACTACCGCGGCGGTCGCGGCGCCGGCCGAGACGTGGCTGGCCGCGTCGACGCGGCGCACGCGGTACACCCAGCGGTCGACGGCCGCCGGAAGTGTGTCGAAGAAGGGCCCGGGCGAACGCCCGCCTTCGTGCGCCGGCGCGAAGAGCCGATCGCGGTAAGGATGGTGTCCGGCCAGGTAGACGAGGAAGCGGTCCTCGACCTGTAGGCTGCGGCCCGACCGCAGCGCGGCGACCAGGTTGGCGCGGTCGGCCGGATTCGGCACGGCGATCTCGACTTCGGCGTCGCCCGCCGCGCGCGGGTCGACCGGCACGCCGACCACGCGGCCGTCTGCGGTGGCGCGGCACGCGCCGAGCAGCGCGCCCGCGGCGACGCGCTCATGGCGGACCCGGCCGGCCAGCGCCGGCGCCGGCAAGAACGGCGTTAAGTCGAGCGGGAAGTGCAGCGGCATCGCTCCCGGCTCGGGCGTGCGCAGCTGCGGCACTGCAGCGAGCGGCGGCGGGATGTCGAGCTGAGGTCGGCCGGCGTAGCGGCCCGCGGCCAGCACCGCGACGATGGCGCTTTCGTTGCCCGGACGGTTGTCCGCCGGCGCGAGGGCGTCGGCGACGTAGCCCTGGTCGTCGGCCGTGCTGATGCCGACCCAGATGCTGTCGGCGGGATGGTCGGCCGCGAGGGTGAGCCGGCCACGGATGACGTGCTGGTAGGCGGTGCCCGCACCGATTGGCAGCACCGCGAGGCGTGGCCCCCAGGCCCGCGGGCGCGAGCGGTCGGCCGCGAGCGCAAGGTTCAGGCGCACCGGCCCGGGCGCGGGCACCGGCGCGGCGCCGAGCCGGCGCAGGCGCGTTTCGACCCGCATCGTGATCGCCGTGCCGGCCGTGTGGCTGCGGATGTAGAACGGGTGGCCGGCATCGAGGCGCAGCCCGGCGGCGGCGTCGGCGCGCACGGCACGGTCGAGCACGAGGCCGAGCTCGTACTGGGTGACGCGGCCGGTCGCCAGCGTTGCCACCGACACGATCGAGCCGCTCACCGCGTCCATCGGCGGCGCGGCATAGAGGCGGAACTCGCGGGCGAACGGGTCCTGCTCGCGCTGCTCGGCATGCCAGCCCCAGCGCAGCACGATCGCATGGTCGTCAGTGCCGAGCAGTGCGGTCTCGGCCGCCATCAGGTCGGGCCCATCGCGCACCAGCACGCGGACCTGAACGCCGGCGAGCGGCCCGGGCGCGACATCGGGCCCCACCGGCAGCGGCGGAGGCAGGTGCTTCTCGAGGCGAACCGGGGCCGTCTCCGTCCAGGTCGGGCTCGGGCGCCCGATGGCGTCAATGGCGCGGACCCGGTAGCGAACGAGCTGGCCCGGCTGCGGCGCGTCGGGGTCATCGGCGGCGATGGCGTCGACGAAGCGCAAGGCGAGGTTGTTGCCGGCGGGTGCGCTCGCGGTTTCCGGAAACGCCTGCGAGACGTCGCAGCCCGGGCCGAGCCGCAGGTCGCGCTCGCTGCGGTCGCGATCGCCGAGCATCCAGTTCTCCTCGCCGAGCACCGGCCGCCAGTCGCCGGCCGGCTCGATGCGCCGCTCTAGCTGGAAGATGGCCGCCTCGAGCGGCGGCGCGGCCTCGAGGTCGGCGGTCCATGCGGTCACGCCGAAGGCCGGGGCGGGATGCCACGACACCGCAAAGCCGAGGGCGTGGCGGGCCGGGACGTCGGCGGCGGGAATGGGGCCGCTCGGCACCGGCACCGCGACCTGCAGGTTGGCTGCCTCCGCGCTCAGCGGCGCCGCCGGCAGCGGCGTGTCGGCGAGCACGAGCGGCGGCAGCACCACGGCCGTTTCGCGCTTCGCGCTCCCGGTCGTCGACGGCCGGACCGCGTGCAGGAAGCCGCTGCCGCGCAGGCGCAACTGCGCGACGGGCGTGGCGAAGGCGAGCCGCGGCTGGGCGCCGCCGGGCACCGGCTGCGTCACGAGGAACGGCCCGCCCGGCGCGCCGGCGGCGTAGACGAGGTCATGGCCAGGAGCGAGCTCGAGAACCACCGCCGCGACCGGCACCGGGAAGTCGACGACGAGGCTCCAGCCGTCGAGCCCAGGCGTCAGCCAGAACGCCTCGCGACGCGGGTGGAGCGCGATGCCGCGCCGCGTGACGCGCACCGGCGGATCGGTCGGCGTGCCGGGCGTCAACGCCACCGCAACCGGCCGCGGCACGCGCAAGCGCAGGCCGCGCAGCGAGAAGTCGGTCGGCAGCAGCGTGCCCGACGGCACGGCCGCAAAGCCGGCGTTGCCATCGGCCAGGTCTTCGTCGGGATAGCTCGCGCTGATGCGGTATTCGTAGGTCTCGCCGGGCACCAGCGCCGGATCGCGGTCGAACCACCCAAAGCCGAGGGCGCGCCGCCAGGTCGGGTGCGCGAGCATCACCCGCAGCGGGTCGAGGGCGCGCGCCTCGTCGTCATCGTCCCCGGCGTTCTCGCGCAGCAGCAGCGCGAGCTCGGAGGGGCGTGGCGGGCCCGCCGCGCGGACGCCGGGGCGCGACGCGGCAGCCAGTCGCGCGAACTCCTCGGCGGCGATGCCCTCGCCCGGACGCAGCCGCCCCCGCGCCTCAGCGAGCTCGGCGGCGTCGCTCGTCAACGCGGGCATCAACTCGCGCAGCGGCAGCGTCAGGCCCTTGACGATCGCCGGCACCGCGTTCCAGTCGGCGTCGGCGCCCGCGCCGCCTTCGTCGACGCAGACCTGCAGCAGGTCGGGCGCCAGCGCGACGACGACCACGGTGTCGAGGCGCGCGGCGCGCAGCACGTGCAACGCGGCACCGCCGAGGCTCGGAGCGCTCACGGTGACGACGCGCCCCGCGCACAAGGCTACGGCGAACGACAGTTTCGCGGTGATGCTGACGCGCGCCAGGCGGCGCGGGCGGTCGAGATCGACCCGGAAGACGTCGGTCGGCGTCGGGGCCGGCGTCCCCGAAGACGGCGTTTGCAGCGGCTCGAGCCAGCGTCCGCCGCGCACCGTGAGCACGCCGAACGACAGTAGCTGCTCGCGCGTGACACGCAAGGATGCGATGGCCGCGGCATCGAGCCGCTCGCACTGGCGCGCCTCCAGGCGCTCGGCGCGCCGGCGCTGCACTGTGAAGCCGGCGGGCGCGTAGGTCCAAGAGGGCGGCCCGCACCAGGCGAGGTGGAAGCCGGTGGCCCCGGAGGAGACTTGGCCGATGCCGTGCGCGTCCACGATCCTCCTGAGCAGGCCGAGGGACAGACAGAACGCACGACCTTAGCACCGGCCGGGAGGCAGCTCAATCGCGATTCGCATGCGATGCCGCTCGCAACTGAACGCCAGCAGCTTGTCAGCGCTGCACTCCCAGCAGCGCAGCCGCAGGAACTGGGCCAGGATGCCGCACTCGAGGAAGACGTGGACCTCGTCCTTGATGAAGCGCGGCAGTTCGGCCTCGTTGCTGGCCTCGGTGTGGGCGATGAAGCTCCCGCGTGCTGCCGCACCACGCGGTGCAGCCGTGGTCTGCTCGAGGCGGTGGCGTTCGTAGTGGTGCGCGAGGCCATCCGGCGCCCGCAGGGGCTGCCCACCGATGGCTTGCACGAGAGGCTCCCGAGGTTGTGACCTCGAACGGTCTCAGGCCGCGCGTCGCGCCTCGATCGGGCAGAGTGTCGCCTGCTTGTGGCTCCTACTGATGCATCACCCCGGCGGGGGTAAACCGTCGGCGATCGCGTCGAGATGCCAGGAAGCTGCCGTTCGTCGACGATCGTTGATGGCCGGACGCGGCGGCCGCGGGACCGTCAGCGGCCGCGCTTGTCTTCGACCTTCAGGTCTCTAGGCAGTAGCCACCAACTGCCCTTTTTCTTCGGCACCATTCGCTCAATTGCCATCTGATCCATGTCATCCGTTTCTAGCCCGATTGCATCGCCCTCCGTGGAAGCGTCCGTTAGCAATCGCAGGTGCTCAAGGAGCTTCTTCTCCTCCCGGGCCATTGGCACGGGAGTGTCACGAGGGGTCCGCCAGTTCGGCGTGTGCCTGTCCCACAGCGCAACGATCAAATCGGTAGGCTCCCCGAGAGGTGCTCTCGCGAAGTTCATCAGTCCCTTCTCCAGTTCAGCAGGTGCGAGCTTGGAAAACTCATTGTTCACGCGGCCAAGATCCCTCTTGAGGTCCGGACCCTAAACGAATTCTTGGTTGTTGCGTAGGAACACAGGCGCACATTTCCGATGAACCTTGTCGCTGGAGATGAATACCGTCGAGAACGGCAAGTAGCACAGATAGGCAACGTCAATTCGATTGGATGGACGCTCTGCCGAGATGAGATTCGCCGCAAGCGCGATCTGGAAGAACAGTTCGACAACCAGAACGTGCGCCGCGTACGGTGAGTACTCGGCGAGAGGGCGAAACTGATCGATCGACCAACGCTGAAGAATTGCTCGCTGCAGATCCGGGGGGATGTCCAAGAAAGAGAACAGGAGTGCCATTTGATCGACGGGCTTCTGCTTTTGATGGACCGACGTGCTGGCGATGACATAGCTATCTCCACGGTCTTGCACTCCTTGGGACTGATTCCAAGGGTGCGAATGCGTTCGGCGATTGCCGGAAGGTCAAGCGTGGCTAGCATTCGACGCCAGCCCGCAGCGAACCTGCGCTCTACCTCATGAAACTCGCCGTGTTGCCAGCGACTAAATGCCTGCGCCTCTGGCGATTCGTCGAAAACCACACCGCGTTTCCCGTCCGCCGCTTTCACACGTCTGCCACCTGCTCTTGGAACTTGCCCGCTCATCGGTACGGGGTGCCCCATCAAATTTGCAATGCATAGCTCGCGATGGTGCATGCATGGCCCTCCCGACAAGACGGGCGTCTTGTCCGCAATGATCCGAACCGCGTCTTCCGCGGTGCGCCCCGACGACCCGACTGACTTTGTCAGATCCGCAAGCGTCTCCACGTAAAACAGTGGGCAGATGGTCGGATAGAAGAAGTGATCGAACCAAACCGACTCGTCGATCGAGAGTGATTGGAGGAACGACTTGTCAAATAGCGCGATGGGACCCATTTGCCGCAGCATGCCATGACCCCTCGACCGCGCAGGGACATTGCAAGTCTGTTGCCCGGGAGCGGACGGTGGCGATCGCCCGCTCCTGGCCGACTGCAGCCCGGTCGCGAAGGTCGGCCTTCACCGGGCCGCCCAGCGCGTGGCGGACGCGGCGCTCGTCATCGGCGTGAAACCCGCGAGCTCCCAGGTGAGCGGTATGAGCTCGGAGCTGCGGGTGCTGAATCGGCTGACCGCATTCGCCATGGGCTTGCCGATCGGTCTGGCATTGGCAAGCGCACTCCGTCAAGAGCAAACTCGCATTTCGAGGCCAATCCGCTCACGTGGGGGAACAACATGGACACTCGGGACCGCTTGCAGATGACGGTTGAGTTGCTGCTCCAGGCCGGAAAGGGCATCCTGGCTGCCGATGAGAGCGGCCCGACGATCGCCAAGCGTTTCAAGGCGATTGGCGTGGAGTCGACCGAGGAGAATCGGCGCGTATATCGCAATCTGTTGCTGGCGACGCCCGGGCTCAGCGCCTTCATCAGCGGCGTCATCCTGTACGAGGAGACGCTGCTCCAGCGGGCTGACGACGGCGTGCCGTTGCCGGAGGTGGCCGTGCGCCAGGGTCTTGTGCCCGGCATCAAGGTCGATGCCGGCAAGATCGCGCTCGCGCGAGCGCCAGGCGATGAGATCACTCAGGGGCTCGACGGGCTCGCGAAGCGCCTCGGCGCTTACAAGGAGCAAGGCGCGCGTTTCGCGAAGTGGCGCGCGGTCTACAACATTTCCGACACGCTGCCGAGCCGGCTCGCGATCGAGGCCAACGCGGACGCGTTAGCCCGTTACGCTGCGATCTGCCAAGACGAAGGCGTCGTGCCTATCGTCGAGCCCGAGGTGCTCATGGACGGCGGTCATACCATCGAGCGTTGCGCCGAAGTGACCCAAGCCGTGCTGCACGAAGTCTTCGATGCCCTGCATCGAAATGGGGTAAGCCTTGAGCACATGCTGCTAAAGCCGAGCATGGTCCTTGCCGGCAAGGAGCAGACGAGACACGCGCCGATGGTCGAGGTCGCAGCTCAGACGGTGCGAGTGCTGAGACGAAGCGTGCCGGCGGCCGTGCCGGGCATCTTTTTCTTGTCCGGAGGACAGACGCCTGCCGATGCAACCACTCATCTCGACGCGATCAACCGGCTCGGAGCGCAGCCTTGGGCCCTGAGCTTTTCTTTTGGGCGTGCGTTGCAAGATCCGGTTTTGCGCGCCTGGAAGGGGCATGCCGCCAACGCTCGTAGCGCCCAGGATGCATTGCTCGAACGAGCGCGATTGAACAGCGCCGCGCGCGAGGGACGGTACGACTCGGTGATGGAAGTCACAGGCTGGCAACCGCCGGCGAAACGAGCGTGAGCGATGCTGCGATGGAGCTCGCTTCGACCCTGCTTCCGGCAGCCAAGAGCACTTAGCCAATCCGGCTCTGATCGACGTAGACACTCACGTTCGGATATCAACCTCCGCAAAGCCGTCGTAGCTGTGAACGTTCTACTGGATCAATTCATCCGACAGTAGCAACAGTGAGCGAGGGATGGCGAGGCCCAACGCTTTGGCAATCCTTCGGTTGATTACTAAATCGAGTTTGGTGGGCTGCAACACGGGAAGATCCGCCGGTTTGGCGCCGCGCAGGATGCGACCTGTGTAGACACCGGCTTGCCGGTGCACCTCGAAGAGATTCGCGCCATAGCTCATAAGTCCGCCCGCGACCACCGGGTCTCGGAACGAATAGCTGCTGGGAATAGAGTGTCTCGCAGTCAACACCCCGAGGTGTTCGCCGGCAGTGGTGAATAAGGGGTCGGCAGCAACGAACAACGCCCCGGCATGGTTCTCGAGGATCTTGGCGAAAGCCCGATCGAGATCTCGCGCGTTCGTTACCGGGACGAGCACGATCTTCTGCCCGAGTGCGCGAGCCGCTTCCTCGATTTCTGCGAGTTGACTGTTGTAGCCCGAGCTCGCCGGATTGATCAGCACGGCGATCAACGTGGCCGACGGAACGGCCTCGCGCAA
>Ga0070670_100001524_pt1 | contig 18652 bp, 14 predicted proteins | sample KBSS63metaG_FD_64665 | JGI IMG/M metagenome (GOLD analysis project Ga0070670, IMG submission 64665) | Switchgrass rhizosphere microbial communities from Kellogg Biological Station, Michigan, USA - KBS S6-3 metaG | ecosystem: Host-associated > Plants > Roots > Rhizosphere > Soil ... | reverse complement strand
TGGCGCCAGCCGATGCTTCGAAGGGCGTCGCTGTCGGCCGCATTCGCGCGCTGCCGGCGAATGGCAGCATCCCGGGAATGCCGGCGTGGCGGTGGATTCATACCCCCGGACACTCACCCGGACACGTGTCGCTGTTCCGTTCGAGCGATCGTCTTCTGCTCGCCGGTGATGCGATCGCGACCACCGATCAGGCGTCCATCTATTCCAGCGTCGTCCAGCGGCGAGAGCTGGCGGGTCCGCCGGCGTATTTCACGATCGACTGGGACAAGGCCGAAAGCTCAGTGTCCGCCCTGGCGTCGTTGAAACCGGCCGTGCTGGCGGCCGGTCATGGCGAGCCGATGTCGCACGCCACGTTGGCCGCTGACGTCGCGGCGCTCGCCCGGCACTTCAGGCTTCGCACTCGCCCGATCCATGGGCGGTACGCGGTCCAGCCGGCCCTTCTCGATGATGAGCTCAGCGCGCTGCCCGTTTCAGCGCGTTCAAGCCGCGTGCGCTGGGGCGCGCTATCGGGTGTTGCCGCGGCCACGTTCGCCGGCACGTGGCTGTACCGCAGATTCGGCCGCCGTTAGTCGCAACCGTGATTCAACTACCAACTACCAACTACGAACTACGAACTACCAACTAGCTAACTAGCCAACTAGCTAACTATCATTCCCGCGTGACTCGGCTGCGCGGCCTGCTCATCGTCGGGCTGCTCGTGGGCATGGTGGCCCACGAGGCGCCCACCGTCTCGCAAGCGCTCACCCGCATCACCTCTCCCTCGCAGGAGTTCGGCGCCAACATCGGCGACGACTACTTCCTCGCCACGTACCGGCAGCTCGAGCAGTACTGGAAAAAGCTCGACGCCGAATCTGATCGCGTCCGCCTCGTTTCGATTGGTCAGACCGAAGAAGGGCGCACGCAATGGATGACCGTCATCTCGTCGCCGGAGAATCTTGCGCGTCTCGACGAGTACCAGGCGATTTCGCGTCGACTCGCTCTCGGAGAGCCCGACGAGCAGCAGGCGCGCGCTCTCGCCTCGGCTGGTAAAGCCGTCGTCTGGATCGACGGCGGATTGCATGCGGACGAAGTGCTTGGTGCGCAGCAACTGATCGAGCTGGTATATCAGCTCGCCCAGGCGGAGGATCAGGAAACACTGCGCTTCCTGCGCGACGTCATTGTTCTCGCCGTCCACGCCAATCCCGATGGGCACGCGCTGGTCGGTGACTGGTATATGCGTGAGCGCGAGCCTTCGCACCGGATGCTCGACGGCGTGCCACGGTCGTACCAGAAGTACATCGGCCACGACAACAACCGTGACTTCTTCCTTTCCAGTCAGGCTGAAACTACCAACATGAACCGCGTCCTGTACAAGGAATGGTTCCCGCAGATCGTCTATGACCATCATCAGCCCGGCCCGTCGGGGACGGTGATGTTCGCTCCGCCGTTTCGCGGTCCGTTCAATTACGTCCTGGACCCGCTGATCCCGCCGAGTCTCGAGCTGATCGGATCGGCAATGCAGGCGCGCTTCGCGGCAGAAGGCAAACGCGGCGTGACCATGCGCGAGGGCGCATCCTATTCGTCGTGGTGGAACGGGGGGTTGCGGACGTCCGCGTACTTCCACAACCAGATTGGTTTGCTCACGGAGACGACCGGAGAGCCCACGCCGATCAATCTGGTGGTGCCTCCAGATCGCCGCACGGCATCCGAGGATCTGCCGATGCCGATTTCCCCTCAGCGATGGCACTTCCGTCAGGCGATCGACTACTCGATGACGGCAAATCGTGCGGTCCTGGATTATGCCTCTCGATCCCGGGAAACCCTGCTCATGAACGCCTGGACGATGGCACGTCGCGCGATAGCGGAGGGCAGCCGCGATTCGTGGGTCGAGACTTTCAGCAGCAGTGCCCCCGCGCGCGATCCCCGGCTCCGTGCGCCGCGTGGGTACATCCTCCCGGCGACCCAACCGGACTTTCCGACCGCTGCCAAGTTCGTCGACGCGCTCCTGAAGTCTGGCGTGATCGTGCACCGCGCGACCACCGGATTCCGCGTCGGCGGGACCGCCTATCCCGCTGGTTCGTTCGTGGTGAAGACGGCGCAGCCGTTCCGCGCGGAGGTGCTCGACATGTTCGAGCCGCAGCACTATCCGGACGATCAGCCGCCCTACGACATTGCCGGCTGGACGCTGGCCTTGCAGATGGGCGTGAAGTTCGACCGCATCCTCGATGCGTTCGACGGACCGTTTGCAGTTCTCGACAGCGTTGCCGTGCCTGCGCGTGACATCAGCGGACAAGGCGGAGACGGGTTTCTTCTCAGCCATCATCAGAACGACAGCGTCGTCGTCGTCAATCGCCTGCTGCGCGAAGGCGCATCGGTGTTCTGGTTGCGGGATCGCATGATCGGATCGAAAGACCAGACCGGCTCGATCTACGTGCGCGCTGGTGGGCGGACGCGCGACATTCTCACCGCTGCCGCGCGGCAGCTGGGCGTGTCGATCACAGCGGCATCGGCGTCTCCGACGCCGGCGTTTCAGCTGCGGACACCGCGGATCGGACTGTGGGATCGGTATGGTGGATCGGTGAGCAGCGGATGGATTCGCTGGCTGCTCGAGCGCTACGAATTCCCGTTCGAGCGTGTCTACGCGCCGGGCATCGACCGTGGCGACCTCAACGATCGGTATGACGTGCTGATTCTGTCCGATGACGCCGAACTCCAGCGGTTCGATCGCACGCCGCTGACAATTCCCTCGCAGTACCGCGACGAGACCGGTGTCTTGACGGCAGACCGCAGTGTGCCGGCGCTTCGCCGCTTTGTCGAGAAAGGCGGGACGATCGTTGCGATCGGGCAGGCGGCGCGCATGGCCAGTTCGCTCGGCGCGCCGGTCGAGCGGGTCGCCGTAGAGGACGATACTCGCGATCTCGAGGGCGTATCGATTCCGGGCTCCGTGCTTCGGGTTCACGTTGATAACACGTCACCGCTGGGATTCGGCTTCGAGCCGGAAGTCGATGTGTTCTTCGACAACAGTCCCGTCTTTCGAGTGACCGACGGCACCGCAACCGCCGTTGCGAGGTACGATGCCTCTGCGCTGCGCAGCGGGTGGGCGCGTGGTCAGCAGCGGCTCGCCGGTGGTGCTGCCGTCATTGATGCCCCCGTTGGTCGCGGTCGCGTTGTCGTATTCGGCCCGCTCGTTGCGTTCCGCGCCCAGTCGCACGCCACGTTCAAGTTTCTGTTCAACGCGATCTATTACTCGAAGGCCGAGCCGCAGGATGCGGGCGGGGCCAGCACACGCTGATGTTTGAGTCGGTTCCGTACGGTCCGGTCATTGCTGCGTTGATCGGCACGCTGGCGGTTCTCGCGTGGCGCATACGCGAGTCGCGGCGGCCCATTACGCCGCGCGGAATAGTGATTCCGCCTCTCGGCATGAGCACGGGATTCTCGATGTTTGCGATCTCCGGATTCCGTATGCCGCTGTGGTGGGCCCTGACCGCGTTTGCGGCCGGTGCGCTGCTGCTCGCGTATCCATTGCTCGCATCCACGACGTTGACGCGCGACGGCGATGTCGTGATGATGCGCCGGTCGCGAGCGTTCATTGCCATCCTGCTCGCCCTCGCCGCAATCCGGCTGGCGCTGCGGAGTTACATCGGGCAAATCATCTCGCCGCAGCAGACTGCAGGCCTGTTTTTCATCCTCGCGTTCGGCATGATTGTCCGCTGGCGCACCGCCATGTGGTTCCAGTATCACAGGCTCGTGAGCCAGGGCTGACACTCGAAGCCGAGTTTCATTTCCACGCGTAAGCGTGTACTTTGGAGAGAAGGACGGCTGACGTGTTTTGCCGTTCTGGTGGCGCAGTTGCGTGCGCGCTCCGCCGGGCCGGCTCGTACCCACGTCGCCCCTGCCGGCGTCTTACCTGCCGGCGGCTTCATGCCGGCGTCTTCAGACCGGCACTGCCTCGCACGATCTCGACGCCCTTCATGAAGGACAACAGACAGGATGAATCGACCTTATCGATCAGCCGCGTTGGCCGTTCTTTGCATGTTCGCCACATTGACGGCGACACGGGCCGGCGCACAGGTGCCTGACGGCGTTCCGGCTGGCCCCCTCACGCTCGAGCAGGCACTGGCTCTGGCTGAGGTGCGAAGTGAATCCATCGGGATTTCCCGTGAGGGTCTTCAGCGCGCCGAAGGGGAGCGGGTCCGCGCGCGCAGCGGACTCTTCCCGCAATTGTCGGCGTCGGCCACCTACGATCGGGCGCTCGCCTCCGAGTTCTCCGGGCTGTTCAACAACCAGACGTTCGGCAACGGCACGGACACGAGCGGTTTCGAAAATCTCCCATTCGGCCGCGCCAACACGTGGCGCATTTCCCTGGCGCTCTCGCAGAACGTATATACGGGCGGTCGTCAGCAGGCGCAGGAGGCGGTCGCGCAGGCGGGACGTGAGTCGGCGGCGCAAGGCGTGTCGACCGCGCGCGCCCAGCTGCTGTTCGACGCCACGCAGGCCTACTATGACCTCGCGCTCAGCGACCGGCTGGTTCGGATTGCCGAAGCGACGCGAGATCAGGCAGGCGCAACGCTTCGTCAGACGCAGGCGGGATTCGACGCCGGCACCCAGCCGGAGTTCGAAGTAATTCGCGCGCGAGTCACGCGCGATAGCCAGACCCCGGTGGTGATTCGTCAGCGCGCCAACCGTGAAGTCGCGCTGCTGCGGCTGAAGCAACTTCTCGATGTACCGCAGGACTTTGACTTGCAGCTTGCCGACGGTCTTGAGGACGAGCGTCTGCCGCCCCCTGCTGTGTTTGCAGCTCAGGTGTTGCCGCTCGAGCAGTCGGTCCCGCTGGACGACCCGGCCGTTGTGTCGGCCGCTGCGCGAACCGGTATTCCTGTCCCGGATCGAACCGTGGTGAGCGAGGCGACCGCGACAGTACGCTTACGTGAAGCGTCGTTGAAACTGACCGAGGCGCAGAAGAACCCGTCCGTCGCCGTGAATTCCACCTACTCGCGCCTTGGCTATCCCTCGAACCTTTTTCCCACATTCGACCGTAGCAACTGGTCAGTGGGCGCCTCGGTGAATCTGCCCGTCCTGACCGGCGGACGTCAGCGCGGGGACGAACAAGTTGCGCGCGCCGAGCTGGAGCAGGCGCGCCTGCAGCTGCGCCAAACGCAAGAGCTTGCCGCGCTCGACTCAAGGTCCGCGTGGGCCGAACTGCTGGCGGCGCGTGCCACATGGGAAGCGACCGCTGGTACGATCCAGCAGGCGACGCGAGCGTACGAGATCGCTGATGTCCGTTATCGCGCCGGCGTTTCGACGCAGCTCGAGTTGTCGGACGCGCGGCTGCTGCTGCAACAGGCCGAAGCCAATCGCGCGCAGGCCGCCCGCGACCTGCAGGTGGCGCGGGCGCGGATGGCGTTGCTGCCGGATCTTCCGATCGGCGCAACGATTCCGCGTGTACCGCAGCCGCAGGCGCCGCAGACCGTTCCGACCCCGTCACGGCCGCAGACGGCTGGACAAACGATTACGAACGCGGCGCAGACCGGCGGGTTCCAGGGTGGCGGGTTCCAGGTGGGAAATCGATGAGTCAGAGAGCGGCGTTTGCGTTTTTCATTTTGAATCTTTCGGTCCTCACTGGGTGCACGACAGAGGCGGAGAAACCTGCCGCGCGGCCACCTGCAGTCCGCGTCGGGATGGAAAACATTGTCACCGTTGCGCGCGACACGATTGTGGTCGGACCAATCGTCTCCGGTGAGCTGCGGCCTGAACGCGAAGCGACCGTGCGGGCCGAGATCGGCGGTTCGGTCACGCAGGTGAGCGTCCGCGAGGGGCAGCCAATTCGCCGCGGCACAGTCCTGGGGCGCATCGAGACACGAACGCTTGACGATGTGCGGCAATCGGCGATGTCGTCGGTGCGGAACGCCGAGAATCAGGTGGCCGTGGCGCGCCGTGAAATGGAACGGACGGAGACCCTCGTCAAGGCGGGCGCGCTTGCGGCGCGCGACCTGGACGTCGCCCGCCAGAACGTCAGCGTGGCGGACGCGCAGCTCGCGGACGCGAAGTCGCGTCTGGCGTCGGCCGATCGTCAGCTCGCCGACACGGTGCTGCGCGCGCCCATCGACGGCATTCTGGCGAACAAGCCGGTCAACATCGGCGATGTGGTCAGCGTTGGCGGTGAACTCTTCAACATCATCGATCCGTCGTCCATGCGTCTGGAGGCGTCGGTGCCCTCGGACGACCTGTCGTTTCTTCGAATAGGCGCCAGGGTGGATTTCACGGTCCGCGGTTACGAGAAGCCATTCGAGGGCCGGATCACGATGATTGCGCCGCAGGCGGACTCGGTCACGCGCCAGGTGCCAATCTACGTCTCGATCCCCAACGTCGGCGGAAAGCTTGTCGCAGGACTGTTTGCCGAAGGGCGCGTCGTCAGCCAGTCCGCTGAAGGGCTCGTCGTTCCGATCAACGCAGTCAATACGACGGGATCAATGCCCTGGGTACTGCGCGCCAACGGCGGCAAGACCGAGCGCGTCGAGGTGAGCCTCGGCTTGCAGGATCCGCGCACGGAGCGCACGCTGGTCGTGTCGGGATTGAATGAAGGTGACATGCTTCTACGAGGGGCGGCGCAGGGGATTACGCCTGGAACAGCGGTCGCGCTGAACGCGGGGCAGTAACGACGATGTTTATTTCCGATACAGCGATTAGGCGTCCCGTCCTGACCATCGTTGCGATGCTGATCCTCGTGGTCTTCGGCATCGTGGCGCTGACGCAGCTCGATACCGACGAGTATCCCGAGATCGACGCGCCCGTTGTGGTGGTGGCGATCCCCTATCCGGGCGCCTCGCCCGACATCGTCGAGCGCGAAGTGGTTGATCCCATCGAGGAGGCAGTCTCCGGTATCAGCGGTATCGATCGCATGCGCTCGAACTCCCTCGACAGCTACGCCAACATCGTGGTCGAGTTCAACTTCTCGAAGGACCCGAAGGTCGCCACGCAGGAGATCCGCGACAAGATTTCGTCCATCCGCAACGATCTGCCCACGGAGATGGAGGAGCCCATCCTCACCCAGTACGATCCCGCGGACCGACCGATCGTCTCGCTCACGTTGTCGTCACCGGGGCTGACGGGCGCGGAGCTCACGCGCATGGCCGATCCCGATATCACGCGCCGGCTGCGCGGCATCTCCGGCGTGGCGGCGGTGAATCTGGTTGGCGCCATCGAGCGCGAGCTCGTGGTCGAGATCCGCCCGCGGGATCTGGAGGCCACCGGCGTGGGTGTCGGCCAAGTGGTGCAGGCCCTGCAGTCACAGAATCTGGCGGTGCCGGTGGGCCGTCTTGAGGGCTCGCTTGAAGAACGGACGATCCGCCTCAAAGGCCGTCTCGACTCGCCCGTCGATTTCAAGCAGCTCGTCGTGTCGCACGCGGCCGGGCGCATCGTCCGACTGGGCGACCTTGCCGACGTGAAGGACGCCACTGAAGAGCCGCGCTCGTACGCCGCCTACAACGACGAAGAGGCGGTCGGCTTCGACATCCTGAAGTCCACTGGATTCAGCACCACGAAGGTGGCCAACGACGTGCGCGCCAAGGTCCAGGAACTCCAGCGCGAGCTCCCGGCCGGCGTCACGCTGCGGGTTGTTCAGGACGGTGGCCAGCGCGTAGACGCCTCGGTGAAGAGCGTTGAGGAAGCGCTGATTGAAGGCGCCGCGCTCACGGTGGCCGTCGTGTTTCTGTTCCTCAACTCGTGGCGCTCCACGGTCATCACGGGTCTCGCGTTGCCGGTGTCGGTGCTGGCCTCATTCGTCGCCGTTTGGATCTTCGGCTTCACGCTCAACACCATGTCGCTGCTTGGGCTGTCGCTCGCCATCGGCATCCTGATCGACGACGCCATCGTCGTGCGCGAGAACATCGTGCGACACGTCGAGATGGGTAAGGACCACTTGAAGGCCGCCCATGAGGGCACTCATGAGATCGGGTTGGCGGTCACCGCCACGACGCTGTCGATCGTGGTGGTGTTCGTCCCGATTGCCTTCATCGGCGGTATGGCGGGGCAGTGGTTCAAGCCATTCGGCCTGACGATTGCCTCGTCAGTGCTCGTCTCGCTTTTCGTTTCGTTCTCGCTCGACCCGATGCTTTCGGCCTACTGGCGCGATCGGCACGGCCCGCTGCACACGCGCTGGATCATCAGTCGCTGGCTCGGCTACTTCAACCTGTGGTTCGATCGCCAGGCCGAGCGCTACAAGTCCGTGATTGCGTGGGCGCTCGACCATCGCTACTCGATGATCGGGCTGGCGCTGGTGACCTTTGTCGGCGCTCTGGCGCTGCCGGCGATGGGCATCATTCCCGCCGCACTCGTGCCGATCCAGGACAACTCGATGTTCTCCATCGACCTCGACGTCCCGCCGGGCTCGAATCTGGAGTACGCCAAAGCCAAGGCGAAGGAAGTGGGGCGTATTGCCCGCAAGCGGCCGGAGGTGGCCTACACCTACATCTCGATGGGCCGCGCCGGCGACGTCGTGGACGAAGGCTCTGTGTTCGTGAAGCTGGTGCCAAAGACCGAGCGATCACGCATTCAGGACGTGATCGAGGCGGACATCCGATCCGAGATCGGCACGATCAGCGGCCTCATGTCGTCGATCAGCGGCGGGTGGAACCCCGGCGAGAAGGCGATTCAGCTCCAGATCAAGGGACAGCAGGCCGGCGAGCTGACACGGCTGGCGCAGCAGGTGGCCGAGGAGGTACGCCAGGTCTCCGGCGCGGTGGATGTGGACCTCTCGACCAAAGGCCAGAAGCCGGAGCTCGAGGTGCAGATTGATCGCGGCCTGGCTGGCTCGCTTGGCCTCACCGCGGGCCAGGTGGCGCAGGCGCTGCGGCCTGCGTTTGCCGGCATCGACGTTGGCGACTGGGTCGATCCGGCCGGTGAGACCCGTGACGTCACCATTCGCCTCGCGCCGAAGTCGCGCACGGTGGTGGCGGATCTGGAATCAATGCCACTGGTCGTCACCGGACCCGACGGCACCACGAAGACCATTCCGCTCGGGCAAGTCGCACACATCAAGCCGGGACTCGGTCCGGCGCGCATCGACCACCTCGATCGCGATCGCGTGATCACCGTCGAGGCCAACACCGAAGGTCGCGCGTTGTCGCCGGTCGTGGCCGACGCGATGGCGCGTATCGAGCAGCACGTGAAGTTCCCGGCCGGCTACGGCCTGAGCCAGGGCGGCCAAAGTAAGGACCAGGTGGAGATCTTCACCCAGATGCTGCTGGCCATCGGCGTGGCCGTGATGTTGATGTACTTCGTGCTGGTGGTGCAGTTCGGGTCGTTCCTCGAGCCGTTCTCGATCCTGTTGTCACTGCCGCTGTCGCTTATCGGCGTGATGCTCGCTCTCTATTTCACCAACACATCGCTCAACATCATGAGCATGATCGGCGTCGTGCTGCTGGTCGGCATTGTCGCCAAGAACGCAATCCTGCTGATCGACTTCGCGAAATGGTCCGAGGAAAAGGGCATGGAACGGCGCGAGGCGCTGATCCAGGCCGGACGCGTCCGGCTCCGGCCGATTCTGATGACGACGTTCGCGCTGATCGCCGGCATGATTCCGGTCGCACTGGGCGGCGGAGAGGGCGGTGACTTCCGCGCCCCACTGGGTATCGCCGTGATTGGCGGCGTCATCACATCAACGCTGTTGACACTGCTGGTGATTCCAACGGTTTACGAAACGCTGGCCGACGCGCGCGACTGGATGGGCGCGAAGCTGGGCGTCTCGCATGCGCATGGTGCGCATGGTGCGCATGGTTCAAAAGGTTCAAGTGGTGCAGCAGGTTCAGAGGGTCCTGTTCATGGGGTTCTTGAACCTGAGAGAACCCACTGAACCCCATGAACAAGACCGCCTGAACTGCTGAACGGATGAACCCCTGAACCTGTAGTACAACTCCGTTCATGCATAACCCCCTCGTCCCAGAAACCCTTGAAGGCTGGAGCGTCCTGCACCTGATGTATCGACTGAACTGGGACGGCATACGCCGCCTCCAGGACGTCGATGTCAGTCGGATATCGGACGAGGCGATGAGCGCGCTGGCTGTTCCCGACGCCGGCGCCACGGCGTTCGTACAAATGCTCGGGCATAAGGGCGACCTGATGGTGATTTGCTTCAGGCGCGACTTCGAGCAGCTCGCGCAAGCGCAACTCGCGCTCTCGCGGACCGAGTTCCACTCATTCCTCGAACCGTCGACGTCGTACGTGTCGATCGTGGAGCTCGGCATGTACGACATGACGGGCAAGCTGCATCAGCAGTTAGGCGCGAAACACAAACCGGGCAGCGACGAATTCGAGGCAGCGTTCGACGTCGAAATGGAGACACAGCGGCAGCGGGTGATGAACCGTCTGTTCCTCGAGCTGCCGAAGGCACGCTACGTCTGCTTCTATCCGATGAACAAGAAGCGTAGCGACGGCAACAACTGGTACTCGGAAACATTCGAGCGCCGTGCCGCGATGATGCGCGAGCACGGGATGATCGGGCGAACCTACGCCGGCAGGGTCACCCAGGTGATCTCCGGCTCGATCGGCTACGACGACTGGGAATGGGGCGTCGATTTGTTCGCGAGCGACCCGGTTGTTTTCAAGAAACTGATCTATGAGATGCGGTTCGACGAGGCGAGCGCCCGCTTTGCCGAGTTTGGTCCGTTCTATACGGGGGTCCAATTCGCCCCGACTCAGCTTGCCGCCTACCTCAGCGGATCGGTCCCGGCGCTGGAGTGAACCTGTCTGGATTTTGCCGTTTCTGTGATCGGCGTGCGACACCTTGGATTTTGGCCCGCTAGGCTTTCCACCGCCCTTCCCGACAAGTCACGCAGAATCAGCAACTAGCGCGGGCAGTCCGTAGATAGCTGTACAGGCGCAGGAATTGCTGTGTTCTTCGCAGACAGCTATGAGCCCACAGGAAACGTTCGTCACGCGACTGCGGCGTCACCGGCAACGCAATCGAATCTCGCTCGACGAGGTGGCAGCGGAAATCCGCGTCAAGCGCGAGTTACTCGAAGCGTTGGAAAACAACGACTTGTCCGAATGGCCACGTGGCCTGTATGCGAGAGCCTGGATTCGGGGCTACGCGAACGTCGTAGGCCTGGACGCCGATGAGGCGGTGGACGAGTTCTGCAGACAATTTCCGCAGGGCGACCGTCGCGCCAACGGCACGATTCGCGACATCGCCGCGATCGTCGCCGCGCCCTCCGAGCTTCGGGACGAATACAACGGTCCGGAACGCCGCGCGCGTCCCGCGGACGAACCGTCTGCGCCCGCCCCGGTGTGGCACGCGCCTGTCACGAACAAGACGCTCGGCCTCTGGGTTCGAGTGCTGTCCGCCGCCGGCCCGTATCTGCGCGTCCGCCGCGCGTCACGGACCAGTCTCTAGGGAACTGGCGCCCGCAGCGATTCTATAAACCGGCGGTGCAGCACACGCACCGCCTCTTCCATCCGCTCTCGCGGAACCATCCACGTAATCCTGAACGATGAGGTTGCGGCTCCACGCGGCTCGATTCCCGCTCCGCGAAGCGCCTCGTCACCAGTGCGGACGTTCCGATACGTCGCATTGATACCGGCGCCGATGACGCTGACCGCGGCGAGACCGTCGATGAGCGTGGCCCGGTTGGCGAAACGTTCGAATACTGCGGCACGCAACTGTTGCTCGTCGTGCAGGTTTTCGCGCGAAATGACGACTGTTGTGCGGTCGCCGAACACGTGCAGCTGTTTGCCAGGGACGCCGCGGTCGTCGAGCAGCGCCAGCAAATCCGTGGCAGCGGCGCTGCTGTCGAGGAGGACGACATCGCGCTCGCTCGCGACTCCTACCACCGTGCCGGGCATATGCGGCGGACTGCGACGGACAACAGTCCCGTCGCTCGACGGGTCCGGCCCGGGAAGCGGGCCCTGTGTGGCGCGCGCGTAAATGGCGATCCCCTTCTCTTTCGCAAATTCGACCGCCTGGGCGTTGAGGACCCTGGCGCCTGCCTCGGCCATCTCCTGGGTTTCCTCATACGAGAGGCTCCCGATACGTTGTGCAGCAGGCACCACACGTGGATCGGCGGAATAGACACCGTCCACGTCGGAGCAGATCTCACAGAATTCAGCGTCGAGGGCGGCGGCAAGCGCAACCGCCGTTGTGTCGCTGCCGCCCCGGCCGAGCGTGGTGACTTCTTTCCTGTACGAAACGCCCTGATAACCGGCGACGACGACGATTCGCCCGCGGGAAAGCTCGTCCTGAATCCGGAACGGCCGCACTTCGATGATGCGGGCGTCGACATGTCTGTCGTTGGTGATGATTCCAGACTGGCTGCCCGTAAAGCTGATGGCGTTTCCTCCGAGCTCGCGGATAGCCATGGACAACAGAGCCATCGAGATCCGTTCGCCAGCCGAGAGCAGCATGTCGAGCTCACGGCGATCCGGGTTCGGCGAGACCTGTTTGGCGAGAGTCAGCAGTTCGTCGGTTGTATCTCCCATGGCCGAGACCACGACGACGACGTCGTGTCCCTGAGCTCGGGTCTGCATCACCCTCGCGGCAACGGCCTTCAACTTCTGGACGTCGGCCACACTGCTGCCGCCGTACTTCTGAACGATCACCGACATCGGAACCAGCATATATAATCGCGGTTTTGGAGAGCCGATAGATGACCGCTCGAACTGTTCTTACCGCGCTGGCACTTATCCTCGGGCTGGCCTGGTCCACCCCGGCGCAACAGGGATCACAGGCGCCGCTGCGCACGCCGGACGTGATTTTTGTCCCCACGCCGCAGGAAGTGGTGGACGTGATGCTGAAGCTGGCGAAGGTGACGAAGAACGACGTCGTCTACGACCTCGGATCCGGCGACGGCCGCATCCCGATCACCGCTGCCAAGGTATACGGCGCGCGGGCAGTCGGGATCGACATCGACCCCGAGCGCATCCGTGACGCCAACGAGAACCTGAAGATGTCGGCCGCCTCCGACCGCACGATCCTGCCGCGGGTTAAATTCCTCAATCAGGACCTGTTCACGACGGACATCAGCGAAGCCACAGTGGTAACGCTGTATCTGCTGCCGTCACTGAACATAAAGCTGCTGCCGAAGCTCAACAAGGAGCTCAAGCCAGGCACCCGTGTCGTCTCGCACGCCTTCGACATGGGGCCGGATATCAAGCCGAAGATGGAGCCGGTCAACGTCAACGGCCGGGTCGTTTACTACTACACGATTCCGATTAGCTGAGGCGCGAAAAGCCCTTGGTTTTCCTTAGGCCTGGGCCCCGTCGCTTTGGCCTTTGTCTTCCGGGCCGGTCCCGTAATAGACTTTTGAGACTAAATCTCAGTTTACGGAACCGCCATGTATCAAGCGTTCATCATCACTCTTCGCGAAGGCCTCGAAGCCTTCCTCATCGTCGCGATTTCGCTCGCCTACCTTCGTAAGACTGGTCGCGATCAGCTCGTGCCGGCCGTTCGGTGGGGTATCGCGCTGTCGATCCTGATCAGCGTCGGCGCGGCAGTGCTGTTCCAGCGCGCCAGCAATCAATCGCTGTGGGAAGGCATCCTCGCGATCACCGCGGCGGTCCTGGTCGCCACGCTCATCGTGCATATGTGGCGTCACGGGAAACGGCTGAAGCGCGAGATTGAGACACGCCTCGAATCGTCGGCAGGCCGCCTTGGCGCCAAAGCGTTTGCCGGGGTCTTTCTATTCACGGTGCTCATGATCACGCGCGAAGGAATGGAAACCGCGCTGCTCATGGGGACATTGATTCTCCAGAAGAGCGCTGTCGACATCACCGGCGGCGCGGCGGCTGGCGTGCTGTGTGCGGCATTCGTCGCCTGGCTCTGGTCGCGATATGGCCACCGCGTCAACCTCGCGCTCTTCTTCCAGGTGACCGCGGTCTTTCTTGCGGTCTTTGTCGTTCAGTTGGCGATCTATGGTTTCCACGAATTGATGGAGGCGAATCTCTTCACCGGCAGCGAGTGGTGGCACGACGCAACCGAGCCGATCGGACCGGACGGCCGTTATGGACGCTACCTTTCGTACCTGCTGGTGGTGATGCCAGTCGCATGGCTTGCGATCTCCGCGCTGTTTAGCCCGCGCCGCGCTGCGGCACCGATCAGGCAAGCGCCCCCGCAGACAGCCGCTCACTAATGGCCGGCCTGCCCTGAGCGAGACGCGAGGTCGAGTCGATGGCGCCGAAGCCTCCCGTCACCGCCGAACTCGTCTGGGCGGAGGAGCTTCGGTTCGGCGTCACCAGCGCAAAGATCGCCACTGTCGTCGACGGGAACAGCACCGCAGGCCCGTCGCCCGTACAAATGCTGGTCATCGGCCTTGCCGCCTGCATGGCCATGGACGTCGTGGACATCATCCGGAAGGGGCGTCACCCGCTGACGGCGTTCCGCACGACGATCGTCGCGGAGCGAAAGCCGGACGTTCCTCACCGCGTGACGAAAGCCTCGCTGCACTTCCACGTTCACGGTCAGGTTCCTGAAGCGGTCGTCGAGCGGGCGATCACGCTCTCGCGCGACAAGTACTGTTCCGTCTGGCACTCACTCCGGGAAGACATCACACTCGAAACCGCGCATACCATCGTGGCGTGAATCGGCGCCCGTACATCGACTGGCTGCGCGGCATCGCCGTGCTGATCATGATCGAGGCGCACACCCTCGATTCCTGGACTCGCGTCGCCGATCGAAGCTCACCGTGGTATCGCAACGCGATCATCGTGGCCGGATTCGGCGCGCCACTCTTCCTGTTCCTTGCCGGAGTGGCGTCGGTGCTCGCCGCCGGCGCGAGGACCAGGAAGGGGCTGACGACCGGAGAGGTAGCCCTTGCTGCGCTGCGGCGCGGTGCGTGGATCTTTCTGCTGGCGTTTCTATTCCGACTGCAGTCTCTGGTGCTGGGCGGCGGTCAATTCCCACAATCGCTTCTCAAAGTGGACATCCTGAACGTAATGGGCGTGTCGATGATCGTCGGAGCGATTGGCCTTGCGCTCGCGCGAACTGCGACTGCTCGCTTGTTGCTGTTCATGGCGTTCACCGCAGCTTGCGCGATGTTGACGCCGCTCATCCGTGAGACTCCGCTGTTGAGCGGGTTGCCCGATCCGCTGGAGGCGTATCTTCGCCCTCTGCGCGGTCTGACCACGTTCACGTTATTCCCGTGGGCTGGTTTCTTCTTCGGGGGCTGCCTGGTGGGGATGGCGCTCGAGGGGGCGGCAAGACTCTCGTTACGGGTTGAAAGTTGGAAGTCGGGAGTTGAACAACGCTGGCTTGCGCTGGCTGGAGCCGCCCTCGCGGTCGGCGGCTACTTGTCGTCATATCTGCCGCCGTTGTTCCCTGGTGCGAGCTTTTGGACCTCATCGCCAACGTTCTTCTTCCTGCGGTTTGGCGTGCTCGTCCTGTCAGTGCCGGTGGCCTTCGCGGTGACGAAGTGGTGGCGCGGGGAGCTTCTCCAGGAATTCGGACGCGCCTCGCTCTTCGTCTACTGGGTCCACGTCGAGCTCGTGTATGGGGTGCTGACCGCGTCGATTCATCGACGTCTCTCACTCCCGGTCGTCTTCTTGGCATTCGCTGCCTTCACCGTCGCGATGTTCGGACTCGTACGTCTGAAGACGGCGATCGTCAGTCGAGGGCGGTCGACCAAATCGATGACCGCCGCCCAAAGCTGATGCGTAGACGAATCATGGCCGTTGTGCGCAATCGCTGTTAAACCGTTCGGCGATTGGATGTTAGTAATGTCAGAGCGTCGTTTTGGTCCCCATCAAGGCAGGTGCCGACCCCAAAATCGAGTTGAGTTTGCGGCCATCAGCCCGATACAATTCGCCTCTTTCAGGAGGGCGGCCGGTCGCCGCCAGACACATACCGCATGATTAATGTCGCTGCCATTCGGATGCAGCAGTTCGGCGTGCAGTTCTACCAGGCATCATTAACTGCCGGCGACATCGACAAGCTCGTCCGCTTCGAGGTGCTGAACTACGGGGAGTCTGGCGCGCCCGTGAGGGGCGGCACGAAGAAAGCTCCCTCGAAAGTGAACTGGGACCTGCTCGAACGACGGATCGCGTCGAGCGAGAAAGCCTATCAGCGCCACATCATCAGGCGAAAGATCGACGAACTCGTCCAGTATTACGAGCAATGTCGTCAGGCGCATGATCTGCCGTCGATTCCCGGTGCGGTCATCATCTCGTGCGACGAGAAGCTGACGTTCCATGCGGTCGAGAGCGGATCGAATGTCGGACAGCTCAAGGTTCCTGAGCGCGAAGGCATCCTCCGGGCGATCGACGGACAGCACCGCCTTCTGGCACTGCACGCTGACATTGAAAACATGAAGGACGAGGACTTCCAGGTGCCGGCGATCATCTTCGACCGCCTGCCCGAAGATCACATCGTCCAGATGTTCGTCACCATCAACGCAAAGCACACGCGCCTGAATGCATCGCATCTGGTCAGCCTGTCGGGGCGGCAGCTGTATCGGGACGATTCGCTGGCGGCGGCGCACGATGTGGTGCGGGCGCTCAACGATAAAGAGGATTCGCCGCTGCACGGCGAGATCAAACTCCTCGGCGTCGGGCGCGGCCGGGTCGCGCAGGCGCCGCTCGCGCAGGAACTGAAGAAGCTCTTTGCCAGCGACGCGTTCGGCGGTCCGCGCAAGTCCGCCGACTTCCGCGACGACTCAAGGCGCTTCTTCGTGAATTACTTCAAGCAGGTGTCCGTGGTCTTCGGCGCGGCATGGGTCGGACGGAAGTACAGCGTCCGCAGCGCCACGGCCCTGCGCGCGTTCGTGCGCGTGGCGCCGGACGTCGTGCGCCGGCTGGACCAGATGCACGCGGACCGTGCCGATTTCCGCGCCATCGGCCGCGTGATTGCGCCCTGGGGCCGGAGAATCGGCGACCAGCGCTTCGAGAGCGAGGGCGCGTGGAAGCGCACCGGCACCACGGTGGATTCCCTGTCCCGCGAACTGAAGCTGGCTCTGGAGTACCCCGAGGGCGCGGCGTAGAAAGAGCGGTCCAAGGGCCAAGGTCTAAAGGGCGCTAAGGGCCAAGGTCCCGCTGCGGAACTGCTCTCAGTTGAAGAGCTTGGCGCTCTGCAGTTACGCCACTGGGCGTGACCTCGTGCCGACAGATCTGCATGAGCCGTGACGAGAGCTCAGGTGTTCCCGCGAAGCTGGTTGCTGGGACCTCGTGGAGACAGCCCGCGAAGCGGGCGCTAGCCGAAGTTGCGGTGTCGAAATTACCCGGCAGCGACCGATCAACCGCCGACATGCGAGCTGGCTGTTGGATTTGAACTGGTGTGGATTCGCGTGGAGGCAGACGCACGTAAGCGCGTCTAGAGACATAGAATTTTTCTGACCGACCCTTCTGAGAAGGAGAGGGTCGGCCAGAAAAATTCAGGATGGGGCGCAAGCACCCCACCCTGACTGCCGGCCTGGCTCCCCCCAGCGTTTACGGCCCATGCCGTAAACCACAGACCGACACCCCACTCATAGGCAACTGCCGTGCCGCCCCGGTTTCCTCGAAAACGCGCTGTTTTTCGGGCGGACCGTCCTCCAGCTCTGTGGCAAGAATTACAAGGGTGTTCTCGAAAGAGGCATGGGAGAGCCCACTTGCGGCACTCGAGAGGGAGGTAGGAAATTCATGCTATCCATTACGATCCTGCACGAGGATTGCGCAATGACCCTCCGCCTCCGTCGTTCGAGCGCGCGACCAGTCCTGCTGTTCGTGCTCGTGTCACTGCCTGCGACAGTTGCGGTGGCGCAACGTCCGACACCGAATGCCGCACCGGTGAAGGAGTCGTCCACGGCGCGATACGTGGTGCCGCGCACGCCCTGGGGTGATCCCGACATTCAGGGGGTCTACACGAACCGCGACGAGTACGGCACGCCGTTCGAGCGGCCTCAGGACCTCGCCGGCCGGACGATCGGTGACTTCAACGAGGCCGAGATGGCCGCCCTGCGGAAGCAGCGGCTCGACCAGGCGGCGCGGCAGGCCCGCAGCATCGGTGGTACGCAGGACGAGGACACGGGCGCGGGTCCGTCCCACTGGTACGAGCACCTCAATGCGACGAACGCGCAGCCCTGGTTCGTCGTGGAACCGGCCGACGGCCTGGTGCCGCCCACGAACGCTGAAGGCCAGCGGCGCGCGGCCGCACGCCAGGCAGCCAGGAAAGGCCGTGGGCCATCGGACTCGTGGACGGATCGCAGCCTGACGGACCGCTGCATCACGCGCGGCGCGCCCGGTTCGATGATTCCCGGCGTGTATGGCGCCGCCTACGACATCACACAGGCGCCAGGGGTCGTGGTGATTCGGACCGAGATGATCCACGAAGCCCGGGTGATTCTCCTCGACGGGCGCCCCGCGCTGCCCGCCGGCATCCGGCAGCTGATGGGCGATGCACGGGGCCGGTGGGATGGAGACACGCTGGTGGTCACGACGACTGGATTCGACGGTCGCGTGGCGTATCGAGGGTCAGGCGATCGCCTGACGATGACCGAACGGTTCACGCCCATCGGACCCGGCAGGCTGCGGTGGGAAGTCCGCTTCGAGGACCCGTCCACCTGGGATCGGCCGTGGGCGTTCGCGATGCCTCTGGGCCCGGAAGCGACACCTGTCTTCGAGTACGCCTGTCACGAGGGCAACTACGGCCTCGCAAACATCTTGAGCGCCGCGCGCGCGTCGGAGCGAACCGGGCGCTAACTCGCCTGAGCGTTCT
>Ga0070670_100001521_pt1 | contig 18659 bp, 11 predicted proteins | sample KBSS63metaG_FD_64665 | JGI IMG/M metagenome (GOLD analysis project Ga0070670, IMG submission 64665) | Switchgrass rhizosphere microbial communities from Kellogg Biological Station, Michigan, USA - KBS S6-3 metaG | ecosystem: Host-associated > Plants > Roots > Rhizosphere > Soil ... | reverse complement strand
ACGACCGCCGTGTGCCCGGACAGGAGCACGTTATCCGGCTTGATATCCCGGTGGACGACGCCGCGCTCGTGCGCGTAGATGAGCGCGCGCGACACGTCGCGCAGGATGCTCACCGCTTCGGGAATCGGCAGCGGGCCGCGACCGAGGCGCGCGCGAAGGCTCTCGCCCTCGACGTACGGCATCGTGTAGTACGGCAGCCCGTCGGTCTCGCCGGCCGAGAGCACCGGGACGATGTTCGCCTGCTGGAGGGAGGCCGCGACGCGGATCTCGCGCTCGAAGCGGGTCGCGGACATTGCTGCCGCAAGCTCGGGCGAGAGCAGCTTCACGACTACCTTGCGACCGAGACGATGCTCGTCGGCGACGAACACCCTGGACATACCACCGCCGCCGAGCTCGCGCTCGAGCGTGTAACTGTTTGACAGCGACTGCTGAACGCGGGATCGGAGATCCAAAGGGCTCCTGGGGGTGTCTGGCTGGCGTCAATGTATATCCCGGTGTGGCGTCCGTCAGGCGCATTTCTTCGAGTGAGGCACGGATGGCGAGCTTGCAATCGCTGACCGCCGTCTGCACGGCGACTCTGACCCCCAATACGCCTTGACTATCGAGGCGTCGAAGCCTATCATACCTCGAAAATCGAGGTAACAAGCACCGGAGCTCACGCATGGCCGAAGAGACCGAGCTGCTACATGGCACGCTCGATACCCTGATCCTCAAGACCCTTTCCTGGGGTCCTCGCCACGGCTACGGCATCGCGCGGTGGATTCAGGACACCACCGACGACGCGCTCGAGATCGGCGAAGGCTCCCTCTACCCGGCCCTCTACCGGATGGAGCGCAAGGGATGGATCGAGGCCGAGTGGGGCGTGTCGGAGAGCAAGCGCGAGGTGAAGTTCTACAGCCTAACGAGCCAGGGACGCGCCCGGCTCAAGCTGGAGCTCGCCCAGTGGACGCGCTTCACGGCGGCCGTCTCCAAGGTGCTCTACGAGACGCGCTGACATGGCGAGGCTTGGCCGGTTCAGACGCGAGCTCCGGTGGCGGTTCTGGAGCGTCCCAGTGGAGCGGGAGGTCGACTCCGAGCTCGCCTTTCACCTCGACATGCGCGTCCGCGAGCTCGTCGAGCAGGGAATGTCCCCGGACGACGCGCGCGCCGCGGCGCTGGAGCGCTTCGGCGACGTGGACCGCATCACTGCAGCCTGCCGCGACCTCGGCAGAAGGAGGAACGAGGACATGCGCCGCGCCGAATGGCTCACCGAGCTGCGTCACGACCTTCGATATGCCGTGCGGGGACTCCGGGCGAGCCCGGGCTTCACCGCCGTCGCGGTCTTCACGCTCGCCATGGGGATCGGGGCGTCCACCACGATCTTCAGCGTCGCGAATGCCGTGCTGCTCCGGCCGTTCCCGTACCACCAGCCAGACCGGATCGTCCGCGTCTACGAGACGAACCCCACTACCGATTTGTTCTCGGTCTCCGAGCCGAACTACCTCGACTGGCGGCAGCGCGTGCGCGGCATGAGCGAGCTCGCCGCGTTCAGCGGGGCGACCGCGAGCCTGCTCGGCGACGGTGACCCCCAGCAGCTCGACGCGTTGACGACGACGCCGTCGTTGTTCCCACTACTCGGCGTGCGGCCAATCCTGGGGCGCGTGTTCGGCGACGATGAGGCCAAGCCGGGTGCGCCGGCGCGCGTCGTCATGCTCTCATATGCACTGTGGCAGACGCGATTCGGCGGCGACCCGGGGGTCATCGGTCGTACGCTCAACCTGAGCGGCGCGTCGTACGAGGTGATCGGCGTGATGCCGCCGGGATTCGTCTTTCCGGGAAACCCACAGGTGTGGGAGCCGCTCGCGCCCTCCCTGAGCGCGCCGCGCGGCGATCGCCGGCTCGGCGTGATTGGCCGCCTGGCGCCTAACGTCACCCTCACCGGTGCCCTCGACGAGATGCGGTCGGTGGCCGGCGAGCTGGCGCGCCAGCATCCCGAATCGAACGGCGAGTGGGGCGCGAACGTGACCTCGCTCGAGGAGTGGCTCATTGGACGCGAGCTACGCACGCGGATTCAGGTGCTGCTCGCTGCCGTCGGGCTGCTGCTCCTCATGGGGTGCGTCAATGTCGCCAACCTGCTGCTCGCCCGCGCCACGGCCCGCCAGCGGGAGATGAGTGTCCGCGCCGCGTTAGGCGCAGGACGTGGCAGGATCGCGAGGCAGCTCCTCACCGAGACCCTGGTGCTGGCCGTGATCGGTGCGTCGATCGGCGTTCTCCTGGCGGCGCTGGCTGTCCCCGTGCTGCGCGACGCGGGCCAGACGGCGATCCCACGGCTCGACGAGCTCTCCATTGACTGGCGGGTGGTCGCGTTCGGTATCGGAGCCTCACTCGTGACCGGGATGCTGTTCGGCATTGCACCCGCACTCCAGGCATCGCGTGCAGACCTCAACGAGGTGCTGCGCAGCGGCGGGCGCGTCGCTGCTGCCGGGCGGCTTCGCAGCATCCTCATCGTCGCGTCGGTGGCGATGGCGCTCGTCCTTCTCGTTGGTGCCGGGCTGGTTGGACGGAGCTTTGAGCGGCTGATGCGCGTGGACTACGGATTCCGCTCAGAGGGAGTGTTCGCGGCATCGCTGGCGCTGCCCAACGAGCGATACGCCGAACGTGATCAGCGCGCGACCTTCTATGCCGAGGCCGCACGACGGCTCGCGGTCACACCGGGGGTGCGCGCCGTCGGGTTCACCAACATCGCGCCGTTCAGCGGCCTGAGTACCGCCATGCCGATCGCGGTGCCTGGCCGGCAACCGACGAGCACGGACGAGTACCTGTCGGCCGCCTGGCGCTCGGTGTCGCCGGGGTACTTCGCCGCTATTGGCGTTCCGCTCAAGAAGGGACGACTCATCGCCGAGACCGACGGCGAGCAGGCGCCGCCGGCGGTCGTGATAACGGAAACGACGGCCCGGCGAATCTGGCCTGGCGTGGATCCGCTCGGTCAGCCGATAAAGCTCGGCGCGAACCCCACGCCGTGGACGGTGGTCGGCATCGTTGGCGACATCCGCGATCAGCAGCTGCGGGAGGAGCCACAGCTGATGGTGTACCTCTCGTTCCAGCAAGTGCCCTGGTCGAGCATGTGGCTGCTCGTGCGCACAATGGGAGATCCGATGGCGCTCGCCCCGACCGTTCGGCGCGAGATCCACGCGATCGATCCCCTTCTGCCGGTGGCGAATGAGCAGCCACTGTCGCGCTTTGTCTCGGACGCTGCTGCGGCGCCGCGCTTCACGACGCTGATCTTCGGGATGTTCGCGTCGGCGGCACTCGTGCTCGCCGTCGTGGGCGTCTACGGTGTGGTGGCGTACGGCGTGACCCAGCGCACGCGTGAGATCGGCGTTCGGCTGGCGTTAGGTGCCACACCCTCGCGCATCGTCGGCGGCGTCGTACGGCACGGGCTGGGTCTGGCGGGCTTCGGCATCGCCATCGGTCTCTGGGCGGCGTATGCGCTCTCGCGGTTCATGCAGGGCATTCTGTACGACGTCGCGGCGACGGACGCCGTGACGTACCTCGCCGTGGCCGCACTGCTCGTCGCGTGCGCGTCGGCGGCGAGCAGTTTGCCGGCGAGGAGAGCGGCACGCCTGGACCCGGTGCGGGCGTTGCGCGACGAGTAGGCCGCTAATTCCTACTGCTTCACCACACGATATGCGCGACCGCTCGCCGAGAGCATGTACAACTCACCCGCCGCATCGACGCCGAAGGACGTGACGTTGCCGATGTTCGTGAACGCCCAGTCGCGTTGGTCCACCGCCGCTCCCCCCGAGAGCCGGAAGCTTCGCAGAAATCCCGAGCAATAGTCGGAGTAGAAGTAGAGGCCCTGGATCTCCGGAATCGCCGCACCGCGATACACGAAGCCACCGGTGATCGAGCACCCCTGGCTGTGGTCGTACTGGATGATGGGAAGCGTCAACCCGGTTTGATTGCAGCCGGTCGACGGGTTGTAGCATTGCGTGCCTTCCATCGTGTGCCACCCGTAATTGCGACCGGAGGCTGACGCGTCGGCGACGTCGACCTCTTCCAACGCATCCTGCCCAACGTCAGCGATGTACAGTTGCGGCGCGCCAGTTGGCGGCACGTCGAACGCGAAACGCCACGGATTGCGAAGACCGTACGCCCAGATCTCGTCGGCGCCGGGTTGCCCGGCGAACGGATTGCCCGCCGGTATGGTGTACGGCAGCGTCGCGACGTTCAGCCGAAGGATCTTGCCGAGCAGCACGTCGATGTTCTGCGCGTTGTTAGGCACGTCGCCCGCGCCGCCGCCATCGCCGATCCCGGCATAGAGCATCCCGTCCGGTCCGAACAACAGGAGCCCGCCGTTATGATTGGCGTTGACGCGATGCTGGATCGTGATCACAGGGTCCGACGCGGTATTCGCGACGTCGGGGTCAGCCGACACCGTGAATCGGTCGACGAAGATGTCGCCCTGCGCCCCAGTGTAGTACACATAGAACCGCCCGTTCGTCGCGTACGCCGGATCGAACGCCAGGCTGAGAAGACCGCGCTCACCGCCGGAGACCACACGCGCCGTGATGTCCAGAAAAGGCGTGGCGAGGAGCACGCCGTCCTTCACGATGCGAATGCGGCCCGCCTGTTCGACGATGAACAGCCGCGGGTCGTTCTTCGGCGCCGTGAGGTAGACGGGGCTCGCGAGACCCTCCACGATCTGCTGTGCGCGCAGCGAAAATGTCGACGACGTGTAGGTGACCGTCGCCGTCGCGGCGTTGCCGCCCGTCACCGTGATGCGCTGCGTCGCTGGCGTTGGCACGTAGACCGCGTCGCCCGCCGTCACATTCTCGGCTCGGATGTCATAGCTCCCGGCGGCGAGATCGTTCAACGTCGCGGTGGCGCCCAACGTCTGTGACGTGTTGCCGGGACCAGTCACGGTGACGCCCGCTGCCTGACCGGCGGGGAGTCCGGCGATGGTCACCTCGAGCGACCCGCGAGTGGGCGCGGTGGTACTGTCGCTGCAGGCCAGAGTCGCGAACGCGAGCGGAATCGCTGCCAGTCCGCGCGCACGTGCGCGTACTTGCCGAAGGCTGAACACGAGGGTTAACGCGATGTGAAGGTTCACCAGTACGTATGCAGTTGTCATCCCGAGCCGGCAGGCGAGGGATCGTCAGGCTCCCGGTAGAGAGCTCTCGTTCGGGACGATGAGGATCCCTCGCTCCGCTCGGGATGACAACAGGGCTCGGGATGACAACCCTGATGCTGTTTCATCGGAATTCTACCCGCGGGGCGGCGTCGGCGGTTACTCCAGCGTCACGCGCAGCTCACGCAACGACCTGAACTGGATACTCGGCTGATACTCCGGCTCCGGCGTCTCGAGCCGGAACGACCGCACTCGCAAGGCGAGCGCCCGAAACAGCTCCTGCCCCTCGACCCGCGCCAGCGCCGCGCCAAGACAGAAGTGAATCCCCGCACCTAACGACACGTGGGGGTTCGGGTGGCGGTCGACGCGGAACTGATCCGGCTCCGGGAAGACCTCGGGGTCGCGGTTCGCCGCGGCGATGATCCAGCGAAGCCGGTCGCCCTTGCGAATCGTGCGATCTCCGATCGCGACGTCAGCGGTCGCGATGCGCTGCGTGGATTTTACCGGCGGATCGAAGCGGAGACATTCCTCCGTCGCGCGACGCGAAAGCTCCGGACTCCTACGCAACTTCTCCCACTCCTCCGGATTCCGAATGAACGCGAGTATCCCGTTCCCGATGAGATTCACCGTCGTCTCGTGTCCCGCGAAGAGAAGGAGCGCACAGTTCACGAGCAGCTCGTAGCGATCCATGATCCCGAGCTGCTCACCTTTCGCCAGCACGGAGATGAAGTCGGTTCCCGGCTCACGGACACGCGCTTCGGCCAGCGGGGCGGCGTAGTCGAGCATGCCGCGGATTCCCTCGACGAGCGTGGCGAAGCGGTTCGGCTCTCCGCGGTTGATGTAGAGCAGCTTGTCGGCGAACTCGCGAAACTTCGGGCGATCCGCCTCCGGCACGTCCATCAGATGCGCGATGACGCGAACGGGAAGGGGAGCGGCGAGCGCGGTCATGACATCGAACGTCGTGCCCGGGCGCAGCTCGTCGAGCAGCTCGGCGACCGCCGACCGGATGAACGGACGCCACGTCTCGATCGCCTGCGCCGTGAAGTACTGGTGCAGCAGACGCCGCATGTCCGTGTGACGAGGGGGGTCCTGTTCCACGAGCTGTGCGCCGCGAAACCGCCGCACCTCATCCAGAAGCGTTAGCCCGTTGGCATCGAGCGGCGGGTAAGGGCCTCTCTTGTCGGATTGGATGACGGCGGACGAAAACGCCGCGTGATCCCGGACGATCGAGAGGACGTCGGCGTGCCGGGTGATGATCCACAGCTGGTGCCGCGCATTCCAGTGCACGGGGTCCGTCTCGCGGAGCCGCCCGAAGAACGTGTACGGGTCCCTGATCGCCTCGTCCGCGAACAGGTCATCCAGGTCGGTATGCGGGAGGGTGTCTCTCACGCGGACTGGGGACTAGGGACTGGGGACTCGGCAGGGATGCGATTACTCGCGAAGGGGCTTGCTCGGTAGTGGAAGGCTCCCTGCCGAGTCCCTGGTCCCCAGTCCCTGGTCCCCGTAGCTAGAATACTTCCGCCCTCAACCCGAAGCCATGTCCCTCCAGCTCACCAAGCTCGACTCGCCCCGCGTTGCCGATTACGAGGAAGTCTGGGTCGCAAAGGACCCCGACGCGTCGTACCACGCGATCCTCGCCGTCCACAACACGCAGCGCGGGCCCGCGCTCGGCGGCACGCGTCTCATGCGCTACGCCGATGCCGACGCCGCGCTCACGGACGTCCTCCGCCTCGCGCGCGGTATGACGTACAAGTGCGCCGCGGCCAACATTCCACTCGGTGGCGGCAAGAGCGTGATCCTCGAGCCGCCAACCGGGTACGATCGTGCCGCGCTGCTGCGCGCGCACGGCCGCGCCGTCGAGTCGCTGAATGGCCGGTACGTCACGTCCGTGGACATCGGGACGGGTCCGGTGGACATGGTCACGGTGCGCGAGACCACGACGCACGTGACGGGCCTGCCTAACGAGCTCGATGACCCATCGCCGGTGACCGCGCGCGGTGTCGTGTGCGCGATCGAAGCCGCGCGATTCGTCCGGACGTCGAGTCGCGATCTGCACGACGTGCGCGTGGCGGTGCAGGGGTGTGGCCATGTCGGCAAGGCGCTCGCGCTTCAGCTGCACGCCCTCGGCGCTACTCTGATCGTCGCCGATGTGTCCGACGAGCGCGTCGCTGCGGTGGTCGCGGAGTGCGGGGCCGAGCGCTGCGCTCCGGACGAGATCTACGACGCGGAGGCGGACGTGTACGCCCCGTGCGCGACGGGTGCGACGTTGAACGCGCGGACGATCCCGCGACTCAAAGCGAGCGTGGTCGCCGGCGCGGCGAACAACCAGCTCGAGACGAGTGCCGACGGGGACGCCCTTCGCACGCGCGGGATCACGTACGTGCCGGACTTCATCGCGAACGCGGGCGGCGCGATCTACCTGTGCCGGGTGCTCGCGGGGTGGACCGATGCGCAGACGGACGCCGCGGTCGAGTCCATCTTCGATTCGTCGGTGGAGGTCGTGAGGCATGCGGAGCAGCAGGGGATCTCCGCGCAGACTGCGGCCGAGCGCGTGGTGGAAGTGCGACTGCGCAATACGTGACGCTGTGATTCGCGCACGCGTGTTACCACGCCTTGCCCTCCTTGCCGCCTTCGTCACCACCGGGGCAATCGCTGCGGCGCAGGGCATAGCGCCGCCGCCGTCGTCCGCCGGGAAGTACGTGCGCGAGGACTGGACCGTCGCCGACGGGCTCCCGATCAACACCATCACCGCGATCCTGCAGACGCGCGATGGGTATCTCTGGTTAGGCACCAACGACGGTGTCGTCCGCTTCGATGGCGTCCGCTTCACCGTCTATAACGCGGGCAACACGCCGGAACTGCCGAGCAACCGGATCGTCTCGCTGTTCGAGGATCGAGCCGGGGCGCTCTGGATCGTCACGGAGCAGGGGCATCTCGTTCGCCATTTTCGCGGGCGGTTCACGCACGTCGGCGCCGACCGTGAGCTGCGTACCAAGACACCCCAACTCGTGGCGTCGCCGGATGGCTCGCTCGCGCTCGTAACGACTCGAGGCGTCAGCATTGTCGAGAACGGGCAGTTCACGTCGTTCACCGATGCGGCCGCGACCGATAGCCTTGGTATGGAGTCCGGCTACGGTGGGGCCGTCAGACGCCTCGACGGAAGCATCTGGATTGCCACCCCTCGGCGCGGAATCTGGCGCATTGTCAACCGCAAGCTGGAGGACGTTACTCCGCCCGCGCTGAGAGGACACGAGCTCTGGCGCATCGCGGCGGACGCGCATGGACGACTCTGGGTCTCGGACACGGGTGCCGTCTGGATCGAGGACCACGGGTTCCGCGAAGTCCGCGCAGCCGAGGGACGGCTCACGAACGTCACGGCCTTTCGGTACGATGCTCGCGGCGATCGCATGTGGATGCTCGGCCGCGGGGCTGCGTATGTCGCGACTGGCGCAGTCGCGAAGAGCGTTACCCGGTTTCCCGAGGGAATGAGACCACTCTGGCCGGCAATCGGTTTCGATTCAGCAGGAACCGCCTGGTACGCGCACGGACCCGAGCTTTTCCACGAAACGAGCCGCGTCGCCGCGCTCGAAGGACTGCCCGGAGACGACTACGCGCCCGGGGCAATCATGAGCGTGGCGATCGATCGCGAAGGCAGCATCTGGCTCGGAACGCGAACGGCAGGACTCGTCAGGCTCAAACCATCAATTTTCGACGTGATAAGCGTTCCCGAGGGTTTGCCGTCCGGGAATGTTTACCCGGTTTACGAGGATGCGTGGGGCAAGGTCTGGGTAGGAGCGCTCGAAAGGGGCATCAGTCGGATCGATGTGAAGGCCGGCAATCACGTCACGAACTTTCCGCCGCGAACTCCACTAGGTCACCCTACGCCATTTGACGACTACCCGCCGAACCCGCGCGATTTCTTCTCCGACCGACCAGACCATCTCTGGGTCGCGGCGCTCGACGGCATTCGGTCCTGCACGCTGCCGGAGTTTCGATGCCTTCGTGACACCAGTAGTGCGGCGCTCGCGAACAACCTCGGTGTCCACGCGATCGCCGCTGACGCGCGAGGACGCTTGTGGGCTGGCGCCTCGAACGGTGTGCTCCGGTTCGACAACGGGCAGTGGCAGCGTTTGCCCGGCTGGTTGCTCGGCGCGATTCAGGTCCGTGCGTTCGCAAACACCCCCGACGGTGCGCTCTGGATCGCCACCGCCGGCGCCGGAATCGTTAGGTACGAGGACGGCCGGTTCACTCAGGTCTCCGTCGCCGACGGGCTTCCGAGCGACGTGGTGCGTGCCCTCCACGTCGACCGCGACGGCTTCCTTTGGGTCGGCACCGAGGGGCGCGGCGTCGCGCGTCTCGACCCGCGGGCGTGGGGCGACTCCACACGCTCTCGCCGGATCGTGCGCATCACCACCCAGAATGGCCTGTACGACAACGCGATCCACCGCATTCTCGCCGACGACGCCGACCGCCTCTGGATGAACACGAACCGTGGGATCTTCTGGGTCCCGCGGTCGGAGCTCGTCGCGTTCGCCGACGGACGCACGCATGACGTGCACTCGACGGCGTACACCGAGCGCGACGGCATGCGGAACCGTGAAGGGAATGGCGGCGTCGGGTCAGCTGGAATCCGCACGAAGGATGGTCGGCTCTGGTTCCCCACGCAGGACGGTATCGCCATCGTCGATCCGCGCATCGTCACGGCTCGGCGCACCACGCCGCCGGCCGCCGTCGAGCGAGTCGTCGCCGGCGATTCGACGATCGTTCCGTCCGGTGGACCCGTCCGGGTTGGCGTGAACGGCCGCAACTTGACGTTCGAATACACCGCGCTCTCCCTGCTCGAGCCCAAGAATCTTCGGTTCCGCTATCGGCTGGAGCCATACGACGCCAACTGGGTGGATGCGGGGAGCCGGCGAGTCGCGTTTTACACACGCGTCCCGCCCGGGTCTTACGTATTTCACGTGCAGGCCGCATCTCCGGACGCCGAGTTCGCGTCGGCGGATGTTGGGCTTCCGATGGTACTTGCGTATAAGCCGTGGGAAACCGGTGGCTTCCGATTCGGGCTCGTGTTGGTGACGATCGGGACTGCATGGGGGCTGGCCGCCCTGTGGACGCGGCGCGTTAGGCTCCGGGCCGAACAGCTCGAGACGGTCGTCGCGGCGCGCACGTCGGAGCTTCGCCAGCGCGAGCAGCAGCTTGCGCATCAGAACGAGCGCCTCGCCGAGCTCGATCGCGCCAAGTCTCGCTTCTTCGCGAATGTCAGCCACGAGTTTCGCACGCCGCTCACACTCACGATTGGTCCGCTCGAGAGCGTGCGCGAACAGATCGAGCGGCACGAGGTCACTGCCAGGACGGGGCGATCGGTGGAGATGGCGCTCCGCAACTCACGCCGCCTGCTGCGTCTCGTCAACCAGATCCTCGACGTCGCGAAGCTCGAAGCCCACCAGATGCGCCTCCAGCGCCGGCCGCTCGACCTGGCCGCCTTCGTGAGAACAACGGCCGAAGCGTTCGTTCCCGCCGCCCAGGCCAAGGGCGTAGTGCTCGAGACGGACACGTCCGCATCGTTGCTCGGTGCGTTCGACCCCGACGCCGTGGAGAAGATTCTCTCCAACCTGCTCTCGAACGCGGTGAAGTTCACGCCCGGTGGCGGTCGTATCACCCTAACGCTGGCCGAGGCCGACGCTGGCGTGATGCTACGCGTGGCCGACACCGGTCGGGGCATCTCGGCCGAACATCTGCCACGTATTTTCGAGCGCTTTTACCAGACGGACGATGCGCTGACGCGCGCCCAGCCCGGAACGGGGATCGGGCTCGCCCTCGTTCAGGAGCTCGTCACGCTTCATGGCGGGACAGTCACGGTTTCCAGCGGTGACCTCGCGCCTGGCGCGGTCTTCACCGTGATGCTGCCGCTTGGCGAGGCTGACACCACCAGCGATACGCATCCGGCGGTGGTCGAAGGCGATCAGGGTGCATCCCCCGAGGGGAACGGGCAATCCCCGGTACACGCGTTAGGCGAGACGGAAGGGACCGATGTTCCCACGCTCCTGATCGTCGACGACAGCCCCGACCTGCGGGCATTCGTTCACGATCAGTTCGGCGGCCGGTTCAAGGTGCTCGAGGCGGCGAACGGCGCGGATGGCATCGAGGTAGCACGTCGCGAGCTTCCTGACGTCGTCGTGAGCGACCTCATGATGCCGGACGTCGATGGGCACTCACTCGTGCGAACCCTGCGCGCCAGTCCCGAAACCGACTTCCTCCCGATCATCCTGCTCACGGCTCACACCGGGATGGACCAGCGGCTCACCGGGTTGGAGGGCGGGGCCGATGACTACCTGACGAAGCCGTTCGACATGCGAGAGCTCTCTGCGCGGATCGACAATCTGATCGCGCAACGACGGCGGCTGCGCGAGCGATTCGTGGCGACACCCCCCCCTTCCAACTCCGCCAGCGTCCCCGCTCCCGGCGCCGGTCCCGCCGCGAGTACCGCGGCGGCCGGTGGCGTCAGGTCGAACCCCAAGCTTTCCGGTGCCGACCAGGCGTTTGTGGCCAAAGTGGAGGTGGCGATCGCCCAGCACCTTGCCGACCCGGATTTCGGCGTGACGGAGCTTGCCAGCGCAGTCGCGCAGGAACGGACATACCTGTTCCGTCGTACTCGGCAGCTCTTCGGGGACTCCCCCTCCGACCTGATCCGCCGGGCGAGACTCGAGCGGGGTGCCACGCTGCTCGGGGATACGAACGAGCGGGTAGCGGACATCGCCTACGCCGTGGGTTTCAACAGCGTGTCCTACTTCTCCCAGTGCTTTCTTGCGGAGTACGGAATATCACCGACCGTTTTCCGAGAGACGCAGAAGCAGACGGCCGGAAAATCCGTTCGCGCTCTTGGTCCACCGAGCAACATGGGTGATATGCCCTGACAACGTGGTTGATAGCGGGTCAGCACAAAGCAACGCCGCTGTTTCCAGCCGACAACGCGGCTGATAGGTGGGCCCGCGCCAAATCCGCATCTTGGGCCCGGTTGCACCGCCGTTTTGGCCCAACGCGCCACCATAGAGAAGAAGAATCCCATGACGGCTGATCTCCGCGAACGGCTGGAGTCGTCGCTCGGAAACACCTACACGCTGGATCGTGAGCTTGGCGGCGGCGGTATGTCGCGGGTCTTCACGGCCAGGGAAACTGCCCTGGGACGGCGGGTCGTGGTAAAGGTGCTGCCGCCCGAGCTGGCTGCCGGCGTTTCGACCGAACGGTTCAAGCGCGAGATCTCGGTTGCCGCGCGGCTCCAGCACCCGCACATCGTCCCGCTGCTCTCGGCGGGTGAGACCGAGGGGTTACCCTACTTCACGATGCCGTTCGTGGAGGGGGAATCGCTTCGGGTTCGCCTTGCCCGGCACGGCGAGCTCCCCGTCAGCGAGGCGGTGCGGATCCTGCGCGAGATCGCCAGCGCGCTCTCGTATGCGCATGAACGTGGCGTCGTCCACCGCGACATCAAGCCTGACAATGTGCTGTTCTCGGGCGACGTCGCGATGGTCGCAGATTTTGGCGTGGCCAAGGCGATCAGTGCCGCAGGCACTGATCGTTCCGAGGGCAACGGCTCGAGGGACCCTCAAACAGGCGCCGTGACGTCGCTTGGCGTCGCGCTGGGAACGCCGGCGTACATGGCACCGGAGCAGGCCTCGGCTGACCCGAACACCGACTATCGCGCGGACGTCTACGCCTTCGGCGTGCTCGCGTACGAGATGCTGTCCGGTCTGCCTCCGTTCACGGCGAAGAATCCATCGCAGCTTCTCGCCGCGCAGGTCACCGAGATACCGGCGCCGATCGGGCAGCGACGCCCAAACGTCCCGCCGGCCCTGGCCGCGCTCATCATGCGCTGCCTCGAGAAGCGGCCAGCCGACCGCCCGCAGACGGCGGCCGAGATCGTGCACGCCCTCGACGACATCACGACGCCGAGTGGCGGGACGGAGCCGACGAGCGCCGTACTTCGCGGCGTGTCGACACCTAACGTGACGACGCCGGGCAGCCTGCTGGCGCGCCACCGCGACATCAAGTCCAATGTCATCGTCATCGCGATCGTTGCGCTGGTGCTTGGCGCTGGCGGCATGGCGGTGTGGAAGCGCGGGGCAACAGACGCCCGCGCCGCGTCCAATGATTCGCGTGGTCGAATCGCCGTCCTCCCGTTCGAGAATCTCGGTGACTCGTCGGAGGCTTACTTCGCCGACGGGATCACCGACGCGGTGCGCGGCAAGCTCACCGGCCTCGCGAACATGCAGGTCATCGCGCGCGCATCATCGATGCGGTATCGTGGGACTGCAAAGTCACCGACGGACATCGCTCGGGAGCTTGGCGTGCGCTACCTGCTCACCGGCACCGTGCGGTGGGCGAAAGGGTCCGGCACGAGCCACGTACAGGTGAGCCCGGAGCTTGTCGAGATCGCAAGCGACGGTGCGGCCTCCAGCAAGTGGCAGCAGCCGTTCGACGCCGAAATGGCCGACGTGTTCCGGGTGCAGGGAGAGATTGCCGGGAAGGTGGCCGAGGCGATGCGCGTCGCAGTCGGCGGCGCCGACCAGGCCCGCCTGGTTGAAGTCCCGACGCGTGATTCAGCCGCCTACGATGCGTTTCTCCGGGCCGAAGCGCTGTACTGGTCCAGTGGGAATCTCCCTACGCAGCTGCGTCCGGCGATCGCCGAGTACGAGCGGTCCGTGACCTTGGACTCCACCTTCGCGCTGGCCTGGGCGCGACTGTCCAGGGCGCGTTCGATGCTCTACAGCAACGGCGTGCCGACCCCGGAGCTCGCGCGACTGGCTCGCGAAGCAGCTGATCGAGCCGTTCGCCTCGCCCCCACGGCCGAATTCACACATCTCGTGCTGTCCTCGTACTACCGCGGGGTCGAAAACAACCCCGCGCGCGGACTCGCCGAGCTCGAGATCGCCCGCGCCTCGGCGCCTAACGATCCGGAGGTTCACTCGAAGCTCGCCTCGACGTATGCATCGCTCGGGAGATTCGACGACGCCCTGAGCAGCGCACGCCTGGCGCAACAGCTCGACCCGCAATCGATCGGTCCAGCGTCCAATCTCCAAAGCGTTCTCGTACGGCTGCGTCGATATCCCGAGGCGCGCGTGGCCGCTGATCGTGAGTTCGCGCTCGCCCCGAATATCTCCAGCCTCGAGGACCGGATGATGGTATCGCTCGCCGAGGGTGACCTGGCTGGTGCGCGCCGCATCCTGGACGACGCGGGCAGCCGAATGAATCAGGACGAGCTCGTCGCGTTCTTGGCCACCTACCAGGATCTGGGCTGGGTGCTGACCGATGCCCAGCAACTGCGGCTGCTCGCGCTCGGGCCTGAAGTGTTCGACAACGATAGAGCGAACTGGGCGATCGTGCGCGCGCAGGTCTACGGCTGGCGCGGTGATTCGATCGCATCGCGAGCGTGGGGCGACACCGCGGCACGAGAGTTCGCGCAGCAGCTCCGTGCCAGTCCCAACAACGCACAACGCCACACATTCCTGGGGCTGTCCCACGCGTACGCGGGTCGCCGCACCGAGGCCATCGCCGAAGGCGAGCGAGGCATGACGCTCCTGCCCATGGAGCAGGACTACGCGAATGGGACGTACATGCGGCATCAGATGGCGCGCATTTACCTGCTCGTCGGCGACCATGAGAGAGCGCTCGACCTCCTCGAGTCGATCCTCGCTCGGCCCTATTACCTGTCGCCCGGGTGGCTTCGCATCGAGCCCACGTTCGCGCCGCTCAAGGGGAACCCGCGGTTCGAGAAGCTGACCGCCGCCCGTTAGCATGTCGCTTGTTTCATCTTCGTCATTCCAGGCTTCCGTGAATCAATCTTCCGCCCATTTCTCGGGCGACGATCATCGACGACCGCCAGTGCGCTCGGAGCAGGTCTCGCTCGAGGTCGCGCTGCTGGCGTCCGAGTCGTTAGGTGACGCGAACGCGCGCGTGGCCCTCGTCGTGGCATCCGATCCCGACGTCCGAGCGTATGTGAGCGACTCCCTGCGTCAGCGGGCCACCGTGGACGTCGTCGTGGCCGGGTCCGTCGCATCGGCGCTCGATGCGGCGGCGCAGGCCACGCCCCGCGTGCTCGTGGTCGCGCACGCCGAGCGCGCCGTGCTGCGTCACCTGCCGGCCGTGCCGGCGGTGTTGCTGTCGGACGACACGGCCATCTCGGACACAACCGACGCACGACGGCTGGCCCCGCTCGTTGTGCTGCGCGGCGCGTTTCGCATGCAGCGGCTGCTGGATGTCGCCGCCTCGCTGCTCGCCGGCGGTGACGGTACGTTAGGCGATAACCGAACTACCCGTTGAACCGGATGTGCATGAGGTGCCGTCAGCCACCACGCTGTCTTTTCCCCAGACGGTCGTCTTTCCAGAGCCCGCGGATCTAGCCACTCGCGGCGCGCTCCGCCGCCCGCTGCGCCTCCGCGAGGCGGCCGACGTCCTCGCCGATCTGCCGTGCAGCATCCATCAATGTGGTGAGTGGCTGGAGATCGGCGGCCCCCGCATGCAAGCGCAGCAGGTCGAGACGAAGCCCCTCCAGTGCGGCGACGCTCTCCGCGAGTCGCGCGGCCGCCGCGTGCTTCCGCGCGGCGAGCACGTCGACGTCCGCAGAACCCGACGGCGCCATCGCCGCAACGACCTCCATCTCCGCGCGGGCCTCCGCCGCGCGCGCTTCGAGCGCGGCGACGATCTCCGGCAGCTCGGACAACTGCTCGCGGTAGGCCTTCGGCAGTGCCGCGAACAGCTCCGACGCCGCGACGCCTAACGCAGCTTCCGTCGCGCGAAACGCCGACACGCCCGCCAGCTGCGTGCGCTCCGGCGCGCCGAGTCGGCGCGCGAGCCACTCACCGAACCGGCCATTCCAGAGGCGCTCGCGAATCCCCGTCTGCCACCAGTTGCGGATCCTCGTCGGGATGAACTGCACGTCGAGCGCGTTGCTCACCGCGCCAAAGACCAGCGTCGATAGCAGAGGCGCGATGAATGGCCAGGGGCCGAGTTGGCGTTCGTGGATCACTCCGGAGAGAACCAATCCGAAGGTGGTGCCGAGCCAGGCGGCAGAGCCGAGCGTGAGCCCTCGGAGGAGGCGAATGGCGCGGGGCTCCGCTTCCTTGTGTGTGACGGCTTCGGTTTCCTCGCGCTCGCGCCGCGCGACAGCGAGCGCCGCCCGCAAGTCGGCCAGCGTATGCCCGGCGCGGAACTGTCGGTGCGCCTGGTTCAGGTGGAAACCGACGATCGGCAGAAGTGGAGACACCGCGATTGTCGCCAGGGTCGCGACGGCGACCGGCCCGGTTCCCTGGCCGGTCAACCACCCATAGAGGTTTCCCAGGCTGAGGATGGTGAACCCTCCGGACCAGGCGATATACGGAAGGAGCAGCGGATTTCGCGCGGAGAGCCACGCGCGCAGTGTAGGTGGAAGCGCAGGGCGCGCGTCGGACGCCGGTGCGAGCGCTTCCGCCAGCGCCTCGCCGTCAGCGAATCGCTCGACGGGATTGCGCGTTAGGCATCGGTCGATCACTGCGCCCAGCGCGGCAGGCAGTCCGGGCGCCGCGCGCATGACGCTCGTCGCCGGCTCGGTGGCCTGGCGCATGATCAGCGCCGGGAGATCCGACGCCTCGAACGGCAGCCGGCCGCTCACCGAGAGATACCCGACCACGCCGAGCGCGTAGATGTCGCTGCGGCCATCGACGGCGGCACCGGCGGCCTGCTCCGGGCTCATGAAGTGCGCAGTCCCCATGACCTTCCCCGGATCCCTCGCTGCACTCGCGTCTCGACCACCATGGGCAATGCCGAAGTCCGTCACGAGCGCGCGGCCGGTTCCTGCTTCGAGCAGGATGTTGTCGGGCTTCACGTCGCGGTGGATGATGCCGCGTCCATGTGCGTAGGCCAGCGCCCACGCCACTTCGCGCATCACCCGCGTCGCCTCGGCGGGTGGGAGCGGACCGCGCGTGCGGAGACGCTCGCCGAGCGTCTCGCCCTCCACGTAGCTCATCGCGAAGAAGACGAAGTGCGGTCCCTCGCTCCGCTCGGGATGCCCTGCGGGTACCTCGCCCACCCGATGAATGGGGACGATATGCGGGTGCGAGAGACCGGCCGCCGTGCGGGCCTCGCGCACGAACCGCTCGCGCGCCTCCGGATCACGGGCGAGGTGAGTGGGTAGCACCTTGAGGGCGACGTCGCGGTCGAGTTGCACGTCGCGCGCGAGATACACAACGCCCATGCCCCCGCGGCCGAGCTCGCGCTGCAGCGAATACTCCCCGGCGAGCGCGGCCTGCAGATCGAGGAAATCGACAGTGGGCTGCGTCACATCGTGAAGAATAGCTGCCGAGATCGTCTGCTCCGGGACGTCAACCTCTTACGCGACCGCCTCCACGGGGTTAAATGCGTCCACCAGCACTTTCCGGCCCTTCCTCACCTGCACCCAGCGGCACCTAACGCGGCCAGGAGATCATCATTGCTCGGTACACGGCTGTTCCTCACGGGTATGCTGTTCCTCGCAGCCGGGACGTCGCGCGCGCAATCCGCGCGGGCGGATTCGGCCAACAGTGCACCGACCAACCGGAATGGTTCGTGGAGCGCTGCGACCGCCAGCGGACAGACCTGGATGGGCACGTGGACCGCGGTTGTCGACACGGCCGGTACCGTCACCGGAACGTGGGAGCTGACCGACGGGCAGGGTAGAACCCTCGCTCAGGGCGGCTGGTCGGCGGCAAAGGCTCCCGACACGTGGATCGGAGGGTGGCGAGCCGTAGTCACCGGCAAGGACGGCGAACGCGCCGGCACCTGGACCGCCGACGTCGGTGACTCGACATCCACGCAGATTGGCGACCTCTTCACCAAGGCGCTGCAGGCGGTCGTCAGCGGAACCTGGCGCATGGATCCACTGGCGGGAGCCTGGTCGATCCGGACGTTCAAGTGACAACCATCGCCGTTCGCAGCCAGGGCGGAGGCGCCGCGTGAGCGCGAAGCGATTCGAGTCGAGCGTCGTCCGAGCCAGGGCGAAGAGCTACGTCGCCGTTCCGTTCGACCCTAACGAGGCCTGGGGCTGGAAGGTACGCCACTATGTGAAGGGCACCGTTGGCGGCCATCCGATCCGCGGCCTCCTTCGCTCCGAGGGCAACGCCTACGCCCTCCCGCTTGGCGCGGCCTGGCTCCGCGACAACCACATTCCTGCCTCCGAAACCGTCGCCGTCGTCCTCGAGCCGGACGGCCCGCAGCCCGAAGCGCTCGCCGCCGACATTACCGCGGCACTCAATGCTTCCCCGGACGCAGAGACGTTCTTTCAGTCGGTCGCCCCGTTCTATCGAAAGAACTTCCTTCGCTGGATCGATCAGGCGAAGCGACCGGAGACCCGCGCCGCGCGCATCGCCCAGATGGTGACGATGCTCCAGGAGGGACAGCTGAAGGGATGAGGGATGAGGGATGAGGGATGGGGGATGAGAGATGGGGATGAGGTCCCTCATCCCTCATCCCCCATCCCCCATCCCTCATGTCGATTTCACGACCGGTGGTTCGACGTGTTGGCAGGACGACGTCCGAACACGTC
>Ga0070670_100001520_pt1 | contig 18661 bp, 17 predicted proteins | sample KBSS63metaG_FD_64665 | JGI IMG/M metagenome (GOLD analysis project Ga0070670, IMG submission 64665) | Switchgrass rhizosphere microbial communities from Kellogg Biological Station, Michigan, USA - KBS S6-3 metaG | ecosystem: Host-associated > Plants > Roots > Rhizosphere > Soil ... | reverse complement strand
ACGTCGGTGGCGTTCACCCGTGCCATGTCCTCGATCGGCACCTCGATCCGCAGCTTCAAATGCTTCTTGTGCGCGGCGTCAATGACGGTGACAGGCCTGAAGGCGTGCGATTTGTGATCCGCGGCGAATTCCTCATGGATTTCGAGTTCCACTTCCTCGACGGCTGCGCCTTTGGCCTTGCCACGTGACTGGCGGCGCGGTTTCGGCACCGGGCGCTGCATCGCGCCGCCGAGGAATCGCGCGACTTCTTCGAGGGGTCTCTGCGTGGCAGAGAGGCCGATGCGCTGCAGGGCCGGACCTGAGCGAAGCTCCTCCAGCCTCTCGAGCGACAGCGCCAGATGTGCGCCGCGCTTCGTGGGGACGAGCGCGTGGATTTCATCGATGATGACCGTGTCCACCGTGGTCAACCGGTGGCGCGCATTCGAGGTCAGCAGAAGAAACAGCGATTCCGGCGTCGTGATGAGGATGTCTGCGGAATCGCGCAGAAACCGGGCTCGCAGCGCCGGCGGCGTATCGCCGGTCCGGATGGCGATCTCCGGCACGGTCACAGGCGTGTTGTTGCGGTGCGCCACGTTGGCGATGCCGGCCAGCGGGGCGCGGAGGTTTCGCTCGACGTCCACCGCCAGCGCCTTGAGCGGGGAGATATAGAGGACGCGGCAGCGCTCCTTACGGGGAGGCGGTGGCTCGAACATCAGGCGGTTGAGGCACCAGAGGAACGCCGCCAGTGTCTTCCCGCTGCCGGTCGGGGCGAGAATCAACGTCGACTCGCCGCGGGCAATGACCGGCCATCCGAGCTGCTGCGGTTTCGTCGGCGCCGGGAAGGACGCCTCGAACCATTCGCGGACCGCCGCGTGAAACGACTTCACGGTAAGCTATTATGTCGTTCCAAGTTCCACGTTCTCGCTGCCGGGTTCGTGTTCACGTTCTGGGTTCGAACACGGACGTGAGCCCTGGAACGCTGAACTGTCATTTATCCGTTGGGGAATTCATGAATGGGTGATGCCGGAGAAGGACTCGTCGACGCGGAATCCCGTCTCGCCGAGCGAATGGAAGAGCGCGAGCAGGAAAAGCGGAAGGCGCGACAGACGGCCAAGAGCGGCGATCCCGAGCGGGCGCGCCAGCTCGAGTCGCTGCGGCTGGCACGGACCGAGATGCAACGGCAGCTCGACGTGACGACACATGAGGCCCGCAAGCAGCAACTCGGTCAGGCTATCGCAGAGCTCGACCGACGGATTAAGGAACTCTCCAAGTAGGGCACCCTTCGCGCGGGTGCCATCATGACGGCCCTCGAGTACCACGAGGCCACCAAACACCATTTCCATCGCTTCGCCCGGTCGGCTGGACACCTCGACTGGGCGACGCAGCCCGATCCCTTTCGCCGCTACGGTGGTGCGCCGTTGATCGCACTCCCTCGAGACGCGTTGACGGTCGACGTGCCCTATCGCGCGCTGTACGACGGCTCCGCGCCGGTCCGGACGATCACTGATGCGACCGTTGCAGAATTTCTGCGCTGTTCGCTCGGGTTGTCGGCCTGGAAACAGCACCGGACGTCCCGATGGGCGCTGCGTGTGAACCCCTCCAGCGGCAACCTGCACCCGACCGAGGCCTATCTCATTCGCAACGGGCGCGTGAGTCACTACGCCCCGCGCGAGCACGCGCTTGAAGAGCGATGCGTGTTCGCCGATGAGGCGCCGGCGGCGTTCGGCGACGGACAACCTGGCTTTCTGGTTGCGCTGACCTCCATTCACTGGCGCGAAGCCTGGAAATATGGCGAGCGGGCATTCCGCTACTGTCAGCACGACGCCGGACATGCGATTGCAGCGCTGCGTTTTTCTGCTGCCATGCTGGGGTGGCGTGTCTCGTTGCTGCCGTGGTCGGACGCCGAGATCGCGGCGGCGCTTGGCCTCGATCGCGATGAGGACTTTGCCGGTGCCGAGAGAGAGGAGCCGGAGTGCATTGCCGTAGTGACGCCGCGCGCTCTGGAATCGCGGATCGAACCTGACGCCGCCGCGATCGTCTCCGCCGCTCGCGCAGCGCGATGGAGCGGGCACGCAAACAAGCTGAGTCCCTCGCGGGTCGAGTGGCCGATTATCGACGACGTTGCGCAGGCCACCCGGCGGGTTGATCGTCGCCAGGTCGACGCCGCGCCTCGTAGTGTCCGGCTTCAGCCGGACCCGCCGCCTCGTGGTGTCCGGCTTCAGCCGGACCCTCCAGGCGCCCGCCAGATCATCCTGCAGCGTCGCAGCGCCGTTGCCTTTGATGCGCGCTCGACGCTGCCGCGCGACACCTTTCTGTCGATGCTCGCGCGAACGCAGCCCGCTGCGCCGCCCTGGGACGCCATCGACTGGCCGCCGCACGTTCATCTGCTCCTCTTCGTACACCGTGTCGAGGGGCTGACGCCCGGCGTGTACGCCTGTCTCCGCGATCCGGCGGTGCTGAACGAGTGGCGTGACGCGATGCGTGCGGAATTCCTCTGGGAACCCGTGAATGACTCGAACGAGTCGAACGATCCGAACGGCTTGTATCTGCTGTTACCGTTCGACGTCACCTGGGTCGCGAACCGGGTGTCGTGCGATCAGGACATCGCGGCCGACGGGTTTTTCAGCCTCGGGATGATCGCCAGGCTCGAATCGTCGATCCGCGACCGCGAGTGGTTCTACCGGCGCCTGTTCTGGGAGTCCGGGATCATCGGCCAGACGCTGTATCTCGAGGCCGAGGCCGCCGGCGCACGTTCAACCGGGATCGGTTGCTTCTACGATGACCCCGTGCACGAGGCCGCCGGGCTGTCGGGCATGGAGTGGCAGAGCCTCTATCACTTTTCGATGGGGGTCCCCATCGAAGACGATCGGCTCACCACGGAGCCGGGATATGAATGGGAACGTGAGGAAAGTGGAACAAGTGGAACAAGTGGAAAAGTGGAAGAAGTGGAAAAGTAGGGGCATCGACCGGCGCGACCTCCCTGCCGCCGTGACCGTCGAGCTCCGCAGCGGCCATCTCGCGTGCGATGGGTCCGCGCGGTATCGGTACGATCTCAATACCGAGCGCATGCAACTGGTCGGCGTGCACGTGAATCCGCTGGACCCACCGGAGGCGGCGGACAAGAGTCCACAGGCGTGCTTCGATCCGCTTGCGTTGTCGTACGGCAAGAGGGGCGTGGACGGCTTTACCCCCGATCAGATGAAGCGCTTCGGCCAGGCGTTCGTCAGTTCGTGCTCACAACCTTGAGATCGAGAACCCGTTTCTCTCCGTCCGCCAGCGTCATGCTGGTTGCGAGTCTGGCCCACTCCTTCAGCAGGTCGGGGTTCTGCTCCTCTCCGTCCTCCAGATAATCGACGGCGATGACCAGGTAACGGCCGGCAGGGAGCCCCTCGAAGTGGTAGCGGCCCTGCTGATCCGGACGTGCCGCCTCGATATAACGTCGCTTCGCCGTCCACTGCTCCGGGTCCGCGGGAAAGACGACGACAGTCGTGTCGCCGGCAACGACGCCGCGGACATCGGTCACCTGACCAGCCACTTCGGTCTGCCGGTTTGAGAGCAGCACTTCGATTCCGTTGACATCTCCATTGCTGAAGTCGATCGGAACGTCCGTGAAGTCATTTCCGGCGATCGACACTCTCTTCACGCGCCACTCCCGTCCCCCAACGCCGCTCAGCAGGCTTTTGCCGTGAATGCCGGTGAGCTCGAATGTCCAATCGCTGCGGACGGGAGGCGGGGCCTGTTGCCCACTCGAGAATTCTTCGTCGCCAGACGCAAAGAGAAGGACCTGTGAGGGCAGCAGGTCGCGCGGAGGTGTGCCGTCCTCGAACCGCACCTGGCCGCGCGCGGCGGCGCCCGCCGACATGGTGAGCACCAGCCCTGTGATATCTGCCGCCTCGACTTTCACCTCGCTGGATGCACGCTCGTTCCCGAAGAACGACTGTGCGTCGATGGCGTAGGCCCCCGGAAGGAGACCCGTGATCGAAAACGCTCCCCGGGAATCGACGAAGCTGTCGTGCGCGTCCGAATCCTCGCCATCGGTGCGTCGTGCCATGACCACTGAGAAAGCGGTGCTCGCACGCACGACGCCGGACACAGAAGCGGTCCGTTGACGCATCAGCGCGATGGTGAGGTTTGAGAGTTCACCGCCAAGCTTCACCCGGATACGCTGCGCATCGGCGCGCGATGTCGTTCCAGGGTAGAACGTCTGAACGTATTTGATCTTGTCGGTGGAACGGTCGGCGCCCTCGCTGAAGCTCGCACTCAACAAGTACTCAGCAGGCGGGATTCCGAACACACGGAACTCGCCGCGATCATCCGTCGAATCGCCGTAGTCTCCAACAAGCCGTCGCCGTCCATTGAAATACCGATATCGCGCGAGCTGGACCCAGGCACGCGCAACGGGTTCGCCGGTCTCATCGGTGACCCTCCCCGTCAACACGGCGCCGGGCGGGAGTGTCAAGTCGATATGCTCGAGCACCTGGCGATCGGCGACTTCGATCGGCCGCCCTTTTTCGAACGGCCTCCGCTGCCCATATTCAATTCCGACGTAGCCGCCCTTCGATGCTTTGAGCCCATACCGACCAGCAACCAGTTGCGTGAATTCGTATGTGCCGTCGTCAGCCGTCGTCGTCGTGCGCGACTCCGCACCCTCTGCTGTCATAGGCGACAGCTGAATTTGCGCGCGTCGCAGCGGTGTGTTTGTGTCCGCGGCGATGACACGGCCCCGGATGACACCGCTGCCTGTTTGCTGAGCGGGTCGCTGATCGCGCGGAGGAAGTGAAGGACCTTGCTGTTGCCCCGAGACGGTCGATGCGCTCAACACGAAGGAGAGCGCACCGGTCCAGACGGCAATTCGCACGCGGCTACCGCACGCGGATAGGGATGTCTCTGGTCACCGTGGATTTCGTCGCGCTGTTTCTGGCCTCGACGTGGAGCACGTAAGCGCCCGGGTTCACACCCTCAAGGTTGATTGGCGTGACGAAGCCGTACGTCGTGCCGGAGGCGTTCGACTCCTTGGCTCCGTTTTTGGCGGGATACGAGGACAGCACACGTCCGGCGTCGGAGCGCAGGTCGACGTTGAAGTCCACTGGCTGCGCCGCCCGCTTTCCGTTTTCGTACACCTCCGTGTACAGCGTGACCGTCTCCTCCGGCAAGAATGTCCGCGCCGCGGTGATCGGCGACGGCAGCTTGGTGTCGAGTGGTCTCGCCGCCGGCCAGACGGTGACCGTTTCTTTCGCCGTCGAGGAGGTCAGCGCGACGCCGCTCATGACGAGCGGCTCCTTCGCATAATTCGGGACCTCGAGATCGTAGGTCACGCTTCCTGCGCGTCCAGTCGTCGATCCGCCCGCGATACGCAGCTGATAGTGGCCTGGCGCGAGCGGCATCTCGGTAACCACGCGAACGCCGCGGGTTCTGGTGAGCGCGTAGCTCTCAGGTTTCAGGGCCAGTTGCATCTCATGACGTTGCCCGGCGAGGAGCCTGCCGTCGGCTGAGGTCGGTCGAATCGCGACGGCCAGATCGCCAACCAGCCGTCCCTGGCGCTGAACGAGATTCAGCGCCTCGACGCCGAATTCGGCGGTGATGGCGACCTTCGCCTGCAGGTCGGAGGCTTTGTACGGCGCGGCGAACACCCTGATGGGAACGCCGGCCACGGCGATGGGACTCTGGAGCGCGTCGATGATCGCCGGCGCGAGCGTCGATGCACGCGTGATGATCGGCGTCTTCCGGTGCAGTGGCGCCAGATACCCGCCGCGCGACCGCACTTCCAGGCCGGGACGTTTCACGCGGATCTGCACCTTATGGAAACGTCCGTCGGTCCGCGGCGTGCTGGTCGTAAAGCCCAGCACGTAGTAGGTGCTGTTTTCGCGAACGACACGCGTGAACGCGTCCTTGTAATTATTGGTATCGACGATGGCAAAGCCGCCGGTGGCGTCGGCCAGACCGCGCAGATCCTGCATGCGGCCAATCGCGGTGTTCGAACTGACTGCCACCGTATTGTCGGACGCCGGCGGTGCCTCTTCGCTGGCGTCGCGGCCGGGTGTGATGCCGCCCGGATCGAGCGGGTAGATGGAGACGTTGCCGCGCGTGGCCGCCGTGATGGCGCCGTGCAGATCCTCGATGGCCAGGCTGCGGACGCCGCCCTCGTAGTCGAGCGCTTCGTACACGCTCGCGCCGATTCCCGTGGTCACGTAGACGATCGATTTCCGACGGCCGTGCATGTTGGCCATGAACTCGGTGAGACTTCGGAGGCTGCGCATTCGCGATCGCAGGAGGAAGTCCGCCTCGCGATCGCCGAGCACGTTGCCGTCGACACTCGGGACGGCGGCCGCGTCCGCGGTGGCCTGGGGGGTTCCAACGCCGGCAGCAGCCTGGGTGGTCGACACCGTGCCGGTGTTCGCGCCCGTCTCGATATCGCGCACGCTGACGGTCGTCTCGAGATCGCTGGCGCCGAAGCCGCCGCTCAGCTTGTCGATCGATCGGAGGAGCGTCGCGCGGTCGGTCGTGAAGTCCTGTCCGTCCGTTGAGCGCCCGCGCCCGACATAGACAATGGCCGCGCTGTCGTTCTCGCCGAAATGCTGCTCGACGAACTGGCGAAGCCGGAGACGAAGACGCGGCACCAGACCGCCAGGAATTTCATCCACGGCAATCAGATAGATCCGGCCCTCGGGTTGTTCGTTCGTGCGGACATCGGCAACTGCGGTCGACGCGGCGACCGGGCGGACCGTCGTCTCGATGGGAATGTTGACCACCGCGAAGGAGGCGATCTCCTGAGGCTGGCCGTCTTCGATGATTTCGAAATCGTTTTCGGTCAGATCGGTGACCGGGTTGCCCTGGGCGTCGAAGACGAACGCGTCCAGTTCGATGGCATCGACCGCGGAGCGGAAGATTGGCGTGTCGAGCGGTGACGGTTGCTGCTGCGCGCCCGCGCTCAGCACCGTCAGGGTCAGCAATACCAGCAGGCCCGCCAGACGCAGTCTCATGAGTTGCCTCGCAAGGTACCTCCGCCCCACACGGAAGCCACCGAAGTGACCGAGTGCGGATCTTACCGGCAATTGACTGGAACCGTCAGCGTTCTATAGCATGAACAGGTTTGCGAAACTCTTCACAAGCGTAGAGGGGGCTCATGGACGGCTGGCTAGGCGTAGTAATCATGATTGCCCTCGGCGTTGGCTTTGCGGGCGTCATGATCGGCCTGTCGGTCCTGCTCGGTCCCAGGAACCCCACTCCGGAAAAGCTCGCACCCTACGAATGCGGCATGCCCGCTGTCGGCGATGCTCGGGAGCGCCACTCGGTCAAGTTCTACCTCGTGGCGATGATCTTCCTGCTGTTCGACATCGAGATCGCGTTTCTGTATCCGTGGGCGTTGGCACTCCGCGACCTCGGCTGGTTCGGATTCGGGCAGATTCTGACGTTCTTTCTGATTCTCTCCGTCGGCTACGTCTATGTCTGGCGCAAGGGACTGCTGGACTGGGGTCCCGCGGTCGTGCGCCGCATCCGTGACCAGCGTGCCGAGCGGAAGGTCGCATAGCCATGGCAACCGCTGAAGCCCACGATCACGGCCTGGACCCCGAGCTGCCGCTGCTGACGACCACCGTCGAGAAGGTCGTGCAGTGGGCGAGGCGCTCGGCGATCTGGCCGGCGCAGTTCGGCCTGGCTTGCTGCGCCATCGAGATGATGGCGATGGCCGCCAGCCGCTATGACATCGCGCGCTTTGGTGCCGAGGTGTTCCGGGGCTCGCCGCGCCAGTCGGATTTGATGATCGTCGCCGGACGGCTGTCGCGGAAGATGGCGCCGGCGATGCGTCGTGTCTACGATCAGATGCCGGATCCGAAGTGGGTCATCTCGATGGGTGCCTGCGCGTCGATCGGCGGCGTTTTCGACAACTACGCCATCGTCCAGGGTGTCGACCAGGTAGTGCCCGTCGATGTGTACGTGCCCGGCTGCCCGCCGCGGCCCGAATCGCTGATCTACGGGATCGTGCAGCTGCAGAACAAGATTGCCCGCTCGCGCGCGTGATCGAGAAGACTTCGATGACTGCGTCCGACATCATCAACGCCCTCGCTCCGCTCGTGCCGAATGCCTCGTTCGAAGAGGCGTCCAGCGTCGATTTCGCGACGATCTACGTGCCGGCGCCTCGACTGGTGGAGACGTGCCGCGCGCTGCGTGATGCCGATGGCCTTCGGTTCACGACGATCATCGAGATCACGGCGGCCGACTACCTGCCGCGGCAGCCGCGGTTCGAGGTGGTCTACCACCTGTTGTCGATCTCGCGGCGCGCGCGTGTGCGGCTGAAGGTACGTGTCGGCGAGGGCGACGCGCTCCCGACCGTCCAGGGGATCTGGAAAGGCGCCGGCTGGCTCGAGCGCGAAGTGTGGGACATGTTCGGCATCGTGTTCGACGGCCACCCGGATTTGCGGCGGCTGCTGATGCCGGAAGACTGGGAAGGGCATCCCGCGCGAAAGGATTATCCCGTCCAGATCCACAAGACTGCGCAGACCTACGAGCCGCTCGAGGTCAGCGAGAACGAATTCCGCGCCAACATCGAACGCGATCGCGTGAAGAGGGCTCACTAGTTGGCTGAACTGCGTACCGAGACGATGACCGTCAATATGGGGCCGCAGCACCCCAGCACGCACGGCGTGCTGCGCCTGGTGCTGGAGCTCGATGGCGAAGTCATCCAGTCGGTGATGCCGACGATCGGGTATCTGCACACCGGCATCGAGAAGACCGCGGAGCAGAAGAAGTGGCAGCAGGTCATCCCGCTCGTCGAGCGGATGGACTACCTCGGCGCGCAGTCGAACAGCCTCGCCTATGCGATGGCGGTGGAGAAGCTGCTCGGGCTCGAGATGCCGGGCCGCGTCAAGGACATCCGCGTGCTCATCGCGGAACTGCAGCGCATCGCCAGCCACCTGATCTGGCTCGGCACCCACGCCATGGAAATCGGCGCGGTGTCGATGCTGTTCTACGCGATTCGCGAGCGCGAGCTGCTCCTCAACATCAACGAGCTGATCGCCGGCTTCCGGTTCTTTCCGAGCTACATCCGGATCGGCGGCCTGCGCGAGGATCTGCCGCGCGGCTTTCACGAGTCGGTCAACGCGTTCCTGGATCGGTTCCCGGCCAAGATTGACGAATTCGAGGGGCTGCTCACGAAGAACGACATCTTCCGGCGGCGGACCCAGGGCGTCGGCGTCATCACCCAGGACGATGCGATGAATTGGGGACTGGTGGGTCCCATCCTTCGCGCCACCGGATCCGATTACGACGTGCGCAGGTACTTCCCGTATCTCGGATACGAGACCTATACATTCAATATTCCGACGGCCAGCGAAGGCGATGTCTATGCGCGCTATCGCGTCCGCATCGCGGAGATGCGCGAGAGCGTCAAGATCTGCAAGCAGGCCATTTCGCGGATCACGCCGTCAGGCGTGTGGGCCTGTGACGACCCGCGCGTGGTTCCACCACCAAAGGACAAGGTCTACTCGGAGATGGAAGCGCTGATTCAGCACTTCCTGATCTATTCGCAGGGGTTCACGGTGCCGGCGGGTGAAGCCTATGTGCCCATTGAAGGTCCCCGCGGCGAGCACGGGACGTACATCGTCTCGGATGGGACGAACCGCCCGTGGCGCGTCAAGATGCGTGCGCCGTCGTTCATGGCGATCCAATCGCTGCCGGCGGTGGTGCGGGGCGGCCTCATTGCCGACGTCGTCGCCGTCATCGGATCCACGGACGTCGTCATGGGGGACTGCGACCGGTGAGCTTTCATCCGCGCATCGAGTACGCCACCTTCCATCGGTCCGAGCGCAAGCTCGCGGAGATCGGCGAGGCGTTCGCGTACACGCCCGAGCATCAGGCGATCTTCAACGAGCTGGTCACGCACTATCCAGACGACCAGCGAAAGTCGGCGATTCTCTACGCGCTGTTCCTGGTGCAGAAGCAGCAGGGATATATCTCCGGAACGTCGATGCGGTTCGTGGCGGAACAGATTCGCTGCACGCCGGCCGAGGTCGAGGACGTCGTGTCGTATTACACGATGTTCTATACGAAGCCAGTCGGGAAGTACGTGCTGAACGTCTGCCGCACACTGTCGTGCGCGCTGCTCGGCGCCGAGCGGGTGACCGAGGAATTGAGCGCGAAGCTTGGCATCGGGCCCGGCCAGACAACCCCCGACGGGATGTTCACGTTGATGGAAGTCGAATGCCTCGGCGCATGCGATCGAGCGCCGGTGCTGATGATCAACGACGACGGCTGGCACGAGCGGCTGGCGCCGGAGCAGGTGGGCACGTTCGTGGACGATCTGCGTGCGCGCGGGTACTCTGCGCTGACCGGGTGTCATCTGCATGTGGAAAGAAAGTGACGCGTGATCTTCGTGGTTAACGACTGATGTCATACGAGCCAGTCCTCACGAACAACGTCCGCGAGTCGAACGCCTTCACGCTCGACTTCTACCTGAAGAACGCGCGCGGTTATGAAGGACTTCGCAAAGCGCTGACGCAGCAGCCGAACGAGATCATCGAGCAGGTCAAGGCGTCTGGGCTGCGCGGGCGCGGCGGCGCCGGTTTCCCGACCGGCCTGAAGTGGCAGTTCGTCCTCAAGGACACGCCGAAGCCGAAATACATCGCCTGCAATGCGGACGAGAGCGAGCCGGGCACGTTCAAGGATCACGTGCTGATGGAGCGCAATCCGCACCTGCTGATTGAAGGGTGTGCGATCGGCTGCTACGCGATCGGTGCGAAGGTCGCCTACATCTATATCCGGGGTGAGTTTCTCCACGTGCAGGAGACGCTCGAGCGCGCCGTGGCCGAGGCCTATCAGGCCGGGCACCTCGGAAAAAACATCTACGGCAGCGGCTTCGACTGCGACGTCTATCTCCACCGCGGCGCCGGAGCCTACGAAGCGGGCGAGGAGACGGCGCTGATCGAGTCGCTGGAAGGCAAGCGCGCGCAGCCGCGTCTGAAGCCGCCGTTTCCTGCGGTGGAAGGTCTCTATCAGTGTCCGACGGCGGTGAATAACGTCGAGACGCTGTGCAACGTGCCGTTGATTGTCCTCAACGGCCCGCAATGGTTCGCCGGCCTGGGCCCGGAAAAAAACGGCGGCCCGAAGCTGTTCTGCGTCAGCGGGCAGGTCAAGCGTCCCGGTGTGTATGAAACGTCAATGCACACGACCCTCCGCGATCTGGTGTTCGGCGATCAGTACGCGCAGGGGATGAAGGACGGGCGCGCATTCAAGGCGATCATTCCTGGCGGATCGTCGGTGCCGATCCTCCTCGACCAGGACCTCGATACGCCGGCCAGCTTCGATCACGTCCAGAAGGCCGGGTCACTGCTCGGGTCCGCAGGTCTGATCGTGATGGACGACACGGTCTGCATGGTGTGGCTGGCGATGAACCTGCTCCACTTCTACCGCCACGAGTCGTGCGGCAAGTGCACGCCGTGCCGCGAGGGCGGCGACTGGCTCTACAAGCTGCTGCAGCGCGTCGAACGCGGCGAAGGGCAGATGAAGGACATCGACCTGCTCTTCGGTGTGGCGACCAACATCGTCGGCAAGACGCTGTGCGCATTCGGCGATGCGGCGGCCACGCCCGTGCTCACGACGTTGAACCATTTCCGGAACGAGTTCGAAGCGCACATCCGCGAGGGACGCTGCACGCTCCCGTCGGACTGGCGTGCGAAGCAGACGATGCTGGCTGGGACGCACTGACGTGGATCTTCGTTTCGGCATTCAGCTTGGCATCATCGGCCTGACGTTCTTCATGCTGATCAACGCGTCGGCGCTGCTGGTGCTCGCCGAGCGCAAGATCATGGGCTTCATGCAGCAGCGTTACGGCCCGTATCTGGTCGGGCCGCACGGCCTGCTGCAGCCGCTCGCCGACATCCTCAAGCTCCTGATGAAGGAGGAGCTGCGGCCGAAGGGCGCGGACAAGTGGCTCTTCACGCTGGCGCCGATCCTCTCCGTTACCGCCGCGTTCGCCGCGTTCGCCACGGTGCCCTGGGGTGGCGAGACGACCTTCTTCGGCCTGCTCGACACCCCCGTCAAGCTTGGCGTCGCCGACATCAACGTCGGGCTGCTGGTCGTGTTTGCGATCACCTCGATGGGCGTCTACGGCATCGTGCTGGCCGGGTGGGCGTCGAACAGCAAGTACTCGCTGATGGGCGGCCTGCGTGCATCCGCGCAGATGATCAGCTACGAGCTCGCCTATGCGACGTCGCTGGCCGCGGTCATTCTGCTGGCCGGGTCGCTCTCGCTGCGCGAAGTCGTGGACACACAGGCCGGGACCTGGTTTGGTTTCATCCCGCGCTGGCTGGTCTTCCTGCAGCCGGTTGGCTTCATCATCTACGTCATCGCCGGCGTCGCCGAGACCAACCGCGCGCCGTTCGACTTTCCGGAGGCCGAACAGGAGCTCGTGGCCGGCTACAACACCGAGTACAGCTCGGTGCGCTTCGCGCTCTTCCCCCAGGCCGAGTACATCAACATGGCGACGATGTCGGCCGTGGCGACGGACCTGTATCTCGGGGGCTGGCACGGCATTCCGTTGCTCGATACCTACGGTCTGAGCTGGGTGACGTTCCTGCTGAAGGTCGGCGCGATTCTCTTCACCTATATCTGGATGCGGTGGACGCTGCCGCGCTACCGGTACGACCAGTTGATGGCGTTCGGGTGGAAGTTCCTGTTCCCGTTGTCGGTCATCAATCTGATCGTGACGGCCGCGCTGGTGCTCTATTTCAATGCCTGAAGTCGTCACCTTCTATCTGCTCGCCGGCATCGCGGTGGTGGCGTCGGCGCTCGTCATCGGCCAGCGCAACCCGATGTACAGCGTCATGTTCCTGATCGTCGCCTTCGCGGCGCTCGCCGGCCTGTACATCCAGCTCGATGCGCCGTTTGTCGCCGTTGCGCAAATCATCATCTACGCCGGCGCGATCATGGTGCTCTTCCTCTTCGTCGTCATGCTGCTGAACGCGCCGCAGGAAGACGGGGCGGAGTGGGACCGCACGCATCCGCTGCGGCGCGCCGGCATCGGCCGCTTCGGCGCGATGCTCGCCGGCGTGCTGATTCTGGAGCTGGCGTACGCGCTGATGAAGGTGAACGGGCTGGGCGCGGCGGTCGGCAGTCAGGCCAATGCCACCACCGTGAGCTCGGTGCGGGAGATGGGGAAGGTGCTTTTCAGCCGCCACGCGTTCGCGTTCGAAGCGACCTCGGTGCTGATTCTCGTGGCCATGGTCGGCGCGGTGGTGCTGGCGCGCCGGGAAGGCGAATCGTGATTCCTCTCAGTAGCTATCTGATCGTGTCGGCGGTCCTGTTTGCCATCGGCACCGCCGGGGTGTTCCTTCGCCGCAACCTGATCACGATTCTGCTGTCGGTGGAAATCATGCTGAACGCGGTCAACCTGACCTTCGTCGCGTTCGGCCGCTACCGCGGCGACGTCGACGGGCAGATCATCACGTTCTTCGTCATGACGGTCGCGGCGGCGGAGGCGGCTGTGGGACTGGCGCTGATCATCGCGCTCTTCCGCCACCGGGAGTCCCTCAACCCTGATGCCTTCACGTCATTGAAGTGGTGATCCGGACAACGTGCTCGCGCTAATCCCCTTATTCCCGCTGCTCGGCTTCGTCATCAACGCGACGCTTGGGCGACGCCTGCCGAAGAGCGTATCCGGAGGTCTGGCCTCGGGGTGGATGCTCGGGTCCTTTGCGGTGTCGGCGGTTGCCGTCTGGCAGCTGGTCGGCCTTCCCGCAGAGGCCCGAGTCATCGACCAGAGCCTGTATACCTGGCTCGCGTCCGACGATTTCATCCTGCCACTGGCATTCAGGCTGGATCAGCTGTCGGCGGTGATGATCCTTGTCGTGACCGGTATCGGCTCGCTGATTCACATCTACTCGACGGCGTACATGCACGACGAGGTCGACAGCGAGTTCGCGCGCTACTTCTCGTACCTGAACCTGTTCGCCGCGTTCATGCTCGTGCTCGTGCTCGGCGCCAGCTTCCCGGTGATGTTCGTCGGGTGGGAAGGCGTCGGCCTCTGCTCGTACTTGTTGATCGGGTTCTGGTTCAAGAAGCAGTCCGCATCAGACGCTGGCAAGAAGGCGTTCGTCGTCAATCGAATCGGCGACTACGCGTTCATCCTCGGAATGCTGGCGCTCTTCACCCACTTCGGCACGCTCGACTTCAAAGCGCTCGCCGGGGTGGTTGGCGCACTGCCGCCTGAGGCGTCGTTCGGCATCATCTCGACGGCGACGCTGCTGCTGTTCATCGGCGCCACCGGAAAGTCCGCGCAGATTCCGCTCTACACCTGGCTGCCGGACGCGATGGAAGGGCCGACGCCGGTATCCGCGCTGATTCACGCGGCGACGATGGTGACGGCCGGTGTCTACATGATCGGCCGCAACGCCGTGCTGTTCAGCCACGCGCCACAGACGATGATCATCGTGGCGGTGATCGGTGCGGCAACGGCGCTGATGGCCGGCACCATCGGGCTGGTGCAGAACGACATCAAGCGTGTCCTTGCCTACTCGACGGTGTCGCAGCTGGGGCTGATGTTCCTGGCGATGGGCGTCGGCGCGTTCGGCGCAGGGATCTTTCACCTCTATACCCACGCATTCTTCAAGGCCTGCCTGTTCCTCGGATCTGGTGCGGTGATCCACGCCCTGCACGGCGAGCAGGACATCCGGAACATGGGCGGCCTGAAGAAGTCGCTGCCGATCACCTTCTACACGTTCGTGATCGCCTCGCTCGCGATTGCCGGGTTCCCCGGGTTCGCCGGGTTCTTCAGCAAGGACGAGATCCTGTACGAGACGTTTGCAGAAGGGCACACGCTGCTCTGGGTTGTCGGCGCGGCCACGTCGCTGTTGACGGCGACCTACATGTTCCGCCTCGTCTATCTCACCTTCTTTGGTGAGCGGCGGCATGATGCGCCTGCCGCCGGGACGGCCGCGCACCCTTCGCACTCTTCGCACCCCTCACCCCCCTCGCACGGCCATGGTGCCGCGTCGCACCTGCATGACGCTCCGCCGGCAATGGCGTTTGCGCTGATTCTGCTGGCGATCGGGTCGGTGCTGGCCGGTTACATCGGCATTCCGCACGCGCTCAACGGGCACAACGCCCTCGGTGCATGGCTCGAGCCGGCGTTCGGCCTTCACGCGTCCGCGGAAGGCGCGACCGCTGCGGAGCACCTCGATCTCGAGAGGACGCTCATGCTCGTGTCGAGCGTGATCGCGATTCTCGGCATCGCCGTCGCGACCGCCATCTGGCTGCGCAAGCGGGCGGTCGCCGACGCCATGGCGCGGACCTTCTCGCCGCTCTACAAACTGCTGCTCAACAAGTACTACGTGGACGAACTGTACGACGCGACCATCGTGCAGCCGATCAAGGTGGTGTCGCAGCGCGGGTTGTGGCGCGGTTTCGATGTGCGCGTGATCGACGGAGCCGTCAACGGCACCGGCGCGCTCGTCTCTGGCGGAGCGGCGGTACTGCGGCGACTGCAGACCGGCTCGGTGCGTGCCTACGCGGGCTCGCTCTTCGTCGGTGTCGTTCTTGTGCTGGGGTATTACCTGTGGCGATGATCGGCTCACTCGTTGGGAGTTGGGCGTTGGGAGTTGGAAGTTGACACCGCTTTTGACTCTCTCGTGGCTGGTGCCGCTGGTCGGCGCGCTGCTGCTCCTCCTGATCCCGAACCGGGACGGCAGCCGCAATGCCACGGTTCGCTGGCTGGCACTGCTCATCTCGGTCGCCGCCTTCGCGCTCTCGCTCGTGATCTGGTGGTATTTCGATCCCGGGTCGGCGGAATTCCAGTTCGTCGAGCGCGTACCCTGGATCCCGGCGTTCGGCATCGACTACTACGTCGGCATCGACGGGATCAGTCTGTTGCTGGTCGTGCTGACGACGTTCCTGACGCCCATCGCGCTGCTGTCGTCGTGGGAAGGCGTCGAGCACAAGGTCAAGGAGTTCTGCGTCTTCATCCTCGCGCTCGAGGCGGCGATGATCGGCGTGTTCCTCTCGCTCGATCTCTTCCTGTTCTACGTGTTCTGGGACGCCATGCTCATCCCGATGTATTTCCTGATCGGGATCTGGGGCTATGACCAGCGCATCTACGCGGCCATCAAGTTCATGCTCTACACGATGGCCGGCAGCGTGCTGATGCTGATCGCCATCCTCGGCCTGGCGTACCTCCACAGTGAGGCGACCGGCAGCTACTCATTCGATCTGCTCAAGCTCTACACGCTGCAGATGGCGCCGGAGACGCAGCGCTGGTTCTTCCTCGCTTTCACCATCGCGTTTGCGATCAAGGTTCCGCTCTTCCCGTTCCACACCTGGCTGCCCGATGCGCACGTCCAGGCGCCGACGGCCGGCTCCGTGATTCTGGCGGGCGTGCTGCTGAAGATGGGGACCTACGGCCTCGTACGCTTCGCGTTCCCGCTGTTCCCGACGGCGGCCGCCGAGTTCGCTCCCTGGATTGGCGCGCTCGCGGTGATCGGAATTATTTACGGTGCGCTCGTGGCCATGGTGCAGCCGGACATGAAGAAGCTGGTGGCGTATTCATCGGTCAGCCACCTGGGCTTCGTGGTCCTCGGCATCTGCGCGATGAACGTGCAGGGCCTGCAGGGCGCGGTCTACCAGATGCTGGCGCACGGCGTGAGCACCGGCGGCCTCTTCCTCATCGTCGGCATGCTCTCCGATCGCCGGCACACCCGGTTGATTGCGGAGTTCGGCGGCCTGAAGAGCGTGATGCCGCGGCTGACGGCGGCGTTTCTGATCATCACGCTCGCCTCGATCGGGATGCCCGGTCTCAACGGATTCGTCGGCGAGTTCCTGATCATGCTCGGTGCCTTCAGGTGGGATCCGCGCTACGTCGTGGGCGCCGGGCTGGGCGTGATTCTCTCGGCCGTCTACATGTTGTGGATGTTCCAGCGTGTCTACTACGGAGAGGTGACGCACGAGGAGAACAAGACGCTGCCGGATTTGCGGCCGCGTGAATGGGCGGCGGCGATCCCGCTCTGCGCCATGGCCATCGTCATGGGCGTGTTCCCGATGCTGTTCCTGAAACCGATGGAACCCGCGGCTCGGAAGATTGTGGAGCAGGTGGGCTATACGCAGCCCGTGCGCGTCGAGAATGGCGACCCACATCGAACGAGCGACAAGCGAGAGGTGGTGTTGAATGTTCAACACTGATCTCGACGCCCTGATCCCGATGCTGTGCGTCACGCTGACCGCGCTGGCGACGATGGGCACGGAGGCGTTCCGCGGGCGCAGCGAGCGGCTGCCGATCGGATGGTGGGGCCTGATCGGCCTTGGCGGCGCGGCCCTGTCATCGGCGCTCCTCTGGAATCGCAACGTCGTCGGCTACGGCGTCATCGTGGCCGACAACTTCGGCCTGTTCGTCACCGTCGTCCTCGTGGCTATCGGCGCCCTGACGATCGTGTTTTCGTCGCAGGTCGTCCATCGTGACGGCATCCCGGCCGGTGAGTACTACGCGCTGGTGCTCTTCGCGATCGTCGGGATGATCATGATGGCGACGGCCACCGATCTGCTGGTCATCTTCGTGGCGCTCGAGATTCTGTCGCTCGCCGTCTACGTCTTGACGGGTGTCCGCCGGGACAGTCCGAAAGGGTCCGAGGCGGCGTTCAAGTACTTCCTGCTCGGTGCATTTTCGAGTGCGTTCTTCCTGTATGGCATCGCCTTCACCTACGGGGTCGCCGGCAGTACGCGCCTCGAGGCCATCGGTTCGTTCCTGTCTGCGCAGGCGTTGAGCAACAACCCGATGATTCTGCTCGCCCTTGGCCTGCTGCTCGTCGGCTTCGCGTTCAAGATCTCGGCAGTGCCTTTCCATATGTGGACCCCGGATGCCTACGAGGGGGCGCCGGCGATCGTCACCGGCTTCATGTCCACGGGTGTGAAGGTCGCCGCGTTCGCCGCGTTCACGCGTGTGTTCCTGTCGACCTTCGAGCCGTTCAGCACCCAGTGGGCGCCACTGGTGGCGTGGCTGGCGGCGGCGACGATGATTCTCGGGACCGTCGTGGGGGTGGCGCAAAGCAACCTGAAGCGGATGCTCGCGTATTCCAGCATCGCGCATGGCGGCTACCTGCTGGTCGGCCTCGTCGCCGCGAACTCCGTCGGCAAGGCGGCGATCCTCTTCTATCTGCTCGCATACTCGGTGACTAATCTCGCGGCGTTCGGCGTCATCGCGCTGCTCGGAGCCCGTGACCGCGACAACGACGAGCTGCGGGACTACGCCGGGCTCTGGCACACGCGTCCCGCGCTGGCTGCCCTGATGACCGTCTGCCTGCTTTCGCTGGGCGGGTTGCCGCCCACGGCCGGCTTCATCGGCAAGTGGTACATCTTCAGCGCGGCCGTCAGCGCCGGGTATTACTGGCTGGCGATCATCGGCGTACTGACCAGCGTCGTGTCGGTGTTTTTCTACCTGCGCGTGGTCGTGATGATGTATATGGCGGATCGCGAAGCCGGCCTGCCCGCTCCCGCTGCGATTCCGGGCGTCGGGATGGCGGCGCTGATGGTGGCGATCATTGCGATCGTGTATCTCGGTGTCCTGCCGACGCGGGTGCTCGATTTCGCCGCGGAATCAATCGCAACGATCTTCTAACCTCGGTAGGGGCCGACCTCAGGGTCGGCCCCTACGTGTCTCTCTTGGAGGAATTCATGGTTCTCACGAAAGCGGAGCTGCTCAGCTCGTTGC
>Ga0070670_100001519_pt1 | contig 18667 bp, 19 predicted proteins | sample KBSS63metaG_FD_64665 | JGI IMG/M metagenome (GOLD analysis project Ga0070670, IMG submission 64665) | Switchgrass rhizosphere microbial communities from Kellogg Biological Station, Michigan, USA - KBS S6-3 metaG | ecosystem: Host-associated > Plants > Roots > Rhizosphere > Soil ... | reverse complement strand
AGCGCGAGCGGCAGCAGCAGGTGGCTGCGATGTTTGACGATGACCTCGTCGATGACGTATTTCGAACTGGTGGGCAAAACCAGGCCCGCAAGACGATTCACGATCATCACAAACATGCCGAGGGCGAGGCGGTAGCGATGAGACCAGATCAACTCGCGCGCGTCGCGCCAGGCGGCTGCGGCGGAGATGCGGTTTTTCTTTGGCTTGTCCGGGGGGGCGCTCATCGATGTCTTGTGCGGGCAATCGTCTCAGTAGGTCGCACAAAGCGCAAGTGGTCTGAATTCGCGGTAGTGGACATCCTCCTATTAGCCCATCACCGGATTTGCGGTTGTGCCATCGACTTGCCTTCCTCGCTCCGTAGGAGCGAAATGTTTATAGATAGGCAGTTCGAGATTTGTTTTTGCGCTCCGTAGGTGCGCGACCATAAACGTCTCCGAGCAATAACAGTCAGAAGAAGGCTATAAACATTTCGCCTCCATGAGGCGAGGAGCAGCTCGCACTTCTAAGCAGGGCTAATAGGTTACTTGAATTCCTCGCGTGACGACCCCGGTCGTTACCGCTGCCGGTTCTGTCACAGTGTGCCGCGGCGAGATCGGTGGTACGATGAATCATAACTTTTGCAGGAGGTGGTGGAATGGCATGGGATGGCGATGATTTGGCCGGCAAGATGGAAGAAACTTTCGAACGTCAACAGGCGGCGGCCGATGCCCGCGCACACCGCGGCACGTCGTCGGTCGAAGAACGCGCACGCAGCGCAAAGTTTGAATCGCTGCGCGTCTCACGCTCGCGCATCATGACGCAACTGGCGACGGCCACCAATCCCGCACACCGCACTACGCTCGAGAGTGCGCTGAAGTCGATCAACGACGAGATGGCTGAATAAACTCGGTTCCAAGTTCCAAGTTCCAAGTCAGTCGCCACTGGCCACTGACCACTGACTACTGACCACCGACCAACCGCTGCCCCTGATCCCCGCCCCCCTCATCGTCCATGCCCGAAGCTCCTGAAGTCAGAAAGTATGCCGATGCACTTCATTCGGTGTTGAGCGGGCAGTCAATCAACACCATCGAAGCACGCACTCGCGAAGCCAAGCAGTGGCTTCAGGCAAACGGTGATCGATTAATCGGTCGTCGCGTCTTGCGCGTCGTCTCTCACGGCAAACATCTGCTCGGCTACATCCACGGCGGCTTTTACTTTCATTCGCACCTGATGATGTGGGGCCGCTGGCAAACGTTCGTCGATGGCCCACCGCCGGAGAGAGACCGTCGCGAGCGTGCGCGCATCGTCGTTCCCGAAGGGGCCGCGATCTTATTCTCAGCGCCGATTTTCAATGTCGGCAAAGGCGATCCTTACGAACAGATCGAAAACCTGGGAAGCCTCGGTCCGGACGTCCTCCCCTACAAACGCAAATTCAATCAAAGCGAGTTTCGGCGACGGCTGCTTTTGCCGAAACATCGCGAAATTACGATTGGCGCCGCGCTCCTCAATCAGCGAATACTTGCCGGCCTGGGAAATTATCTGCGTGCGGAAGTGCTGTTTGCCTGCAAAATAAATCCCTGGCGCAAGGTGGGTGAGCTGAGTGAAATAGAACTGGGTTGTCTTAGCCGAACAGCTCCGGAGCTTTCGCGACGCTCTTATGAATTCTCCGCGACCGCGCCCGAGGAGGATCGCGAACGGATGGGCGGCGACGCGTCGCTGGTTTACCAGCAGGGCAGGGAATACGGCACGCGCCATCTGGTCTTCCGCCGCACTAACCTTCCTTGCTTGTGTTGCGGCGAGAAGATCAAACAGCTGCGCCAACCGACTTACAACTCGGAAGCGAACGAAGAAGAGGAAGAGCGGACGCGGATTGTTTATTTCTGTCCGCGCTGCCAGGCGGTGGAGCGGTGAGCAGTAAGCGGTGAGCAGTGAGCAGTGAGCAGTAAGCAGAAGGCAGTAGGCTGGAGTATCGGGCTTGGCGTGCTTCGATGCATGAGTGTTTGGTGTAGGGGCACGGCATGCGTGCCCCTACGGTGCATCACGAGCTTGTCCGAAGGCCGTCCATCACCAGCTCTGTCGTCGTGTCGCGCCGCTTCTTGCTGCGCGCGAATCCTTGCACATAATGCTTTGAGCCCGGCGTATTAAACTTCTCCGCGTACGCGCGATCGACGAGCTTCTTCAATCGCTCGCTCCGGGTGAACACCGCACGAACCGGAATCTCCACGCCTTCAACTACGATCACGCCGACCGGCTCCTCCAAGAATGTTCGATACCAGCTGCGCTCCTTCAAACTCCACGAACGCACGAACACGCGGTTCTCAACTACCACCGCCCAAATGCCGATGACGCGATGCGGCTTTGTGCCGGCGCGAATTCCGAGAATCTTCGCTTCATGTATGGTGGCTATCACATCTTTGGGAAATCGTGTTTTAGGTTTCATACTTTTCCGACGCGTAGCATCGGCCTGAGGTTAGCCGTGGCTTTCAAGCCACGCAGATTAAACGCGAAACGCAGGAAGTCAGTCCTTCCTCTACGACCAAAACGTTGACTTCCGCTACAACATGTATTACTTAGCTAGCCTCGAAAACCCCCGCAAGAAGTTTTTGGAGCAGTCCGGGCGCGTCCCGCTACTCAGGCGAGCCCGGCTACAAACCAAATGAAAGGAACATTGCCGTGAAACGACCACTCTTGTTCACCGTCACCCTCGTTCTCTTCGTCCTGGCCCTCGTATTCTCTTCGCCTTTCTCGGCCCGCACCGTGAAAGCCGACCAACCCGATCCGTGTGTTAAGTGTCAGGAAAAAGTCCAGCGCGACTTTGAGCACTGCGAAGCGAAGTATGGCGTTAGCCAATTCTGCTACGACCAATTCAACAACGGGATCATTGCTTGCTACGCGACTGTCTGCGAGCAGTAACGAAGCGTTTCAAGTTTCAAGTTCCAGGTTTCAAGTTACGCTAGGGGCAGTAGCCCAACCGTCAGGGAGGGCGCGTAGTTCCATTGAATAACAAGCCCTCCCTGACGGTCAGGCTACTGCCCCGCTATAGAGCTTGGAGCTTGGAACCTGGGCCTTGCGATTGGGGACCGAACCTGAAACTCGAAACTTGAAACCTGGAACTCGAAACTAATCCTTCCTAAACACCTTCCCATCTTTCATCACGAAAGAAACCCGCTTGAGCGTGAGAATGTTATCGAGCGGATTCTCCGGCGTGGCGATGATGTCCGCGGCTAATCCGACTTTGATCGCGCCGCGCTGTTTGTCTACCCCAAGCAGCCGCGCAGCGTTGGTTGTCATGATGCCCAGAGTGTCTTTCGCCGGGACACCCGCTTCAATGAAGCTGTCTATAAACGAAATAGCGAGCGTGCCGCGTGTTTGGCCCGGCACGGCAAAGAACGTGTCCGTGCCGTAAGCCATGGTGACGCCGATCTTGTACGCGCGCCGCAGCCGGTCAATGAAAATATCGTGAAACTGTTTAGCTACTGGCGGCGGCAAGCCTAAATACTCAGCGGCCTGTTCAGTGAAGTCGGTGCCGACCAGCACTACGTTGTTGCGCTTGGCAATCTGCAGTGCTTCGTCTGACATACGAAAGCCGTGTTCGATAGACGCGACGCCGCCTTCAGCCGCATTGCGCGCGCCCTGTTCCGTCATGCAATGCGCTGCCACTTTCAATCCAGCGCTTGCCGCTTCAGCCACGATGTATTTGATGTCGTCTACCGAATAGATGTACTGCTGATCGTCGACCACGATCTTGATCACCTTCGCGCCGAAATGAATATTTTCGCGAATCGCTTTTCGCATTTCGTCGCGCGTATCCGCCACGAGATATTCAGGCGCGACGAGCTCGCGACGCTCCGGTTGCAGATGATACTGACCACCGAAGGGCGCGATGATGCGGCCCGCGTTAATCATCGTCGGCCCCGGCACCAGTCCTTCTTCGATCGCTATCCGCAGCGACGTGTCGGCGTAATTTCCGTTGTTGCCGACGTCGCGAATTGTAGTAAAGCCCGACTCGAGCATCGCGCGCGCGTTAACTACTCCCAGGATCGCGCGATAAGTGCCCGGCTCGCGAATGTCTGTCGTAAACAAATCACGATTGTCCGGCGACGTGGTTTGGCACATGTGCGAGTGGGCGTCGAAGAGGCCGGGCAGGACGGTGAAGCGCGACAGATCAATCACGTTTGCGCCGGCGGGAATCGCTAAGCCTGGGCCGACGGCTTTTATCTTCCGGCCTTCGATAATGATGATCTGATTGATTGCAGTCGAACCTGAATCCGGATCGACGAGCTTGCCCGCTTTGATGACGGTCACCTGCGCCTGACAAAGGCCGGCGGCCCAAATCAGAAACAGCGCGATGGTTAAGAGATATTTCGTAAGTTTCATAAAACCTCAAGTTCTGTCGAAGTTCGGTGCCGTGCAAATGTTAACAGCACATTATCAATTGAGCATTGTGGTTGTAGGGGCGGACCCATGTGTCCGCCCCGGGCGCACACAGGTGCGCCCCTACAGGAGAGTATTCACCAACCGCTGGTTGAATTCGATCCAGTTCCGATCAGCACACGGACAATCACCGGGGAGTTGGCGAGCAGCATAGTTATCCAGGTGCGGCGGCGGTTGATGTCTTCGGCGAGATAGAACATTCGGGGCGGAAAGTAGATCAAGAGAGCGAGGAAACACAGAAAGAAGAGCCGCCCAAGAAATTCCACCAGGCTCGACGGGCGGCCAATGCCGGCGAACGTCAACATGTTCCAAAAGACTTGAAAGAGAATCATGTTTACGAACAGAAAAATGTCGCCGAGCAATTCGCTCTGCGGTGTACGCAGAAAAGGCCAGCGCGGCGGTTTCTTGTAAGGCGAGAAATAACTGTAAATGAGATACGTCTGAACAATCGTGAGAACCAGTATCAGGAAGATCATCGACACGAATACCGGCGCGCCTTCGAAAGCGCGTCTACCGAAAACGAACTGGCCGAGGGCTGAGAAGACGGCGGACGCTATGACGAGATTCAGGCAGAAGTAGAAAAGGGGATTGAAAAGGCAGCCGCCAATACCGTCTAACTCCGTCGAGCTGGAAGCGTGTCGACGCTGTTGAAAGTGCCAGCGCTTCAGCACTGCGCCGGCTGCGGGGAGGAACCACATAGCGAGCAGAATGAATCCGATGGCCACCTGGGCCAGCGGGTTATTGGCGTCAACCTGGCTGAAGAGCTCGATGAACTGCCGCGTCAGCAAACGCATCAGGAAGATGTTGGCGACGAAGACCAGAACGTCGAGCAGCAGACCGCGATTGGCTTTGGTGAAAAGACTGGCAAGCCGAGGCATTTTAGTATTCACAGATTACGCAGATTGTTTACTCCCTCTCGCAGAGGGAGAGGATTGGTGAAATTTATTCTCCCTCTCCCTTTGGGAGAGATCGGTTTATTCTCCCTCTCCCCCTGGGAGAGGGTTGGGGAGAGGGCCTAGCGAGCCCAACTCCGTCCATATCGCTTTGAATTTCTTAAGTCAGATATGCGGCGATGGTTTCTAGAACCTTGTCGGGGTCGCTGAGAATATCCTCGTTCGAAAAGCGCAATACCCGAAGTCCATTGGCGGTCATGTAGGTATCGCGTTGCTGATCGTGATGCCACTCTTCATTTCCATCATGCACTGACCCGTCGCATTCCACGACCAACTGTGCTTCATGACAATAGAAGTCTGCAATGTAGTTTCCGAACTGATGCTGGCGCCTAAACTTGAAACCACGCAGTTGTTTGTTGCGAAGCTGCTCCATAATTTCGCTTCGGCCGCAGTCTGGGTCAGGCGTAATTCCCGTGCGCGATCTGTCAAACCGGGGATGGGTAGACCACCTCGATAATGGCGGACGCGTTTCATTGGCCGCATTCTAATGTGGAATGTGACGGGAGGTGAATCTTTGCGCGCGAATGATTCTTACGAACAAATATTTCCGAGCGACCAAGTACGAGGGAGCAACTAAGCCCTCTCCCCAACCCTCTCCCAAGGGGAGAGGGAGCAAAGACTCTTTTCCCAACCCGTCCACCTGGGAAGAGGAGCTTGGGTTCATCGCTTTTATCTGCGTAATCCGCGGAATCTGCGGATGTCTCACCCTCTGGTAAGTTGTCGGTACTTGATACGGTGTGGTTGGTCAGCGGCGGCGCCGAGTCGGGCTTTGCGGTCTTCTTCATACTCCGAATAGTTTCCTTCAAACCAAAACACTTTACTGTCGCCCTCAAACGCGAGTATGTGCGTCGCGATGCGATCCAGGAACCAGCGATCGTGAGAAATAACAACCGCACATCCCGCGAAGTTCTCCAATGCCTCTTCCAGCGCGCGCAGCGTGTTGACGTCGAGATCGTTCGTCGGTTCGTCCAGCAGCAAAACGTTGGCGCCTTCCTTCAACATCTTCGCCAGGTGCACACGATTGCGTTCGCCGCCCGACAACATGCCCACCTTCTTCTGCTGATCGGAGCCGGAGAAATTGAAACGGCCCACGTAAGCGCGGGAACTCACTTCGCGTTTACCGAGCAACAGGAGATCAGTGCCGCCGGAGATTTCTTCCCAGATGGACTTGTTCGGATCGAGCGTGCGGCTTTGATCGACATAGGCAAGCGAAACAGTTTCACCAATCCTGATCGCGCCGCTATCTGGTTCCTCCTGTTTAGTGATCATGCGAAACAGCGTCGTCTTGCCGGCGCCATTGGGACCAATAACGCCAACAATGCCGCCGGGCGGCAACGCGAAAGTCATGTCTTCTACCAGCAGGTTATCGCCGTAGGCCTTGCTAACGGCCTCAGCCTCAACCACGACATTGCCCAGCCGCGGCCCGGGTGGAATGTGGATTTCCAGGTCCTCGCGTCGCTTCTCCGAGCCTTCCTGCAACATCGATTCATAAGCGTTAATGCGCGCCTTGCCTTTTGCATGACGCGCTTTCGGCGACATGCGAATCCATTCGAGCTCGCGCTGCAAAGTCTTCTGGTGTTCGCTCTCCGACTTCTCTTCGCGCCGCAAACGTTCCTGCTTTTGCTCGAGCCAGCTGGTGTAGTTTCCTTTCCAGGGAATGCCGTGGCCGCGATCGAGTTCCAGAATCCAACCGGCAACGTTGTCGAGGAAGTAACGATCGTGAGTTACCGCGATGATCGTGCCCGGGTAATTTTGCAGGTGATGTTCCAGCCAGGCGACGGACTCCGCATCGAGATGGTTGGTTGGTTCGTCGAGCAAAAGGATGTCGGGCTTTTGCAACAGCAGACGACAGAGGGCAACACGCCGGCGTTCACCGCCAGACAAGACAGCGACTTTGGTGTCGGGCGGCGGACAACGCAGCGCATCCATCGCCATCTCCAGACGCGCATCAAGGTCCCAGGCGTCCTGGTGGTCCAGCTTCTCCTGCACCTCGCCCTGCCGCGCGAGGAGTTTGTCCATGTCCTCGTCAGACATCTCCTCGCCGAACTTCGCATTGATCTCGTCAAACTCCTTGAGCAGGCTGACAGTTTCGGCGACGGCTTCTTCGACAACTTCACGAACGGTGCGGGCGTCGTCGAGCAACGGCTCCTGTTCGAGATAGCCGACGGTGTAGCCGGGAGAGATGACTGTCTCGCCGTTGATCTCATTATCGACGCCGGCGAGTATGCGGAGCAGGGAAGACTTGCCGGAGCCGTTGAGACCGATGACCCCAATCTTCGCGCCGTAGAAGTAGGAAAGATAGATGTCTTTGAGGACCGGCTTCTTGTCGTAAAACTTGCTGACGCCGACCATGGAATAGATGACTTTGTTTGGTTCAGTAGACATGAAAAAGGCTCCTACCTAATGAGCCACTGGGGTTACGTTTGGAAGTATGTGGTACTCCGGTCCGCCTCCAATTCCTCGATTGGCTGCCCATGACTATGTCGAATGGACTCAAGATCGGAGGGCTTGAGATGCCTGGTAGAGGAGATCTGAAGGAGTTCCGATGTTCTTCTTCGACTCATTCTTCTAGCGTGCTTAGTCTTGCTTCATGCATCAACTGATGACTCCGTAGAGGTTGGTTTGGGGCTGATCGTTCCGGCGCACTTCGTCTGCAGTGCAGGTTCATTGGCTTTTGCGAGCTTAAAAATCTCGCCTATGTATTGCGAGCTTAAAAATCTCGCCTATGTATAAAGACGAGGCAGGCAACAGAACTCCCAAATAACCAAGTGCGCCCACACAGTTCGTAGCGACGCCGGCAGAAATCTCGTTAGGAGCACAAGTAGGAAGCGCAAACTTTAAGGTGTTGATGTGACGTAGTCTGCTGGACAGTATTGGCGGTTCAACACACCGAGTGCGCATCGAAACAACTGTAAGTCCCTTTTCGACGGCTTTTCGGAAAATCTGTGTGTGGCGAGAGAACTCTCCTGAGACCAGTCGACCGGAGGATCCTGCCAGCCCAGCCGCGGGACCGAAGCCGTATATGTCGGGGCCGTGGGGAAACCTCACACCAATATGGCCCCAGCGCAAATACGGGTCATCAGACACGCCACAGGCACCTTTGAAAACGAGAATATCTACGCGCATGCTGTCCTCAAATGAATGATCGAAGCAAGTGAATTGCCGCACAAACAACCCCAGCGAGCGTCAAGATCGTAGCCCACGCCATCATGCGTTTGCGTCGAAAGGATATGAGCCAATGCGACCGATAATGGTATTGCACTCGGAGAAGATAGTCCGCTAAGGACCAAGCATTCGGTCTGGCCTGTTCTCTCAAGAATTCGTCGAGCGACATATTCCGCATTCTTCGATATTTTACGCCGAAGAGGTCTCCATATAGATGCTTATACCCGTCGACTGGGTATACGGACACCAAGGAGAACAGGACTGCGAGTGATAGGAAGAGAATAGCCATCGCGAATGCCGAAAATGTTGAGACTGGGATCGCTGGTCTGTTGGTAACCACCACACCGAGTAAAGCTCCTGCCAAAGCAAGGAACCACGACGCACGCTGTTGTTCGGCAATAAAGATTGACAAGAGGTGTGAACTCTCATTCTCAAGATACTCAGCCCATCGCAATTGATCGACATTTCCACTTGCGCCCAGCAGAGATATCAAAAACGCATGAATCCTCTGCTCCAGCTTAGCCAAATCGTCGTCGTTTTGGATCACACTAACTCTTGAGCCAAACAATCGCTTTGCTTCCTCAATAATTTCTTCCGTAGAGTATTGAGCGTTAAGTACGGATCTGGCGGACGCCTCACTTCGACCTCTTGACAACTTCATCCTTTCGATGCAGGTCTCGGGATGGGAAGTGATGACTAGAACATGGTGAAAGGATTCCGGAAACCATTTCCGTTCAATCATAAGGTACGACACTAGGATTCTGTGTGGTCTGATCTCATCCAGCCTTGTTGGTTCATTGAATTCTTCGCGGACGCGTTCCCGGACAAAAGGGTCCACGACTGAACGAAGAAAGTCTCGCTCAGTTGGAGTCTCGAAAATAATGTCGCCAAGCTTTGCACGATCTATGCTCTTATCAGCGGCAAGTATGGTCTCCCCGAAATGTTCGACTATCGCTTTCCACCCCGACGTGCCAAAACAGTACGCTCCATGGGCAAGATCATCAGACTCAACCGGCTTTACGCTGAGATATTGGGCAACGATCGATGCTGCGGTCGATTTTCCGCTTCCAGCGTTTCCGATGATGCAAATGTTCATGTCACTTAGCCTCTGCTACGTTGCAGGCTGGTTCCACTTTGAGGTGGTGCAACCCCCACGATGTCCGGAGAAATTCGATGAGCCAGGGTCAGCGTATCCTGGTAGGCAGGCTCGTAACGAATGGGGACGTAAACTTCAACGCGAATCCTTGGTGCGAAGGCGGGCAGGGCGCTTCTTTCTCCATTCAGAGATGTTCTTCAGGCGACGGCGGAATTCGGCATCGGAGATTTCCGCCTTCGCCGGCTTTTTCGCAGTTGCAGTTTGCGGGACGACTTGGTACTTGCTTTTCATTCTTATGCTCCGACGTGATTATGGTCCGAAGGTCGTTTTACATCAAGGCGTTAATTAACTGCTGCATCAATTGAGTTGGCCGGGGACTGTGCTAATAACCTCGAATTCGGCATCCGGTGCGTCGGTGTCAAACTCCGTGAAGTCGTGGCTATCCCAGAACTCGCCAATTTTTTCGTCTGTATCGGTTTTGGAAATGCTGCTCAGTGTATTTTCTTCCATAGGTTTTGCTTTCCCTGTGGCTCAGGAGCCGTATCAGAACCCGGAGCGGTAGCGACCGGCAGGAGGTTCAACGTTAAAAATTGAGCGGAATCGATTTCAACTTCTGTTGCCGGTCGCTAACGCTCGCGGTTTTGATGCATCGAGGTCTTTCGCCCCTTCAGGGCGAAAAAATATTTAATAACTCGATCCGGGGGTGGCGCGCGAAACGCGCTTACCCCCGGCTACTTTCGGTAACCGCTACGCGGTTAAGTACCGTCGTATGCTTGTTCCGATCTGTTCCGCGTCTATCCGCGGAAATCCGCGGCCCAAAAATCCCGCCTACTCCTTCTGCACTTTCGTTATAGCGCGGCGAACCTGTGTGGCCTTCTGCGTTTCACCCTGACGGTCGTAGATAACGGTGGCCTTCTCCAGATTTTTGACGGCCGCTTCTTTCTGTCCGGTGGTTTCGTAGAGTTGTCCAAGTGAAGAATGTGCGGCCGCTTGCTCTTTTTCGTCTTTAACCTGCGGCGCCAGCTCGATCACCTTGTTGTAGCTTCGCTCTGCTTCGGCTCTCTGATCGATCTTGAAATACAAATCGCCGGTTCTTCGCACCATCGGCAGGTAAAGTTCCTTCAGCTGGTTAGGCGCCTTTGGGTCCTGCAGTTTTTGCGAAAGCTTCTTTACTTCGTCTCTTGCCTCCTTCACTTTCCATGATGAATAGAGATTTGCGATCAGGTACTGTTGCGTCACGTCGTCTGCGCCAAGCTGGCGGATTTTCTCTTCAGCGCTGTCGAACATCTGACGTTCGCCAGGCGGCAGGTCCATTTTCCGCATCATCACTCGCGGTTGATCGCCTTTGGGCTCAGGTGGACGCAGATCGATTTGGTGCCCGCACGACACGTTGCAGCAGTTGGTATATTCGCCGCTGTTCAGCGGACACACGTGGCCGTCAGGACAATTCACCCAGGCGGTGGCCTGCTGGCCCACGCGCAGCACATCGCCGCCGCGAAACAAGCCGCTAAGAATGCGCACAAAGTCACCCGCGCCTTTCGGCTTGAGCAACACTTCATTGTCAACTTTGAAAATCATAGCCGTGTCGGCGTTGGCGACCGAGTTGTCGATCTTGCCGGCATCGAGCTTGCCGATGTTGGTGTTGTCGTTACCGGGCGGGACGCTATTCCCATTGTTCGGCGGACTGCTGGTTGGACTACTCGGCGGCCTATTGTTGCCACCGTTGTTGCCCGGCCCGCCGCGACAGGAAGAGCAGGCAGCTAATGTGAAGAGTGTCAGCGAAATCATGCCGTAAAGAACGATTCGGTTTTTCATGTTCGTTATCCTTTGTGTAGTAGCTCCTGAGCGCGCGCGGGCCAGTCTGGTTCCACTTCTTCTTCCGATTTTGAGCTGGTCTGGATTGACTGAATGAACGCGTCCCATTGCTGCTTAGCTTCCGCTTTGCGTCCCTGTTCATCGTAGAGCCGGCCTAACAGGTATTGCGCGGCGGCGCCCTTCCGCCGTATCAATGCCCAGTTTAGTTGATTCTCGGCGAGGAAATAGTTGTGCAGTTCGAGGTTGGCCCAACCGAGATTTTTGAATATGAAATACTGAACATCGACCGGCAGCGTAGGAAGACGTTGGACCAGATTATTCAGGAAAGACAAAGCGCGATTCGGATTACCTTGCAGGATAAACAGCCGCGCCAGGTTGTTCGAAGCGGCGTAGTCCGACGGATCGTATTCAATCGCGAGCTGGTATTGGCCCGCGGCCTCCGCGTAGGCCCGCATTTTGTCCAAACGCAGGCCACGACTGAAGTAGGCCTTCGCCAGACGTGAACGCGCGGAGTTGTATTTGATCGCCTCAGCCCCTTGATAATTCGAAATAGCATCATCGAACTGATCCTTTGCAAACTCCAGATCGCCTTTGTAATTCAGATAACGCGCGCCAAGGCCGGGTAGAACAACGCGCAGCGCGATCACTATGATCAGTATCGACATGACGAACCAGACTCGGGCCGCGCCTAGTGAATTCAGCCGCGACCAGGATCGTCCCAGCAGTTTTCGCCCAGCTGTCAGGAACGTGCTGCCCGCCAGGAGCACCAGCAAAATCTGCGTCGCTCCACCAGCAATGCTGAAGGAGTTCGCACCGCCTTTAAGCAAGTGGACGACTGTGCTCAACGCGGTCACGAAAGCACTAAGCACGAGGATGGCGGCCACGATGGTCCACACAGTTACTCGCGGTTCGTTGTCTGTTAGTTTCCTGACGTCTTCCAGTCGCGGTCGGTCTGGCGCAGATGCTTCCGACAACAGCTGTTTTACGTTGCGTGAAAAAATTTCCAGGCGAGGTTCGATCGGTCGTTCAAAGGCGTCCATCCATTGTTCAGAACTGATGAAGAGTTCAAGGTCCGGAGACGGCAGGACGTTCTCAATTCGTAACGGATAGATAACTTTGTTTTTGCTGACGGCGCGTTCAATTTCGCGTTCAACCTGAGGCGACTTGTTTGAGCTCGAGGAAAAGACCAGGACCATCAGCCGGGAATCGTTGATGGCTTTAACGATGGCCGCGGCGTAACTGCCGGCGGGAATATCGCGCGGCGCGATCCAACAGCTTACCCCATTGCTTTCAAGCGACGCGCACACGGCGTCGGCTACGCTACGGTCCACGCTCGAGTAACTGATAAAGACGTCGGCCATAACAGGAATAGAATAGGAACCCGGCTGGGTCGAAAACTTTTGAGAAGCGTTGACCGTGCAACGAACGCGTTTTATCACGGTTCGCTGAAGCTGTCGAGAAAACCTGCAGTCCGTGTAGGGTCACGGCATGCCGTGCCCCTACGATCCGACAGAGTGCAGCCGCGTACCACCCTTATTTGAGAATCTCTGTGCCTACTTTGTGCACTTTGTGTCTCTGTGGTGAATTTTTGTCGGGCAAATCCACCACAGAGACATAGAGGACACAAAGGCCGCACAGCGGAAGACCTAAAAAATCGCCCGCTTGCCTATATCTTGTCAGCCGGAACTATTCCACTTAACCTGTAGGCCAATTCTGTGACCACATCAAACGGAGGCCGACGATGAAATTCCAATCGTTCGTAATTGCGCTCAGCTTGATTCTCGCGCCCTCGCTGCATGTGGCCCATGGCCAGACTCAGGCGAATGACGCGGACGCGGCGAGGATTAAGATCGAAGTCGAGAAGCGCCTGGCCCATAAGAAGAACCACGTGAACATCGAGCTGCGCAACGGCTCGAAACTGAAAGGGCGAATCGAACAAGCCGACGAAAGCAAGTTCGCGATTCGCGAAGACAAGACGAACCAGAGAAGGGAACTAGCTTATGGAGACGTTGCGAAAGTTAAGGGCCAGGGTCTGGGTAAGGGTGCGAAGGTTGCAATCGTCGTGGCTTCGGCCGTGGTGGTGGTTGGCGTAGTCGTCTACCTCGGAATTAGAAATACGGATTATTTCCGCGGCGGGATACGGATACCTTGACCGCAAACGTCAACCTGCAATGATCTGGTTGGTGTTGCTTCGTTCGGTTTCGTGTTATTTCGTGGTTCGTACTCTTTGTTGAGGTGAGGGAATAACCACGAAAATACACGAACTGCATACGAATTACACAAACAGACCAACTACTCCGGGCGTCCGATCAGCACCCATGAGCTGATCGCGCTCAGCAACGCCAGCGCCGCGCAAACCGTCGCCACTCGGCGAAAGCCCGCCACGAACGATGCATCCGTCGCCTGCTTCAGCTCGGTTCGCAAATTAGCGTCGACGTCTTTCGGTATCTCCGCCGCGGCGAGTTTGGTTCGCTCATGATCCAACGCTTGCCTTGCTTCCGGCGTGATTGCAAGCGACTGCAAACGTCGATCGAGCTCGGCGTTGAAAGTGTGCAGCATGACAATCCCGAGCACCGCCACGGCCAGCAAACCAGCCACCCGCGAAACTGCGTTGTTGATTCCCGAAGCCACGCCCGCGCGGTTTTGTTTCACCGCATTCATGACCGTCGTCGTGAGCGGGGCCACGCTGATGGCCATGCCCAGCCCCAACACAACCACCGCGGGAAAAAACGTGGACCAGTAACTGCCCGCTGCGCCGGCTCCGGGCAGGGTGAACAAAACAAAGCCCACGGCAGCTACGGTTGGTCCAATGATGAGCGGAAGTTTTGCGCCGTAACGCTTCACCAATCCTCCCGACCAACGCGACAAGACGAACATGATGAGGACGAACGGAAGCAGCGCGGCGCCGGCAGCCGTCGGCGTGTACCCCTGTACCTGAATCAGGTTCAGCGGCAGAAAGAAGAGCGCGCCGCTCAGGGCGGTGTAGAGAAAGAGCGTTAGTAAGTTTGCGCCGCTGAAGTTGGTCGACTTAAACAGCCCCAGCGGCAGCATCGCGTTTCCCGATTTCTCCTGACGCGCTTCAACCAGCACAAAAGCGATTGTTATTAACACACCGCCGACCAGCGACGCGACGATGATCGGACTTTTGAAGCCGAGTCGCGACGACTCGAGCAAGCCGTACACAATTCCAGCGAGAGCGACGGTGGCGAGCGTTGCCCCTAGCCAGTCGAGTCCGTGCGATTCTTCGTCACGACTCTCCGGCACATGCCAAACGACGAGAACCAGGACCGCCGTGGCGAGCGGAACGTTAATGAAGAAGACCGCGCGCCACGAAACATGTTCGATTAACCAACCACCAAGCACCGGGCCAATCGCCGCCGTGATTGCAGTGAATCCTGACCAGGTGCCGATCGCTTTGCCGCGTGCTTCGTCTTTGAATGAGGCGCTGATAATCGCAAGACTGCCGGGAACGAGCAGCGCGCCGCCGACACCCTGAGCCGCACGAGCGATGATGAGTTGATTGATGTTCGCCGCAAGTCCGCAGGCAATCGACGCGAGGGCGAAAACAACCACGCCGATCGTGTAAATCCGCTTGCGACCGAAGTGATCGCCAAGTGAGCCGCCGGCCAGCAGCAAGGCGGCGAGAAATAAAGCGTAGGCTTCAACCACCCACTGCACGTCTACGACCGTGGCGTTGAGATTAGTTTGTAAGGCTGGAAGCGCGACGTTGACGACTGTGCCGTCGATAAAGACCATGCTCGAACCGAGAATGGTGGCAGCGAGTATCCATGGACCAGCAGCCTTGGCGCAGGGAGCCGCAGCCGTTTTGGATTTTATTACGCCTTCATCGCATGGTTGGCTCATTGGGGAAAGCTCTTCACGCTGAAAGCGTGAAAGAAAATAGCCAGGGGCAAGTGCGTAGCACGACGCCCCTGGGATAATGTCCTCAATACCGCTTTGAAAAACCTTCTCACCGAGGTAAGCAACGCTTTGGTGAATCTTTCGCCCCTTCAGGGCGAAGATTGAAAACTGATCTCATCCGGGGGCGGCGTGCTTCGCACTTGCCCCCGGCTATTTTCTTTCACGCTTTCAGCGTGAGGACACTTCGCGAGCTTACATTAGCAACTTGTTTCGCTTACAACTTCTCCGGGGGCACGCCCTGCGCGATCGCTTTCTCCGCTAGCGCCTGCATCGACTGCTCCAGCTCGGATGGCGGTCGCCGCACCATCTTCATGCCCATCCCCGGCCCCGCTTGGACCATCATGAAGCGATCGTCGAAAGCGATTGTGAACGGAAGCTCCGGAATAGGCGTGCAGTCCGTGCGCGGTTTCTTCTCAGTCAACAAAACGCCGAGATCATTCGCGGCAGTTACGCGCGCCGTCATCTTGGGTGCTGGTGCATTTGTCGGCGTAGCGAAGCGCTTGAGTATCGTCTTGAGAATTGAAGTGTGATCGAATACTACACCTTCGCGGCTGCCGTAAGCTGTTTGCCTGCCGACCCAGGGCGAAATCACCAGGGCGGGAACGCGCACGCCAAACTGCCTGAACTCCGGCCGCTCATCGGTAGCCGACCACTGTCGCGGGGAAACATGATCGTAGAAGCCGCCGTGTTCATCGTAGACGACGATCAACAACGTGCGCTCCCACTGACTCTTCGGCCCTTTAAGCAGGGCATTGTAAACCTTGCGCACCAGGTTCTGGCCATTGGCGATATCGTGAGGCGGATGGTCGTCATTGGCTGGGCCGGGATAGATCAACGTGCCGAAGTCAGGATCGATCCAGGAAATATCTGTTAGCCGTCCCTTTTGCGCGCGTTCATAAAATTTGGTGACCTTGTCGATTTCGGAGACGAGACCTTGATAGCCGTTGACGAAACGCAGCGAAGAGATGTCGTGCGAGTAATGTCGCCAGCTGACGGTCTTCGGCAGAAATTTGTAGATCGGTTTGACCTTCCAACCTCCCGTCAGGAGTTTGCTGATCGGTAAGTTGTTTTTCTTACCACCCGACTCGCCGGCGAGAGCATACATTCGATTTGGCTGCGTCGCGCCCGGTACGGAGCTGAACCAGCGGTCGCACACGCAATATTCTTTGGCAAGGTGATCGAAGGCAGGAACGCGACTGGCCTCGTAATAATTCATCACGCGTTCGGGTTTGTCAGGTACGGGCTTGTAGGTCGCGAAGTCCTGAATGAAGCCGCCGTTGTTGTTGTCGATCTGAACTTTGACGTTGTCCCAATCGTGATGCGGGTCGGGGGAGAAGGAAGTTTCCAGCAGTGGCTGCGGCTGGTGCGGCGTTCCTTTCGGATAGTCGTTCGTCTCTTTGCCGGTCAACCCATCGACGTCCTTCCGGTTAGCCTTCAATCGCAAGTAACCGAACATGTGATCGAAAGAACGGTTTTCGAGCATGAGTATCACAATGTGATTGATCTCTTTGAGCCCTGGCATGCACGGACCTCGCTTTCAGTGAGTAGCTATGTGAGGCGCGACAACAGCATGAAAACATTTTCCATTTTTCATTTGTCATTGCCAACCGCTGTTGTTTAGAAAGCGGACTTGTCCGCCCTCGCGCCGCGGGGCACAAGTGCCCTATCTAAACGGCAACCTTGAAAGCTCTGCTGGCGATGACAAATGAAAAATTTCAAATGAGAAATGGAAAATCGCTTTTTTCCTGGTTACTTAATCTAGTGGCCGGTGGCCCGTGAGAGACAGGCAGGAGTGCCTGTCCTACGTCGCCCCTATTCCTGTTCGTCACGTAATAGCTTGGTGGTGTTTTCGGTGACGCTCGGCGGCCCCTTGACCAGCTCCGAGGTCCTCACTGCGCCGGCGCGAACGTTGTTCGCCCAGGTATTCGCGGCCGGCGGTAAAGCGGTGGCGGCGGGCGCTGGTCCGAAGACCGGTTGAACTGTCGCCTTCGTTTTGGGCGGGGTCTTTTCCGAAAAGAGAATCGCGTAAAGCAGGATCGTAATGCCGATTAGAAAGAGGGTGAAGGGGAAGACTAAAGGACCTGGGCTATCGGCCATTGCGCTCATAAACACAAAGAGCGGCAGCATCACGCCGCTGAAGAAAATAATCTTTCCGCCGCGGCGAATACCTTTGCGTCTCGGAGAAAGCGCTGTTGAAGCTTCATCGTCCGGCGTGGTGAACGCGGCCTGGCCGGCGAGCCAGCGTGCCAGTCCGTCGGTCGGCAGACCACAGCGCGAACAAAATCTGGTGTTATCCGCGATTTGTTGTTGGCCACAATTGGGACAATACATTTGACGATCCCCGCTCAGCCCTGATGTTGTTCCTGAAACGCCGCCACCGCTTCGATCGCTCCCTCATGCATTCGCTCGGGACGGACGTAAAGCCAATGCTTTTCAAATTCCTGATCAGTCAGGCTCGGTTGCGCCGCCCGCTCCTTTCCCTTTAACCACGCCTCCGCCCATTTACGTAGATCAGAGTCGCGATTGAGCGCCATGCGCGCCGTGTGCATATTAATAGGTGTCGACATGAAATTCTTTCCTCGAAATGGACTTGCTGCTTTTTGCAGGGGCGGACCCGCGGGTCCGCCCCGCGCGCCCTCACACTTGCTACCGAAGGGCGGACACGCAGGTCCGCCCCTACAAATCTAAATTTACAATAACAAAGTATCTACCCGGTGCGCATGCACCATCAGTTCGCAGGGCGACCACGCGAAGACGGTGAAGCGGCCGTCCTGGGAAGCGACCAGCGCCATGGCGTCGCGCTGATCATGTACAAACTGCGCCGCCGATAAATGCCGCGTGCCGCCGTTTTGGGCCGGGTGGACCACCACCGGGCTGTCGCCTTCAATCGGTTCCGTCGCCACCATCTGCTCAACCGAGGCAGCGCCGTCGCGCCGTAATATCTTGGCGCCAAAGGCGAGCACTTCGTATTGATCGTTAATGATCGTCGCCCCATCGACGGCCGTTAGTCCCGCCACCGTGTCTACCGCCCGGCGCACCGCGGCGTCTAACCAATTCTCATTACTTTCGTTGACTTCCTGTCGCATCAGTTCCGCGAGCGCCGAGAAGGGCGGAGTAACGGAATACAGCACCGGCTGCACGATCGACTCTCGCCACGCTTCGGAGCCGGTGGGAACGACGAGCAGGGAGCCGCCGTGGCCGTGCGCGCGCATGGAGGCGGCGAGTTGCACGTGCATGTTGAAGCGATGGTCCCACGAACCGGGAGAGGTGAAGGGAAGCAACGCGTCGAGCAGCGCCGGGCACT
>Ga0070670_100001517_pt1 | contig 18686 bp, 12 predicted proteins | sample KBSS63metaG_FD_64665 | JGI IMG/M metagenome (GOLD analysis project Ga0070670, IMG submission 64665) | Switchgrass rhizosphere microbial communities from Kellogg Biological Station, Michigan, USA - KBS S6-3 metaG | ecosystem: Host-associated > Plants > Roots > Rhizosphere > Soil ... | reverse complement strand
GTCGGCTTGACGTTGTACGGCTTGCCGACCTCCATGAGCGCCTCCCAGATCTGCGAGCCCTTCGTCGGATCGAGCAGGTAGACCTCGTACCCGACCTCGCTCGTCCACCCCGTGCGGGTGATGACGACGGGGATCCCACGGATCTCGGCGCGCGTCCAGTGGTAGTACTTCATGTCCAGGATCTGCGGGCCGACGAGGTCCTTCATGAGGTCCTTCGACTTCGGGCCCTGGATCTGCAGCGGGGCGACCTCGAGCTCCTCGAGCTTCACGTTGAGCTTCGGATAGGCGTTCTTGAGCCCCTTCGCGAAGAGCAGCACGTCGGAGGAGGCGAGCGCGAACCAGAAGGTGTTCTCCTCCATGCGCGTCATGACGGGGTCGTTGATGATCCCGCCGTCGGAGTCGGTGATCAGGACGTACTTGCCCTGGCCGACCGCGCACTTGGACAGGTTGCGCGGCGTCATGAGCTGCGCGAACTTGAAGCCGTCGGGGCCGCTGACCTGAATGCACCGCTCGACGGAGACGTCCCAGATCGTGACGTCGTTCAGGAGCGCCTGGAACTCCGCCTCGAAGCTGTCGAAGCGGATCGGGAAGTACATGTGGTTGTAGACGGTGAATGCCTTCGGCGAGTACTTCTGCGTCGCCTCGTAGTACGGCGTGCGGCGATTACGGGCTCCGCGCTGGACCAGGCTCATGTCGAACGGCGGCATCACGAGTCCTCCCTTTCTATCGACGGTCTGACGGTCTCATCGAACCGGCGTCGCCGTCTTGCGCGGCGGGTTGAAGAACGGAATCTTGACGACGGACGCCGGCACCCGGTGCCGGACGGCCTCGACCGTGTATTCCATTTCGAGTCGGGTCCCGATCGCGTTGTGTCCCGCGCGGATCGTCGCGAGCGCGATCATCTTCTTGAGCGTCGGCGACCACGTCGTGGAGGTGGCCTTCCCGACCCAGTCCCCGCCGTCGTAGACCGGCACGGCGACGCGGGAGGCGGCGGCGGGGATCTGCGGGGCGAGGGAGAGCTTCTCGTAGACCGCCTCGATCGCGTCCCACTCGAGCTCGAGCCCGACGATCTCGCGCGCCGGTCCGCGGCGCGACTCCTCGCGCAGCGAGTTCTGACCGACGAACCGGCCCTTGTCGAGCGAGACCAGGCGAGCCAGTCCCATCTCGAGGGGCGAGTACTTCTGCGAGGCGATCAGGGCCTTCTTGGCGCCGTGGAAGTCGACGTCGATCAGGAGCAGGCCCGCCTCGATGCGGGAGACGTCGAGCGCGAGCATTCCGGCCGCGTGCACGTCGAAGGCCTTGCCCTTGCCCATCAGCTCGTCCCAGACGCGGACGGCGTCGTTCCACGGCATCCAGACCTCGTAGCCGAGGTCGCCCGTGTAGCCGGTGCGGGAGATGTCGACGGGCACGCCCGCGATCTTCCCGCTCGTCACCTTGAAGTACTTCAGGTTCTCGACGTCCGCGTCGGCGACCGCGCGCAGGAGGCGGCCCGAGGTGGGTCCCTGCAGCGCGAGTGCGGCCACCTGCTCCGAGATGTCCTCGATCTGCACGTCGAGCCCGACCGCGTTCTGGCGGAACCAGCGCAGGCTCGGATCGGCGGCCGTCCAGCGCCAGACGTTCTCCTCGAGCCGCGAGACGGTCCCGTCGTCGATGGTCTGTCCGTGCTCGTCGCACCACGGCGTGTAGATGACGGATCCGACGGCGACCTTGCGACAGTCGCGCGTGACGATGCGGTCGACCAGGCGGGTCGCGTCCTTCCCGGAGACGCGGTACTTGTAGAGGGGCGAGATGTCGATCAGCGCGGCGGCCTGGCGGATCGCGTTGTACTCGTGCTCGTGGTGCGCCTCGTAGGCGCTGACCGCGTAGTAGCCCGACCACTCGCGAAAGTTCAGGCTCTCGCAGAGTGGAAACGTTCTTTCGTGGACCGCGGTCCCGATCGGCAAATCGCTCTCCTCGTCTCCGGTCCTCTACGATCTCGTCGGCACAGACTCCGGGTCAATGAGGACCTTGTCGGAGCGCGGGATTATAAGTATGCTCGCGCGCTCGCGGCAAGGCCGCATCCCGAAACCGAGGGTCATTCTCCCGTGGAGGCACGCACTTCGGAATGAGCACGAGCTACGACGTCGTCGTCGTCGGCGGCGGACACAACGGACTCGTCCACGCCGCGTATCTCGCTCGAGCGGGCAAGAAGGTGCTCGTGCTCGAACGGCGCCACATCCTCGGCGGCGCCGCCGTCACCGAGGAGGTCTTCCCCGGGTTCCGGTTCTCGGTGTGCTCCTACGTCGTCTCGCTCCTGCGGCCCGAGATCATCCGCGATCTCGACCTGCCGCGGCACGGTCTCGAGATCCTTCCGCTCGACGGCACCTTCACGCCGATGCCCAACGGCGACTACCTGTGGCGCGTGAACGACCACGGCCGCACGCACCGCGAAATCGCCCGCCACTCGAAGCTCGACGCCGAGGCGTACGACGAGTACGGCAAGGCGATGGCGGACATGGGCCGCTTCGTCAAGCCGATCCTCGCCATGACCCCGCCGGATCCGACCAAGCTCAACTGGAAGGGCCTGCAGGATCTCCTCTTCATGGGCAAGCGGTTCCGCTCCCTCTCGAGCGACGACCGCTACAACCAGATCCAGCTCATGACGATGTCCGCCGTGGACTTCCTCGACCAGTGGTTCGAGACGGACGTCCTGAAGGCGACGATGTCGGCGTCGGGCATCATCGGCACCTTCCTGGGCGTGCGGTCGCCGGGCACCGCCTACGTCCTGCTGCACCACTACATGGGCGAGATCGACGGCGCCTTCCGCTCCTGGGGGTTTGCCCGCGGGGGCACCGGGGCCATCTCCAACGCGATCGCCGCCGCGGCGGTCGAGGCGGGCGTCGAGATCCGCACCAAGGCGCCCATCGCCAGGATCCGTCTCTCGAATGGCCGGGCGACCGGAGTCGTGCTGGAGTCCGGCGAGGAAATCTCGGCGAAGGCAGTCTCCTCGAGCGTCGACCCGCGGCTCACCTTCATGAAGATGGTGGGAGAGAAGGAGCTTCCCGGCGACTTCGTCGAGGACATCCGCCGGTACAAGTTCCGCGGCTCCTCGGGCAAGGTCAACCTGGCGCTCGACGCGCTTCCGGACTTCAAGTCGCTGCCCGGGCCGGGCGCGCACCTGCGCGGCGCGATCTCGATCTCGCCGTCGGTCGAATACATGGAGCGCGCCTACGACGACGCCAAGTACGGGCACTTCTCGCGCCGGCCGTACATCGACATGGTCATCCCGACGCTCACCGACCCCTCGCTCGCCCCTCCCGGCAAGCACGTGATGTCGTGCTTCGTCCAGTACGCGCCCTACAACCTCAAGGGCGACTGGGACAAGGAGCGCGAGGCGTTCGGCGACACGGTCGTCGACACGATCGCGGAGCACGCCCCCAACATCAAGAACATCATCAAGCACCGGCAGGTGCTGACGCCGCTCGACCTCGAGCGCGACTTCGGCCTGTCCGAGGGCAACATCTTCCAGGGCGAGCTGACGCTGGAGCAGCTCTTCTTCCTCCGTCCCGCTCCCGGCTGGGCGCAGTACCGCACGCCGATCCGAAGCCTCTACATGTGCGGCTCGGCGACGCATCCCGGCGGAGGCATCATGGGCGCCAACGGGAAGAACGCGGCCGAAAAGGTCCTCGAAGACTGGGGCCGCGGGGCGGCCTGACGGAATGGCGGCCAGCAACGTCGTCGTCCTCGGCGCCGGGCCCAACGGCCTGACGGCGGCCGCCTACCTCGCGAAGGCGGGCCACAAGCCGCTGGTGCTCGAGCGGCGCCCGGTCGTGGGCGGGCTGGCGGTGACGGAGGAGTTCGCTCCGGGCTTCCGCTGCTCGAGCGTCCTCCACGGCGCCGGACCGTTCCGGCCCGGCGTCGTCCGGGATCTCGGTCTCGAGCGCCACGGGCTGTCGTTCATCCAGACCGAGGTCCGCGTGTTCGCGTCCTCGGCGGACGGCGGACGCGGCATCGCCCTCTACGGCGACCCCGCGCGGACGGCCCGCGAGCTCGAGGCCGTGTCGAAGCACGACGCGTCCGGGTGGCTCGCGTTCCACGAGAGCCTCGGCCGCATCGGCTCGGTGCTCGCTCCGCTCGTCTCCATGACGCCTCCCTCCATCGACGACCCGTCCTTCGGCGAGCTCTGGGAGCTCTTCGGCATCGGCCGCAAGTTCCGCGGCCTGCCGCGCCGGGACGCGTTCCGGCTCCTGCGCTGGGGGCCGATGGCCGTCGCGGACCTGGTCTCGGAGTACTTCGAGACGGAGCTCCTCCGCGCCGCCGTGGCCGCTCGCGGAATCCTCGGGGCGTTCGCGGGACCGTGGTCGGCGGGCACGAGCCTCGGGCTGATCCTGCAGGCGGCGTTCGACGCCAACGCGGCCGGCCCGGCGACCTTCGTGCGCGGCGGCATGGGTGCGCTCACGCAGTCGCTCGCCGCGGCGGCGAAGGGGTTCGGGGCCCAGATCCGGACGAATGCCGAGGTCACCCGCATCTCGACGAAGGACGGCGCCGTGTCCGGCGTCGTTCTCGCCAGCGGCGAGGAGATCCCCGCGAGCGCGGTGGTGTCGAACGCGGATCCCAAGCGCACGCTGCTCGGGCTGCTCGATCCCGTCGACCTCGATCCGGACTTCCTGCAGAAGATGCGTAACTACCGCTCGACCGGATGTGTCGCGAAGGTCAACCTCGCGCTCTCCGCGCTGCCGCGATTCCCGTCCGCCCAGGCCCTCGGGGGCGACGGAGCGACGCTCGCCGGACGGATCCACATCGGCCCGGAGATCGACTATCTCGAGCGCGCCTACGACGCCGCCAAGTACGGCGACTTCTCGCCTCACCCGTGGTGCGAGGCGACGATCCCGACCGTCACCGACGCGTCGCTCGCCCCCGACGGCAAGCACGTCATGTCGGTGCTCGCGCAGTTCGCGCCGTACAAGCTGAAGGGCGGTTGGAACGGCCAGCGGGAGGCGCTCGGCGATGCGGTCGTCGGAGCCCTGGCCGCGCACGCACCCGGCATCGAGAGCCTCATCGAGGCGCGGCAGGTGCTCACTCCCGAGGACCTCGAGACGACCTTCGGCACGACGGGCGGCCACGTCCTGCACGGCGAGCCCGCGCTCGATCAGCTCTTCACGATGCGGCCGCTTCTCGACTGGGCGAACTACCGGACGCCGATAGCCGGCCTCTACCTCTGCGGCTCGGGGACCCATCCGGGCGGAGGCGTCACCGGCGCGCCGGGACAGAACGCGAGCCGGGAGGTCGTGAAGGATCTGAGGGCCGGCGCGAAAGCCCGGCAGCGTCCCGAGGCGACGCGCGCCTAGGCTTTCCTCCGCAGGTATCCTCCCGGGTTGTAGGTCAGCAGGAACTTCTCGCGGCTCCGATCCCTCTCCCACGCCGGATTCGCCGCGAGGAACTCGTCCACCGCCTCCCCCGGGCCCGGTCCGTGCTCCGGAAGCACCGGCCGGCCATTGACGTTGGTGTCCTCGACGACGAGATAGCCGGAGGACGAGACTCGGGGGGCGAAGATCGCGAGCTCGCGCAGGACGTGCTCCCGCGAGTGGTCCGAGTCCAGGATCACGACGCGAGGTTCCTCGGGATCGCGGCCCGCGAAGATCGGGGCGACGACGTCCCGGTCGGAGCTGGATCCCGTCACGTAGCGGATCCTCGGGTGCGCCGGACGGCCGTCGCCGGCGAGGACGTCGATCGAGACGATCTCTCCGAGTCCCAGCGCGTCGAGCGCGTGCGCCAGGAAGAGCGCGCTCCCGCCGCGATGCGTTCCCGTCTCGACGACGAGCGCGGGACGCACCTGCGCGAGGATCTCCTGGTAGACCCAGAGGTCGAGAGGGCACTTCAGGCACGGCACGCCCATCCAGGTCGTGCGGTGGTGGACGCGGCCCTCGCCGGCCGGACCGTCGAAGTAGAGACGGTGGAACTCGCGGACGACATGTTCCTCGTCCGTTGCGCGGACGATTCGCGTTTCGTCCGTCCCGCGGACGATCCGCGCCTCATTCGCCTCGCCGGGCTTCGGACGGTCCGTCACTGCCCGGCCGCCAGCTTCCAGTTGCCGCTCGCCGCCAGGGCCAGGTGCTTTTTCGCGCGCGCGTCGGCGATGAGCATGTCGCGCAGGTTGCCGCGGTCCGAGAGCCGCTCGGCCCCGCGCCACATGGCGTAGCCCCCTCCACCCGTCGCCCGAAAGGAATTGAGGGCCACGACGAACGTGTCGCCGTCCGCGACGGCGCGTCCTCCCCGGGTCAAAAAGACGACGCGGCGTCCCGGCTGGCGCGAGAAGTCGAGCGCGTAGTCCGCTCCCTCCAGCGTGTCGCAGTCGTAGCTGCGGGCGTCGGGATCCGTCGCGCGCGCCGCCGCCCACTCCAGGGCCTCGCGGACCTGGCGGCCCGTCGCGCGCAGAGTGACGAGGCTGTTCTCGTACGGGTAGAAGCTCCAGATCGCCCGCACCGCGAGCGGGCCGGCCGGCCACTCCGGCGGCTTGCCCGGCATCATCGCGGCGAACGACAGGTCGGCCTTGCCCTCGCGGAGCTGCACGGCGTGGACCCAATCGAGCGCCGCGTTGTCGCCACGACGCGCATCGTCCGGGTCGACGCGCGCGTCGAGGATCGCGGCCGTCTCGGCGAGCTCGTGCATCGCCTCTCCGTGCACCCCCTCGACCGACGCGACGATCTCGGGCTCGGGAACGACTCCGCGCATCCGCAGGATCCGGCCGAGCACCCGGGAGACGCGCCACGCTCCCGGCGCGCCGTCGAGCGTCACGTCGAAGCGCGTCAGCGCCTCGCCCCAGCGCCCCGGCTCGGCGGCCCACACGCCTCCCACCCGCGCCGGCGGGATCACGACGTGGGTGTGGCCCATCAGGAGCAGGTCCACGCCCGGGACCTCGTCGGCCAGGCGCCGGACGGCCTCGGCGCCAGTTTCGGATCGTCCGGTCCGCTCCGACCGCGAGCGAGGCGTCCGGAAGAGACCGTCGTGGATCACCACGACCACGAGGTCGCATCGCTCGCGGCCGCGCAGCACCGGAACCCACCGCTTCGCCGCGGCGACGGGGTCCTCGAACGACACTCCTCCGAGCAACGCGGGACTCGCCGCCCCGGCGGACGCCGTGACGAGCCCGAGGATCCCGACGCGGACACCCGCGATCGTCCGGACGGCGTAAGGGTCGAAGGCCGGGCCGCCTCCGTCGCCGATCGTGTTCGCGGACAGCCACGGGAACCGCGCCTCGCCCTTCGACGCGCGCGTCCGGGCGATCCCGAAGTCGAACTCATGGTTGCCGAGCGCCATCGCGTCGTACCCGACCAGGTTCATCGCGGCGACGATCGGGTCCGGCTTGCCGGAGGCGAACGCGACCGCCTGCTCGGGCGCGCCCTGGATCGTGTCGCCGGAGTCGACGAGGAGCACCGGCCGCCCCTCGGCGCGGACCGCGCGGACGGCCGCGGCGACGCGCGAGAGCGAGCCGCCCAGGTCGCGGTCCTCGACGGAGTCGTGCGGATGGACCCGGCCGTGCAGATCCGAAGTCTGGAGGATCGTCAGGCTCACCGACGCCGCCGGCGGCGCCTGGGCGTGCGCATGCGCGTGCATGAGGAAGGCGAACGCCAGAACGAGCCCGAGGAGCATGCGAGCGGAGTGTATCGGCCCCCGGGACGGGCTGTCAGCTTGTCGCTAGAATCCCGGGATGCCGCGCGCGCCCCGCGAAACGTTCGACCAGAAGAAGAGCCGCGCGGCCCTCGTCTTCCGCCGGCTGCGCAAGGCCTACCCCGAGGCGAAGTGCGCACTCGACCACAAGACGCCTCTCGAGCTGCTCGTCGCGACGATCCTCTCCGCGCAGTGCACGGACGTGCGCGTGAACATGGTCACGCCGGCGCTGTTCGCGAAATACAGGACGGCGGCCGACTACGCGCGTTCCCCGCGCGGCGTGCTCGAGCGCGAGATCCGCTCGACCGGCTTCTTCAACTCCAAGGCGAAGAGCATTCGCGCGGCCGGAGCGGCGATCGCGGCCGGGCACGGCGGAAGAGTCCCGGAGACGATGGAGGAGCTCGTCGCACTGCCCGGGGTCGGACGCAAGACCGCGAACGTCGTCCTCGGCAACGCGTTCGGCAAGGACGAGGGCTTCGTCGTCGACACGCACGTGGGCCGGCTCTCGATCCGTCTCGGCTTCACGCGTCAGACCGATCCGGTGAAGGTCGAGCAGGACCTGAACGTCCTGGTGCCGAAGGGCCGCCGGACGCTCGGCGCGCACCTCCTGATCGCCCACGGGCGCTCGATCTGCATCGCGCGGCGGCCTCGCTGCGAGGTCTGTCCGGTGAACCCGCTCTGCCCGAAAATCGGAGTGAAGCTGACCCCCTGAGGCGCGAAAAATACACGCCCGCTTCACGGAAATCAGTTTTCCGTAGAGGCGGCGGAAAAGCCTGTCAAAAAGCCTGCGGAAAGGGGCCAGAAATCGCGAAAACGGGCCGATCCGGTGCGAATTGCACCGAGAAGTGTGCGATCCGATAACCGCCCTGTCATCAACAATTAGCCGCGATGCCCAGCCCGTTGTGCAGCGCCGCGGCGGAAAGAAATCCGAAAACGGCGATTTTCCACACGTGCAAGGGGTTCAGATAGTGAAACTTAAGGCGCCCCGTACGTCGGAAACCGGCGCGGGCTCCGGGGAAGACCGGAGGCGCGGCGCGTCCGCCGGCGAGTCGGCGCCAACGCATTAGCCGCGGCTAATGGCTCACTCCGCGGAGAGGTCCGTGCGCGCTTTCCGCGCCCTCGCCGCGCCGTCCGATGGCCCGCTCGGCCGACGATCCCGGCTAGCGCGGAACGTGCTCTCCGTAGACTTCCTTCAGGGACTTCACGATCTCGCCGAGCGTCGCGCGCGCGGAAACGGCCGCGACCAGGGCCGGCATCAGGTTCCTGTCCTCCGAGGCGTCGCTCTTCAGGCGGGCGAGCGCCTCCGACGAGATCGCCCCGTCGCGCGAGGCGCGAAACGCCCGCAGACGCTCGATCTGCTCCTCCTCCACGCCCGGGTCGACGCTCAGGATCGGCGGAGGCGCGCCATCCTCGCGAAGCGCGTTGACGCCGACGACGATGCGACGCTCCTCCTCGATGTCCTTCTGGGCGGCGTAGGCCGCCTCCTCGATCTCGCGCTGGAGGAAGCCCTGCTCGATGGCGGCGACGGCGCCGCCGAGCGACTCGATCTTCGCCATCAGGGCCTGCGCGCGCGACCGGATCTCGCCGGTCCACGCCTCGACGAGGTGCGAGCCGCCGAGCGGGTCCGTGACGTCCGCGACGCCGGTCTCGTACGCGAGGACCTGCTGCGTGCGCAGCGCCAGGCGCGCGGCGTCCTCGGTGGGAAGGGCGAGCGCCTCGTCCTTGGAGTTGGTGTGCAGGCTCTGGGCGCCGCCGAGGACCGCGGAGAGCGCCTGGAAGGCGACGCGGACGACGTTCACGTCGGGCTGCTGCGCGGTCAGCGTGGAGCCCGCCGTCTGGGCGTGGAAGCGGAGCTTCCAGGAACGCTCGTCCTTCGCCCCGAACCGGTCGCGCGCGATCCCGGCCCAGAGCTCGCGGGCCGCGCGGAACTTCGCGACCTCCTCGAAGAAATTCGAGTGCGCGTTGAAGAAGAAGGACAGGCGGGGCGCGAAGTCGTCGATCGCGAGACCGCGAGCCAGCGCGGCTTCGACGTAGGCGATCGCGTTCGAGAGCGTGAACGCGACCTCCTGCACGGCCGTCGAGCCCGCCTCGCGGATGTGGTACCCCGAGATCGAGATCGTGTTCCACCTCGGGACCTCCGCCGCGCAGAACGCGAAGATGTCCGTCGTGATCTTGAGCGACTCGCGGGGCGGGAAGATGTACGTGCCGCGCGCGACGTACTCCTTCAGCAGGTCGTTCTGCACGGTTCCCGACAGCGCGCCCCAGGCGACGCCGCGCTCCCGCGCGACGGCGAGCAGGAGCGCGAGGAGGATCGAGGCCGTGGAGTTGATCGTCATCGAGATCGAGACTTGGTCGAGCGGCAGCCCCTCGGTGAGGATGCGCATGTCCTCGATCGTCGCGATGGCGACGCCGACCTTCCCCACCTCGCCGCGCGCCGTGGGGTCGTCCGAGTCGTATCCCATCTGGGTCGGGAGGTCGAACGCGACGGACAGCCCGGTCTGACCCTTGTCGAGGAGGTAGCGATAGCGCAGGTTGGACTCGCGCGCCGACCCGAAGCCCGCGTACTGGCGCATGGTCCAGTAGCGGGCACGGTACATCTCCTCGGAGATCCCGCGCGTGAACGGAAAGGTCCCGGGCGCGGGCTCCCCGTAATACGGGGGGATGGGGATCCCGGAGGTCGTCTCGGCGGGGAGGTTCGCCCGGGTCCGAGGCTTCTCGCCGGTCTTCGCCATGGAGCGATTCTAGTCGCGCGCAGTCGGCCGTAAGCCGTGCAACGCCCGGCGGCGCATTGCATTAGCGTTGGCTAATATATCTGGGAGCCCCGTTTGAAGCGGCCATTCGCTTCTCACGGCTGACGGCTCACGCCTTACGGCTCACGCCCCGGCCGTCCGGATGTTAAAATCCTCACATCCCATGACCGACCATTTCCGCGGGCGGCTGGAGGTCTTCGGCCTCGCGGACCTGCTCCAGTGGATGGAGCTCAATCGCCGATCCGGGCGGCTCATCGTCACGCGCGGGCACGACCGGCGCACGCTGGACTGGAAGGAAGGCGAGATCGTCTACGTCTCGGGATCCCTGCCGCGCCACCGGCTCGGCGTTCACCTGCTCCGCAGCGGCGCCCTTCCGGCCGCCACGCTCTACGAGCTCCTCGCGCGCAACATGACGACGCAGGAGAACCTCACGCGCCTCATCCTCGAGATGGGCCACGACACCCTCGACGGGCTCTCGCTGCGCGTCGAGGACCTCGCGCGCAAGCTGCTCTTCGAGATCTTCGAGTGGCGCGAGGCGAACTTCGAGTACGACCCGACCTATCGCGTCCAGCCGATCCTCCGCATCGGGCTGACCCTGCGCGGCCAGGCGCTCGCGTTCCAGGGCGTGAAGCAGCTCGACGACACGCACCGCCTGTCGCGGCGCGAGAGACGCGAGACCTGGGAGGCCGCCGACGCGTGGGTGCTCCCCTTTCTCCCCGACGGCATCGAGGAGCATCTCTGGGACGCGCTCGAGAGAACCGAGACCGCGCTCGACCCCTCCGACGGCCGCGGTCACTCGTTCCGCTTCCGGGAGTTCGCGCGGCGCCTCCGCGAGCGCCTCATCAAGAACTACCTGATGCGGCCCGTGTTCCCCGACACGGCGGAGCTGCTGCTCGAGCTGCTCAAGAAGTCGCCGCTCGACACCTCCGCGATCGTGCCCATCGCGGCGCTCGACCCGTACCTCACGCTGGACCTGCTGATCCTCGCCAACTCTCTCTCCGTCGACCGCGAGAACTCCGTCGGGACCGTGCCGGAGTCGCTGGACCGCATCGGCCCGCGAGCGGCGACGGTTCTCATCGACCGGCTCTCCTCACCCGACTTCCCGGCGCTGCCCCGCCACGATCCCGCGTCGCGCGCCGTGCGCCGCGCCAGCCTCGCCGCGGCGATCTCGGCCGGGCGCTTCGCGGAGCGATACGGGATCGGCCGCGAGCGCGGATACACGCTCGGCCTCCTCGACTACATCGGCTACTCGGACCTCTTCGAGATCGTCCGGGAGACGAACATGCCGGCCGGGCCGTTCCGCGGAGCCGTCCTCGAGACGTACCGGCCCGCCGTGGGACGCTCGCGGGCCGAGATCTGGGGGCTGCCCCGCGACTTCGAGGCGGTCCTCTCCGACGACGGCACCGACCCCAGCGCCTCGGCGGCCCTCGTCCGCAAGGCGCGCTCGGCGATACCCGCCTGCGCGATCGGAAGCCTCGGGGTCGACCCGGGCGACGACCTCGAGTCCGAGGAGCTGACCGCCGAGCTGAACATGATCTTCGAGTACCTGGGCCTCGAGGCCGTCCCGGCGACGAAGGACTGACGAGCCGACTGACCCCGGGACGGGAATCCCGTCCTCCGGCGAGGCCTCTCCTTCACTCTCCCCTGAACCGTTCCTCAAAATAGGACGCTTCGGAAATGCCGGGCGCCGGCCCGCGCGTTGTCCGTCTCGACACGCGGTTTGACCGGAGGTTCCGGGCCCGCCAGAAAGGATCGAAAGATGCGTTCCAAAGCCTGGGTCTTCATGCCGGCGCTTCTCGCCGCGGTCGCGGTTGCGGTCGCCCAGGAGCCGGCTCCCATCGCGCCGCCGACCTTCTCCGAACGGGTCGAGGTGCGCGTTCTGAATCTCGACGTCGACGTGACGGACTCCGCCGGAAATCCCGTCAACGATCTGAAGAAGGAGGACTTCACGGTCACGATCGGCAAGCAGCCCGCGCCGATCGATTACTTCACCCGCGTGGACCAGGGCGCCATCCACGCCCCGGACCTCTCGACGGCGAACCCGGACCAGGTCCTCGAGGCGTATCGCAAGGGAGACGAGGCCTTCGTGCCGCGCAACCTCCTGATCTACGTCGACCTCGGGTTCCTGTCGCCCGGCCTTCGCAACCGGAGCCTCGAGGCGCTGCGCGACCTCGTGACGCGCCTCGGCCCGCAGGACGCCGTGCGCGTCGTCATCTTCGATCGCAGCGAGAAGGTCCTCACCGACTGGACGACCAGCAAGGAGACCGCGATGGCCGCGCTCTCGTCGATCGAGAAGCAGAACGTCGGAATGTCGCGCCTGAACGCGCAGCGCCAGACCATCGCGCAGATCGATTCCTCCCGGCCCCGCTCCCGCGGCTCGTTCGTGAATCAGTACGCGTCGGAGGTCGGACAGGAGATCGAGACGATGCTCACGGGCATGCGCCGCGAGCTCCTCAACCTGACGCCGCTGCACGGGCAGCGCGCGTTCCTCTTCGTGTCGGGAGGGTTCGAGTTCCAGCCGGGATGGGTGATGTCGCAGTACGCGTCGGGCACGACCGTCGCGGCTCCGTCGCTGCAGTTCACGAACTTCCGCGAGGTCCCGGAGCGCGTCGCGGCTCTCGGCCGCGCGGCGAACTCCGATCAGGTCACCTTCTACACGATCGACGCGACCGGTCTGACCGGTGAAGGCGTGAGCGCCGCGGGCGACGATCCCCTCAGCAACCGGACCCGCGTGTCTTTCCAGGCCCGCCAGGATCGCCAGAACGGCATGCAGCAGCTCGCCGTGGACACGGGCGGGCTCGCGCTCCTCAACACGAACGACTTCACGAAGGGCCTCGGCCGCGTCTACCAGGCGGTCTCGAGCTACTACTCCCTCGGCCTGACGCTGTCGAAGCTGGAGATGAAGGGCTACCAGCCCATCTCCGTCCAGGTGAACCGCCCGGGCGTGAAGGTGCGCTCGCGCAAGGGCTACGAGGCGCGCTCCGAGGAGCAGATCGTCGGCTCCCGCGCGATCGCCACGCTCCAGACCGACCTCGGCTACAAGGCGGTGCCCGTCACGATCCGCACGGCCGCGGCGACCCCGGGGGCGAAGAGCCTCTACACGCTGCCGATCACGGTCACCGTGCCGGCGTCGGCGCTGACGTTCGTCCCGAACGGCGACCAGGCCACGGCCCAGGCCGACCTGTACATCGGCTCGGTCGACGACAAGGGACGCATGAGCGACATCACGCACCAGCAGACGAGCTTCAAGATCCCGACCGACAAGACGTCGACCGACGCGCCGCTCGCCTACAACGCGACGCTTCAGACCAAGAAGGGCAACTACCGGGTCGTGGTCAACGTGCTCGACCCCGCGTCCGGAAAGATGGGAACGGCAAAGACGAACGTGCGGGTGGAGTAGAGAAGCCAGACGTCAGCAAGAAACCGAAGGGGCGCCGCGGCGCCCCTTTTCGTTGGGGTCGTCGGCGAAACGTTCCCGCTCCCGGTTCCTTCGACGGACGCAGCCCATAGGGGGATGGGAGGGGGCGGGGGCAAGCCCCGCCCCTACGACGGTCTGGACAGGGTCAGTGACGCGCGTGGCGAGAAGCCGTTCCGGCTCTACACCGCCGAGCGAAGCGAATTAAGCTGCAGCGGCCAGCCGGCTCCCGACCTGGGAGCGCCGGACCCGGCCGCTGTCAGCTTCAATTCGCGCCGCCGTGACTAAGGTTTCTTCGGAGTCGGCTTCGCGGCCGGCGCCGGCGCTCCCGCCGCCTTCTTCGGGGGCATGCTGCCATCCGGCATCAGCACGACGAACTCCTGCTTGCGGTCGATGCCTTTGCTCGCGGCCGAACCGCGCGCCGCGTTCAGGTCGCGGACGTTGATCAGGAACGCGTAGTAGCCCGGCTCGAAGGACGCCAGCGGAATCTCGCTGCCGGTCCCGAAGTAATTCGGGCCGATCGGCTGCATGTCGGCCGGTCCGGTGAACGGAGCAAACGCGTCCTGGCCATCGCGCTGCACGTTGATGCGCGTCATGATCCGGGGCTTCGGCGCCGGCGTCGAGGCATCGGCGGGCGCCGCTCCGGGAGCGGCTGCGCCCGGGGCCGCGGCATCCACGGCGGGCGTCGTCGAGGCGGGCGGAGCCGGCGCGGCGCCCCCAGCGGCCGCGGCGGGCTGCCCCGGATTCGCGACCGTGTAGAAGTACCAGAGGCTGTCCTGCTTCGAGAAGTTGTGGTCGCCCTTGGGCTCGACCTTGATCGGCTTGTCGGTGCCGAACACGAACGGGTCGGTCGGACCGGGACGCTTCGTGAGCGGCACCAGACCGTTCGAGAGGATCAGCGGCGACACCTGGAAGTCCGGCGACGGAGCCGGAAGCTCGAACGGCACGGTCGATGCGGCCACGGGCGGTTCGCCCTCCGCCTTGAAGAGACCGAACGTTCCCTTGTAGCTGCCGGGCGGCAGCGCCACCGACCGGTCGATCGCGCGATCCTTTCGGGTGCCCTGCGAAACCTCCGAGAAGCTCGCGTCTTCCCAGAAGGACTGGACCTCCTTGCCGGACGCGTCCTGGATGAGCCCGGCGAGCTTGAGCGGCGAGCCGGGGGCCGTGGCCGTCTTGTCGGACGGCAGGTAGAACTGAAGGGCCAGGAACGGATCGCCGGCGTTCGACCGGAACACGCCGGACCAGAACCCGGCCTCGCCGGCGCCCTTCGGGGCCGCGGCCTGGAGCGCCGACTTGACGGCGTCCGGCAGCGGCAGTGCGGCGGCCGGAGCCGGAGGCGGCGGGGCGGCGGCGGGTGCGCCCGCGGCGGGCGCACCGGAGGCAGGAGCACCGGCTGCGGGAGCGCCGGCGGCCGGCGGCCTTGCGGCACCCGCCGGCGCGGGAGGCGCGCCCGCGGGAGCGCCCGCCGGAGCGCCCGCCGGAGCGCCCGCCGGCGGCGCCTGGACGGCCGGAGAAGCCGCGGCCGCGGCCGCCGTGGCCGGATTGACCGTGGCGTTGGGATTCACGATGGACTTCTCGGCGATGGTCGAGATGGCCTTCTCGACCTGCGAGGCGTTGCGCAGCTCGTCCGTTCCGCGCGGCGCGTCGACGGCGATCTGGACCTTCAGCTCGTTGATCCCGAGCGCCGGGTCGAGGCGGGCCTTGTCGTAGGTCCACGTGTAGACGACGGCCGAGCCCGTCTCCTGGAAGCGGGTGTCGATCGCCGGAGCGGTGACGCCGCCCGTGTCGTCGGCCTGGTTGTCCTGGGCGCGCTGCTGCGAGACGCGAGAGGGCGGTCCCATGACCACGAGGATGCGGCCCCGCACGGAATCCGCCCCGCGGTGATACCGCGCCAGCTTGAACTGCTGGTCCGCGGCTCCGATCCGGCGCGCGACTTCCTGCTTGAAGGCCTCGCCTCCCCGCTTCGCCCAGTAGAGCGCGATGAACTGCTCGGCGTCCTGGTCCGTCGCCACCTTCTTCCAGTCGGCTCGCTCGGTCGATGTCAGGAAGTACGCCTCCGGGCTCTTGTCCCAGTCCTTGTACTTGGTCAGCTGGGCCAGCGAGACGGCGGCGACCACCAGGCCGGCCAGGGCAAATAGGATTCTCTTCACGGTTCCTCCACGTTCATGAGGGCGGCATTCTATAGCGCAGAAAGCCGACAAACGATGCGCCGGCGCCGCGAATCTCGCGGGAGGGAGAAACCGCGTCAGCGTTCGGACTTGACGAGGGCGTACCGGCGGCCGGGGATTCGCTCCAGGGCGACCGACCGATCGCCGTCTCCCGCCGGCCGGCGGGTCTCGAGCTCCTCCCGGAGGACGACGAGCATCTTCTGGACCTCGCCGTGCATCTTTTCCATGCGCTGCTTCATGTGCAGGATGACGTCGACCCCGGCCAGGTTGACGCCGAGATGCCGCGTCAGCGTCAGGATGATCTCGAGGCGCTCGATCGTGTCGGAGTCGTAGAGCCGGGTGTTCCCTTCCGTCCGCGCCGGGCGGAGGAGGCCCTCGCGCTCGTACATGCGCAGAGTCTGCGGATGGATCCCGTAGCGCTCGGCGATGGCCCCGATCCGGTAGACGCCCTCACGGTCGCGATCGCTTTCGCGGTCGCGCGCCCGGTTCTCGCGCCTCGCGCCCTTCAACGGGCCCTCCTCGTCTCCACGGGAATCGCCTGACCCTTCTCGGCCTTGGGCGCCACGACGCGCAGGACGCCGGCCCGAAGAGTCGCCTTGATCGAGGCCGGGTCGAGGGCCGTGGGGATGGGGAACTCCCTCGAGAACGTGCCGTAGATGCGCTCCATCCGGACGAATTGCCGCGGCTCCGCGCCGGGCCCGGCCTTCCGGTGGCCGGATACCCGCAGCTTGCCGTCGAGCGACTCGAGCCGGACGTCCTCGAGCCTCACGCCGGGCAGCTCGATGTTGAGGACGATCTCCTCCGGCGTCTCGAACACGTCGGCCGCCGGGGACCAGAGCGCCGTGTCCATGCCGTCCTCGGGAAACTCGGTCCGATGGATCGTCTCCTCGAAGAGACGGTTCACCTTCTCCTGGATTGCGAAGAGATCCTGCAGGGAGTTCCAGCGGAAGACAGTCATGGGGTCTTCGGGAAAGTGTACGCCATTACAAAGGGATTGGCGGCCGCGTGACGCGCGTATCGCATGTCGGATATCGCATGTCGGATGCCGGGTGCCGGGTGTCGTGCCGGATCACCCGGCACGAGACACCCGACACCCGAGACCGTGCTCCCCGGTTACTGCTTCTCCGTGTCCACGTACTCCGTGTCGATGACCTCGTCCTCGCGACCGGCGCCGGCCCCTCCGCCCGGAGGCGGCGTCGATCCGCCGGTCTCCTGGCCGCCGTCCGGGGCGCCGGAGCCCGAGCCCGCGCCCCGATACATCGCCTCGGCGATCTTGTGGGACGCCTGCTGCAGCCGCTCGGCGGCCTGGTTCATGCCCTCCGTGCCTCCCGCCTCGAGCGCCTTCTTCGCTTCGGCGAGGGCCGACTCGAACTCGGTCGCGTCCGGCGGCGCCAGCTTGGCGCGATTCTCGTTGAACGTCTTCTCCGACGCGTAGATCAGCGAGTCGAGACGATTCTTCGCCTCGATCTCCTCGCGCCGCTTGCGGTCGTCCTCGGAGTGGGACTGCGCGTCGCGGACCATCTTGTCGATCTCGTCCTTGTTGAGGCCGGACGACGCGGTGATCGTGATCTTCTGCTCCTTGCCGGTCCCGAGGTCCTTCGCGGAGACGTTCAGGATGCCGTTCGCGTCGATGTCGAACGTCACCTCGATCTGCGGCATGCCCCGAGGCGCCGGCGGGATCCCGATCAGGTGGAACACGCCGATCGTCTTGTTGTCGCGCGCCATCTCGCGCTCGCCCTGGAGCACCTTGATCTCGACCGACGTCTGGTTGTCGCCCGCCGTCGAGAAGGTCTCGCTCTTCTTGGTGGGAATCGTGGTGTTGCGCTCGATCAGCTTGGTCGTCACTCCGCCGAGCGTCTCGATGCCGAGCGACAGCGGCGTCACGTCGAGCAGCAGCAGGTCCTTCACGTCGCCCGCGAGGACGCCGCCCTGGATCGCCGCGCCGACCGCGACGACCTCGTCCGGGTTGACGCCCTGGTGCGGGTCCTTGCTGAAGAGGTCCTTGACGAGCTTCTGGATGCGCGGCATGCGCGTCTGGCCGCCGACGAGCACGACCTCGTCGATGTCCTTCGGCTCGACGCCCGCGTCCTTCAGCGCCTGCTTGCACGGCCCGACCGACTTCTCGACGATCTCCTCGACGAGCTGCTCGAGCTTCGCGCGCGACAGCTTCAGCTGGAGGTGCTTCGGACCGGACGCGTCGGCGGTGATGAACGGGAGGTTGACCTCCGTCTCCATCACGCTCGAGAGCTCGATCTTGGCCTTCTCCGCCGACTCCTTGAGACGCTGCATCGCCATCGGGTCCTTGGAGAGGTCGACGCCCTGGTCCTTCTTGAACTCCGCCAGGATCCAGTCGATGATCCGCTGGTCGATGTTGTCGCCGCCGAGGTGCGTGTCGCCGTTGGTCGCCTTGACCTCGACGACGCCCTCGCCGACCTCGAGAATCGAGATGTCGAACGTTCCGCCGCCGAAGTCATAGACGGCGATCGTCTCGTCCTTCTTCTTGTCGAGCCCGTAAGCGAGAGCGGCGGCCGTGGGCTCGTTGACGAGCCGCTCGACCGTCAGCCCGGCGATCTGCCCGGCGTCCTTGGTCGCCTGCCGCTGCGAGTCTCCGAAGTACGCGGGCACGGTGATGACCGCGCGCGTGACCTTCTCGCCGAGGTAGGCCTCCGCGGCCTCCTTCAGCTTGCCGAGGATCATCGCGGAGAT
>Ga0070670_100001515_pt1 | contig 18706 bp, 17 predicted proteins | sample KBSS63metaG_FD_64665 | JGI IMG/M metagenome (GOLD analysis project Ga0070670, IMG submission 64665) | Switchgrass rhizosphere microbial communities from Kellogg Biological Station, Michigan, USA - KBS S6-3 metaG | ecosystem: Host-associated > Plants > Roots > Rhizosphere > Soil ... | reverse complement strand
TATCTGGCGGGACTGTATGCCTTGAGCGGCGATACTGGATTCAGCTCGGGCGACATTACCCTGCGGGTGGTGATCGCCGTCGTGGCGATGGCCGCAATCGTCATGATCGCGGCGCCGGTGAAAAGCTTTTTGCAGGAACGCATCGACCGTTTGTTCTACGGCGAGCGTTACGACATGCGCAACAGCCTGCTCGACTTTGGACGCACGCTCTCCGCCACTACGGCGCTTGATCCTCTGCTCGATTCACTCGTCAGCCGCTTGCAGCAGGTGATGAATGTCGGCCGCATCGCGATTTTCATCGAGGATGAGCATTCGTCCGCCGGTTATCGCGTAGCACGCGCCGCCGGTCTCTCGTCAGAAATGATGGTGCCGCCCGACTTTCGCGAGATGATCCGCATTCGCTCGGCGGAAACTGGCGTGGTTCGCACCGATGATCTGGACCTGACACCGGAAACAACCGGCTTCGTGCGTCGCGCCCTGCACTACTACGTGCCTTGTGTAGTTCGCGGGCGAATGGTGGCCGTCATCGGCCTGGGAAGATCGGCGGACGGCGCGCTGCTTTCATCGGAAGACGTCCAAATACTTCTGACTGTCTCCGGATACGTCGCAGTGGCGATCGAAAACAGCCTGCTCTACCAGGAACAGGGCGACCGTGCCGCCGAGTTGAAGCTGCTTAAAGAGTTTAACGAGTCAATCATCGAGTCGATCAACGTTGGTCTGTTGGCGGTCGATCTTGAAGGACGCGTGACCCGCCTCAATTCGGCGCTCGAGGAAATTCTCGACCTCAGTCGCTCACAAGCGGTGGGCAAACGCGTTGAAGATCTGTTCTCGGAAGACTTCAGCGACACGCTGCGACAAGTGTTGGGTAACGATCGCTGGCGGCTAAAAGAGATTCGCAACATCTACAAGATTCACACCGCGACCTTTGTCGGCCGGCCGCTCGTGCTCAACATCGCCATTGCCCCGCTGCAGGATTCGCAGGAACAGACCGGCGCCCTGGTGGTGCTTGAAGATGTCACTTCGCGCGTCCGGCTCGAAGAGCAACTGCAGCAACGCGAAAAACTTTCGTCGATTGGCTTGCTCGCCGCGGGCGTGGCCCATGAAGTGAACACTCCGCTCACCGGCGTCTCGTCGTATACTCAGATGTTGCTGGGTATGCTTTCGGAAACTGATCCGAAACACGCACTGCTTCTCAAAGTACGACGGCAGGCGGAACGCGCCACCAACATCGTCAACAACCTGCTCAATTTTTCACGCACCGGCGACGCTTCCGAGTTTTCAGAACTCGACATCGCGCGCGTGCTCGACGACACCCTGCAACTGCTCGAGCCGCAGCTGCGCGGCAACCAAATTGAAATCGTGCGCGACTACGATCCCGATTCGCCGCCGGTGATTGGCAATAGCGGCAAGCTGCAACAAGTGTTTACAAACCTGCTGCTGAACGCCCGCGACGCGATTCCTTATGGCGGCTCGATCAAAATTTCCACCATTCCCGCGGACGACGACTCGCTCACGATCCAGATCGTCGACAGCGGCATCGGCATCGCGCCCGAAAATGTGGCCAAGATTTACGACCCGTTCTACACCACCAAAGGCGTTGGCCGGGGCACCGGGCTTGGTCTGGCCGTTTCCTACGGCATCGTGCAGGAGCATTCGGGCCACATCAGCGTGGAAAGCACTCCCGGACACGGCACCACTTTTCGCATCAGCATCCCCACCGTTCAGGCTCGCGCGCGCTTGCAGGCAGTCGCGGACCTGGTCTGAAAATTCCACCAGCCATTCAGGCGCTCTCCGTGCAACTCTTTGTGTTCTCTGTGTCTTTGTGGTGAATTTTTACAGCCAAAGATCCACCACAGAGACACAGAGGTCACAGAGGACACACAGGGAGAGTTCAATCCAAGTCACACCCCATTTTTCTATCGCCTTTTTTTTTGCACCGATCTCCCCTAAACTAATCCGCTCCCAAATCAGCTGAGGTCCAACACATTGGCGGCAAAGACCGAGAGACGCGTGGCTAAAAAAGGTTCCGTACTCATCGTTGACGATGAAGAGATAATGCGCGAGGTTTTGGAGACCTTGCTCTCTTCCGAAGGTTATCGCGTCGATCTGGCAAAAACCGGCGAGGAAGGACTCGAGTCGTACGGCCGTCGCGCTTACGACGTGGTGTTGCTGGATGTTTCCATGCCGGGCATCGGCGGCCTGCGCGCGCTTGAAGAGTTTTTGAAAATGGATCCGGAAGCGGTGATCGTTATGATCACGGCTTACGCCACTTTCGACACTGCCATCGCCGCCTGGGAACACGGCGCTTTTGGCTGCATCCGCAAGCCTTTCCAAAACGAACAGATAACTTCCACGGTTGGGGCCGGCATCAAGCGGCGACGTAAGGAAGAAGAGCGGCGCACCTTGCGACGCGCCATGAGTCGCGCCGTCGATCGCGGCGCTATCGTCGGTCGCTCCGACGTGATGCAGGAAGTTTTTCGTCTGGTTGAGCAGGTAGCGCCGGCTCGTTCCACTGTTTTGATAACCGGCGAAAGCGGCACCGGCAAGGAGCTGATCGCCAAGGCGATTCACGAATCGAGTCCGCGCGCGGGTCGTCCCTTCGTTACCGTCAATAGTTCCAACATCCCTTCCGAGCTGCTTGAGTCAGAACTCTTCGGCCACACGCGCGGCGCGTTCACCGGCGCGGTAGCCGCGAAGAAAGGACTGTTTGAAGTCGCGGACGGCGGTTCAATTTTTCTCGACGAGATTGGCGATATTCCGCCGGAGACGCAGGTGCGGCTGTTGCGCGTCATTCAGGAGCGCGAATTCACACCGCTGGGAGACACGACGCCGCGGCGCGTCGACGTGCGCATCATTGCCGCGACCAATATCGAATTGAAGGAAGCAGTCAAGCAGGGAACGTTTCGCGAAGATCTTTATTACCGGCTCGCCGTAGTGCCGATCGAACTGCCGCCGCTACGCGACCGGCGCGAGGACATTCTGCCGCTCGCGCAGCATTTCATCGAGAAGTACAACGAAGAGAACGGGCGCCAGGTGTCGGAGCAAATCGCCCCGGACGTGCTGGCGCTGCTCGAAGCTTATTCGTGGCCGGGAAATGTACGCGAGTTGGAGAACGCGATTGAACGCGCCGTGGTAATTGCGCCGCGTGACGAAGTTTCGCGCGAATGCCTGCGCCCCGAGATTAGCGATCCGCAGTCAGTGGTAGTTGCATCGCAGGAAGGGGCGAGCATGGGCGCGGTGCAGGACCTGGGCCGCGGCATTAATTTTTACGATCAAGTGCGCCGCTTCGAAATAGACTTGATTCGTCGGGCGCTGGAACAAACCGGCGGACACCAATCGCGCGCCGCGCGGCTGCTGGGGATGAACGCCACCACGCTCAACTCGAAAATCAAGACTTACCGAATCAGTCTGAGGCCTTGAGAAGAGTAAGAGCGGGGGCAAGCCCGCCTTCCTGACCTCGAGACTTCGAACTTGAGGGATGTTCTCACCTTGAAAGCTATTCAATCGCGACTGCAATTCAAGTTTTGATCAGCTCGTGGTCAGGAAGGTGGGCTTGCTCCCGCTCTTCTTGATAGAAAGTAAGTTTAATGACGGAAGCAGTTGAACAGATTGCGACACTAAAGTCGCCGCTGCATGAAACGCACGAACAACTTGGCGCGACGATGATCGAGCGCGACGGCTGGTTTGTGCCCCACTCGTTCGGCGATGTGGAGGGCGAGTACGCGGCGGTGCGCGCAGCAGGCGCGGGGTTGATCGATCTTTCATCGCGCGGGCGGCTGCTCGTGAGCGGAACGGAGGCCATCCAGTTTCTGAACGGTCTGATCACCAACGACATGAAAACGCTCGCGGAGCACAGTTGGATGCCCGCGGCGTTTCCGACTGTTCAGGGGAGATTGATCGCGAGTGTGCGGGTGATTCGCACACAGGACCAGAAGACTGACGGGACTGACAAGAATGTCTGTCCTGCGTTTTTGATCGATACCGAAGCTGCGACGCACGCCAGCGTTCTGAAGACTATTGAACGGTTCACGCTTGCCGGCGATTTCCGCGTCAACGATGTGACGACTCAAACCGCGATGCTGTCGCTTCAGGGCCGTGGGGCCAGAGACATTGTGCGCGCGGTGCTGGGCGAGAGCGCGTCCGCAGTATCGTCAAATGAAGTGGTCGAACTTCGGTGGCCGCCAGACCGAGAGGTTATCGTGAAAGTTTTGCGTGCGACGCACACAGCGGAGGATGGATTCGATTTCGTCGTTCCGTCTCCGGACGCAAGCGAGCTATTCGAAGCTTTCAAAAATGCCGGCGCGCAACCGGTGGGTTATGAGGCGCTCGAGATTTTAAGAATTGAAGCCGGCCTGCCTCGTTACGGCGTCGACATGGATGAAACGAACATCGTGACGGAAACAACTCTCGACGATGCGGTCAGTTACACGAAGGGCTGTTATGTTGGCCAGGAGATCATTGCGCGCATCAAGTATCGCGGCCACGTCGCCAAGAAATTGGCGGGGCTGAAGTTTGAGAAAGTGGTTCCGGTGGCAGCCGGAATGGCGATTCAGTCGGCGGATGGCAAAGAGATTGGCAAGATAACTTCGGCGACTAACTCGCCTGAATTAAGTTGTACCATTGCGCTCGGCTACTTGAAGTACGACTATCTCGCACCAGGTATTGCGGTGAAAGTCATAGCCGGCGAAGCGGAGTTTGTGGCCCAGGTTTGCGAGCTTCCTTTTGTGAAGGGGAGTTGGGAAGAGAATCTTTAGCCGCGGATTTTCGCGGATACGCGCGGATCAGATCAGGATTTTAGGAAAATTCGCAACGGTTTCAGATTCGCGCAATCCGCGTTAATCCGCGGCCGATGGACACGACATGACAGAGGAACTCTTAAACAACGAGACACCGCGCGATTTGGATCAGCAGCAGGCACGCCTGGCCTACACGATCATTGAGTCGCTGCTCGAACACACGCGCGTCGTCAGCGATCTCATTGCCCTCATGGCCCAAACCCTCGACCCCGATACGACGAAAGCCCTCACGCAAACTCCGGTCTGGACGGCCTATCTTGACAGCCGCCGCTCACTGGAACGCACCCGCGCCGAGGTGGAAAAGTTTGCCGAGATCATGAAGTCGCTGGAGTGATATCCGCAGATTCCGCCGATTACACGGATAGGAGCAGCAAAACGGTAGCGTTGTGAGGTCAGTACCACTGCGCTGACAGTCCGATCTTCAAACGCGGCACGCTACCAAGTTGATTATGCCGAGCAGACTCTTCTCCACTTTCACAACTTCCAACCCGGCGCGCCCGGCGTCGTTTGCAGTGCGCCGGTTGAAATGGTCGTCGAATAAGGGAACAGTGATGAAATTCAGCACGTCGAAAATCGGTCCGAGTAAGTTATCCGGTCGAACGTGCTCGAGCAATAAGACGGTGCCGCCGGGTTTCACCACGCGCCGCAGCTCGGCGAAGGCTTCGTGCGGCTGGGCCACTGAACAGAAGACGAGGGTCGCAAACGCGGCGTCAAACGAATTGTCGGCGAAGGGCAGATTTTCCGCGCAACTTTGCACCAGCCGCACACCGGCGGGCCGCGCTTTTCGCTTTGCGACGTCGAGCATGCCGCTGCTCGGCTCGCTGGCTACACCCGTGGCGTTGCTGGGATAGAACACGAAGTTGAGACCCGTGCCCGATGATGGCCGCTTCGATAAATTGTTTCAGTTGCGGTGAAGCCGCGGCGGGTAACGGTTGCGCAAGCGATGCGGGCGGTGTGTCAGCCACGCGCTTTGGAAAGGCACGCTGACAGCCAGTAGCGTTCAATAACACAAAACTAAGCGCAACCAAACTGCCTGATCTTGAAATCCGCGCCAGGGCACGGCAGGCCGTGCCACTACTTTTAGCAACATCGCTCATGTCGATTGCTTCCGAAGCCAGTCGCTGACATCTTCGCGCATCGGGGCGACGATCTCATGCGCTGCATCATAACTTTTGAACTCCACTTCTGCAGCGCGCAATCCCAGTTGCGCTTTATAATCTTCCACGCGTGACGGCGGGTAAAATTCGTCGCGCCCGCCCGCCAGATGAAACACTGCGGCCGGGGTTGGCTGGTACCTTTCGCTTTTCTCCCAATCGCCCGGTATGCCGCCACAGATTCCAACCACGCCGCGCAGTTTATCCGGATAGGTGAAAGCGAAACGATAATCAAGCGCGCAGGTTTGCGAGAAGCCGAGCAGAAAAATTTGTTTCTGATCAGCGATACCTTCGTTGGTAAGTCTGGTAATCAAATCGAGCAATGCCTGGTGATGAATCGCAACTGAGTCTTCGGGATGAAAGTTAGTCAGCCAGCCGAAACCAAAACGCAACGGCCCACCCGGCTCTCTCGGTTCTTTGATATGCTGATGAAAACCCTGCAACGAGGCAATCGCAAAATTCTCCGGCGCCATCTGCTTCGCCTCGCGCATCATCTGCCGCTTGTTGGCGCCGTAACCGTGAAGCGCAATTAGCAAAGGCGCCGGCAATTGAGGCGGCAGATCGAGATCGTAGTAGAGCTTGATCTGGCCCGTCAGCGTCTCTTCGCGCGCGCTTCGGTCGTCGTCATTCGCCATATGTATCTTCGATAGTCCTTTGGACCGCTAGTCAGCTTATATCACACCTTCTTTTCATCGATGCCGGCAGTTCTCTGTGCCACCTCGGAGATTACACAGAGTCAGACGGCTTCTTTGCATTCATCCTCGCTCCCAGTTACGATGCTCCGGAAACGCGACAACAAATCAAAGAGGTGGACGCAATGAAATTTCCGGGCGGGCTAAACATTCAGCAGATGATGAAGCAGGCGCAGGTGATGCAGGAAAAGATGTCAAAAGAGATGGAAGAACTGCGCACCGAAGCTTCTGCCGGCGGCGGCGTGGTGACGGTCGAGATGAAAGGCAACCACGAAATCGTGTCACTCAAGATTGATCCGGAAGCGGTGAAGGAAGGCGACGTCGAGATGCTGCAGGACATGATCCTGGCGGCAATTAACGAAGCGAACCGCAAGGTAGACGAAGCGATGAAAGGTAAACTCGGCGGCATGCTGCCACCGGGGATGGGCGGCTTGCTGGGATAATATTTGCTTTCGAGTTTCAAGTTTCAAGTTCCAGGTTTCAAGTCAGAATGAAGCGGAATTAACTTGAAACTTGAAACCTGAAACTTGAAACTATGTTGGAATACGCCGAGCCCGTCACCAAACTCATCGACGAACTAAAGCGCCTGCCCAGCATCGGCCAAAAGTCGGCGCAGCGTCTGGCGTTTCACATCATGCGCACGCCGGACAGCGAGCTGCAACGTCTCATCTCAGCTATCCTGCAAGTCAAAGAGCGAATCGTTTTCTGCTCAATCTGTAATAACCTGACCGACGTCGAGCCGTGTCGCATCTGCGCCTCAACCTCACGCGATCATTCGGTCATCTGCGTCGTCGAAGAACCTCACAGTCTGGTGGCGGTGGAAAAGACGCGCAGCTATAAGGGCGTCTACCACGTGCTGCACGGAAGTCTCTCACCGATTCGTCATATTGGTCCAAACGAACTGCATCTGGCGAATCTGCTGCCGCGTTTGAAACCTGAAAACAACGACGGCATTGCGGTGAGCGAAGTGATCCTCGCGACTAACCCGACAACCGAGGGCGAAGCGACCGCGAATTACATCGGCCGACTACTCAAGCCTCTCGGCCTGCGCGTCACGCGCATCGCGATGGGCATGCCGGTGGGCAGCGATTTGGAGTACGTGGACGAAGTGACGATGGATAAGGCGCTCGCGAACCGCCACGAGATATAGGACGAGAAGGCAGTAAGCAGAGAGCAGGAAGGCAGTGCCCGCGCGTTCACAAGTGCAGATCCAGTATTCAATCGCAAGCAGGTCCGAAGGACCGGGAGTTAATAGCCCCGTCCGTAAGGGCGGGGGAACTATTCTCAATAGCAAAGGAGGCCCAACGGGCCGGCACAATTGTGGCGCACCTTCGGCGCTCAGGCAATTAAACGTGATACTCACCCCGCCCTCACGGGCGGGGCTACTAACTCACGGTCCTTCGGACCTTGGAAGATTAGAGAAGTGTCGAATAGTTATGACTCAGCTGGGCTCAGACTTTAGACGGGGTGAATGTCTCTATGCCACTCGACATAGATCAGATGACCATCGCGGAAAAGCTTCGCGTTATGGAGCAGCTTTGGGATGATCTGCGAAAGAGAGCTGAGGGCGTGCCGATGCCTCAATGGCATAAGAATCTACTGGACGAACGCGGTGCAGCTATCGCCAAAGGGCAAGCCCAACTGGAAGGCTGCAAAGAAGCGCATACAAAGGAAATGTCGCGAACTCTCACCATGGTTTAAGCGCACCCGAAACAGATCCCACGAACAGTCGCAATAGCACTGTCAATAACTTTCATCATCTCGTACTACAATGCCGAACGGCTCATCAAACACTTCATTTTTGATTGTTGAATCCTGGAAATGGTTTTTGCACTTACTACACCAATACTGACCAGGATTTCCCCCAAGCTGAAGATGTCGTTGCTCGTGAGGTTTGCCTTCATAACAATGAGGGCAAAAAGGCACCGTGTCGTTCACTATCCAATAGAGTCCGTGTTTGAATTCCAAATTACGCGTACCTGAGGTAGTTGCTCGCGCATTTCGTAGGCTAGCAACTTTAGCCTCTAATGTCGTGAGTCGTTGATCAAGTGCCTCGAAGGCTGGACGAGTATCGTAGCCTCGCTCAATAAATTTCTTTTCCAGAGCGGTCAGTCGCTCCTCCCAATCTACCAAGGCTTTTGGAAGTTTCTGCGTCGTCTCTTCTGATCCCATTTTGTTTTCCCGTTCAAATCAACTTCAACCGACTTCTAAAAGCGCACGTGCTCGACCGGCGCCCCTTTCACGCAGTCGCTGCACTCATCACCCTCGTCGTACATGTGCGCGTCAAAATCTACCAGTGATCGGATCGGCACTTCACCGAGTTTGTCCGGTGCTGAAGTAAACCGAACTATCGCACCGCAGCCAATCACGGGCGCGCCTAACTCCTTTACCAGTTCCGCCGTTTCCTCAATCGCGTTGCCGCTGCGAATGATGTCGTCAACAATTATGCAGGGGTTCACTTCCCCTTTGTTGATGTACTGGCGAAACCTGCGTTTGTCGCCTTCTTGCTCCGCCCAGTAAATCTGTTCCGCGCTCAACGCGTCGCGCACGCCGAAGGCTACCGGAATGCCGCCCGAGCTGGGGCTGATGATCGAAACCTTCGGCAGCTGGCTCGAGATGTCGCGGTCGACGCGAAACTTTCTACTTAATGCCACCGCCAGCACCCGCGCCGTGTCGTAGTAACGAAACGCGAGGGGCATTTGAAAGTAGTGGGGCGAATGTTTGCCGTTTGGATAGACGAAGTGGCCTTCGCGAAAAGCGCCGGTGCGCTTGAGAATCTGCATCACGGTCTCAGACGACGGAATCAGATCTACCATTTTCTTCTCCAGAAGGAAGGTGTTCAGTACTGAGTGCTGAGGACTGAGTACTGAGAACAACTTTTTGTAGTTCGTCTCAGTACTCAGCACTCAGTACTCAGCACTTCTTTTTGTTTTGCGACCGACAGCATACATCAATCCTGCGGCGTCGCTCCATCGGCGAGCGCGCGTTTGATTAGCTGCGCCTGATCCTGGGGTAATTGCGGCGGCAGTTCGTCAGGACGAAACCAGGCAATTCTCTGAATTTCAAAACTCAGCTGGTCCGTATCTCCAGCCGCCTGACAACTAAAAACTATCTCTACCTGTTTCGGCTCTTTGAAGGCTCGCACCGCCAGCAAGCGTGCGTGCTCGATTTCAAGCCCGACTTCCTCACGCAGCTCTCGACGTAAAGCGTCTTCCGGTTGTTCGTTCTTTTCAATGAACCCGCCGGGCATGCCCCAACCGCTCCCCGGGCGAAAGCGATGTTTGAGCAGCAACACGCGGCCGCGCCCGTCGGTGACCACCGCGCCTGCAGTTACTGCAAAACGCGGATGCGATACTCTGACGGTCCAACGCCGCAAGCGTTTCGGCACTCGCCGCCAGAGGGCACCAAGGAGATCGTTTAGCATTGCGCTGAGAATAACATGTGAGCGAGCGGCGTTGTGTCGGCGATAACTGAAGAAGGAAACATTTTCCATTTCTCATTTGTCATTTCTCATCTGCCATCGGAATGCCAGTTTGGCGGCGACATTCTTTCATACACGCTACGGTTATCAGTTGTTCGAATAATTGCCTTCTGCTGCTGGCAATGGCAAATGAGAAATGCAAATGAGAATGGAAAATGTTTTTACTGCTTTCTGCCCACTGCTCACTGCTCACTCTTCATTGACGCCTCTTTGCTCAACTCGGTAAGATTCGAGTTGCAATCCCGAGCAAACGCCGCGTCCGATCAAACAACAATCATGACGGCTTCATCTGAAACCAGCCCCGCCGAACCGAGCGCAGCCGACGCGGTCGCGGCTCCCGTGCCGAAGCGCATTACGAACGCGCAGACCGTCTGCAATGAAAAGAACGCCAAGGGCAAACTCTGCAACGGTCACTTAAAGCAATTGCGCACCGCCGGTGAGCCGGCGGAAGTTCACCTGCGCGGTGACGACGTGCTCTCCAAGTGCCAAACCTGCGGCACGTTCTACATGGGCCCGCCGCTCGGACACGTGCGCGACCCCAACAAGCAGCATCGTTTTGTCGAAGCCGAGCTGTCAGCGTTGTTGCAGGCCGCCGGCGGATCGCTGCCGGTGATCAAAAAAGATGCGCGCGGCGTTTTTATCATGGAGACCACGGGCCACACGCCTGAAGCCGCCAAGCCTGCGCCAGCACCTGCCGCAAAGACAGCCGTGCCTGCTAAGGCGCCTGCGGCGTTGACTCCGGCGGCGAAGCCTGCTGCCGCGCCGGCACCAAAACCCGCCGGGTCTAAGCTGGGGCTCAATCCGGATCGGAAACTAAACCGGCGCACCACGTACGCTGGAGTGGTCGATACAGGCCCAGTACCGGGTGAAACTTTTGAACAGAAAGTTGCAAGGCTGAAAGCGGTTGCGGCTGCGGCAAAGCAGCGCGCGGAAGAAGGCGGAGAACCTACCGCGCCTGAGGTGGCGTCGCAACCCGACTCGCCGGTGGTGGCCTCAGTGTTGGAGTCAGCGATGACTCCGCCCGCTGCGGAAGCCCCGCCAGTTTCCCCGGCAGCATCCGCACCTGCGCCAGCCTCGTCACATAAACCGACGGGCCAGGCGGATCGCAGCTTGATGATCAGATCAACTTACTGCGGCGTGACGGACACGGGTCCGGTTCCCGGGGAGACTTTTGAGCAGAAGGTTGAACGCCTGCGAGCCGTCGCCGCCGCCGCGAAGCAAAGAGCCGACGGCGGGTGATAACGACGAACGGTTGTTACCAAAGAAAAATGAAGTAAACAAATGAAGCCCTCACTTACTCTTTTTGGTCACACACTAGTTTTCTGCTTCTTCGCGCTTGCCTCAGCTCAAATACCAGCGGGAAGTTCTACCGCTCGAACAATCGAAACTGAAATTGAAAAAACCGCCGATCAAATTTCTAAGATAATCGTCGAGTCTGAAAATCACTTCGACCAAGGGCGCAAGCTTCTCATGGAGGGTAAACGCGAAAAAGCCCGCCAAGAATTTGATGAAGCTGTTGATACGATACTTTTGTCGGGGATAGACGTGCGCGCGAGCATCAAGCTTCAGACCTTTTACCTCGATCTAATAGAACGAATCTATCGAGAAGAGCTTCCAACTTCGGGAATACGATCATCGGTTAATGCTTCTAGCGATCAGAATCTCCAACCACAACTAGGTTTTAAAGAGCAAACTTTTGAGCCGTCGCCCTTGGATGAACTTAGTAAAATTGTCTTATATACAGACGAAATACCGCGTTCTAGATCCACATGTACAGCGGACCAAGTTGATGGATTAGAAATCCGGGGTATTCGTTTAGGGATGAGCGTTGAGCAGATAAAGACAAGATTACCTGGTCTTCGCTTCACACCTACCACCTCTTTTGGTTATGCATTCGCCTCATGGCTTTTGCCCAAGCAAAGTAAAACAAGTTCAGAAACTGTAAGAAGCCTTGAGTATGTATCCGTCGAGTTCGTAGATGGACGGTTAACGGAGGTTTCATTCCTCTACGATTCTTCAATTAAATGGGCAACTGCGACTCAATTTGCCGATCGAATATCAGAAGCGCTTAAGCTTCCAAAAACGTGGACAGCTTATCGATCAGATGAGTGGTATAGGATCGGTCAGTTTCACGTTTTGCGGTGTGAGAACATTCGCATTTTGGCAGGCCTGGCCTTGGTCAATTACCAACAGAGGCCAGTGTTGTATTGGACCGATTTGAATGCTAACGGAATCTTGGCAGCCCGGAAGCAAGAGGCGTTAGATCGCGAGCGGCGCAAAGAAGAAGAACGTCGGCGTGCTTTTAAGCCCCAGGAATTGCTCGAATGAAATCGTTTGAGATTATTCACGCCCAGATCTGTAAAGACTAGTCAACCATGTTGTATTTAGCGCCTTGGCCTCCATCAGCATGTGACAAACGACAGCGACGACGATGATCGCTCCACCCACCAGTGCCCACTGCGCCGGTCGCTCACCCAACACGACAAACACCCAGATCGGGTTCAGTACCGGCTCGATGTAGCCGACAATTCCCGCGTCGAGCGATCGCACGCCACGCGCCATCGCCGCCGTGAAGAGCGTGTAGGCTAGACCGATCTGAACAACGCCCAGATAGATCACACTAAGCGCGTCGAGCCGATGCATGTGTGGCAGCGCCTGCAATCCGGCAGGCGCCGCAATCAGCACGACCAGCAGGTTGCCGTAAATCACAGACGACGCGCGATTGACCTTGCGGGCTTTCGAATGTCGCAGCAGCAGGAAGTAACACGCGAAGCAGAGACCGGAAGCGAGGGCCAGGAAATTTCCGGTAACGTCCTGAGGCCGTAGTTGGCCCACAAAGAACAACGACATGCCGACGATACAGGCAATCACCACCAGCAGATCGCGCGAGCGAAACTTCTCCTTGTAAAACAGCGGCTCGAAAACGAGCAGGTAAACGGGCGCGGTGTATTGCAGAAAGATCGCGTTGGCGGCAGTTGTTTCTTTCGTCGCCAGCACGAAGAGAACCAGCAGCGCGGCGTAGAGCGCGGACGCGAGCGCGGTGATCTTGTTCAACCCAAAGCCTTCGCGCCGGGTGAAGATGGCGACCGTGATCGCGGCGAGAAGCGAGCGGCCAAAGGAAAGCTCAAGCCCGGAAAGCGAAGTCCACTTAATGAAGAGGCCGCCAGTGCTCCACAGCACCGCGGCGGCGACTACGAGTAGTAACGGTGAAACGGTGGGAGTAATTTTCAACGAATTCGAATTTACGATAAGTCTTCCAGTCCGATTCGCGTTAGTTCGTTCTGCTTTCGTGTTACTTCGTGGTCCGTATGATTCAAGGAAAACGAACCACGAAACTACACGAACCCATTGGAAATCACACAAAATAAATCACTACTAGTCTTCATCGCTCACAGCGTGCTGCGATTTCAAATACTTCCCAAACACACCGTTCCACGGCGGAATGACAATCGACACCGCGCCCAGAGCCTGCGCCTGGCAGGCGAGACGAATCAGCGGCTTCGGCTCGGTGGTATCGATGTAACCAAACTCTTTGATTTTTTTGCCTTCACGAACCGCGACGTCTGACAGTTTTTCCGCGCCGCCCAGCACGCCCACCCAGCAGGTGCCGCATGAGGCCGATCGACACTCAACCGGAATCGGTCCTTCGACGCGGCGCGGATCAATCTCACGCCAGTTGCGCGACTGATCGTCAGCTGCGCCCCAGGCAAGATCCTGCACGTGGTTCAGTTTGTATTTCGCAGCCGGGTCGTTTTCATCATAGGTCACGGTCCACTTCTTATCGACCGTTTTGAGAAAACCGAAAAGCCCCTGGCTGTCGTCGACGGCGCGTTCGCGCAGTACCTGCTCGGGCGATTTTCCGGCCTGCTTGCGATCAATCAACACTTCGCCCTTCGCATTCGTGAACGCGGCCAGGCCCACCTGTCGCACAGTCATGAACGCTACCGCTGAGATTCCAATTGTCAGCGACTCGGCAATCTTCGCGACGCGCGCCGCCTCGCCGGCCACGTTCAGTATCGCGTCTGCCAAACTTTGAGGAGTGGCGCCGGGGAAGTTGTTGGCGAAGGCTTGAAGCGCATTTTTCACTTCCGGCCAATAACGATGTCCGTAAAGAAACTTGTGCGATAAATCGATCTGGTCCTTGAGCTGGTAGGTGCCTTGCACCAGCAGTTGCGCCGCGAGTTTTTCCGGATCGGCGGCAGTTTCGAAGGCGCGAAACAGAGAGAGGGGGTAAAAGGAGAACCAAATCTGCGTGGCGTTGCGGTCGACTTCGTGAACGGAGCGCAGCAGAGTGGTCAAGGCCGCCGCCCACGATTCTTCGTTTTGCGCGTGCAGAAACTGTTCAAATGGTGTTTGAGTGCTGTCAGTCATAAATATCCTCGCTTTAAGAAACAGGCATTATAACCATGCGGCGCTCAAAGGCACAGCGGGCTTGATTTGGGTACTGATGTAGTTTGAGGCTAGCAGTTTAGAGTTCAGCCTTTAGGCTGTGGGTTTTGTCTGGCAAATGAGCGCAAGCTAAAGCTTGAACTCTAAACTGCATCAGTACCTGATTTGGCCTAGTGAACCTAACTTCAGGTTTCCTTTGTGCCACCTTTGTGGTCCTCTGTGTCTCTGTGGTGGATTTACGCGGCAAACGATCACCACAGAGACACAAAGAACACAGAGGACGCACAGAGAGTTTCAAACAAGGCACAACCTGATGAATTGTTGACAGTGGTTCCGTTGGAGGAGTAAAAATCAATTCTCCAACCAATTACCGTTCAAACTCGCAGAAGGAAGCTGCATCATGAGCGCCAAGGAACCAACGACCGCAAAATCCACTCGCACTCCCGACAGTGCGTTCACCTTTTCATTTGCGATTGCTATCGGCCTGATTCTATTCATCGCCGGGTTGGTGATCAGCCTCACGCTCGGCGACGGGTCAACCGTTGCCCTTATTTTTGGGCTGCCGTTGCTGCTGGCCGGCATCGTCGTGCCACTAGTCATGATGCGGCAATTCTTCAGGCAGAACGAAGTCTCAGGGCCATGTCCTTATTGTTCGGCGCCGATCAAAACTTCAGACGCAACCATCCGGCTGGAGTGTCCGAGTTGTCATGGAGTGATAGCGGTGCGGGATGAGAAACTCTCGGCCGTCGAGGATGCAAAGCTAGCCGATTAGAAAACCAAGCGTGGGATAACTCAACCACTCGCGCGTCCAGTAATCGCTGAACGTGAAAGCGAACAAGATCACCAGCCAGAAGAGCGCCGACGTAAACACCACCCAGATAAGCCTCGCGCTGTAGCGCACATGCATGAAATAAAGCACGACGAGCGTCGCTTTCACCACGGCAATAGTCATGGCGATGATCACGTTCAATGGCCCGGGGAAATCGTGAAGGCCGGCCCAGACGGTCAACGCCGTGCCCACCATCAAGGAGAGAAAAATCGTGACGTAGATTCGCAGTGAAACTATATGCTCGCTCATCGCGGACAAACTACCTTGTGGATCAGGATCGGCTCAAAACCGAAATTTTCAATTTCACATTTGTCATTTTTCATTTTCAATTGGTAGACGTGCAGCTTCGCTCCGTCATTTCGTCGTCTGTCGTTTAGATAGGGCACTTGTGCCCCGCCCACGGGGCGGACAAGTCCGCTTTCTAAACGATGATTTGTTGTTGTGCCTGCAATGAAAAATGAGAAATGACAAATGACAAATGGAAAATCTCCTCTCTTTTTTGCCCTCACATATGCTCGAGGTGCCTGCCCAGCAAATACAACAACGGAAACAAAAAGATCCAGATGATGTCAACGAAGTGCCAGTAAAGTCCTGATATCTCCACCGGGTTGTGATACTCCGGCCCATAGCGCCCGCGCCACGAGAAAAACAAAATCACGGACAACAGCCCGACGCCGATGATCATGTGTACCGCGTGCATGCCGGTCATCGCAAAATAGATCCAATAAAACATCTCGACGTTTTTGACCGTCGCGCCGGGAAGCAGGTGAAGCTTGTGCTTGTCGTCCGGTTGCCCGTGTTCCTGCACCTGCGGTTCGAACGGGCGACCGGGAATCAGTCTTCCCGGAATCAAGTGGTCTTCATATTTGTCGTGATACTCGACTGCCTTGATGCCGAGGAACGTCAGGCCAAGAATAATCGTGGCAATCAAACAAACGATCTGATTGCGTCGCTTGCCTACCTGCGCGCTGTAGACTGCGAGCGCCATCGTAAAACTACTAAGTATCAGAACGATGGTGTTGACGGCGCCGAGTGTCAGGTCGAGGTGATTGCTGGCGGAAGCGAAAGCGGCGGGAAACTTGGTGCGATACAAAGTGTAGGCAAGAAACATCCCGCCGAAAAACATTATTTCGGTGACGAGAAAAACCCACATGCCGAGTGCGCCTGCCTCGCGCTGCTGCTCGAGATTCTCGAAGTGGTGCTGCAGCGCCGGATGCCTCGCTTCGTGGACTGTTACGCCTTCTGCCAACTTTATCTCCCTACAACTTTAGAACTAACCGCCAGGCCGCCAAACGCGCCAAGACATTTAAGACAGTTCTGGAAGGTTCAAACATTCATCCTTCTTACCCCTTGGCGCGCTTGGCGTCTTGGCGGTTTGTTTGCACCTGCCGCGCTCCGTTGCGTCTTTGGCGGTTCAAAAGTCTTACTTGCCATCAATGACCGCGTCGGCAACTTCCAATCCTTCGTTCTTCAGCCTGCCAATCACCTGCATCTCTTCTGGCGGCGCAAATTCATACGCCTCCCAGGTAACGATCGGCGTCGCATAAAAATTCTCGGTCGGCGGTGGCGATGAAGTCCGCCATTCCAATCCCGGCAGGTGCCAGGGATTCGGTTCAGCGCGTTTGCCGTAACGCATCGACCAAAGCAAATAGATGAACGGTATCACCAGGCCCACGCCGAGAATCGACGCGCCCGCCGTCGAAAGCACATTGAACACCTGAAACTCCGGCGGATAGGCGTGATAACGTCGCGGCATGCCGAGATAGCCCGCGATGAACTGCGGCAGAAACGTCAAATTAAATCCGACGAAAACCACGAGCGCAGAAAATCTACCCCAACCCTCGGGATACATGCGCCCGGTAATCTTGGGCCACCAGTAATGCAAGCCGCCGAGGTAAGCCAGCAGCGTGCCGCCGACCATGATGTAGTGGAAATGCGCGACGACGAAATACGTGTCACTCAAATGCACGTCCACCGCCAGCGACGCGAGAAACAACCCGGTCATGCCGCCGATGGTGAACAGTCCGATGAACCCGAGCGCGTAAAGCATCGGCGTGTCGTAAGAGATCGAAGCCTTGTAAAGCGTCGCGGTCCAATTGAAAACTTTGATCGCCGAAGGTATCGCCACGGCAAAACTAAGGAACGAAAAAATCATTCCCGCGTAAACCGACTGGCTGGCGACAAACAGGTGATGGCCCCAGACGAGAAAACCGAAGACGGCAATCGCCAGGCTCGAGAAGGCGACAAACTTGTAGCCAAAAATATTCTTGCGCGAAAAATTCGCGATCAATTCGCTGACCACACCCATGCCCGGCAGCACCATGATGTAAACCGCCGGATGCGAGTAAAACCAAAACAGGTGCTGGAACAGGACCGGGTCGCCGCCATTCGCCGGATCGAAGATGCCGACATGGGCCAGCCGCTCAAACGCCAGCAACAGGATCGTGATAGCGATCACCGGCGTCCCCAGGATCATGATCAGCGAGGTAGCGTAGTGAGACCAGATGAAGAGCGGCAGCCGAAACCAGGTCATGCCGGGCGCGCGCATCGTGTGAATCGTGACGATGAAGTTCAAACCGGTCAGGATCGAGGAGAAGCCGCTGATGAAGATTCCGACGCCGGTAGCCACGACATAGGAATTCGAAAACGTGGTGCTGTAAGGGGCATAAAAGGTCCAACCGGTATCGATGCCGCCGGCCAGCAGGGCCCAGATCGTGATGATTCCGCCGAGCAGGTAGATATACCAACTAAGCAGATTGATACGCGGAAACGCCAGGTCCTTCGCGCCGATCATCATCGGCACCAGGAAGTTTCCCAGCGTGGCCGGGATCGACGGAATCAAGAAGAAAAAGATCATGATGATTCCGTGTTGCGTAAAGACCTTGTTGTAAGTGGTCGATGAGAGCAGATCGCCCTGCGGCGTCAACAACTCCAGGCGAATGAACATTGCATACAAGCCGCCAATGAAAAAGAAAGCGGAGATCGACCCGAGGTAAAGCAGCGCGATGCGTTTGTGGTCCTTCGTCAACAGCCACGACTTCAACCCGTATTCGGCGTTGATATAGTTAACGCGGGCTGCCGTCGGTGTTTCGAATGTTTCGAATGCTTTCATAATTCAGTTGCGCCCGTGCGGGGCAGTAGCCCGACCGTCAGGGAGGGCGCCCTTGCTTACGCGCGGGCTACTGCCCCCGCGCGGGCTACTGCCCGGGCCCACGCGGCGTTTGCGCCGTGGGCGTAGGCATCGTCGCCGGCGCATTCGGCGTTGCCGTCGCGGCCGCCGGAGCCGCCGGCTGCGCGCCCGTTACCTGCAGCGACTTGATATAAGAAATTATTTGAATCAGTTGTTCCGGAGTTACCTGCCCCTG
>Ga0070670_100001512_pt1 | contig 18720 bp, 6 predicted proteins | sample KBSS63metaG_FD_64665 | JGI IMG/M metagenome (GOLD analysis project Ga0070670, IMG submission 64665) | Switchgrass rhizosphere microbial communities from Kellogg Biological Station, Michigan, USA - KBS S6-3 metaG | ecosystem: Host-associated > Plants > Roots > Rhizosphere > Soil ... | reverse complement strand
ACTGGTCTGGGCCTAACGCTGCAAGGCGCTTTCAATAATTTGATTGCCGACAGTGCCACCGTGAACATCGCTACGGGCGCGACGGTGGCGCTGAATCAGACCGGAGGATCAGACACGATCGGAGGTTTGGTTCTCGGCGGCGTGACCCAAACGACTCCCGGAACCTATGGCAGTACTGCAAGCGGTGCGACCAATCCGAACGACACCTTCTTCACGGGAACCGGCACGCTAACCCTGGGCGGAGCGCCGACGCTAAGCATCAACGACGTGGCGCAGGCCGAAGGCAATGCGGGCACGACCAACTTCAACTTCACGGTTAGTCTTACGCAGCCGGCAGGAGCCGGCGGCGTCTCGTTCACAGTGAATACGGCTGACGGCACGGCTACCACTGCCAACAGCGACTACGTGGCGATCGTCAATGGCGCCGGCAGCATTGCTCAAGGCAACAGCTCGACTACGGTCACGGTCCAGGTCAACGGCGACGGCACGACCGAACCCAACGAAACTTTCTTCGTCAATCTTTCAAACATCACCGGCGCGACGGCAGGCGACACTCAGGGCCAGGGCACAATCAATAACGACGACTTCAGCCTTACGCCGATTCACACGATTCAAGGTAACGGCACTGCTTCGCCGATTGCCGGCGCTTCGGTAACAACGAGTGGAATTGTGACCGGTCTCCGCAGCAACGGTTTCTTTATTCAGGAGCCCGATGCCACGGTTGACGCTGACCCGAACACGTCTGAAGGAATCTTCGTGTTCACTTCAAGCGCGCCCCCGGCGGCGGCGGCGATTGGCAACTCGGTGGCCGTCGGAGGTACGGTGCAGGAATTTATTCCCTCGGCCGATCCCTACAGTCCGCCAGCGACGGAATTGATATCTCCAACCGTGAACCTGCTGTCAACCGGCAATGCCTTGCCCGTGCCCATAACGATCACGGCATCTGAAACAACCCAGCCGTCGGAGACGACCAACCCGTTGGACTCGCTTGAAGAGTACGAAGGAATGCGCGTCACGGTGCCGTCTTTAACCGTCACCGGGCCGTCGCAGGGAACAATCACCGAAGCGGCCGCTACTGTCTCTTCAAGCGGCGTCTTTCTCGGTGTGGTAACTGGTGTAGCGCGTCCCTTCCGCGAGGCAGGCATCGCTATCTCTGATCCACTACCGACTGGGGCGCCAGGCACCGTTCCGCGCTTCGATGAGAACCCGGAAAGAATTCGCGTGGACAGCGATGCGCAACCTGGAACAACCGCGCTCGACGTTAACGCCGGCACCGTCGTAACAAACCTGACTGGTCCACTTGATTTTGCTTTCCGCGCTTACACGATCGTTCCGGACGCTGCCACTCCGCCAACCGTAGGCGCTCAGCCAGGCTCGGTTCCTGTCCCAACGCCGACTGCGGACGAGCTGACGGTCGCATCGTTCAACATGGAACGATTCTTCGATACAAATAATGATCCAGGCAGCGATCCGGTGTTGACCGCCGCTGCTTTCAACCGGCGCGTAGCGAAAGCTTCGCTGATTATTCGCACCGTTGAGAAGCTTCCGGATGTTATTGGCGTTGAGGAGATGGAGAACCTAACCACCCTGCAGGCGGTCGCCACGCAGGTGAACAACGACGTCGTGGGCGGCGGCGGATCCAATCCGAACTATGTCGCATACCTGGTCGAAGGCAACGACGTTGGCGGCATTGACGTAGGCTTTCTGGTCAAGCAGTCTCGTGTTACGACCTTAAGCGTGACGCAGCTGGAACTAGCGGGTTGCGATCACGTTACGCCTTCCACTTGTTACAACTATACCGATCCCAACACTGGCGGCCTGGACATCCTGAACGATCGCCCGCCACTCGTTTTGATTGCCAGCATCCCGCGCACCGGCGGTGGTCTGCTCGGCTTCACGGTAATCGTCAATCACCTTCGCTCTCTGAATGGTGTTGACGACAACACGGTCGCCGGCACCGGAACTGTAGGCGCGCGCGTGCGCGAGAAGCGACGCCAGCAGGCGGAGTTTTTGGCCAACTATATTCAGGGCCGCCAGACTGCCAACCCTAACGAAAAAATCATCACGGTCGGCGACATGAATGCTTTCCGCGTAAATGACGGCTACGTGGATTCCATCGGCACGATTCTCGGCACGCCCACGCCTGCCAGTCAGGTCACGCTGGCCTCCGCGGATCTCGTCAATCCGAACCAAACTGATCTGGTAGACACGCTGCCGGCGGATCAACAGTATTCGTATAACTTCGACGGCAATGCGCAGACACTCGATCACATCATCGTCAGTCCTCCGGCCTTAGCTATCCTCAGCCGGTTTGCTTATGCGCGCAACGACTCGGACTTCGCAGTCAAGAATTACGAGAGCACGAACGAACTGCGCATCTCGGACCACGATCAGCCCGTCGCCTATTTTTCGCTGTTAGCGCCGACTGCGGCTAACGGTGTCATCAGCGGACAAATCACCGACGCTAATGGTGTTCCCGTAGCCGGCGCGGTGGTGAATCTCAGCGGCACGCAAAACCGTAAGTTCATTACCGATCGGTACGGCAACTACCGGTTTGATAATGTCGAAACGACCGGCTTCTACACGGTCCGGCCGTCGCGAGTTGATTATTCCTTCAGCCCCGCTGAACGATCCTTTAGCCAGGTTGGCAACAACACTGAAGCAGCGTTCACCGGTTCAGCACTTCCTGGCGCCGCCAGTCCACTGGATACGCCTGAGTATTTTGTGCGGCAGCAGTATCTCGATTTCCTCGGACGCGAGCCTGATGAAAACGGCTTCAACTTCTGGAGCGATCAGCTACTGGATTGCGGCAGCGATTTGGGTTGCGTCGAACAGAAGCGCATAAATGTCTCGGCCGCCTATTTCCTTTCCATAGAGTTTCAGGCAACGGGCGGACTGGTCGATAGTCTTTATCGCGCCAGTTACGGCCGGGCTCCGCGGTATGCTGAGTTCCTGCCTGATGCTGCGAGCGTGGCAAACGGCGTGATCGTCGGCAAGCCTGATTGGTCTGCGAAGTTGGCGGCGAACAAGCAGGCGTTTATTGATGCCTGGGTGCAGCGCGCCGATTTCCGCAGCGCTTACGACGGACTGAGCGATAGCCAGTATGTCGAAACGCTGTTGGACCACACGGGGGTGAAGTTTAGCGAGAGCGAACGCGCCGCCTTCGTTAGCAGTTTGACGAGCGGGTCGTCAACGCGGACAGAAGTGCTGAAGACGATCGCCGAGGACAGTCGTTTTGTGAATGCGAAGCGTAACGAGATGTTCGTGATGATGGAATACTTCGGTTACCTGCGTCGCGAGCCGGATGCGCTCGGTTTCCAATTCTGGCTGGACAAGCTCAACGGCTTTGGCGGCAACTTCGAACGGGCCGAGATGGTGAAGGCATTCCTCGTCTCTGGTGAATACCGGGGACGATTCGGGAACTAGGAATGCGCTGGGAGCGCGGGCAAGATGCCTGCGCTCCCAGCAAAGGAGCGCTTCCGGCAAACGCTCTCAGCAATGCGTTCCCAACCTAGGAGATTAGCATTCCTGACGGGTTGCAGGTCAGCTCAATCACCGTGTATCGCTTTTTCAGTTGAGCAAGTTTGCGCGACTGCTCATCAAGGATCTCCTGATAATCCTCAGGAGGGTTACCCCAACAACCGGTGAGGTGGAAGAAACGGATTTCTTTGCCCGTTCCGTCGATTAGCTTGCCCTTTTTGCAGTGGGCCTTCAGGCTGGCGAGTTTCTCTGCGACTGTTACCGGATGTTTCCCTTTTTTCGAAGGGTTGTCATCCTGGTAGCTGACCACATACGTCGGTTGGATCTCTTTGGGAAGACACGTACAGCACGGATGTGTCGCGCCGGGAGCAGCTAACAGCAACAACCAACTTACTATGTTTAGCAACTGCATCGGCTACTCCCGGAGCAGGACGACTTGTTTGGAGAATTCTTCCTTGACACTTTACCGCCTGAAGACTAAATTCTCCGCACGTTAATTTGAACTTATCGGTATCTACGCACAAAAATTCTATTTGAGGCCAGGGCGCGTACCATTCACGGCCGGAGTGGCACCGATAAGACCCTCACAAAGTCTTGGCACGGTTTGTAATCTAGAAATCGTCTCGCTTAAAAAAAACTTGCTTGCAGCATTTGAGGGCTTACCTCCCGAAATGTCAATCGTCTTTGTCGTCACTCTAGGAGAATGAAATGAAGAACTATTTTGGGTTGGCTCCCATCGCCATAATCGTGCTCGCCTTAACACTCATACTGCTGCCGACAAGCGAGGCAAAGCGTAATGACCGCGGTGCAAGGCAAGGTGGCAACGCCGGCTGGGGACCTTTTCCCGAATCGTCCAAACTCGACAACCTTTTGTCGCTGCACCAGCAAGAGCAAGACGGCGCCGCGCAGAATCAAACGCAAACCATGACCGTCGGCTGGTCAGTTAAGAACGACGAGTCGCCCGCGTTGCGCGACATGAAAGTGCTGCCGGCGGCGCCACAGGAAGAGGAAGAGGAAGGCAACATAAACCCCCAGCTGCCCTACAACCACGTCGATCGTCCTGATCCGGTAATCCAGGCCGGCTTTGGAGATCTGCAAAAACTCATGGGACCGGCAGCGGTCACCGCGATGCCAGCCACCATTCTCAATTTTGACGGCATCCTTTTTCCCGGAGTCGCCTGCAACTGCGCGCCTCCCGACACTGATGGCGAGATCGGATTGACCCAGTATGTCCAGATGGTGAACAACGGGTTCCAGGTCTTTAACAAGGCCACCGGCGCGTCAACTTTTGGCCCGGCAGGAATCACCACACTCTGGTCCGGATTCGGCGGCGTCTGCGAGAGTAATGGCCACGGCGATCCGGTCGTGATGTATGACCAGCTGGCTGACCGCTGGATCATCACTGAGTTTGCCGGTACGGGTAATCCGACCGACGAGTGTATTGCCGTCTCGAAAACCGGCGATGCCACGGGCGCCTACTACCGCTACGATTTCAACCTGGGCACGAACTTCTACGACTATCCGCACCTTGGTGTCTGGCCTGATGGTTATTACATGGCCATGAACGTATTCAACGCAGCCGGCACCTCGTTCCTTGGGCCGCAGGCCTTTGCCTTCGACCGTTCACGCATGCTAGCCGGACTATCTGCCAGCTTCCTGACTCCCGGAATCACGGGTGGGCCGAGCGAGGATTCGTTCTTGCCGGCGGACCTTGACGGTTATTCGCTGCCACCCGCAGGCGCGCCAAACTCGTTTGTCGAAGTTCCGTTTACCAACACGTACAGAACGTGGCACTTCCATGTTGACTTTGCCACTCCGGCAAACGCGACCTTTACACTTTTTGCCAGCCCCGCTGCAGCCGGGTTTACGTCACTGTGTCCCGGAACGCGGGCGTGTGTCCCGCAGCTTGGCGGAACTGGGGCGAACGCCCTCGATGGCATTGGCGACCGCCTAATGTATCGTCTGGCGTATCGGAATATCGGCGGCGTCGAATCACTAATCGGGAACCACACCGTCAATGCGAGTGGGGTGGCGGGCATCCGCTGGTTCGAATTGCGCGGCGTAACCGCCGGTCCGGAGACCGTGTTTCAGGAGAGCACCTATCAGCCCGACACCACCTGGCGTTGGATGGGCAGCACGGCCATGGACAACCAGGGTAATCTCGCCCTCGGATTCAGCGCTTCCAGCGCCACGATCAACCCGCAAATCCGCTACGCCGGCCGACTCGCGACTGACGCGGCCAACTCGCTGGCTCAGGGTGAGGCGACCCTCCTGGCCGGTACCGGCAGCCAAACCCCTGGCAACAATCGTTGGGGCGATTACAGTGCCATGAGCGTTGATCCTTCGGACGACTGCACTTTCTGGTACACCCAGGAATACTATAATGCCCCCAACGCGGCCTTCGCCTGGCGCACACGTATCGGAAATTTCAAATATCCGATTTGCACTACATCCGCGCGCGGCACGATCTCAGGCACGATCACGAATTGCGCTGGCGGTGCGCCGATTCCTAACGCGCAAGTCTCGATTACCGGGGGCTACAACCGCGCCACCGACGCCGCGGGAACGTATTCCGCGATCGTGACCCCGGCAACCTACAACGCCAGCGCCACGGCCATTGGTTACGACACTGCGTCAACCGCCGGTCTGGTAGTGCCCAATGGCGGCAACGCGACTTTCAGCGCCTGCCTAAACGCGGTCGCGCCGGAAATCGCCGTCGCAGGCAATGGCACTGTTGACATCGTAGACGGCGACACGACCCCAAGCACTATCGACGGCACCCAGTTCGGAATCGCCAACACCGCCGGCGGCACGGTTGTGCGCACCTTTACGATCCAAAACATCGGCGCCACCAATCTGACCGTGGGCGTTCCCACAACCAGCGGTCCTAACGCGGCGGAGTTCACCGTCACCCTGGCGCCAACTTCGCCAGTGGCTCCGGGAGGAAGCACCACGTTCCAGGTTACGTTTGACCCCTCTGCCTCCGGCCCGCGCACGGCCACGGTGAGCTTCGCTAACAACGACTCGGACGAGAACCCCTTCAATTTCGATATCGCCGGCACAGGCACCAACGGTTCGGCAACGTGTCCTCAGGTCGTGCTGCCGAACGACAACTCGACTTCGGGGAACGCGCGTGCACCGCAAACGCGGAACCAATACGAACGCTCTGTTTACCTGATTAAGGCTTCAGAGCTGGCTGCTGCCGGCTACTTATCCGGCTCGTCGCCAACGACAATCGGATGGAACTACCAAACCGGAGGCGTCGCAGGCTCGGCTCCGTTGATCGTCTACATGCAGAACACGGCGGACGTGACAAACACCAAGAGCACGACCTGGGCTACCGCGATCACTGGCATGACCGTGGTGCATAACGCGACGACGGCGCTGCCCGCCGCCGCCGGTCCGTTTGACATTAACCTAACGGGCGGTTCGCCCTTCACTTATACCGGCGGCGGTTTGTACATCGCCTTCGATTGGGGCCAGTACACCGGGACGCTGGGAACGACGACCGTAGTTTGGTGCAACAGCACGGGTCTTGTGAACGGTCTGCTGGGAGCGCAGAGCAATGTCTCCGCCCCCACGACCACCGCCGCCAGCAGCTTCCGTCCTGAGACGCGACTGAATGGCGCCACCACGCCCACGGCTCAGAACGATGCCGCCGTCAGTCTTATATATTCGTACGGTGAGTTGCCCTTTGGCCAAGCTTCTCTAACCGTCAAGGCGCTCGTTACCAACGTCGGCGCCGGCGCGCTCACCAACTTGCCCGTAACCTTGAACATCACGGGCGATCAAACGTTCACCGACACGCAGAACATTGCGTCTCTGTCCGCCTGCGGCGGCACGGCCATCGTGACTTTCGCGCCGTTCACTCCAAGCGGAGTGGGATTCGACACAGTGACGGTTTCCGTTCCCACTGACGACATCCCCGGGAATAACAGTCAAAGTAAACCTCTGAACGTAACGTTCGCTGACTACTCCTATAAGTATCCGGGCTCGACGGACACCGGCGGAGTCGGTCTTACCGGCGCAACCGGGGCCTTTGTAGGCAAGTTCACTGTGACTTCAGCTAACTCGGTCAAGGCCGTCAAACTTAACTTCAACGCGGTCACCGCTACTACCTATCGAGTGGCAATCTACGGCGATAACGCCGGGGTGCCGTCGACGTCTGCGCTTTATGTGGACGCCGCCAACCGGACCGTATCCTCGGCCGGGCCGGTGACGATCACCCTTCCGGCTCCCGTAGCCGTCCCTGCCGGCAATTTCTACGTCGGCATCCAACAAACGAACACAACCAACTGCTCGCTCAGCTACGACGCTGAAGCGCCCATTCGAAGCGGCTCGTTCTTCCTGGCGAGTCCCAACCCGCCGACGGCCTGGTCCGACTTCTCGCCAGCCAACAGCTTCAAGCTCAACATCGGCGCGATCATGGGAATTCCAACTGCGGCGCCGGCCGCGATTAGCGGCACCATCACCAACGGCGATGGTCACCCGATGGCCGGTGTCACCGTGAACCTGAGCGGTGGGCGCGCGGCGCGGGCAATCACCGACAGCCAGGGCAACTATCGCTTCGCCAACGTCGACATCGATAACTTCTACACCGTGACGCCGTCGCTCATGAATTATCACTTTAGTCCCGAAGAGCGTTCGTTCTCGCTCGTGGCTAATAAGACTGACGCGGTCTTCACGGCCATGCCCGATGGGGTGATCGTGGGTAACGTTATCGATTCTCCGGAGTACTTCGTCAGGCAACACTACCTCGACTTCCTGGGACGTGAGCCTGATCAAGGTGGATTCAATTATTGGAGCGATCAAGTGCTGGTTTGCGGCGGCGACCTGGCCTGCGCCGACCGGCGGAGGATAAACGTCTCGGCGGCATACTTCCTGTCGATCGAATTCCAACAGACAGGCGGATTGGTCGACTCTTTGTATCGCGCCAGCTATGGCCGTCGTCCGTCGTTCGCGGAGTTCATGGTTGACCGGCAAAGCATCGCGCAAAACATAACCGTCGGCGTCGGCGACTGGCCGCAGCAGCTTCTGGCAAACAAACAGGCGTTTGTTGAGTCCTGGCTGCAGCGCGCGGAATTCCGCGCGGCTTATGATGGCTTGTCTAACTCGGCCTTTGTCGATGCGCTTATCGGCCATGCCGGCAGCGGCTTCAATGGCGATCGCAGCGCACTAGTCAGCGCGCTCGACGGGGGAAATTCAACTCGCTCGGCAGTCCTGCTGCAAATTGCCGAGAATGAAGGTTTCGTCCGCGCCAAGTCCAACGAGATGTTCGTAATGATGGAGTACTTTGGTTATCTGAGACGCGATCCGGACGAGGATGGCTACCGGTTCTGGCTCAATAAGCTGAATCAGTTTGGCGGCAATTTTGAACAGGCTGAGATGGTGAAAGCCTTCATCAGCTCTAGCGAATACCGGCAGCGCTTTGCTCAGTAGCAGCTAACAGAACGACGCTGTTCCGGGACCGGAAGTCCCGGAACAGCGAAGTGCCGCGATCTATCAACCGTCTCGTTTGCAGGGAAAAGAGGCATTCGCTATTGACTAGTTAGCCCTGTCGGAGATATTGTCGTCAGCGCTCGTACATGGCCAGTAGCCTTCAGCGAACAACGGTTGTCGCAACCAAAAAATTCTTGCTTTTTTAAGGTATGAGGTGGTTCCCGGATGATGAGTAAGTAATCCGGTGCGCAATACTATCGGCGGCATTACGAGTTTCCAGCCGGTTACAACTTTCGATTCACAAGTTTGTTATAAGGAGCAGCACATGGAAAAGATGCCGCAGGCGCGAAGAAGCGGACTGATAATTCAGGAAGTTGACAGTGAGGTCCTGATCTACGATCAAGACACCGATAAAGCCCACTGTCTAAACCAGACAGCCGCAAAAATTTGGAAGTATTGCGACGGCGAGACCACTTTAGCAGACGCTTGCAGCGCCTTGTCCCGTGATCTGGAAACTGTCGTTGATGAGAAGCTCGTTTGGTATGCAGTTGATCAGTTTTCCAAAGACAATCTGCTGGAGCAGCCAATCGCACCGCCCGCTTTCATCGTGGCCGGCATGAACCGACGTCAGATGGTGCGAACCCTGGGCCTGGCCGCCGTCGTCGCGGTGCCGCTGGTCACCTCAATTGTCGCTCCCACGCCGGCGCAAGCTGCAACTTGTCAGCCGCCGGGCGCCTCGTGCGGAACCAGCGCGCAATGCTGCAGTGGCTTGTGCAGCGGACCTGGTGGCACCTGCAGCTAGAATTGATTCTTTCGACTGCCGTAGCTTCAATGCTGCGGCAGTTTCTTTGTTTTTCCGACTACCGCAAGTCCCTGCGCTCGTCTGGTCCGTTTCGGATTCCGACTGAAATAAGAAATCATCGCGACTCTATCGTTTCCGTTGACAGGTTGTGTTCGGTGGAACTAAGTTGAGCACAGCTTTGCAAGTCCACATACGTTTTCAGAAGCGCATCCTCAGTCGTCCCGCGGAAAATTCTTGAACCCCGATATAAAAATCGAGTTTTTTGTCACCCGCATCCGGCGGTGTGAAAAAGTGTCCCTGAGGCAAGCAGAAAGTCTGTTTAGTGCGCCCGAAAAATGAAGCATCTGCCATCGTTCTTCGCTCCCCGAGTTTAAGAGGCAGTTAATCTTCGCTGTTCCGTTACCCGCCATCAAGATAGTTTTCAGGAGAAAGATCATGAAGTTCTATTTCAAGTTATCCGTCGTACTTATGCTGACCCTGTTCATTGCCGGAGTCATGATTGCTCCTCGGGTTTCGCTCGCCGGGAAGGAAGAGAAACTAACTAAGTATTCACAGACTGTGAATTCTCCGGGCCAACAAACGCAGTCGGTTCCCGTCGTTACGTTTGCTAATGCGCCGGATGTTCCTCAATGCCGCGGGATGCTGACACAGGACATGCTTGATGTTGTCAACGGGTCGTCGGAGGATCCTGCAGAGATCTTTGAGAGAAATCGCCGCGCGCATCCGCACATGATCATGATGCCACCGACCGTAGAGTGCGAAAGCCAATTATGGAAGGCGGCGCATTTACCTGGGGGCTTGCAAACGGAGGTCAGTCCCTACACGCTCAATCTGCGTCAATACTCTCCCGATTTGCTTTTTAATCTTGCCGCTTTGACGGCCTCAGTGGGCGCAAACATAGATCCATCCAACGGCGTTGAGGGATATCAGGGCGAGACCAGCATTTCGATTGACCCTAACAACCCGCAACACATCATCGGCCACTCCAACACCTTTTTTAAAGATCCGACTGCGCAATGCCAATCACCAACCGGAGGAGCCGCGAGCACTTTCGGAACGATGGCGCTCTTCGGATCTACTGACGGCGGCGCGACCTGGACCTACAACTGTGCCCCTTGGCACACGTCGGCGACCGGTGGAGTCAGCGGCGCCGTGGCATGGTTTGGCAGCGACCCTGCCCTGGCGTGGGACAATTTAGGGCGGGCCTATGCTTGCTACATGCTCATTTCGCAGAACTCGACCGGCACCAATTTCGGTGCATCCATCGTCGTCGCTCGCTCGACCGACAATGGACAAACGTGGTCGCAATTCGGCAATCCGGTAGTCAACAATGTTGGCACGGCCACGCACGCCGACGACAAGGAGATGATGGCGATCGATAACACCTCGGGGCAGGCACACTCGTTCCCCGGCCGGATCTATGTCATCTGGGACGACGCGAATGCCGAAAGGATCGCGCACTCAGATGACGGCGTTACCTGGACCACTGTTACTCCCGCGAGTAACCTCGGCGCAATCGGCGGCAATGTTGTAATCGGAGCGGACGGAACTGTTTATGCAATTTGGACGCGCTACAATGTTGAGACTATCGTTTTCTCGAAGTCGATTGACGGTGGCACAACCTGGACTGCACCCGCAGTAATTGCCACGCTCGCTCTGCAATCTTTCGGTACCAACAATACGCCGCCGGCACAGGACAAGCGCGGAATTAACGGGTTCGGCGCCATCGACGTCGACCGGAATCCCAGCTCGGCATTCTTCGGCAACCTTTACGTCACTTTCCCCGACTTTCCAGCGGGCACAACTTCCGGAACGGACATCAACACCTACATAGTTCGCTCGACGGATGGAGGAACTAACTGGTCCCCGCGAGTGAAAGTGAATGATGATAACTTCGGCGCCTCGCAGTTCTTCCCGTGGTTGGCGGTCGATCAATCTGACGGCACAGTCAACGTGTCGTGGATCGACTCGCGGCTTGATCCTTTGAACCGCAAAACCCAGGCGGTGTATGCACGCTCTTCCGACGGCGGCCTATCCTTCGAGCCCAACATTCTCGTTACCGATGGCGGGGTCAATTGGCGGAATAACGTCAACTACGCCGACGAAAACAGCGCTGACAACACGAGCTACAACGGCAATCAGTATGGCGACTACACGGGCATAGCCGCGTTCAATCGCCAGGTGCATCCACTCTGGACTGACTCGCGAATGTTTTTTCCGGTTGCGGACACGCAGTCGCCGACGCGCCGAGAAGATAATGCGACGTCGACCATCATCAATTGCTCGACTCCCGTTGCGGTTGCAGCGCCGGTCGTAAATCCTTCGACGGCTCCGAACGTCGCCGTGTCGTGGAGCGCGCCGAGTGGCTGGGGAACCGGCGCGACCAATGGAACCTATTCCGTTTATCGCAACACTACTCCTGTCTTTCCCGGCGGTGCGCCTCTGGCTTCCGGTCTGACGGCCACAAACTATGTCGACACCACCGGCGCCAACGGCACCACTTACTACTATTTCGTTACCGCAAGAAACAATTGCTCGGGAACGGCGCTCACGCCGATGAGTAGTAATTCGCCTGCCTCTGCGGCGGTGGTGTTTGGTAATCCCGGCACACCACGCGGCACGCTGCAGGGAACGGTGAGGTCCAATGGCATCCCGGTGAGTGGCGTAGTCGTTTCTGCTGGAGCATTCTCAGCGACAACGAATGGCAGTGGCTTTTATCAATTTCCGGCGATTGGCGCGAATATTTATACCGTGTCAGCGAGTCCCGCAGGTTATAACCCGACTTCAGTGAACGGCGTCGTAGTCACGGGAGGCGGCACCACGGTGCAGGATCTCGCGCTGACCCCGGTTGGCGGAGGTTTTTGCAACACCGACACGAGCTTTGGCGACTTTTCCACCGGCTTGGGGAGCAATGTCGACATTAGCAGCAGTGCGGGGGACGTAAAGCTGGGCCACGTTGGCGGCGAGCAGCTTGATTTGACGGTCGCTGACTTGAGTAATTCTGGAAACGCCATGTCAACGACGGCCTGGTGGGCGCAATCGTTCGTTCCCACTGTTAGCGGCACGCTGACCAAACTCGATGTTGAGTTGTTCTGTAGCGGTTGCACCGGGACGGTGAGCTCGCTGATCGTCAACGTTAACGCAACCAGCGGCGGCCTTCCCACGGGGGCTGCGCTCGCCACGACGACTATCCCCGCCTTCAACAGCGGCGCTGGCATCTATTACACGGCGACGTTTTCCTCGCCGGCCGCGCTTACGGCAGGTACCACCTACGCATTCACGGTTCACCCTTCGGCCAACCCCTCGGCCGGCACGTACGCGGTAGTGAGAACGACGAACGACCTCTACGCGGGCGGCGTGTCGCTCCTGTCGAGCAACGGCACGACGTGGGCGCCTCCGTCCGGCGCTTCCAAGGACCTGGAGTTTCACACGTACATTACCGCCCCGTTCACGTATCCGAACCCCGGCAACTTCATCTCATCTCTAAAAGACACCGGCGCCGTGGTTGGCGCTACTCCACGGTGGAATAGCCTCTCTTGGAGCAACTCGGCATTACCGGCAGGCACCAGCATTCAGTTTCAGGTGGCCGCATCCAATAATGCCGCCGGCCCTTTCAATTTTGTCGGGCCTGACAACACTGCCGCCACATTTTTCACCACCAGCGGCGCATCGCTTTTACAGTTCAACGGCAACCGCTATTTGAAGTACAAGGCGCTGCTGAGCACCAGCAATTCGTCGCTGACGCCGGCGCTCGCCGATGTCACGGTCTGCTACAGCAACATGTCGGCCCCGACAGCTGCGAACGGCACTATCAGCGGCAGCGTAGTTGATATGAATGGCCAGTCGCTGGCCGGCGCTGTTGTTAATTTGGATGGTACGCAAAGCCGCAAGACGATCACGAATGCTCAAGGCGAATATCGTTTTGACGGCGTTGAGACGAACGGCTTTTACACTGTGACGCCATCGCTGGTGAATTATTCATTCAGCCCCGGCGAACGTTCATTCAGCCAAATCGGCAACGGCAGCGAAGCGGTTTTCACCGGCGCCGTTTTAGGAACGAGTCTTAATGCGATCGACACACCTGAGTATTTTGTGCGACAGCATTACGTCGATTTCCTTGGTCGTGAACCTGACGAGAGCGGCTTCAATTTCTGGAGCGACCAGATGCTCGCGTGTGGCGGCGACCTGGCATGTCGCGACGTCAAACGCATTAACGTTTCAGCCGCTTACTTCCTGTCGATCGAATTTCAGGAAACAGGTGGCCTGATTGACGGGTTGTATCGCGCGACTTACGGCCGCGCGCCTCGCTTTGCGGAGTTCGTGCCTGATACGGCGACAGTGGCGCTGGGCGTCGTGGTCGGCAAGGGCGACTGGGCCAGCCGGCTGGCTGCTAACAAGGAGGCGTTTATTGCTGACTGGATTTCGCGTCCGGAATTTCGCGCGCAGTTTGACGGCATGAGTAACAGCGCGTTCGTCGATGCTTTGATCAGTCATGCCGGCGGTTTCAATGGCGACCGCGCGTCGCTGGTCAGTGGCCTCAACAGCGGCAGTCTGACCCGTGCTTCAGCACTCCGGCAGGTCGTGGAGAATGAAGGCTTCACACACGCGAAGCGCACGGCAGCGTTTGTCATGATGGAATACTTCGGGTATCTCCGACGCGATCCCGACCCGGATGGGTATCAGTTCTGGCTGCAGAAGCTTGACCAACACAACGGTAACTTCGTGCAGGCCGAAATGGTCAAGGCGTTTATAGACTCGATTGAATACCGGCAACGGTTTGGGCAGTAAGGTCCGAACGGGCGCATCGGAGGTGCGGAGAGAAGTCTCTTGGTTTGTCTCCCTCGCCTGTGGGAGAGGGTGGGGAGAGGGACTACTGACGCTCCAATTTTGATTTGCCCTGATAAACTAGTTTCGGTTGGGAAACTTATCAGAGCGATTCACGAAAGAGGGCGCGTAAGCCCTCACCCCGGCCCTCTCCCAGAGGGAGAGGGAGAAAAGACCTTCTTATCAGAGCTATTCAAAAAAACCGGCGCGCGTAAGCCCTCACCCCCGCCCTCTCCCAGAGGGAGAGGGAGATCAGAACCCTCACCCTGGCCTCGCGAGTCAGAACCACGGCTGGCAATTTTGCCCGCAGCGCCTCAACTCTGACGCACGGTCAACGACGGCGGCGCAACTTCTGGTTGTCGGGAAACTGCATCGGGATGTCCGCTTGTCATAACCGGAGGTGGCGGTGGGTTCGCAACCAAAACTTCCAGCGCGGACTCAATCACTTCACCTATTCGTCCGACGAATATGATCTGCAATTCTTTGCGCACGTCTTCCGGCAGGTCCTCGATGTCGGCTTCGTTGCGCGACGGCAACAGGATGCGCCGAATCCCCGCGCGGTGAGCGGCCAGAATCTTTTCCTTCAAACCGCCAACCGGAAACACCAGGCCGGAAAGCGTAATCTCGCCAGTCATCGCCGTATCGGGTCTTACTCGTCTTCCGGTGTAGAGCGACGCGAGCGCCGCGGTAATCGTCACGCCCGCGCTTGGTCCATCCTTGGGAATTGCGCCGGCCGGCACGTGCAGGTGGACGCCGTAATCCTTGAACATCTCCGCGGGTATTCCAAACTCGTTGGCGTGCGACCAGAGATACGACTGCGCCGCGCGCGCTGATTCCTGCATCACCTCGCCGAGTTGTCCGGTTATTTGTAAACCTCTGCCGCCGGGCAGCAGCGTTGCTTCGATGAATAGCACTTCGCCGCCCATCTCAGTCCAGGCCATGCCGGTCGCCACGCCGGCGGGCAATTCCTTGCGCGCCTGCTCCGGATAGAATCGCGGCGCGCCCAGATAATCGTGTATGTCGCCGGCGTCCACACTGACCGACTCGGCTTCGGCCTGCGCAATCTTCAGGGCCACCTTGCGCGCTACGCTGCCGATGTTTCGCTCGAGCTGGCGCACGCCGGCTTCGCGCGTGTAACGCGTGGAGAGCAACTCAACCGCTGCATCACTGATCGTCAGTTGTGCGGGCTTCAAACCATTCTCCTCAATCTGCCGCGGAATCAGGTAACGCTTGGCGATTTGCAGTTTCTCCATGTCGCTGTAGCCGGGAAGAGCAATCACTTCCATGCGATCGCGCAGCGGCGGCGGAATCGGCCCCATCTGGTTGGCCGTGGCAATGAAGAAAACGCGCGACAGGTCAAACGGAAGATCGAGGTAGTGGTCCCTGAAGGTGCCGTTCTGCTGCGGATCGAGAATCTCCAGCAACGCCGAAGAAGGATCGCCGCGATAGTCGTTCCCAAGTTTGTCGATCTCGTCGAGCATCAACACCGGATTGTTGACGCCGGCGCGCCGGATAGACTGAATCACACGCCCCGGCATGGAGCCGATGTAAGTGCGGCGATGTCCGCGCAGCTCGGCTTCGTCGCGCATGCCGCCGAGCGACATGCGTTCAAACTGACGACCAAGCGCGCGCGCGATCGAACGCCCGAGGGAAGTTTTGCCGACGCCCGGTGGGCCAACGAAGCAAAGGATTGGACTCTTCGTGTCGGGCCGCAGTTTTATGACCGCCAGGAATTCGAGGATGCGCTCTTTCACATCTTCCAGGCCGTAATGATCTTCGTCGAGAATCCGCCGTGCTTCGGTTAGATCCAATTTGTCTTCGGAAGACTTTTTCCAGGGCAACTCGAGCACGTAATCGAGGTAGGTGCGGATGACGTGGTAATCGGGCGCGGCCGCGGGAAGTTTTTCCAGACGTTTCAGCTCGCGCTCTGCTTCGGTCCTCACCTCGTCAGGCAGGTCGGCGCTTTCAAGCCGTTCGCGCAGCAAGGCCGCCTCGGCTTGTTCACCGCCTTCGTCTTCGCCCAACTCCTTCTGAATCGCCTTCATCTGCTGGCGCAGAATGTAATCGCGCTGAGACTTGTCCATCTCGGACTGTGCTTCAGTAGCAATTTTCGAACGCAGCTGAATGATTTCCAGTTCGCGCGCGAGGTAGCCATGTGACAGGCGCAGCAGTTCGTCAGCCGTCTCGGCTTCGAGCATCTTCTGTTCCTGTTCGACTCCGAGGTTGAGAATCGAACCCAGAAAGTAAGCAAGCCGGACCGGATCAACCGAGCCGAGCATGGCTACGCGCACCTCCGGCGGAACATTCGGCAAAAGCGCAAGCGCCTCCTGGACCATCGCCTGGACATTGCGTTTAGTAGCTTCAACTTCTTCCGCGTCCTTCACCTGAACATCCGGAAGAACCTGCACCAGGGCGCGCAGAAACGGCTCCTGTTGTTTCCATTCGATTACCTTGATCCGGTCGGTGCCTTGCGCAATGATGTGCATGGTTTCGCCGAGACGTTCCATGCGCTTGATCATCGTGAGCGTGCCGACCGTGTAAAGATCGGCGGAGCCCGCGTCCTGGGTGTTCGTCGCCTCGGCGCGCACAGTAATGCAGGCAAGCAACTTTTCTTCGGTGGCGAGGGCTGCCTCGACGGCAGCCACTGAACGCGGCCTGCCGATAGCCAACGGAACGACCGTTTCCGGGAAGAGCGTAGTGTTCTGTAGCGCCAACACCGAAATCTCGAAAGGCTCGCCCGGCTGACGCACGGTCACCGGTTGCACGGGAGCCTGCGCCGGCTGCTGCGCGGTATTGATCTCAGTTGCGAAGTTTGCTTTGTCCGGTGTTTCTGCCATCGTTTGTTCCGTCTCTAATCTTCACTCTGCGCCACGCAAAGTCGGAGCCGGGAGCGTCCGGGTAGTAAAGTTTCAAGTTCCAAGTTTCAAGTTCCAAGTTCGGACAACTTGAAACTTGAAACCTGAAACTTGAAACTCATGACGTGGTCACTGCTTACTGCTTACCGCTCACCGCTCACCGCTCACTGCCCACTACTTACAATGCAGATGCACAGTCAAAAATCCATCGCGATAATCATGCTGGAGCGATGCCTCTTCGATCTCGCAGGGAAACTGAATGGTCTTTTCAAACTGGCTATAAGTAATTTCCATCTGCTGATAAGTGAAACTATCACGAACCATCGTATCGCGCCGGCAGCCGCGTATTCTCAGACTCGACTCGAGCAGCTCGATCTTCAAATCGCTCGGGCTCACCCCGGCAAGGTCGACCTTTACCAGCCAGCCGTCAGGACAGCGATACACGTCCGCTGCCGGGTTCCACAAACGGCCTGAAGGTCTAACGCGGCGCGCTACGGTCAGCAGCGCAACCTCTCTAGTTGGCTTTGGCATAATTGAATAGCTATAGGATAAGGGAAACCGGAGAAGCTTGGAAGGGGAGCAGTAAAGTTTCAAGTTCCAAGTTCCAAGTTCGAGACCCTTTCCGAACTTGAAACCTGAAACCTGAAACTTGAAACTTACTTTTCCCGTTATCCGAATATCTTTCCCCAAAACGACGACCCGCGGGAAATTTCCTCGAGCGCGCCGGCAAGTTCACGGTCCGCCTCAGTCTCCACTGCCACGTCTCCCATCGAGACAATACCCAGCAGGTTTCCGTTCTCATTGGTTACCGGAATGCGGCGCACTTGCTTGTCACCCATCTTTCGAATCACGTCGACCACGCGCTCATGCGGCCGCGCCGTATGCACGTCAGTCGACATCACGTCTTCAGCCCGTGTGGCATTGCAGTCTTTCCCTTCGGCCACCGCGCGAATCACTACGTCGCGATCCGTGATCAAGCCGAGCAATTTTCCGTGACTGTAATTTGCCGGGTTGACGCCGGCTTCGGTTCTGCCGTTGCCGCCGCCGTTGCCGTGGCTGCGGAATTCAACAACCGGAATCACGCCGGTGTCTTCTTCCTTCATCATCATCGCCACATCGTGCAGGGTGGTGTCGCGCCCGGCCACCGCCAGGCTGCGCGTCATGATGTCTCTCACGCGCAGCCGTGAACGGCCGGCGCTTTCGACATAGCGTGAACGCGATTGGTAATCCATCTCTCCGCCGCGCCAGCCAGTCTCGCGATCGCGGCCGTCGTAGGTTGGACGGCGATAATCGTCCTGCCGGTATTGATCGGAGTATTGA
>Ga0070670_100001511_pt1 | contig 18733 bp, 12 predicted proteins | sample KBSS63metaG_FD_64665 | JGI IMG/M metagenome (GOLD analysis project Ga0070670, IMG submission 64665) | Switchgrass rhizosphere microbial communities from Kellogg Biological Station, Michigan, USA - KBS S6-3 metaG | ecosystem: Host-associated > Plants > Roots > Rhizosphere > Soil ... | reverse complement strand
CGGACTCAGCAGCGGCAGCTTTGAAGATTTTCTGCAGACAGATGCGCCGATCAATCAGGGCAACTCCGGCGGCGCCCTCGTCAGCACCAACAGCGAGCTGATCGGTATCAACTCACAAATACTTTCGCCGTCAGGAGGCAGTATCGGCATCGGCTTCGCGATTCCTTCAAACATGGCCAAGTCGATCACCGACACCCTCGTGAAGACCGGCAAGGTTCGTCGCGGGCAACTGGGAATCACAGTAGTGAAGTTGAACTCCGAACCGGCCAAGGATCTGGGAATCAAAGAGACGAAGGGAATCGGGGTGGCCCAGGTACAGCCGGGCAGTGCCGCCGACCGCGCCGGATTGAAAAAGGGCGACGTCATCGTCGGCTTCAATGGCGTTGAGATGACTGATCCGAATGTTTTCCGAAACCAGGTGGCAAGCACCGCGCCGGGTTCCGCAGTGACGCTTAATGTCATGCGCGACGGGCGACCACTCGAATTGCACGCGACGCTCGGCGAGCTGACCGCTCCACCACCGGAGCAGGGAAGGTAAGGTCGCATCCTAAAGTCAGTACCATTCGCTCCGCGCGGTGGTACTGACTTTACACGGGCGCAAACACTTAATTGTAGGGGCAGTGTCTGCAACCACTCTCGCAGCAGAACCCGCGTCGCCGAAGATAAGCAGCAGTAAAAACCATCGCGCTTCCTTCCCAATAATAGTCTTCAGCCTCTACTAATGCTGGGGCTGTATCTGTAGGGATTTCTTCAAGAGGAGAGTCCTTTGCCGCTTTTTTTGAGGTGGGCATTCGTCCGGCCTCATCCTCAGAGTCATCGAAACGAATTTTTTCTCCGGCGCTCATCGCTCTCCTTCACTCATCCGTCGCTATCGACACGCTTCTCGGCTTTGAAAGTCTCAAACACGCTTGCCATAGCGACATCAGAACCGAGAGCGGTAGCGACCGGCCAAAGAATTAACGTGAAAAGCGATGAGTTTACAAGCCTCACTTAACGAACGAGACTGTTTGGCCGGTCGCTACCGCTCCCGGTTCTGATATTGAGCACTATTTGTGCAAGTTCTTTGTGATCTCCGAGCGCGGTGATGGAGTAATCATTAGGGGTAAGCTTTGATCCAGTTTCTGGCTCTTATTATATGTCGGGGAGATAATCACAAATAGCAAAGTGGAAGATCTCGACGTCACGATCTCGAAAGCTTCTGATTCAGGCAGCTCTCCGGCGCTGCGCCATGAGGCGTTTGCCAAACTGGTAGTTCGTTTTCAGGACATGGCTTTTGCCTGTGCGTATGCGGTGCTCGGCGATGCTTATCTTGCTGAAGACATTGCTCAGGAAGCGTTTGTTCTGGCCTGGCAGAAGCTCGATCAGCTTCGCGAACCGAAGGCTTTTGCCGGCTGGTTCAAGCGCATTGTGTTGAGCCAATGTAATCGACTCACACGCGGAAAACGGCTGCAAGTCGTGCCTTTGAACGTCGGCGACAAAAATCCAACAACCGATCCCGGCCCACAACTGCTCGCCGAAAAACATGAGCTGCTGAACAAAGTGGTCCACGCAATCAGGGCATTACCGGATAACGAACGTTTGGTGACGACGCTGTTTTACGTGAACGGCTATACGCAGACTGACATCGGCGAATTTCTGGAGGTCCCGGTTTCCACGGTCAACAAGCGTCTCTACACGGCGCGTCAGCGGCTCAAGGAAAGCGTCGAAGTGGTTAAAGACAACCTGCAGCAGCAACGTCCCTCGCGGGATCGCACTTTTGCTGATCGCGTCAGTGCGAGGCTGCGGCCCATGTCGGAAACGGATTGGCCGCCGGTCAAGACAATGGTGTTTGGTCGGGAACAACTGGATGCTGCCGGTAACGAGTTATGGCTGCAGCGCCGCCAGACGTTTGACGACGCCAATTACGTGCGACGGCAATATGTGGCAGAGCACCCGGCGGCGGGACAGATTCTCGGCTTTGGCGCCATTGAACAGACTGTCTATTTGCCAAGGTACCGCTTGTTCATCGTTGCCGATCCTCGCTGGCTGAAAGCTGGTGTTGCCGATCTGTTGTTGGACCGCCTCTTAATTGATCTGAAAGAAGCCGGTGCCGTCACTGTCTCTTGTAGAGATTACGCGTCGCAAACAGAGTTGCTCGCGTTCCTCACCGATCGCGGTTTCAAAGAAATCGACCGGGTGTTGGACGTGCGGCTGCAGGTTGATGACGCAGACCTTTCATTGTTGTCGAACCTTGTCAATAAACTAAAAGCCGGTGGTATCACTATTAGCTCGCTCGCGGAAGAACGCGCTCGCGATCTGCGTTGTGTCGAGAAACTTTTTGAGCTGAGGACCATTCTCAACGAGGACGATCTCGCCCGCGCCCCATTCGCCCCGCCTGCATACAACGCGCGCGAGGCTTTGCTCTGGCTGGACATGCCTTACGTGTTGCCCGACGCCTACTTCATCGCGAGGCGCGGCGCCGAGTATGTCGGCGTCAGCGACGTCAACCTATTCGAGGCGCTCCCCGGCGGACTCACTCAAGGATTTACCGGGGTACTGCGCGACTATCGCCGGCAGGGTATCGCCACGGCGCTAAAGATGAAGCAGATTGAATACGCCCGGCTAAAGGCTTACAAGACGATTCAATCCTTCAACCGTCCCGCCCAAGCAGCAGCTTTGGCGTTGAACGAAAAACTCGGCTTCCAGGTTTTATCCGGAAACGTGGTGTTGGAAAAATGTTTGCGAGAAGTGATCGAATTGGACGAGAGCGTTTATGACGAGTACGCCGGTCACTTTCGGGACGACGAACGCCGGCCGGATATCGAGATGATTGTCCGAAACGAAGGCGGCCGGCTGACGATTGAAGCAGTGGGCCAGAAGGTCGAATTGTTTCCGACGTCGGAGACGCAGTTTTTTGTCAAGCAGTTTTATGCCGAGGCGACGTTTGTCCGTAACGAGGATGGCCAGGTAGATGTCCTGAAATTTGTGATGCCGAAAGACAAAACTCGAGCAGCAAGCCTGCAGTACGCAAAAAGGATTAACTGATCATGGAGCATAAATTCATTCCGCCTGGCATACGCAATAGCCTTCGTCGTCGCCTCTGGCTCGTGACCGTCCTAATCACGATGGCTGTCGGCGGACCGTCGGGTAACGCGGAAAGGCGAAACGAACGTGAGACAACGGGTAAACCAGGACGAGCTTCGTGGTCAACGACTGCTCAACAAATCAAGACTGCCGAACAGGTCTACAAAAACATTCAAGTCTTCAAAGGACTGCCCGCATCGGAGCTGGAGCCGACCATGGCTTTCATTTCCGGATCGCTGGGCGTGAAATGCAATTTCTGCCATGCGAACGCCTTCGAGAAAGATGAAAAGCCGACCAAGCAAACCGCACGTCAGATGATCCGCATGGTTTTTGATTTGAACAAAGGGAGCTTCAACGGGGAGAAAGCGGTTAGCTGCTTTACGTGTCATCGCGGAAAGCCGGAGCCACTTGCTGTTCCCGCCGTCGGCCAGAATCTCTGGCAGCCGAGTTCCGCGTCTGCGAAGGAAGCGCCGCTGCCAACCGTCGATCAGATATTGGAAAGATATGTGCAGGCGTTGGGTAGCGAGCAGTCTTTGAAAAAAGTGAATAGCCGGGTGGCGAAGGGATCGCGCATCGGCGCAGACGGTGTGCTTGTGCCCGAGGAGGTTTATCAGAAGGCGCCTAACAAAATTCTCACTGTGACCAGCTATCCCGGCGTCGTGTTCAGTACCGGCTTCAATGGAATTTCAGGCTGGGGAAACAGCAGCAAGGACGGCACGCGCGAGCTGCCCGGTCCCGTGCTCGGGCAACTGAAAAGCGATGCGGAGTTTTACAAGGAGATCAAGATTAAAGACATCTATCGGAAACTTACGCTGGTAGGCAAATCAACGATCGGCGAAGGTGAAGTTTTTGTTATCGATGCGACGCCTTTGAGTGGGCCTTCGGAAAAACTGTTCTTCGATGTCAAAACGGGATTGCTACTGCGACGTTATATGGAATCTCCAACCGTTCTCGGAATGTTTCCGCTGCAAACCGATTACGAAGATTATCGAGATGTTGACGGCATCAAACAACCTTTTCTGATCCGTTGGTCAATGCCCGGGAGAAGTTGGGGACGCAAGATTGACGAGATAAAACAGAATGTGGAGGTGGACGACGTCAAATTCAATCCGCCCTCCGCCGGGGCAGTAGCCCGACCGTAAGGGAGGGCTTAGAACGCGTTGAAAATGGAGTCCTTCCTGACGATCGGGCTACTGCCCCCGATTTTAATCTCCGCGACACAACTTTAGGTCCACGACCTCACGACAAACTCACTATTGCTCCCACAAAAGAGCGTGTTAGTATTACGCCCAAACCCCCATTCATCTTTATTTGAAACTGGCAAACCCGGCGATCCTTCGAGACGATCGTTTGGAGGCAACTATGTTACGGAACCATCGTTTGCTGTTCCCAGTTTTCCTGTTCCTGCTTCTCGGATGGATGACTTGCATCGCCCTGGCCAGCCGAGCCGGGATCAACTCAGGAAACGTAGTCGCTGATACTAAACTCGCCGACGGATTGGCCGCCTGGGAGCAAGTCTATTCGGTTCTAACTTCGCCGCGCTGCATCAACTGTCACACCGCGACCAACTATCCGCAGCAAGGCGATGACCGCCATCGTCATTTCGCGAATGTCGTGCGCGGTCCGGGGAACATCGGCGTGCCGGCATTGACTTGTGAAGGCTGCCATCAGGAGGTCAACGCCGATAGCACGGGAGTGCCCGGCGCGCCCGGTTGGCATTTAGCGCCATTGTCGATGCGCTGGCAGGACACCAACGATCGACCGTTATCGAGTGCGGCAGTTTGTCGAGCGGTTACCGATCGTTCACGGAATGAAAACATGGATGGGCCCGATCTCTTGAAGCACCACGAAAAAGCGGACCTCGTCCTTTGGGCCTGGAATCCGGGCCGCCGGCCAGATTCCACGATGAGAACTTTGCCCCCGCTGACACATGCGCAATTTGTCGCGGCAACTCGTACCTGGGTTGACGCCGGCACACCCTGCCCGCGCGGACGATAGGAGACGAGTGATGGCAACTTATGAACTCAACGTAAACGGCCAAGCCAAAAAAGTGAACGTCGATCCCGGGACCCCGCTGCTTTGGGTCTTGCGCGAAGAACTGAAGATGACCGGGACGAAATACGGCTGCGGCATCAGTGCCTGCGGCGCATGTACCGTGCATCTGGCCGGCGTCGCTTCGCGTTCATGTGTAATCCCGGTTTCCCTCGTTGGCGATCGGAAGATAACTACGATTGAAGGTGTGGGCCAGGATCCGGTGGGCCGTACGGTCCAGGAGGCGTGGGTCGCCAAAGACGTGGTCCAATGCGGTTACTGCCAGAGCGGACAAATCATGAGCGCGGTGGCGCTGCTCAAAGCTACGCCGAAACCGACGGACGCAAACATTGAAGAATCGATGGGTGGAAATCTTTGTCGTTGCGCCACCTACGTGCGCATTCGCGAGGCCATCAAGAGCGCGGCGGAACAAATCGGATAAAGATAGTGCAGTTGGAGGCCGGCAGTTCAGAGTTCAAGCTTTAGCTTGTGTTTCATCCCCCTCCCCTTGGGAGGGGTTAGGGGAGGGTCTAGTGCGCGACCGCTTAAACCCTCTCCCCGTCCCTCTCCCAGAGGGAGAGGGAGAAAATTCTCGCGGGGGGGGTCTAGTGCGCGACCGCTTAAAACCCTCTCCCCGTCCGTCTCTCAGAGGGAGAAAGTTTTCGGCAGGCACGATGGCAGCCTAAAGGCTGAACTCTGAACTGCCAGCCCATCTTGGTTTTTCGCCTTGGCGTTGTTGGCGTCTTGGCGGTTCGCCTTATCTAAAGAGTCAACAGGAGCAGCGGCGATGCAAGCAACATTCAAGCGCGAAAGGGATTTGGATCTAAATCGGCGCAGCTTTCTGCGCGCATCCAGCGTTGCGGCCGGCGGCTTGTTGGTTTCGTTATATCTGGATCTGCCGGCCTTCGCCCAGGAAGCAAGACCAGCGCCGCCGCCGAAAGTCTATCCTCCCGATGCTTTCGTACACATCAGGCCTGACGGCAGGATTTTCATCACGGTAAACCGGCTCGAGTTTGGTCAGGGCGTACAAACTTCTCTGCCGATGATTCTGGCCGATGAGCTGGATGCTGATTGGTCGAAGGTGGTGGCTGAGCTTGCGCCCGCTGCCGATGTTTACAAGGATCCGCTTTTCGGCATCCAAATGGTGGGCGGTTCCGGCTCGGTTGCTCATTCGTTTCAGCAGTACCGTGAACTGGGAGCGAAGACGCGCGCAATGTTAGTTGCTGCCGCCGCGGATCGTTGGAAGGTTTCGCCCGATCAATGCCGCACCGAAAACAGTATCGTTTATGGTCCAGGCAATAAGTTGGAGCACTATGCCGAGCTGGCGAAACGTGCTGCCAGCCAGCCAGTCCCCGAGAAAGTACGACTGAAGAACCCTTCCGAATTTCGACTGATCGGCAAGAAGACTCCGCGGCTTGATAGTCTGGCCAAGTGTGACGGCTCGCAAAAGTTCGGCCTCGATCTCGATCTTCCCGGTATGAAGATCGCAGTGGTGGCTCATTCACCGGTGTTCGGTGGACGCGTGAAGTCTCTGGACGACAAGGACGCTCGCAGCCTGGACGGAGTAAAAGACATCTTCGAAATTCCACTCGCGAAGGGAAGTGGTGTTGCCGTTGTCGCCGACAGATTCTGGACGGCAAAACAGGCGCGCGATCGTTTGCAGATCGAATGGGATTTCTCCGGCCTTGAGCTCGTGGACACTGCGCAGTTGCGGACCAGGTTTAGGGAACTCGCTCGAACGCCGGGAAACGTGGCCGTCAAGCGCGGCAATGATAAGGCGATCGATAGTATCCCGGCTGCCAGGCGAATCACCGCCGAGTATGAATTTCCTTATCTGGCCCACACGACGATGGAACCCTTGAACGCGACGGTCCACTTTGAAGGCAACAAGGCCGAGGCCTGGGTGCCTTCACAGTTCCAGACGCTGGACCAGGTGGCGATTGCCGATGTCCTTGGACTAAAGCCGGAGCAGGTTACTTTCCACACCGAATTTGCCGGCGGTGGTTTTGGTCGTCGCGCGACCATCGATTCACACGTCCCGCGCGAAGCGGCGCTGATTGCCAGGCGTTTGAAAGGCACGCCGGTAAAGCTGGTATGGACTCGCGAGGATGATGTGCGCGGTGGTTACTATCGGCCGATGCACGCGCATCGTGTGGAAGTCGGTATCGGCATTGACGGAATGCCCTCCGCCTGGCGCCATGTAATTGTCGGGCAATCGCTGGTCGCCGGGACTCCATTTGCTGCGATGATGATCAAAGACGGCGTCGACCATACCACTGTCGAAGGCGCATCGGACACCAGCTACAGCATTCCACACTTTCACGTCTCGGCTCATAACCCAACCGTTAACGTGCCCGTGCTTTGGTGGCGCTCAGTCGGCAACACGCACACGGCGTTCGTCATGGAGACGCTGATTGACGAGTTAGCCACGCGGGCCAAGATGGATCCGATTGCTTATCGTCGCAAGCTCTTGAAACCTGACGCCAAGAAATTGCGCGCCGCGCTTGATTTGTTGGACCAGCAGAGCGCTTGGCGAAACCACTTACCGAAAGGACACGCCGCCGGCATTTCCAGTCACGAGTGTTTTGGCACCGCCGTCGCCTGCGCCGTCGATGTGTCGATCGAAAACAAGCGTCCGAAGATACATCGCGTGACAGTTGCGGTTGATTGCGGGCTGGCCGTAAATCCCCTGAGCGTGGAAAGCCAATTTCAGGGAGGAATTGGTTTTGGCATCACCCAACTGATGGCGCAAGGTGCAATTACGCTCAAAGATGGTCGCGTGGAACAGAGAAACTTCGACGGTTACACTCCGCCCTACATTGTCGACGCACCAGTTGCGATTGACGTGCATATTGTGCCGAGCGGCGAAGCGCCGACCGGCTGCGGCGAGCCTCCCGTGCCGGTGATTTCGCCAGCGGTAGTCAACGCGCTGGCGAGACTAACCGGGAAGCGGCATCGCAGCCTGCCGTTGACCACTGTTTGAGACTGCGGAGGTGAAAACCAATGGTTCATGAAATGATTGAGGGAACGTATCGTCAAACTAATCTGCCGAATGAGTCGCCGGAATATCTGGCAAAGCGCGAAGAGCTGCGTTTGGCGGAAATTGAATTGATGAAGCAACGCGAACGATGCGCGGAGCTGAGGCGCGGCTTGCCCAAAGGCGCGACGATTCCTGATTACGAATTTCTTGAAGGGCCGGCTGCTCTCGACCAGGGCGATGAGCCGCTAAGAACGGTGCGGCTGAGCGAATTGTTCACGGCGCCCGATCGTTCGCTCGTGATCTATCACTTTATGTACGGCAAGAAACAAACGACTGCGTGCCCGATGTGTACCGCCTGGATCGATGGTTACAATGGAGTTGCTCATCACCTCGCGCAGAATGTTGACTTCGCGATCGTCGCGGCGGCTGATCCATCCACGTTGCGAGCGCACGCGCGAAATAGGGGTTGGGACAGACTGCGTCTGTTGAGCGCCGGCGAGAGCACGTTCAAATACGATCTCGGCAGTGAAGATCGCGCCGGCGGGCAGGACTCGACGATTTCGGTTTTCACGCGAGACACTGACGGCACGCTCCGCCATTTTTACAGTGGCCATCCGTGGCTGGAACCCGAAATTAAAGAGCGCGGTATTGATGAGTTGATTCCGGTTTGGAACATGTTGGATCTGACACCGCAGGGACGCGGCAAGTTTTATGCGTCCCTCGATTACGGAACGAAGATCCAAGCGGCGCGCGGCTGAGGAACCGGCGGCCGCGGAGCGGCTTGCAGAAGGTAGCCAGACGTGAAACGTCTGGAAGCCTTTAAAAGATTCAGCGCGTTGTAGACGCGCACTGATTCTATTCTTTCAATGCGGGCGTTATGTCGCGCCTCCGGCGCTCCAATGCAAGAGCGCGGTGATCCAGAGGTTTCACCTCTGGCTACCTTCTGGCGCGCCGCTCTGCGGCCTCAATATGAAATTAGACACTACCTCTTCTTCGATGCCGATTTCTTCTTCGGCACCTTAGCGCCAGCCTTCCGCGCCTCTGAAAGCCCAATCGCGATTGCTTGTTTCTTGCTGGTCACTTTCTTTCCGGATCGGCCACTCTTCAGTGTTCCCGCCTTCCGTTCGTGCATTGCTTTCTCGACTTTCTTGGAAGCCTTCTTGCCGTATTTTGCCACGTCTATTCCTCCTTCCGGTCTGGGCAACTAATCAACCCGTTCAGTTTTTATTTTTTCCACAAACAGATCGCAAACAAGATGCCAACCGGGTGGTCGTTAGCGTGTATGGACCACAACTAAATTGTAATTACTTGACGCGTGATAGTCGGTACACCGGTTGCCTATCACACCGATGAAACCGCCTTTAATAGGCAAACAAAAACAGGAGAGCGGTTTTTAACGCAACTCGCCGCGCGATCTTCCGCGAGCTGGTTAATAACCCATCCTTAGATCTCAGTGTGTGTATCGGGTACAGAAATCGGGGAATGACGTTTCGATTTCATGCGAGTTGTTGTTGGAAGTTTGACTTTGGAACCCTGGAGGAAAAGCGATGAAAGTGAAAGATGTGATGACTGCCGATCCGGCCTGTTGTATTTCGGAAACGACATTACAAGAGGTTGCCCAGATGATGATTGACCACGACTGCGGCGAGATACCCGTTATCGAGAACAAGGAAACGAAACGGCCGATTGGAGTCATTACCGATCGCGATATCGTGTGCCGCGCGTTTGCCAAAGGACTTAATCCGCTCGATCTCACTGTGGCGGATTGCATGGCCACACCTTGCGTAACAGTGACTCCTGAGACGTCCGTCGGCGAGTGCGCCTGGCTCATGGAAGATAAAAAGATTCGCCGTGTGCCGGTGGTTGACGCCGATGGCTCTTGTTGCGGCATAGTCGCACTCGCCGATATTGCGCTGCGCGGGAAGACCGGCGTCACGGCTGAAGTGGTAAAGGAAGTATCAGAGCCAACTGCGGCGGCGTCCGCGGCTGGGGCCTGATCTTCGGACCACGGAAACGAATATTACAGAGAAGACTGGCGCGTCCGCGCACTCATGTTGTAACTCGGTACGTACGACGGCGAGTTTAGCCCGGCGTTTCAAGGGCCAAACATACTTGACTCATTCAGTTTGTACGTTCGTGTAGTTCGTTTTGTGTTCGTGTTCTTTCGTGGTCGTGAATTTTGCCAGACTTGAGGGTCGTAACCACGAAGTGACACCAACCAGCATCCCCGAAAAAAGGCTGCATGATGAGTCAAGTATGTTATTGCCCTTGAAGGGCCGGGCTAAACCCATCTCGAGGCTACGCGTCGAAAAACACGCTCATCGATGACTCCTCGGCTCATCAGTCTCAGACATTAGGCGATCCAAGTGGGCTCTGCCCCAGCGTCGCACATCTTCAACCAGAGGTAATACTGATTGACCATAGTCAGTCAGCGAATATTCGACCGGGGATGGTATCGAGCCCTTTGGTTGTCGCTTTACAATTCCGTCGCCAACCAACTCGCGGAGTTGCTCGGTGAGCACCTTCTGCGAGATGCCAGGCATGGCACGCCTCAAGGCTGCGAAGTGTTTCGGCTCTTCGGCCAACCAGTACACGATGATTAGTTTCCATTTACCGCCGACCGCCGCCAGCGCAGCAGTGAGCGGACAGCCGCTGACGGGATTGGGGCGATTCTTGGAACGGCTAGCGCGAACATAGTTACCTGAAGGTGCCTTCTTGATGGAGCTCATAGGTCAAATTATATTCCTTTCCTGACCAGGTTATAGGCCAGGCTACTCCACTCGGACGTGAGGAGATAAACCATGATCGTCGAAGTCCGCCGTTATTCAATCAAGCCGGCTTCTCGCTGCGAACTTGTCGGTTTACGAAATTTTCTCCTGCTCTGTAGCCTGATGATCATCTTGCAGCCCGTTCGCGGATTCGCACAGGCGACGTCGGCTTCGGCAACAGAACCCCAACAGACTTCAGCGCAACACGATGGGCAACACGATTTCGACTTTGAGGTTGGCACCTGGAAAACTCACCTGAGGCGCCTGCTGAATCCTCTAAGCGGCTCGACTACCTGGGTCGAATATGAGGGTACCACCCTCGTGCGAAAGGTTTGGAATGGTCGCGCTAATTTGGTCGAGCTAGCTGTCGCTGGACCAGCAGGCAAGTTTGAGGGTCTAAGCCTGCGTCTATACAATCCCCAATCCCGACAGTGGAGCCTCAATTTCGCAAGCGTTAACGGCGGTGTTATGACTGCGCCGACAATCGGTGAGTTCAAAAACGGACGGGGCGAATTTTTCAACCAGGAAACACTTAACGGCCGCGCGATTCTGGTTCGCTTTGTGATCTCGGACATTACTCCTGACTCTTGCCGATTCGAACAAGCGTTTTCTGATGATGGGGGCAAGACCTGGGAAGTAAACTGGATCGCGACAGATACACGAGTGAAAGAATGAAGTAGTGATGAGTGATGAGTGATGAGTGATGAGTGATGAGTGATGAGTACTGAGTAATGAGTGAAGAATCCATTACCCATCACTCATTACTCAGTACTCATTACTCATTACTCAGTACTCAGTACTCAGTATTTGTGAGAGAGAGGTTGCAAATGATCGTCGAAGTTCGCAGTTACAGAATCAAGCCCGGTCGCCGCGCGGAGTTCATCCAGTTATTTGAAACGCGAGCCATACCTGCGCTTCGCTCGAATGGGATGAAAGTGCTTGGCCCATTGCTTGATCTGGAGAACCCGAACAAATTCGTCTGGTTGCGTAGCTTTCCCTCACTGGAGGAACGCGATCGAATGAAGGCGGATTTCTACGAGGGCGAGTTGTGGAAGAATGAACTGGAATCTATAGCCATGTCGATGCTTGAGAGTTATGACGTCATTCTCTGCGAGACAGCTGCCGGTTACGTCTGCGACGGGCCTTACGAAGAATCTTAGGGGTTTTATCGCGGGATGTAGTGGTGGAGCAGAGGAGGGTCGAACTCCTGGCCTCCGCATTGCGAATTAGACACCCGGCAAAAACCTAAGTTATTGCCTTTTCGAAAGTTGCAGCCACCAATGAAAGATAAGGGTTTTCCTGTTCTTTCCTCTTCCTTACCATTCTTTATACGTAGCGTGCAGTTATTTTTGGCCACATATTGGCCACTTGGGATAACGGCAGTTTTTTCTTAGCTTCCCAATCGGACGCCGCGTCAACCTCTAATATCTAGTTACAACATCATATGTCAGAAAATCTATTGACTTCCAATCCGCACTGAAATATCTTTTGCGGGCTCCGACCCGTTTACACATCCGCCGGTCCCTTCGACCGGCCTCACGTACCAGGGATCATCAATTCGCCGGCGGCCGAAGAAGCCGGCCCCGTTTTCGCCGATGGGCCCTCGCTGCCCAATCTACATTCAATGGTAACTCCCATGCTTGCCCTCACTACCTGACGCTAAAATTAATAATGAATGACGAAGCGGAAAATAAGAATTCATCGTCGCAATTCCTGAAAACGGATGGAGGGAAGACGAAGACCAATGCGATCGAAACACCATCGATTACGTTGCCGAAAGGCGGCGGCGCCATTAAAGGAATTGACGAGAAATTTTCTGTAAATGCCGTCAACGGCACTGCCTCCTTGTCTGTTCCTCTTCCGATTTCTCCGGCACGCGGGGCTTCTCCTAATCTTAGTCTGTCCTACAACTCGGGCAGCGGCAACGGAATCTTCGGTTTGGGATGGACATTAAGCCTGCCCTCAATAAAACGCAGCACCGCTAGGGAACTTCCTCAATATTTTGACGGATTTGATTCTGACACCTTTCTTCTTTCCGAAGCGGAAGACTTAGTGCCTGAGTATAAGAAGGAAAACGACGGCAGTTTGAGCCTAGATGCGGAAAACAATTACCTCCTCAACGAAACAAATTCACCGGACGGCTTGTTTACGATTAGATTTTACAAGCCGAGAATTGAAGGTTTGTTTGCGCGAATTGAAAGATGGTCGCACAAAACCTCCGGCGAAATAAGATGGCGGGTGATCACCAAAGAAAATACGACCACGCTTTACGGGTGGAGCGAGGATGCGAGAATTGCCAATCCGAAAGACGAGAAAAAGATTTTTGAGTGGCTGCCGGAAATTGTTTTCGACGACAAAGGAAATTGCAGCTACTACATTTATAAAAAGGATGACGAGGCTGGATTGGACGCGTCTCTCCCGCACAACCGAAACCGGCTTGAGGCCGGAAACATCACCTATGTCAATTTGTATCTGGAGAAGGTCTTATACGGAAACAAAACGCCCTACAAGAAATTTGGCGACCCAATTCCGGCAGAAACGGATTTTATGTTCCAAACCGTTTTTGATTTTGGAGAATACAACCCCGACTCCCCTTACGACAAAATCAAGGATTGGGATTTCAGAAAAGACGCATTCTCTGAATATAAATCCGGTTTTGAAATTAGAACCACGCGTTTGTGCAAGCGGATATTGCTTTATCACTTTTTCGATGAGCTTCCCGGCGGCACAGCTTTAATCAGGTCCCTGGATTTTGAATATGACACCGCCGCTGAAGAAGACTTCACTTTCTTAAGAGCCTTGACAGCTCGCGGATATATTAAACAAGCGAACGGAACTTACACCACCAAGAAACTTCCCGCGACAGAGTTTGAGTATCAAAAACACGAATGGAACAGAGAAGTAAAAACTATTTCGGCAGAAAATTTAGTTCACGCTCCGTCAGGGCTGGATGACCGCCAGTACCAATTCACCGATTTATTCAATGAAGGCTTGTCCGGCATTCTGACCGAACAGGCAGCCGGCTGGTATTACAAGCACAATCTCGGAGACGGAAAATTTGAACGTGCAAAATTGGTTTCGCCCAAACCTTCTTTTCTGGGATTGGGAAGCAGTCTGCAATTAGCGGATTTGGACGGTGACGGCGGCAAGCAAATTGTCAATTACGAAAGCGAGCCAAAAGGTTTTTTTGAATTAAACGACGAAAACGAATGGTTGCGATTCAGGACTTTCGAAAACCTGCCAAACATCAGTTTTCAGGATTCCAATACCCGACTGCTCGACCTCACCGGGGACGGTATGCCGGACGTACTGATCACGGAAGACAATGTATTTACGTGGTATGAGTCTTCAGGGAGAAGAGGGTTTTCCCAGTCCCATAAAACTTCGAAATCCTTCGATGAAGAAGCGGGACCGCACGTCGTATTTGCAGATTCTACTCAAAGTATTTTTCTCGCTGATATGAGCGGCGACGGATTGACCGATATTGTCCGCATCCGCAACGGGGAAATTTGCTACTGGAGCAATCTGGGTTACGGAAAGTTTGGCGCCAAAGTCAACATGGACAATGCACCGGCGTTCGACCACCCCCAATCATTCAATCCCAAGTTAATCCGTTTGGCGGACATCGACGGCTCAGGAACCTCGGACATTGTTTATCTGGGAAAAAACAAATTCTCGTGCTGGATGAATTTAGGCGGGAACGCTTTCAGCAACTCTCCTTTTGAGATAGACGCCTTTCCCGAAATCCACAATCAATCGAGCGTAACCGTGACCGATCTGCTGGGAAACGGAGTGGCTTGTATTGTCTGGTCAAGCGACCTGGCAAAGGGCGCAGCGGCTTCCCTGAAATATATAGACCTGATGAACGGCAAGAAACCGCACATCATGGTTGCTTATAAAAACAATCTGGGTAAAGAAGTTTCGCTTGAGTATCGACCTTCGACGAAGTTTTACATCGAAGATAAAGTTGCCGGAAAGCCCTGGATTACTAAACTGCATTTCCCGGTCCACTGCGTTTCGAGAACCGAAACGAGAGAAACTGTTTCCGGTTTTCGCTTTTCCAGTTCTTACAAATACCATCATGGATATTTTGACCATGCCGAAAAAGAGTTCAGGGGCTTCGGCAGAATGGAGCAAACTGATTCGGAGCATTTCGAGCACTGGGTAAAAGGCAATGCCAGCAACATCGTCGAACAAACTCTTCATCAAGAGCCTGTCATCACTAAATCGTGGTTTCACACGGGCGCATTTTTAAGTCGAGAAAAAATTCTCAGCCAATTTGCTGATGAATACTGGTATGAGGAAATGCAGCGGCAAGGTTTGCCGGTCGCACATAGCGAAACCGCTTTGCCCGACGCCAGATTGATAGTAGCTCCCGGCTTAGACCCGGCATTGATTGACAACCTGAGTGCTCAGGAATGGCGCGAAGCCCTGCGTGCCTGCAAGAGCATGAGCTTGCGCTCGGAAGTGTTTGCCGAAGACGCCCCGCTTGTGGGCGCTACTCCCGACCAGCTTAAGAAAGAGTTAACGCCTTATACAGTGGCGACGCATAATTGCGTCATAGAATTGCTTCAACCGAAAGGGCAAAACAAACACGCGGTCTTCCTGGTCAAAGAAAGCGAAGCCGTCACCTACAGCTATGAAAGAGTAACGGACGACCCGCGCATTTCTCATAACCTGAACATTGAACTGGATGAATACGGTAATGTTTTGAAGTCGGCTTCGGTGGTTTATCCGCGAGCATTACCGGATATTACTTTGCCGGCGGAAACACAAGCGGCGCAAAACAAGACGTTTATCTCTTACGTCGAGAACAAATTTACCAATGACGTCAATGCGACGAACGATTACCGCCTGCGTCTCCTCTCGGAAGCAAAAACGTATGAACTGAAAGGCGTCTCAAGAGCTAACCCGCTTTTTGTTCTCAGCGATTTCGACAATATTCTCACCGCTTCCAGTGAAGTTGGCTACCATCAGGTCAATACGAATCCGGCGGCAGGCGTGTCGCAAAAAAGACTAATCGAGCATGTGCGAACCGTCTTCTCCCGCGATGATCTGACGGGAGCACTGCCTTTGCATAATTTGGAGAAAAAAGGTCTTTCGTTTGAAAGCTATCAACTGGCTTACACGCCTGCGCTTCTTTCCGATATCTTCGGCTCAAAACTTACTGATGCCCAGATACTGGCGTTGATGCCGGCAGGCAAATTCGCGCACAGCGAAGCAGATGATGACTGGTGGATTCGTTCGGGCACGATTCAATTCATAGAAGACGCCGAAACTGTTGCCGATGCGGAAAACCGTTTCTATGTGCCAATCTCTTATACCGATCCTTACGGGGCAAAAACAAAAGTAAAATATTTCTCCGATTATTTTCTTTTCATCGAAGAAACCGAAGACGCGCTGCAAAACAAAACGAAAGTTTTGTCATTTAACATGCGCACGCTTTCGCCACGGCGAATGCAGGATGTCAACGATAATATCTCGGAAGCGATCGCCGACGAATTGGGCCTGGTCAAAGCGACAGCGCTTTTCGGTAAAGGCGCTGAAGCGGACGATTTAACCGGTCTTGATGAATTCACCTCTGCGGCGGAAAACACTCTCATCAGCAGTTTCTTCAACGCGCCTGCCTCCGATCAATTAGTGACCTTTGGAAAAGACCTGCTACAGCACGCCACGTCGCGTTTTGTCTACGATTTGGACGTTTATGAAAAGTCGGGTGGGACAAAACCGGCAGTGGCAGGTTCGATTGTTCGGGAGCAGCATTTTCAGAATAACAACGATTCGCCCGTTCAGGTAAGTTTTGAATACTCCAACGGGTTGGGACAGGTGGTAATGAAAAAGTCGCAGGCTGAACCGGGCGTTGCCAAACAGGTGACGGTTAATCCGGACGGCACTTTCTCCGTTGTGGAGACGGATACGGCCGCGAGCATTCCCAAACAACTTCGCTGGATCGGAAACGGCAGAACCGTCGTGAATAATAAAGGTAAACCCGTCAAGCAATATGAACCGTATTTTTCCGTGACGCATCAATACGAGGATTTGAAAGAGCTGGTCGAAACGGGCGTGACTCCGCTTTTCTACTATGACGCCGCCGGTCGAATGGTTAAAACGGAATTTCCCGACCGCACTTTGTCCCGGACCGAATTCGACTCATGGAAACAAATTATCTATGACCAGAATGACACGGTATTGGAAACGGATTGGTTCGATCTACGAGTTAACCACCTGATAGACGCCGAACTAACAGCCGCCGGGAAAGACCCAAACCGGGAAAAACTCGCCGCCGAGAAAGCTGCCAAACACGCCAACACTCCCGCCGCTCAGCATTTCGATACTTTGGGAAGGGCCGTACTGCAAATCGAACATAACAAAGACGCGGCCGATGCAGATCTGTTTTATCAAACGTTGACGGATTTAGACCTCGAAGGAAATCTTCGCAGCGTTACCGATGCCAGAAACAATCCGTTGATGCAATACAAATACGACATGCTCGGCAACATGGTTTATCAAAACAGCATGGATGCCGGGCAGCGCTGGTTAATCCAGAATATCGTCGGCAATCCTCTGCGAAGTTGGGATGAAAGAAACCATGAGCTTTCTTTTGAATACGATATTCTCCACCGCCCCTTGAGCAAGCGAGTCGAAGGCGGCGACGGTGCAGCGCCGTTGAATAACCTCTATGAAAAAATTATTTACGGCGAGGCTCTTCCGAATCCCACAATAAATAATTTCCGCACGATGGCCGTTGTTGTTTACGACACGTCTGGGAAATTGGAAACCTCGGCATTTGATTTTAAGGGAAGCCCGCTAAGCACTACTAAAACATTTGCCTGGAATTATAAAGATGTTGTCGATTGGAGTGGCGCAAACCCTGATGCTCTTTTGGAATCGGAAACTTTCGTTTCTTCTTTTGAATACGACGCCCTGAACCGCATCACTCGTCAAACCGCTCCTGACGGCAGCATGTTTTTGCCGACATACAGCGAAGCAGGTTTGCTAGAGCAGGTACAGATTACCCAAAACGGGAACACCGAATTTCATGTCAGGAATATCGACTACAACGAAAAAGGACAGCGCAGCAAAATTCGCTACGGCAATAACGTAACGACCAATTATGTTTATGACAAGGAAACTTTCCGGCTCACCCGTTTAGAAACGAAAAAGCAGAACAACGATCCGCTTCAGGATTTGTATTACACCTTCGATCCGGTGGGCAACGTCACGCACATTGAAGACAAAAATATTCCGGAAGTATTTTTCAATAATCAAAAGGTTGCAGGCGTCGCTTCCTACACCTACGACGCTCTCTATCGTCTGGTAGAGGCCACCGGCAGAGAACATATCGGGCAAGCCATTTTCGGACAGTTCGACAACTGGAACGATCTGCCTTTTATGAAGCAATACAGCCAGGGCGATGCGATGTCGTGGCGGAATTACACGCAGCAATATGATTACGACGAAGTGGGTAATATCGGGGAAATGCGGCATCTGGTTGCTGACGCCGCCAGCAGGTGGACCCGAAATTACAATTACGCCGCCAACAATAACCGCTTGCTTTCTACCAGCGTTGGTGGCGACACATACAATTACCCGCACCACCCGCAGCACGGATTCATCACCACCTTGCCTCAATTGCAGGTGATGAAATGGAGTTTCAAAGAAGAATTACAAGCCGTGGCAAAACAGAGCGTCCTGGCCAGCTCGCCTGAAACCACCTGGTACGTTTATGACGGAGGCGGACAGCGGGCCAGAAAAATCACCGAAAACGAAGCCGGCGCCGGAGTAGTTCCGACTAAGAAATCCCAACGCATTTATGTCGGCGGCATAGAAGTTTACCGCGAATACGGCATGGCCGACGCGATAACGCTCGAGCGCGAGAGCTATCACGTAA
>Ga0070670_100001510_pt1 | contig 18744 bp, 19 predicted proteins | sample KBSS63metaG_FD_64665 | JGI IMG/M metagenome (GOLD analysis project Ga0070670, IMG submission 64665) | Switchgrass rhizosphere microbial communities from Kellogg Biological Station, Michigan, USA - KBS S6-3 metaG | ecosystem: Host-associated > Plants > Roots > Rhizosphere > Soil ... | reverse complement strand
AACGCGACCAAAGCTACGCTCTCGTACTGGATCTACGTTTACACCGCCGAGACATCCAACACCGTTGCCTACGACAAGCTCACGGTGCAGTTGCGCAATCCGGCCGGCGCTGTGCTTGCGACCTTGGCCAGTTACTCGAACCTCAGTCCCAAGGCCCCCTACGCCCAGGCCAGCTTCGATCTCTCCGTCTACAAAGGACAGACGATTCAAATCTATCTCACTGGCGTGGAAGACCAGGGACTGCAAACTTCTTTCATCATCGACGACTTCGCGCTCGACGTAGTTCAATGACAGGAGCGACATGCGCAATCAACTAATCATTCTATTCCTGCTGGGTCTCGTCTCAAGCGCGGCCGCCCAACAGCCGCAAGCGAAGGTCAGTATCGAGCAAAGCGTCTTAGATGACGACGGCGGGCGCGCCTTTATTCTTAACTCAAAATTCAAATTGCTCACGGAAGTGCGTCGCACTCCTGGCGCAGTCATTGATAGCCCGCAACAGTGCAGCATCTTTCTCGGCAGCGATTGGTCCAGTTCTCCGCTGCATGAACGCGAACCGAAACTCAGCACGCTTTTGGCGTCGGTTAGCAATCAACAAGACGCTAACAAATTAGCCGGAGTTGGTATCGAGGATTTTTTTGCGGCGACTTATAGCCAGGAAGTGCCGACGGTCTTTGCGGAAGGAGAAAAAATCTCAGACCTGCGAGTGCGCGCCGTTCTCGCGGAATTGATCAATTCGAGATCATTGCCGCCGCCAGAGTCTTCAACGATTTACATGATCTTTCTGCCGCCGCGGCTCATCTCAACGCTGGGAACGCTCACCGGCCGCAAGCATTACCTCTCGTATCACAATTTCTACAACGTCGCCGGCAAACGACTTCACTACGTCGTAGTTCCTTATGAATCTGATTGGGAAACCGCGAGGGCAATTGCGTTACGCGCGCTCGTGGCTGCGGCGTTGAATCCGAACGGTGAAGCAGCAAACTGAGATTGTAGGGGCGGACCTATGTGTCCGCCCGGTTGCAGGCCAATATCACACAGGGCCGACACATAGGTCCGCCCCTACAAACGAACAAGATTGCAGTAAAGAACCTAGGCGCTGCTTTCAAACTTTCCCACCCCGGCTTACAATTCCCTCATCCCCTGGCCGGCAACAAGCAAAAGTCAATGGAGGCAGTATGAATCTTACTCGTCACAGCACCCATGTGTGGACCGGGGTGTTTTTCATCATCAGCGTGCTGATCGCCATCACGTCTTCCTGTGCCAACAATTCAAACTCGCCCATGTCGTCGGATGCGAAGGGCACGCCCGCTGAAGCTGAGAAGTTCATTGTTGACGCGGAAAAACGCCTGTTCGATCTGAACGTGAAATACAGCCGGGCGGATTGGGTGAAAAGTACTTTCATTACTGACGACACCGAAGCGCTTTCCGCCAACGCGAACCAGGACGTGATCGCGGCGACCACCGAGCTCGCGGATCAGTCGCGTCGCTTCGACGGCCTGCAACTGTCGCCAGACGTAGCGCGCAAACTGAAGCTGCTGAAGTTATCGCTCACGCTTCCGGCTCCGAAGGACCCCGCCGAGCGCGACGAGCTCACCAAGCTGGCTGCATCACTCGAGGGCGACTACGGCAAAGGCAAATATTGCCCGGATGGCGACAAAGGAAAGTGTCTCAGCCTTGGCGACATGGAAGAGATCATGGGGAACAGTCGCGATCCCGAAGAGCTGAAACGCATCTGGCTTGGCTGGCATCAGGTCTCGCCGCCCTATCGCAATAACTACGCGCGCTTCGTCGAACTTAGCAACAAGGGCGCGAAAGAGATGGGCTTCAAAGACACCGGCGCGATGTGGCGCTCGAAGTACGACATGGAGCCCGACGCCTTCGCCGCGGAGATGGAGCGCCTCTGGCAGCAGGTCAAGCCGCTCTATGATTCGCTCTACACTTACACGCGCCGAAAACTTTCCGAGAAATACGGCAAGGACGTGGTGCCGCCTGACGGTATGATTCCGGCGCACCTGCTGGGGAACATGTGGGCCCAGCAGTGGGGCAACATCTATCCAATCCTCAAACCTGAAAGCGGCGGCGATCGTGGTTACGATCTGACGCAGATCCTGAAGTCTCGTAACACCGAACCGAAGCGATTAGTACAGTACGGCGAGTCGTTCTTCACTTCGCTGGGATTCGATCCACTCCCCCAGACATTCTGGGAGCGCTCGCTTCTCGTCAAGCCGGCTGACCGCGACGTGGTCTGTCATGCGAGCGCGTGGGATGTTGACTACGAAAAAGATGTGCGACTGAAGATGTGCATACAGGTAAACGAGGACGACTTCACCACGGTCCATCACGAGCTGGGCCACAACTACTACCAAATGGCCTACGCGGGCCAGCCGTTTCTCTATCGCGATAGCGCCAACGACGGATTTCATGAGGCGATTGGCGACACCATGGCACTGTCCGTGACGCCGCCTTATCTGAAACAGATCGGCTTGATCGACAAGGTACCCGATCCGAGTGCCGACATCGGGTTCCTTCTGCAGCGCGCGCTGGACAAGGTTGCGTTTCTGCCGTTTGGTTATCTGGTGGACCAGTGGCGCTGGAAAGTTTTCTCCGGCGAGGTACCGGCGAGTGGCTACAACAAAGCCTGGTGGGATTTGCGCGAGAAGTATCAGGGCGTGACTGCCCCGGCGCCGCGTAGTGAACAGGATTTCGATGCGGGCGCAAAATATCACGTGCCGGCGAACACGCCATACGCGCGATATTTTTTGGCGGCGATTCTGCAGTTTCAATTTCATCGCGCGCTCTGTCGCGAAGCTGGCTTCACCGGGCCGCTCTATCAATGCTCGATCTACGGCAACAAGAAAGCGGGCGACAAGCTAAAACAAATGCTGGCGATGGGACTGAGCAAGCCCTGGCCGGAAGCGTTGAAGGCGATGACTGGGGAAGACAAAATGGACGCGACCGCGATCATCGACTATTTCGCGCCGCTTAAGACGTGGCTGGATGAACAGAATAAAAAACCGTAGGAAAATTAGCCGCGGATTTACGCGGATAAGCGCGGATCAGAAAGGAAGAGAAACCGAAAGCGATAGCACCACAAACATTAAGACAGGAATCATAAACATTAAGACAGGAGTCATGAACATTCAGAGCACAGCTCAAGTCAAACAAGCTCAGGGTCAGGAAGGTGGGCTTGCCCCCCGCTCCCGAACCTGAGCTTCGTGTCTCTTGAGTATCTGCTTTTCTGATCTGCTTTCCGCGTGAATCCGCGGCTAGTTAAGAGTTATGGCGCTTGATGACTTCCGCGGCGAGAAAAGTGGTAACTACCTCCGGCGGCCAGTGGCGATGGTCGCTACTTTCGCGAACCGTCGCCCGGTTCACTTGTGTAACGTCTCTCGCAGATAGTGAGTTGCGCCAACGCTCGGTCGACCTTCTTGAAGATTCCGGCGCCGGTGTTTGCAGCAGCGTCGGCGCGACGGAGCTGAGCCAGCTATCGAAGGATTCTTTGAGAACCACGGATTTCCTGCGAGCAGCCGGAGTCTGGGGCCGAGCCTCGGCGGGCACAAGTGAAAGGGTGTTAGATTTTTGAGCTGACCATTTCATAATTCACGCGGGAACAACTCTAAACAACTCCTAATGCCGCGCGAATTCCAGTAATGTCAGCTTTGCACAAGAAGTCCTGAATAACAGAACCGAGAGCGGTAGCGACCGGCCAAACAGTCGCGTTTGCCGATATTGTGTTCCGGTAAACTCCTCGCTTTCACGTTGATTCCTTGGCCGGTCGCTACCGCTCTCGGTTCTGATGGTGAGCACTTGTTTTGTGCAAAACAACCCAGGTGACTATCCAATGTCCGAGGCCTAGGCCGGTGAACTTTGCGCCGGCAACTCGCCGGTTTGTTTGGCGGCAGCTTCTTTCGCATGCTTGGTTGCGAGCCTCGTGAATTCTTCCTGTAACGTCGACAGTTCTTCGTCAGAGAGATTCTCTAAATTCACCAGGTGCGTGCGCGCTCCACTGACGCCCTTGATCAACTCGTCGAGTTTTAGATGGATGGCTGTAGCGTCGCGATTTTGCGTGTTTTGAATTAGAAAGACTGCCAGGTATGTGAATACAGTCGTGGCCGTGTTAACCAGTAGCTGCCACGTGTCTGAATAATGATAGATGGGTCCGGCCGCCAGCCAGATAAGTATCAGCAGAACGTTTCCGATGAACATCCACGACGAGCCGAGCGCATTAGCCGCGGCTATGGAAAATTTGCGAAAAGCTTTATTCATTACTAACTCCCCTAACAGTTCTTCACAGCAAAGCCGCGATCCGGCGACTATTAATCGCCATGAACGCAGCCTCACTATTCTTTAGTGTAGTTTCGTGTTTTTTCGTAGTCTTGATTTAGAGCAGACCACGAGCCTTAACCACGAAAACGCACGAACAGAAAATCACAAAATACACGAAAGCTATTTTTGCCAGACAAATCCGCCGGTTACTTCGACGGCGCGCTGATGTTCACGTCAACTTTCTTGTTGCCGCCCAAAAGTCTGCCGCCAAAAACAAACAACGCAGCCACCACGATGATTACAAAAATCACCAGGACTGCTACCACTCCGGTGCTACCGCTGCCGCCATCGTCTCCCATAATCGTTTCCTCCTCTAAGCTTATTTAACCTGCGGTGGTATCACCGCCGAGCAGTGTCAAAACTTCTCCCGTGATGTAACTCGAATCAATCTCCGATGCGAAGTAAACAAATGCGGGCGCAATTTCTTCCGGCTGGGCCGGACGCTTCATCGGCGTGTCGGCGCCAAACTCCGCCACCTCTTTCGCTGGTTTGTCGGCAGGGTTCAGCGGCGTCCATACCGGCCCGGGCGCAACGCAGTTAACGCGTATACCTTTCTCGACGAGATTCTGCGCCAGTGATTTCGTGAACGCATGAATCGCGCCCTTGGTCGCGGAGTAGTCCAGCAACTCCTTGCTTCCTTCGAGTCCGGTGATCGAACCGGTATTGATGATCGCGCTGCCTTTGCGCAAGTGTGGCAGCGCCGCTTTCGCCATCCGAAAATATCCGTAGATGTTCGTCTTGAAAGTACGGTCCCACTGTTCTTCAGAAAGATCGTCCAGCGACTTTTGGTGCTGCTGGTAAGCCGCGTTGTTAACCAGGATATCGAGCTTGCCAAGTTTGCCGACAGTTTCTCTGGCGGCGCGCCGGCAGAATTCAGGCTCTTGCAGGTCTCCGGAAATCGGCACAGCCTGACGCCCCTCGGCTGCGATGGCCACCGCTGTTTCGAGCGCGTCACTTTCCTCTTCAGGCAAATAGGTGAACGCGACATCCGCTCCCTCGCGCGCGAACAACACGGCCACGGCCCGCCCGATTCCCGAATCGCCGCCGGTGATCAGCGCCACTTTACCTTTCAACTTCTCCGCGCCTTTGTAGAGCGGCGCTTCATATCGTGGCCGCGGATCGAGCTTCGATTCGAGGCCCGGCTTGGATTGATGTTGAGCCGGCATTGGCGACTTAGGTTGCTCGAGCTGCGCGCTCTTATTCTCGCGCGCCGGCGCTTTCGAACGTTTGGACACGCTCGGCTTTGCAGGCACTCGTTGCGTGTCTCTCTTCGTTCGCTTGCTTGTCTTGCTTGCTGACTTCTTAGCTTTGGTAGGCATTGTTACGACGACTTCTTGCGGCCTTTCTTAGCTGCTTTTTTGCTCCCACCTTTTTTGGTGCTCTTCTTTGCAGCTTTCTTGCCGCCCTTCTTTGAAGAACTCTTGTTTCCTTTCTTGCCGCGTCCCGAACCGCTCTTCTTGCCGCCGCCCGATTCCTTGTTCACCGTAGCCCAGGCGCGCGACTCCGCTTCCTTGCTCGAAACACCGCGTTCCTCATAGCTCTCCTCGATGTGCTCCGCTTGCCGTTTCTGCTTGTCGGTATAAGCTCCCTTGTCTCCCCTCGGCATCGGCCCTTCCTCCTTCGCGCGATTAAACGCGATTTAAATAAGATTTCGCGCGACAACTCTGCAAATGCTGCGCCGCTACAACAATCGTTTAGAGCCGGGCACCGCCCGCCGGTTCAAGTAGCGTAGAAACGCGCATTTCAGTCAGGGGGTAACGGCGGGCGGTGCCCGCCTCTAAACGAAACTTGAAGTGCATGGACCACGGCGCGCTTTCGTTAGTTTCGGCAACAGAAAACGATGGCATTGCGCTTGCCAAGTTGCGTCATGTTGAAAGAGTTAAAGCTTTAAGGTGGTCTGTAACTAAACAAGTAGTTCAGCAATGTGCACAAGAAGCGTACACAGCTGACTTCAACCTGCGACTAAGAACCTATCAGGACGAGGAGGCCGCGAGTGGCAAACAAAAAAGCAAGCAGCAAGCGCGAATTGATTGATACGGGTTCTGACAAACGTTACGTGCGACGAGATGCAAAGGGCCAGTTTAAGGAGTCTGACGATCAGGGTCGTTCGCTCGCTCAAGACGTGAAGAAGAAAGCGAGAACTAAGGTTGAATCTGGCCAGGGAGATCGCGGCGACCAGAAACGCAGCTAATTATCCGAAGCGCGATCGAACACGGAACCGCGCGCCTACGCGCGAGTCAACACTTCTTGATCTGGTCTATAAAGAATTAAAGGAAATCCGACTCTAACCGCGCTTACTTTCCAGCTCCTCAATTCCCGATGACAAGATACGAACAACTACAAAAGACGGGAATACAGCGTATCGGCACGCCCAAGCGCGGCTTCAAATACCGTGCGGTTGATCACAAGAGAGTGAGCACCGCCGATCTCAAACGCATCGAGGAGCTCAAAATTCCGCCGGCCTGGACTGACGTTTGGATCAACTCGGCGGCGGGCGGGATCGTGCAAGCTATCGGCAAAGATGGAGCGGGACGTTTGCAGTATCTCTATCACGCGCATCACGTGCGGCGGCGCGAAGCCAAGAAGTTCAAACGACTGATCAAATTCGCTGAAGCATTGCCCAAGCTGCGCGGCGTGGTCGCAACTCAAATACGACAACCGGGCCTGGGGAAAGAACCGGTGATGGCGTCGATACTGAGAATTCTTTCTACCTGTTTCATGCGACCGGGCAGCCAGGTCTACGCCAGCGAGAACGGAAGTTACGGCCTGGCCACGCTCCGCCGGCAACACGTGAAAGTTAAAGGCGATGTAGTCGAGTTCGACTTCCCGGGTAAGTCGGGAGTTAGGCAAACTCAACAACTCAAGGATCGCCACGTTGCCAGAGTTGTGCGCAGCCTGCTCAGGCATCCGTCGCGCGAAGTCTTCAAGTATCAAAACGGCGACGGTCAGTTTGTAAACGTAACGCGCCAGCACATCAACGACTACATCCGCGAAGCGATGGGCGAAAAGTTCAGCGCCAAAGATTTTCGCACCTGGGCGGGCACGCTTGTTTGTGCCAATGCCCTCGCGCGCATGGGCACTGAGCTAGTGGAAAAGCCCGCGTCGAGAAAGCGCAAAGTGCTGGATGCCATCAAAGAGACGGCGGAAGTTCTGGGAAACACCGTCGCCGTTTGCCGCAGCGCGTACATCTCTCCAGAGATCATCCAAAATTTCGAAAGCGGCAAGATGATCACCCGACACTTCAATACCCTGAATGAAATGATTCGATATCGCGGCAGAAAGCTGCACGGAGCCGAGAAGTCGCTGCTGAATTTCATGAAGCGTAACGCGATTGGGTAGGTCTGCCGGGCAGAAGCCCGACCGTCGGGAGGGCTCCAAGTCTGGATCGCACCGAGCCCTCCCTGACGGTCGGGTTTCTGTCATGGCACCGATATTGCCATTCATCCATAAGACGCGAAAAGTTGTCCGATTAACGTGCGACACGATTCGCGCGAATCACTTTTTTGTTAATAGAATAAACCTATCTTGACCTGGAGGGACTACAAATGAACGCCTTTACACTACTCAAAACCGACCACAAAAAGGTCGCCGGCATCCTGGAAAAACTCGACTCAACCACTGAGCGCGGCGTGAAGACTCGCGAAGAACTCTTTACACAATTGAAGACCGAACTCGACGTCCACGCGCGCATCGAGGAAACAATCTTTTACCCGGCGCTCGAGGAAGCGAAGGAAACCCGCGACATAACGCTCGAAGCGTTTGAAGAGCATCGCCTCGTTAAGCAACTCCTCGGCGAACTCGAAAGCATGAGCAAGGATTCGGAAGAATGGACGGCGAAGTTCACCGTGCTGAAGGAGAACGTCGAACATCACGTTGAGGAAGAGGAAGGCGAAATGTTTCCCAAGGCGCGCAAGGTTCTAAGCGAAGAAGAGGCTGAGGAATTGGGAACGCGACTCGAAGCGGCAAAGACCGAACAACTGAAGGCCGCAGCGGGCGCTAAATAAGACAGTCCAATGTCCAATGTCCAATGTCCAATGTCCAATGTCCAAGGTTCAAAGTCAGGATTGGCTTAACGGGCGTTGGATTTTTGGACATCGGACCTAGGACCTGACGTTGGACGGAGTTGGACTTTTGGACATTTTGGAATTTGGAATCTGGAATCTGGAATTTTGACTAACGGGGGCGGGGCAACATGGAAGGACCTTTACGCGGTTTGCTTGCAGGCGCGGCAGCCTGGAAATTCGGCGGTGGCTGCCTCTCTACGATCCTAATTTTCATAATTGTTTTCTGGCTGCTCGGTTACGTGCACTGCTAATCGCTAGCGCGTCGCACTCTGCGGCGAGAAGCCCAAAACAGTTCTCAGCTTTGCGGAAGCAGCGACGCAGCGTCCGCGTCTACCAGCCACTCCAAAGTTCCGTTGGTTGGTTTGATTGCCTGGGCGGGTAATAAATCAGCTTCGGGTTTCGGGCGCAATGCCTCTTTGAGGCGTTGCGCCTTTTTCTTACCCACTACTAAAAACATCACATGCTTAGCTTCGTTGAAAACAGGCAACGTGAGCGTAATTCGATCGGTGGCGGTTTGAACATTCCGCGTGGCCACAACCCAGCGCGACGTTTCCTCGAGCGCCTCCGACCCGGGAAAGAGCGAAGCGGTGTGGCCGTCTTCACCCATGCCAAGCAGCACGAGATCGAACCGCGGCCAGGTCTGCCCGGCAAAAAATTCTCTTAAGTGATCTTCATAGGCCGTGGCGCTTTCGTAAGCACCGCGCTCCGCAGGAATGCGATGCACGTTGGCGGGTGGAATCGAGACTTTTGAAATCAGCGCTTCCGCTACCATCGCGTAATTGCTGTCAGGATGAGCAGGTGGAACGGCGCGCTCGTCGCCGAAGAAGAGATGAACCCGCGACCAATCAATCTCAGCGGAATACGGCTCGGTTGCCAGCAACTCGTAAACTCGCCTCGGCGTGTTTCCGCCGGCTAGCGAAACGCAGTAACGCTCGTGACTCTCTTTAGCGTACTCAACAAACTTAGCCGCCGCCGCGTGTGCCAGCTGCTCCGGGTCATCGAACACCAAAAGATTGTCCATTTGCAATTAGCCGCAGATTTACGCGGATAAACGCGGATCGGAAAGAAAGATAGGTGGTACTTCAGCTAAGATTTCGGACTCGTTTGCCTTTTCGATCTGCTCCGCGTTTATCCGCGTGAATCCGCGGCCGATTATTCCCACTCCGTATGCACAAACCCCAACTCCGGCTTGTCCACGCGCTCATAAGTATGCGAACCGAAGAAGTCTCTCTGCGCTTGCGTCAGGTTCAGCGGCAGATCCGCGGAGCGGTATATGTCGAAATATCCGAGACTCGACGACATCGCCAGCACCGGCAGGCCGTGTTGCATTGCCAGCGTTATCACTTTTCGCCAACCCGCTTGCGCCTGCTGGATCTTGGTGTTGAATTCGCTATCGAGAAGCAGACTTGCCAGGTTGCGATCGCGCAGGTAAGCCTCCTTGATCCGTCCCAGGAATTTGGCGCGAATAATGCAGCCGCCCTGCCAGATGCGCGCCACCTCGCTGAGATTAATCTTCCAGCCGAATTCATCGGAGCCCGCTTTGATCAAATTCATCCCCTGGGCATACGAGCAAATCTTCGAGGCATAGAGCGCGTCGTGAATAGCAGTCTTGAATTCATCGCTGAACGCCTCGAAGCTGCCGCTGTTAGGTGCAGGGATTTGTTTGCTGGCCGCGACTCGCGCCTCTTTTTGTGAAGAGAGCACGCGCGACGTAATGGCTGCGTCGATCGTCGGTATCGGCACGCCAAGGTCGAGCGCCAGCTGGCTGGTCCACTTGCCAGTTCCCTTCTGGCCGGCTTTGTCGAGCACCAGATCGACTAAAGGTTTTCCCGTCTCTTCATCTTTCACGCGCAAAATTTTTGCCGTTATTTCTATCAGGTACGACTCCAGATCGCCGCGGTTCCATTCGTCGAAAATATCCGCGACTTGATCGACAGCTAGCCCAAAACCCTGGCGGAGAATTCCATAAGCCTCGGCAATCAGCTCCATGTCGCCGTATTCGATCCCGTTGTGGACCATCTTCACAAAATGACCCGAACCGCCGGGGCCGATGTAGGTCACGCACGGGCCATCAGGTACTTTTGCGGCAATCGCTTCCCAGATTGGACGAATCTGTTCGTAGGCCTGGGCGTCACCGCCGGGCATCAGGCTTGGTCCCAGCAACGCACCCTTCTCGCCTCCCGAGGTTCCCGAGCCGATCATGAAAAGGCCGGAGTTGCTTAATTCAGCTTGCCGCCGCTCAGTTTCTTTGAAGTGTGAGTTGCCGCCGTCGATGATGATGTCGCCCTTTTCAAGAAAGGGTTTGACTAAATCGATCGTCCAGTCGACCGGCTGGCCCGCCTTCACCAGCAGAATTATTTTTCTTGGCCGTTCAAGCGAGCGGACAAAATCTTCCGGTGTCGCTGCGCCGATGATCTGTTTGCCGGGATGGCGCGCGACGAACCCCTGTAGCACCGGCGGCTCGCGATCGTAGACCGCGATTGGAAAACCGTTACGCTCGATGTTGAGCGCCAGGTTCTGGCCCATTACCCCAAGCCCGATTAATCCGATACTTGCTGTATTTGTCATATTGAAACGAGCGACGTTTAGAGGCGGGCACCGCCCGCCGGTTCAACGTTGAGACGGCGGGCGGTGCCCGCCTCTAAACGTTCGTTAATAAAGTCATGTCACCCCGAGGACAAGGAAGTTTTGAGTACGGCGGACACCTTGGCCAACCCGCTCAACACGTCGCTTCCCAAATCTACGCGGATCGCCCGTCTTCCATGTTTCTCCAGCGACTGAAAATCTCCCAGCGCTTGCGCATCTTTGAGAACACTAAACGTGTACGGCGCTCTCGGCACCTGGAAGTCGATCTTGTCTGGCGCCGTGATCTGAATAAACACGCCCGAGTCCGGACCGCCTTTATGTAACTGCCCGGTGGAATGAAGAAAGCGTGGGCCATAGCCGACAGTTGTCGCGTTTCCGGTTGAGTCGCGAATGATCGTCCGGATCTCTTGTAGCGCTGCTTCCGTTTCCGGCGTCTCCTCGATGTAGGCGAGGAGCGCAACATAGTCTCCGGATTCTATCTTCGCGCAATGCGCGCTCACCGCGTCGCGCACTGAAAGAGCCCCGGCCCCATCGCCCGCAGTGTAGACGGTTAGTTGTTCGTCCGTAGCTGCCGGCCGTTGTTGCTCCAGTTGTCCATCGCGCTTAAAGCCCTCGAGCAGCGCCTTAGTTGCGTCCTTCGATTCCTGAACGTTTGGCTGGTCGAACGGATTGATACCCAGTCGCCAACCGGCAAAGGCAGTCGCCATTTCCCATACAAAAAATTCGGCAGCCAAATCGTAAATATCCTCTAACTGGCGGTAGACAACGGGATGGCCCGCCGCCTCGAGGTCTTTGAGTCTCGCATTTGTCTCTGCGTCAAGCGCGCCGACGCTAATCGAAACGAACAGCCGATCGTTGTCGTATTCCGCAGCCGGCCCGGCGGTTTCGCCAACCACCGGGACAATTCCCTTGCCTTCCTTGCCGGTGCTTTCCGCGATCAGTTGTTCCACCCAAAGCCCGAGCGCGGAGAGCTTTTGATCCGTGACGATGGTTAACTTGTCTCGACCGGCGAGCGCACACTCGGCCATCACGGCGCCAAGAAGAGCTCCGGGATTCGCGTCTACCTTGGCGCGGCAACGCTGGGCCATTCGATCCGCACCGCTTAACAAGCGGGCCACATCCAAACCCATCAACGCGGCCGGCACCATTCCGAAATACGAGAGCGCCGAATACCGCCCACCGATGTCTGGCTGATTGAGTACGATGCGGCGGAAACCTTCGCCCGCCGCTGTCTCAGCCATCTGTGAACCGGGATCGGTGATGGTAACGAATGCGTCACCCGGCGACTCTTGAACTTGCGCGACTTCGTTGTACCAGTAGCGATGGAAGGTGATCGGTTCTGTGGTTGTGCCTGACTTTGAAGCAATCACAAACAGACAGTGCCTAATGTCGATCTTTTGTTTGAAATTATTGATGGCGTCGGGATCGGTAGAGTCAAGCACCAGCAGCTCGGGAAAGTCCGTTTGACGACCGAAGGTTTGCCGCAAGACCTCCGGGCACAGAGACGAGCCGCCCATCCCGCAGATCATGACCTGCTGAAATCCCGCGTCTCTGACACTCTCAGCAAACTGCTTCAACTCCTCAGCGGCTGGAATCATCTCGCCGGCAACAGTCAACCAACCAAGCGAGTTATCGATGATCTTCCGGTGCGCCTCTTCCTGCTTCCAGAGCGGCGCGTCTTTTTTCCAGATGCGCTCGATTACGTCGGCTCGTTCCGCTTCGGCCAGCGTCGCCTGCACGGCGGCCGCGTATTGGCCCAGAGACATTGTCATTGATGTTTGCGGATCGCTGTCTCGCTTGGTTTCACTTGCGGCATCCGTCATAATCAGACCTCATTCATCGGCGAAGAGTCTCAGTTATTTGAAGTTTTCGGGAAGGAATAGTCTATCACGAGTGTTCACTCAAGCAGTTTAGAGTTCAAGCTTTAGCTTGCATCCTCGAATGACAGCAACGACGCAGCCTGAAGGCTGCACTCTAAACTGCTTGAATCTTGATGTTTGGTAGGGGCACGGCATGCCGTGCCCCTACGGTGCATCACGAGCTTGTCCGAAAGTCGCATTAGTATCATCATAGTGTCAGGAATTTCCGGGAGGTGGACCAGGGGTATGTCGAGTTTAAGTAAGCGGGCGTTGATAGTCGTGGATGTGCAGAATGATTTCTGTCCCGGCGGGTCGTTGGCGGTTGCGCACGGCGACGAAGTGGTGGCACCGCTGAATAGGCTGATGGAGGAATTTCTTCAGCGTGGAGAGCCGGTGTTCAAGAGTCGCGACTGGCATCCAAACCAAACAAAACACTTCCAAGCCTACGGCGGCACCTGGCCGGTTCACTGTGTACAGAATACTAAAGGCGCTGAGTTTCACCCCGACTTGCTCGACGACAAGCATATTCGCGTAATCTCGAAAGGCCTGGGCGACGAAGATAGTTATTCGGCGTTTGACGGAACGGACCTGGGTTTGCAGTTGCGGCGGCTGGGCGTTGAAGAAGTCTGGGTCGGCGGTTTGGCAACTGACTACTGCGTCAAGAACACGGTGCTGGATGCTTTGAAAGAAGGCTTTCGCGTGAAAGCGCTGGAGCAGGCGATGCGCCCGGTTGAGGTTAACCCCGGCGACGGCGAGCGCGCGATCGCGGAAATGCGCGACGCGGGCGCGCAGATTGTTTGAGTTTCAAGTTCCAGGTTTCAAGTTTCAAGTTCTGAAATTTTTGAGTTCCAGGTTTCAAGTTCCAAGTTTCAAGTTCGGAATTCTGGAGTCGTGCGCTGTTAGACCTTTGTCCGAAACTTGAAACTTGAAACTTGAAACCTGGAACCTGAAACTTAATTTCTTATGGGCACGCTAAACATTGATCGCTACCACGCCGCGATGGGCGACGCTTCTTACAAAGAGGCGACGCACCTTCACGACCGCCCACTCAGCGACGCCCAGGCCACGTTTTACGTAACGCAGCGAAAGTTGCCGTTCGCGCCCTGCCTGGGCCATGCGCGTCTCATCCGCCTGCTTTTCGACAGCCAAATCGATCGCCCGCGCCTGCGCTTTCTCGAACAAGATCGCGGCGGCCTGCAACGTTTCGCAAAGGCGATTGAAGACATTCAATTCGTCGGCGCGATTAGAGTGGTGCGTCCCGGCACAATCGTCTTTGCGCAGCAGCCTTTCGCCGACATCACAGGCGCGTTCGGACTGACGCAGGCACAGGAGATCAAGTTCGAGCACGCTTTCGATTTGCCGATGACAACCGCGGCCACCGCGATGCAGTTTCGCATGGCCGCCGGCGAAGATCGTTGGTTGTCGGATTTTTCGCTGCGTCGCAACGGCGACATCGAACGCGCGGTTGACATCGCCGTCTACGCGTTCATCGGTGGCTTCAACGACACTTCAAACATGGAAGCCGCGCATCGTCTCGACATCCCAGCCATCGGCACCGAGGCTCACTACTGGCAGCAGTCGTACATTGAATACATGACGCAGCCGGAGATTGAGCCGCGCACCGGCAAGCCCAAACATTTCGAGCAGGTCGCCTTCGAGCGCTGGCTCGATGCCAACCCCAACGGCACGACGCTGCTGCTCGACACGATCGACGTTTACATGGGCGCGGTGCATGCGGCGATGGCAGCCACGTCAAGCGAAGCGCGGCGTCGTGCGTTCAAAGGCTTCCGCGTCGACTCCGGCGATCTGGCGGGCGCGGGCGAATGGTGTTTGCGCTTCTTCGAGGCAAATGGACTCTACGGGCTGCGGCCCAATCTCACCGGAGATTTAGACGTGGAAAAGGTGCGCGCGATCGTGCGGGATTTCCCCCGCGCCAACGGCTTCGGCATCGGCACCAAGCTTTCGAGCGAAGTGCCTGCCGTTGCCGGCGTCATCTTCAAACAGTGCCTGATCGAAGGCCGGCCGACGTTGAAAGCGTCGAACTCCGAAGAGAAGACGACCCTCCCGGGCCGGCTGCAACTCTTCCGCGGCATCGATGCCAAAGGCAATTACGTTGCCGACATCACCGGACTTGAAGAAGAAGAGATCGAAATTCCGGGCGCCTCGCGCGTCGAGCGTTTGCTGGTGCCGTTTTGGGAAAACGGTCAGTACCCTTCGATTCCTTCGATCGAGAAACAGAAGTGGTTCGTCAACGATCAGCGACTACGCTTCCCTGACCTGAACAACTACCCGCACACGCTCAGCGACAAACTGCGCCAACTCCGCGACGATCTCACGGCGCAAATGCGGGCGGACAATTCCGGCTGGCAGGAAGTGGTAAAGATGCCGGAAGAAGTCCCGGATAAAGTTCCGCAGTCGAAGTAATTCATTCTGTCCGGAGTGTTGGATTTATTTCCAGCTCCATATGAGATCGCGGTAGTATAAGATCCTCTGTGCAACCTGGATGATGTCGCGGCGGTAGCTTCCGCCAGTAGAATCATTCACCACCTTCAGCCTCATGAATGAAAGGAGATTCTCATGCAGACAAATGATGCCGATCCGCCGATCGACCCTGTAGGTCAAGAAATGTATGAGGCGGTGCTGGGAAAACCTTTGTTCGATGAAAAAAATCCTCCTCCGCTATCAGGTGTCCGAGAGTTAACTGTCAATCATCTGTTTGCCAAAGTCTGGAGCAGGTCACGAGCTAAGTCTGGAGAAACTCCGCTGACCCTGCACGAACGCCGGCTGGTGACAATCGCCCTGCTGGCGGCCCAGGGTCGCACCGACCAACTGAAGGAGCATGTTACTGGGGCATATAAAGCGGGAGTAGCGATAGAGTCGTTGAGCGAGCTGATGATTCACGTCGCCCACTATGCTGGATGGGCAGCCGGCTCTAGCGGGCAGCATATCGTCTTGGACGTCTATGACCCCAAGAGCGAGAAGAGTTCTCAGTAGCTTATCGCTAAGCTCTCTTGGAGTTGTTGCGGGGTTGCAGTGTCGATAAGACGCATCCGTTAACAGCCTCTCACTTATCCTGTTTGGCAGCGGTCGTAACATAAGGGTTCTTCTCGATGAAACAAGCGATCTACATTTCAGTTCTATTTGCCGTGCTCTTCGTTTCATCACGCACGGCCGTTGCGTGTCGCTGTGCGGGGATGCCGACGGTTAAGTGGGCCTTCAACAACGCAAGCATGGTTTTCTCCGGAACCGTCGTCGCCATCGAATCTGACGGCGTGGTGTTCACCGTCGACCAACGTTGGAAAGGCGAGACACCGGCACGAATCAAAGTTTACGTCCGAAATCTGGTAACCAGTTGCGATCCTGGTGTCGCCGTGGGCAGAACGCTTCTCGTTTATGCGTATCCCGGTGATTCGCGCTTCCCGCTGGTCGCGGCATATTGTCGACGCACGCGGGTTTTGACTAAACCCGACCAAGAAACCAAAGAGCTCGATGGGCTTCGTTCGTCTGCTCACGTGCGACGCACAACAACTCGTGGGACCCGAGCGGCGAAAAGCAAGGATGAAGGATGAGGGATGAAGGATGATGAAAACAAATTTCCGCCTTCATCCTTCCGCCTTCATCCTTGCTTTTCAGCGCCGCCCAGTCAACTCTGACGTTGGGTCGCTTCCTTTTTAGGCGTCATCTTTTTGTTGAGAGGTAGAAATGGGTTCTGAATACGAGAGCGCTGACCTAATCATTAAGCTATATGGGCTGCGGCGAGAAGAAAAGCTCCGCACCGCTCGTGAATGGTTTACGAAGGACTTTCACCCAACGAGTGCACAAGATGTCTTGAACACCTTGAGGAGTGAGCACTCGGTATACTTCCGCATGGTGACATCGTATTGGGAGATGGCGGCGTCTTTTGTAAACCATGGCGCGATAGACTGGAAGATGTTTATGGATGCGAATCCAGGCGAGCCGGTCAATGTCTTCGTCAAGCTTTATCCTTATCTTGAGGAGCTACGCTCGATGTTCTCCTCTAAGTATGACGACGCTCAGGCTTTCCAACATCTGGAACAAGTAGTAATGCAGTTGCCTCACGCCAGGGAGCAGTTAGAGGAACGCATGGAACAGTTCAAAGAAGCGCGCGCCTGTTGGGACGCGGCAAAGAAAATGCAACCTGCGTGATTCGCCAATGGCGCTTTCAAACAAACGCTTGCAGCGGACCGGAATCAGCGTAAAGAAACTTCATCTCTTCAGCGATCGCGACTGCACGTATGATGAAACTATCCGTAGTCGTCAGTCTACTGTTATTTGGTGATTAATGAGTAGGTCCATGTCAAGGTTTGTGGAACAAGATACTACGCCTGTAACTCGACGAGATTTTCTCTCGAGCGCAGTGCTGTTCGCGGGATATTGTGCCTTGAGTTGCGACCTCGAAGCACAGCAGCCCAACGCTGCCTACGGAGCACCTCCAGCACAGGCTCTGGATGACAAGAATGTGATTCACGGAAGAGTTACCTTCAAGAGCGGAACGGAAGACCTCGATGGCTATCTGGCCAGGCCGAACAAGAAAGGCAGATTTCCTATAGTCGTCATCGTTGCCGGAAACCCTCCCTATGAAGATTACGTTCGGAATATGACTGCTATGTTCGCGCAGATTGGTTTTGTTGGAATCGCGCCCAACATTTACTCCGTGCAAAAGGACGCGAGGACGCTCGAGCAGCTACGAAAAATCCTAGCCGAGAAAATTACCGACGCAAAAATTTTTAAGGACATTCGGTCGTCAATTAGTTATGCGAAAAAGCAGGGCTTTGGAAAATCTAATCACGTAGCTGTCACCGGATTTTGTTTCGGCGGTAGATGTGCGCTCATGTTCGCGGCGACCTATCCGAATGAGGTCCGCGCGGTGGTGCCTTTCTATGGCAATCTCAAGACGCCTGCGTTTGCAGGTCGAAAACTGGATCCCGTTGATGTCGTGGCAAGGATAAGGGTGCCGGTACTGGGTCATTATGCAGAAACTGATTCAGAGATTCCACCTGCCCAGCTAAAAGATTTTGAAACCTCGGCGAAGAAGAATAATAGCAACACCCAGATATTTACCTACGCCGGTGCACGTCATGGATTTTTTGCGTACACGCAGCCGACTTACAACGCAGATGTATCGAAAATCGCGTGGGAGCGGACAGTCGTATTTCTCAAGAAATATTTGGGTCACTGACGGCCGCATCATTTGAAAGCGCATGCGAGCCGCCCAACAAATCGTTGGACGCGAGCGGCGGGGGCGTGTTTCGCATCATAATTCGTCCGCCGATGCTTGATTGAATTCGCGCCGCCGCGTCAACTCAGCCGTTAGGCACTTAACCTTTTCCTGAGAACATGACCGAAACGAACGAACCTCTCATCGTTGACGTGGACTTGAAGGAATCCGACCTTCAACGTGCGTACTTCTGGTTTCGGCTAGGGCGTTGGTCAACTCGCTTCCTGCTTGTCTTCTTGCCGCTGATGGGACTTTTTCTTCTAACCAGGCTCGACATCTCTAACATATTTCAGAACCCTCCGGCTGCGACCGCATTGATCGTCCTAATTGTCTTCCCGCTCTTGTATCCTTTACTCATCTGGTATCAAACGAAGCGCGGTTTCGGCAACTTGCAGGGGTTCCAGACCAAAATCCAATACTCATTTTCTCCTGACGGCTACACTGTACGCGACATCAAATCCTCCGCGGATATCGATTGGGATACCATCTTGCGCGCTGCCGAATCAAAGCACTCTTTTCATCTCTTCTTTCACAAATCGTTCTTTCATACAATACCCAAACGCTGCTTCAAACAGCCGGGCGACATTGTTCATCTCAGAGATCTCTTGAAACGTTCACTGGGCACGAAAGCAGCTGTTTCTTAACAACGTGCCCAACAAATCGTTGAACC
>Ga0070670_100001508_pt1 | contig 18750 bp, 16 predicted proteins | sample KBSS63metaG_FD_64665 | JGI IMG/M metagenome (GOLD analysis project Ga0070670, IMG submission 64665) | Switchgrass rhizosphere microbial communities from Kellogg Biological Station, Michigan, USA - KBS S6-3 metaG | ecosystem: Host-associated > Plants > Roots > Rhizosphere > Soil ... | reverse complement strand
ACGCCCGGTGATGCGCACGCCTTCCGTCTGTTCGCCAATCCCGGGCACGGCCGCGACTGGCTCGGTCTCGACCTCGTGGGCGCACAGACCAACCGGGCGGCGATCGGCGCCCGCATCGCCGTCACCGTGCAGGGCAGCGGCGCCGCGCGCGCGGTGTATCGCACGGTGAACAGCGGCGGCTCGTTCGGCGCCTCGCCGCTCCAGCAGCACATCGGCCTCGGTGCCGGCGCGCAGCGCGTGGACGTCGAGATCACCTGGCCGGTGAGCAGGACGACGCAGCGATTCAGCAACGTGCCACGGAACCAGATCCTCCGTATCCGCGAAGGCGAGGATCGCTACGCGCAGGTGAAGCGTGCTTCGTAGGCTGATGGCCGCCGCGCTGGTGAGCGTGGTGCTCACGGCCGCGCTGCACGCACAGGACAAGCGCTTCAGCGTGCGCGGGATGGTGCTGCGGGTCGATCCGGCCAGCCGCACCTTCACCGTCTCGCACGAGGCGATCGAGGGGCTGATGAGCGCGATGATCATGCCCTTCGAGGTGCGCGACGCGCGTGAACTGACGCCGCTCGCGCCGGGCGCCCTCGTGGAGTTCACGCTGGTCGTCGGCGCGCAGGCCGGCTACGCCGTGGACATTCGCGTCAGGAAGTATCAGACCGCGGAACAGGACCCGCTCACGGCGCGGCGGCTTGCGCTCCTGAAAAAAGCCGCGGGCCGCGCCGTACCGGCGCTGGCCACCGGGCAGGCCGTGCCCGACTTCACCTTGATCGACCAGTCGGGCCAGCCCGTCCGTTTCTCGACGGTGACCGCCGGGAAGGTGGTCGCGCTCGACTTCGTCTACACCCGCTGCGCGCTGCCGCAGTTCTGTCTGCGCGCCTCGAACGTGTTCGGCGTGTTGCAGAAGCGATTTGCCCGGCAGTACGGCCGTGACCTCGTGCTCCTTACCATTACGTTCGATCCCGAACGTGATACCCCCGAGGTGCTCGCAACCTATGCGGCCCGGTTCAACGCGGACCCCAAGATGTGGAGGTTCCTTACCGGCAACGCCGCCGATGTGCGCCGGGTGTGCGCCCTGTTCGGCGTCGAGTCCTACCTCGACGAGGGGCTGGTGAACCACTCTCTCCACACCGCGGTGATCGACCGGCAGGGCCGTGTGGCGTCCAACATCGAGGGAAACCAATACACCCCGGAACAGCTGGGCGATCTCATCCTTGACGTGCTGATGCGTTGAGATTTCCGCTCCCGCTCTGTGGACGAAAACGAGGGCTAGAATAGGCCACTCGCCGGTCTCTTTCTGCCGGGGAGTGGCGTAGGGTCAAGGCGGCGCGAGTCGAGCGCACGCGTCAGGAGCGTCACCGTGGGTCGCAGGTTGTACGTCGGCAATCTCTCATACCAGGTGCAGGAGTCGGAGATCGAGCAGCTGTTCGCGCAGGCGGGCTCGGTCGCGTCCGTGTTCGTGCCCCGTGACAAGTTCACGGGCCAGGGGCGGGGTTTTGCGTTCGTCGAGATGGGCACCGACGCGGAGGCGCAGGTGGCCATCGAGAAGTTTCATCAGCAGTCGCTGGGCGGCCGATCGATGAAAGTCAACGAGGCGCGGCCACAGGAATCCCACGGTGGTGGAGGTGGCGGCGGAGGCCGCGGCCCCAACCGTCGCTCCGAGCCGCGCTGGTAGACGCGAACACCGTAGCTCCCCGCGCGCGGCGACGTCCGACGCGCGCAGCCCTCACCATCCTCGCGTGCCTCGTGTGCGCGTGCACGATGGATCTTCGTGCCGCGCACGTGAAGATCGTCCGCTGATCGTCCCACTTTCGGAACGAGCCATTTTTACGATTCGTACGTCTAATCGGGCAGTGCGGCTGCCTCGGTGGGTGGCGTGTGTCCTGCTGGCCGGCGGCCTGCTGGCGGCCGTGTCGCTGCCCTCGGCCGCGCAGAGCCAGGGCGTGCATGCCGCCACGCGCGCCGTCACTCCCGCCATCCGGTTGGACGGCGACCTCTCCGACCCGGCGTGGCGCGAGGCCGCGGTCATCTCCGAGTTCGTCCAGCGCGAGCCCACCGAGGGCGCTCCGCCGACCTATCGCACCGAGGCGCGCGTGCTCTACGACGACGTCGCCCTGTATGTCGGCGTGCGCGCCTTCGACGGCGATCCCGATCGCATCCTGGCGTTCTTGACCCGCCGCGACACCGATTCGGCCTCCGACTGGATCCGCGTCCTCATCGACTCGTCGCACGACAAGCGCACCGCCTACGAGTTCATGGTGAACCCGGCGGGCGTGAAGCGGGACCGCTACTACTTCAACGACAACAACGACGACGATAGCTGGGACGCGGTGTGGGAGGTCGCGGTGCTGCGCGATCGCGACGGCTGGTGCGCCGAGTTCCGCATCCCGTACTCGCAGCTGCGATTCGGGAGCACCGCGGATACCACGCTTGGATTCGCCATCGTGCGCGAGGTTGGGCGCTCGAAGGAAACCTCCAGCTGGCCGCTTCTGCCGCGCGGCGCGAGCGGTTACGTATCGTCGTTCGGCGAGCTGTCGGGGGTGACGCGCCCCCCGGGCGGCAAGCGGCTCGAACTAGCGCCCTACGTCCTCGGCCAGATTGAAACCAAGCCCGGGCAGCCCGGCAACCCACTGCTGAAAACGCCCGACCCTGGCGGCGCCCTCGGCCTCGACATGAAGTACGCGGTGACGAAGTCGCTGGCGTTCACCGGCACGATCAATCCGGACTTCGGTCAGGTGGAAGCCGATCCCGCCGAGGTGAACCTGTCGGCCTTCGAGACCTTCTTCAACGAGCGGCGCCCGTTCTTCGTCGAGGGCTCCGGCGCCTATTCGTTCGACTGCGACGACTGCTCCATCTTCTACTCGCGCCGCGTCGGGCGCGCCCCGCGCGGCGTGCCGGATGCCGGCGGAGGCTACGAAGTGCATCCCCGCCAGTCCACGATTCTCGGGGCCGGCAAGCTGACGGGACGCGTGGGGCCGTTCTCGGTGGGCACGCTGGCGGCGATCACCCAGGAAGAGCGGGCGCGCCTCGCGTTCGGCGACACGCGATGGTGGCAGCCGGTCGAGCCGCAGACGCTCTATACCGTGTCACGTGTCCGGCGCGAATTTCCGGATCAGTCGTCGCTCGGGCTGATCCTCACGAGCGCCACCCGCGGCCACACCGACGCCCTGTCGTTTCTGCCCGACAGCGCCGTGACGGCAGGCGGCGACTACGACTGGCGGCTCGGCCGCCGCTGGAACCTGACCGGCACATGGGAAGGCACGCGCGTGACGGGAAGTCCCGCGGCGATCACGGCGCTGCAGCAGAGCAACGTGCACAGCTATCAGCGTCCCGACGCCGACTACGTCGAGTTCGATCCGACGGCCGAGTCGATGAGCGGCCATGGCGGGCAGATCGCGTTCGGCAAGATTGCCGGCGACAAGGTGCGCGGCAACCTGGTGCTGGCCTACAAGTCGCCCGGCTTCGACGTGAACGAGGTGGGGTTCATGCGCCGCGCCGACGAGATCAAGCAGCGCGCCTGGGTGCAGCGCCGCTGGATGACGGCGGGCAAGCACGTGCGGACCAAGATCGTCAACTTCAACTACTGGTCGTTCCACAACTTCGGCGGCGACCGGCTCGACCAGGGCGGCAACTTCAATACGCATTGGACCTTTACCAACAATTGGTCCACCGGCGGCGGGGTCAACGTCAACGCCACCACGTTCGACGATCGCCTCACCCGCGGCGGGCCGGGCGGCTATCGCAACCCCAACGTGAACGGCTGGTACTACTTCAACACCGACAACAGCCGCCGGGCCAGCTTTCACTGGGACAGCAACTTCTTCATCGATCGGCCGGCCGGATCGAGCAGCGGGGTCCGAACCCACAACGTCTTCGTCTACCCGCGCGTCCAACTCCGGCCAATCTCTTCGCTGTCAACCGAAATAGGTATCTCTCAGGGGCGCGGCGTCGAGGATGCCCAGTGGGTGACCAACCTCACCGGCCCGCAGGGCACGCACTACGTGCTTGGCCGGCTGCGGCAGACGACTACCGCCGTGACATTGCGGCTGAGCTACACGCTGACGCCGAACCTGTCGTTGCAGCTCTACGGACAGCCGTTTGCGTCCGCCGGCCATTACGAGAACTACAAAGAGCTTGTGGACGGCCGCGCGTCGCAACACACGGATCGCTACGCGCCGTATGCGTACGCGGGGAACGCGGACTTCACCGTGCTGTCGTTCCGTACCACGAACGTACTGCGCTGGGAATACCGGCCCGGCTCGGCGCTGTTCGTCGTCTGGCAGCAGGGGCGCGAAGGAGTCCGACCCGACAGTCAGTTCAGGTTCGGCCGCGACTACGGCGACATCTTCTCGACGCCGTCGGCCAATACCCTCCTCGTCAAGCTCTCGTACTGGCTCAATCCCTGACGCGGACTCGTTTACAATCGTCAAATGAGTTATCGCTTCCAAGCGGCCGCCCAGTCGGTCGCCCTCGCCTTCACGATCTGTATTGCCCTTCCACTCGACGCGCTCGCCCAGGCCAACGACGGCGTGCATCACATGACCCGGCTTGGCGGGGCCACACGCTTCACCCCGCCGATCCGCAGCGTCGACGCGCTCAAGCGCACGTTCGGCCGCATGCGGATCCAGAACGACGTCGGCGCGGTGCTCACCGAAGCCGGCATCGGGCAGCTGCGGGCTGAAGTGCTGCGGAACCTGACGGAAGGCACCGTCACGCAGGTGACCATTGCGCCGGGCACGTCGATCCAGTGGATGGCGCTTCGGCGCCGGGGTCCGCACATCCTCCGCAACCTGCAGTGGAACGGCCGTCGTCCATTCCGCGCGTTCCAGTTCGAGATCGACGATCGCGTGAACACCTACACGTTCATCGTGCCGGAGGACTGCGGCAACCTGGCGGTGATGACGTCGGAACCAAGCCGCATTGCGGCCCGCGAGCGCGAGGAAGCCGCGCGCGCCGAAGCGGCCCGGGCCGCGGCGGCCAAGGCCGAGGCGGATCGCGCGGCGGCGGCGAAAGCCGAAGCCGATCGTGCGGCAGCCGCGAAGGCCGCGGCCGACAAGGCGGCGGCGGAGAAGGCGGCAGCCGACAAGGCGGCGGCGGAAGCGAAGGCCGAGGCCGACCGGCGCGCCGAGGAAGCGCGCAAGGCCGAAGAGGCTCGCAAGGCCGAAGAGGCGCGTCTGGCGGCCGAGAAGAAGGATCTGGCGTTCCGTCCGTTCGTGGCCGGGTACTTCGGCAAGCAGCAGCGCCAGTACGACGCCACCGATCCGGCGGACTTGGGTATCGACTCCAATCCGGTCAACCGCTACGGCGACGCACAGGTGGGTGTCAAGTTCGGCGCCGCCATGCGGCTGGGCGGCGGCCAGTGGTCGTTCAACCCGGCGATCGGCTTTGCCGGCAACCTCGAGGAAGGCTCGCGCTCGGCCGGGCTCGTCGACCTGCCGATCGTCTATAACTTGGTCAAGGGCACGCACTTCGGCAGCGGCCTGAGCTTTTACGACTTCACCCACAAGGACATCCGCACGTTCGCGTGGCTCGGTGAAGCCGGCTTCCCGATCTGGAAGAGCGAGCCGAAGAAGCACCAGCTCGATTTCCAGGTGGAGTGGCGGCAGTTCTTCGACCGCGGCAGCGACCCGGACACCAACTACCAGTTCTGGGGCGGCCTGCGGTACCTCTTCAAGTAGGGGCGGGTCTTCAGGTTCGTGTAGAGGGCGGTCTGTCTTCAGACCGCCCTTTGCACGTACGTGGTCGCGGGGCTCGGAGTCGGCCCGCGAAACATGCCCGCGGGCCCGGCGCTCTCCTGCCTCTGCCCATCGTTCGCGAGTGGATGTGATCTGCCGCCAGGGAGTTGCAGGAGGTAGGCCATAATCAGCGCCGCGTGAAGCTCTCTGACTTCGGGCCGGGGCTGCTGCTGGCGGCCACGGGAATCGGCGTAGGCGACATGGTGGCGTCCACCATCGCGGGCGCCGAATACGGGCTCACGCTGGTGTGGGCGCTGGTCGTCGGCGTCATCATCAAGTTCGCGATCACCGAGGGCGCCGCGCGCTGGCAGCTCGCCACCGGCGTCTCGCTCATCGAGGGGTGGCGGGAAGTGCTGCCGCGCGCCGTCATCGCGGCGTTCTTCGTCTACTTCGTCATCTGGAGCTACTTCGTCTCGAGCGCGCTCGTCACCGCGAGTGCGCTGGTGCCCGCCGCCATCATGCCGCGCGTGCCGCTGCCGGTGTGGGGGTTCCTGCACGCCGTGGCGGCGGTGACGATGGTCTGGTTCGGCCGCTACGACCGCTTCCTCGCCGTCATCAAGTGGTTCGTCGGCCTCAAGTTCGCCGCCATCATCGCGTCGGTCCTCTTGATCGTGGCGTGGTCGGGAGCGGACTGGTCCGGGTTTGGGGCGCGGTCCGATTTCTCGGTGGCCTACACGCTGTCGCTCATCGGCGGCGTGGGCGGCACGGTGACGCTGCTCTCGTACGCCTACTGGATGCGCGAAGCCGGATGGACCGGGCCCGAGCGGCTGCCCTCGGCCCGGACCGATCTGACGATGTCGTTCACGCTCGTGTTCATCTTCTGCTTCTCGATGATCTTCCTGTCGACGCAGATCAACTGGGAAGGACAGATTCTCGACGAGGGTCCCCGCCTGTGCCTGCTGCTCGCGGATCGCATCGGCCGTGAGATCGGGCCCATCGGCCGCGCCGTGTTCCTGCTGGGATTCTGGGGCGCCGCCTTCTCATCGGTGATGGGCGTGTACCACGGCGTCCCGTTCCTGTTCGACGACATGCTGCGTCTGTGGCGGCGGCAGCCGGCGGGCGGTCAGCGCGGCGCCGCCTACCGCGCGTGGGCGGTGTACCTGGCCCTAGCAGCCATCTCCGCCCTGCTCGTCCGGCGCCCGGTGTGGCTGGTCTTCGCCTACACGGTGGTCGGATCGATGTTCTTCCCGTTCGTCGTGTCGACGCTGCTGTGGCTCAACAACTCCAGCCGCGTCATCCGCAGCGCCCGCAACGGCGTGCTCGTCAACACCATCCTCGGCTCGGCCCTCTTGCTCTACTTGTTTCTGGCCGTGCGGTCCGTTCTCGAGACGTGGCGAGGTTAGCGGTGCCGGAGCGCGGCGATCGGGTCGGTGCGTGACGCTCGCCACGCGGGCACGAGCGACGCGCCCAGCACCACGCCGATCACGACGACGATAGCGGACGAGAACGACACGGCGTCGGTCGCGCTCACGCCAAAGAGCAGGCTCGAGAGCACGCGGCTGGCGGCTGCGGCCGCCACCACGCCCAGGACCGCACCGACCACACCGAGCCGGAGCCCACTCACGAGAAAGCGGCTCAGCACCTCGCCGCGATCGGCGCCGATGGCCAGGCGGATGCCGATCTCGTGCGTGCTCTGGGACACGGCGTACGACACCAGGCCGTAGGTGCCGAGCGCGGTGAGGATCACGGCGAATACCCCGAAGGCCATGAGGACTCCCGCGACCAGCGCAAATACCGTGAACGCGACGGCTGTCTGGTCGCTCAGCATCTGCGCCGTCAGCACCGGCAGGCTGTCGTCGAGTGAATGGACGATGGCCTGCGCGCGCACCAGGAGACCTGCCGCCCCACGTCCACGCACGTGGAGGGTCATGTCGGCCTTGTAGGCCTGGTCGAGCGGCAGATAGACGTACGGCTTCGGATCCTCGGTCACGCGCGCGTACTTGATGTCGCGCGCAACGCCGACAACGGACCGCCAGGGGCCGCTGTCGATGCGGATGCGCTGGCCGAGCGCCTGCGCGGGTGTCGTCCAGTAGCGGCGCGCCATCGTCTCGTTGACGATCGCCACCAGCCGCACCGAGGGCGTGTCGCCGCGCGTGAAGTCGCGCCCACTCAGGATCGGAATCCGCAGCGTCGGGAGGTAGTCGGGCGAGACGACGTTGGTGGGGACGCGGCGGTCCTCGCCGCGCCGCGGCGGCACGCCGTCGATTTCGAGCGCGTGCGACGAGCCATCCACGAGCGTGAGCGGCATCGCCGAGGCCAGCGCCGCCGACTCGACGTCCGCGTCGGCCCGCACGGTGTCGAGCAGCCGCTGATAGAACGCTCGCCCCCGATCCTGGTCATATCCGCTCGGCTTGACGTCGAGCGACACCGACGCCACGTTGCGGGCGTCGAAGCCGGTGTCGGCGGTCTGCGCCGCCCGCAGGCTGCGCACGACGAGGCCGGTGCCGACGAGCAGCAGCAGCGACACCGCGACTTGCGCCACCACGAGCGCGTCGCGCAGCCGGCCCCGCGAGCCGCCACGCGGCGAGAGGTCGTCCTTCATGATGCCGGCCAGATTCACGCGCGAGCTGCGCAGCGCCGGCATGAGGCCAAAGACCAGCGACGCCCCGCACGACAGCGCGAGAGCGAAGGCAACGACCGTGGCGTCGGGCGAGGCGTCGATGAAGGCCCGCGTAGCTCCCAATGGGTTCGTGGCCGTATTGTTCCGAAGCAGGAATCCCAACACGCGCGACGTGACCAGGCCGAGCGCGGCGCCGGGCAGCGCGAGCACCAGGCTCTCGGCCAGCAGCAGCCGCAGGATGCGGCCCCGGCTGGCGCCCAGCGCGATGCGGGCGGCGATTTCGCCGCGGCGCGTCACGCCGCGCGCGAGCACGAGGTTCGACACGTTGGCGCACACCACGAGGAGGAGCAGCACGCCCATCACGCCCAGAAGCGCCAGGGCCGGCAGCATGTAGGTTTGCGCGCCGAACGGGGAGCGCCACATCGGGATTACCGCCGCGCGCTGATCGACCCCACCTGCGTCGTGCCGCGCTTCCAGCCGGGTCCACAACGCCCCGGCCTCACCATCCGCCGCGGCGGTGCTGCTGCCGGGCCGCAGGTGGCCGATGCCCCACAACATTGGTGCCTTCCGCACCGACAGCAGGTCCACGCCGCGGATCTGCGGGGCCATCAGGACGGGCACGAACACATCGAGGGACAGCCCCGGAATCGACCCGCGAAAGCTCGGCTCCGCCACGCCGACGATGGTGAGCGGAAAGCCGTCGACCTTGATCGTCTGGCCGACGATGGCCGGGTCCGACGCGTACGCACGGCGCCAGAAGTCGGTGGAGATCACGGCGACTGGATGCTTGCCGGGCGACACGTCGTCCGACGGCAAGAGCGTGCGGCCAAGGCTGGCGCGCACGCCCAGCACCTGGAAGTAGTTGCCGGTGACGAGCTCGGCAAACAGGCGCTCGGCGCGAGTGCCGTAGCCGATCGTGAACGCGTCCATTGACGTGCCGGCGAGCTGCTCGAACGATCGCAGGTCGCGCTGCATGTCGCGGAAGTCCAGGTGCGACAGTGGGAGGATGCGGCCGGCCCCCGTGCGAGCCACGAGCACACCCAGCCTGGCTGACCCCTCCACGCCGGGAATCGGTTTGAGCGCGAGGCCCTTGAACAGACTGAACACCGACACATTCGCGCCGATGCCAAGCGCCAGCACGGCGATGACGACCAGCGAGTACGCGGGACTACGAACCAGCACCCGCACGGAAAACCGGACGTCCTGTGCGAACTCCGACAGACCATCCCGCCAGGCGCCGCCCCAGCTTCGCCGCGTGGCCTCGCGCGTCAGGGTCACATTGCCAAACTCCTTGCGCGACGCGCGGCGCGCGTGTGCCGGATCCTCGCCCGACGCGATGCGATCCTCGGTGGCCATCGACAGGTGCGCGCGGATTTCATCCTGCAGGTCGTCGTCGCGCCGCTGGCGGAGGAACCAGTCCCAGAGCCTCATGTTTCACCCTTTCGCGGGATCGGGATTGAGCACACCGGCGATGGCGGCGACCAGCTGGTCCCACCGGTCGCGTTCCTTGAGCAGCTGCTTCTTGCCGGTCGGCGTCAGCCGGTAGTACTTCGCGCGCTGGTTTGTCTCGCTGATGCGCCAGTCGGCCTTTACCCAGCGCTGGCGCTCGAGCCGGTGCAGCGCGGGGTAGAGCGACCCGGTTTCCACCTTGAGCGCCTCGGCCGACTGGGCGCGGATGGTCTGGCTGATGGCGTATCCGTGCTGCGGGCCCCACTGCAGGGTCTGGAGGATCAGCATGTCGAGTGTCCCTTGCAGAAGGTCGAGACGAGTGACGGCGGCGCGCGGTTCCATGGCTGTAGGGAATCTACACCCATGGCTGTAGTCAGTCTACAGCCTTGGCGCTGGGTGGCCCGCCGCGGGGGCGGCGGGCGGCAGCGTAGAATGAGCAGGTTCTGGTCCCGCTTTCGGTTCTCGATCTCGTGCCGGTGCGCGCCGGCGTCAGCTCCGGCGATGCCATGGGGGAGGCGGTGGAGCTCGCCCAGGCCGCCGAGCGCCTCGGGTACACGCGCTACTGGTTCGCCGAGCACCACGGCATGGCCAGCATCGCCAGCTCGGTGCCCGAGATCCTCATCGAACACGTGGCCTCGGCCACCTCGCACATCCGTGTTGGCTCGGGCGGCATCATGCTGCCGAACCACACGCCGCTGCGTGTGGCCGAGGCATTTCATACGCTCGAAGCGCTGCACCCCGGCCGCATCGACCTCGGCATCGGCCGCGCCCCCGGCACCGATCCGGCGACGTCACGCGCGCTCCGCCCGTTCGACGCGTCGCAGTTTCCCGAGCAGGTGCGGGAAATGCTGGCGCTCTCGGATCGCTCGCTGCCGCCGGAGCACCCGTTCGCCAGCGTCCGCGTCGTGCCGTCCGACGTTCGCCTGCCGCCGATCTGGGTATTGGCGTCGAGCGGCGAGACGGCGGCGTTTGCCGGCGCACTTGGCCTCGGCTACGGCTTCGCGCGCCACTTCAGCCCGGCACCCCCGGGGCCGGCGGTGCGCGCCTATCGGCAGGCCTTCCGGCCGTCCGCGCGATTCGACCGGCCGCACGTCATCATCGGCGTCTCGGTCATCTGCTGCGAGAGCGACGAGGAGGCCGAGCTCCAGGCGACGTCCACCGATCTGGCGTGGGTGCGGCTGCACCGGCGCGAGTTCCTGCCGATCCCGAGCCCGGAAGAGGCGAGGGCGTATCAGTACTCGCCGCAGGAGCGCGTGGTGGTCGAGATGAACCGCCAGCGCCACTTCATCGGCACGCCGCCCAAGGTGGTGAGCCTGATTCAGCAGATCGTCGAGGCCACCGAGGCCGACGAGATCATGGTCACGTCGATGATCTACGGACGGGCTGAACGGCGCCGCTCGTACGAGCTGCTGGCGGCCGAATGGGGGCTACGCTAGGATCCACCATGCTTCGTTTCGCCCCCGTCGTCGTGCTTCTGGCCAGCGTCACCGCCCTGGGGGCTCAGCGAGGCGCCGACGACAACGCCTTTCCGCACACCAAGCCGAACGGCCGCGCCACGGTCGAGTACAGGGACGAGAAAGTGCAGGCCGTGGCGATCTACGACTACTCGCAGCGGAACCACGCGATGGACTGGCTGCTGGTCCAGGTGGGCGTGGCGCTTCGCGAGCGCGGCGCGGTGAAGCGCGACAGCTTTTCGGTGACGATGCCCGGCGGCCGCGTGGTGCCGCTGGCTACGCAGGAGCAGTTTCTCGCCGATTCCGCGAAGATCACCAAGCTCCGGCAGAACGCCCGCATCTTCCAGCGCGAGGTGCTGGGCTACTTTCCCAAGAGCGCGGACGGTGAATATCTGCGGTGGTTTGCGCTGCCGGGCGAAGGCACGGTACGCAACCCCGCCATGATCCCGTCGGAGCACGGCGTGGTAATCGGTGATCTGTACTTCAAGTCGCCGACGCTGCGGTGGGACAGCGGCACCTACCGGCTCGTGTTCGACAACGAGAACGGGCACGCCGAGCTGCCGATTCGGCTGGAATAAGGGCACGGCGGTCTGAAGACCGCCCTCTACTTGGTGACGGGCTAATATAGCAGCACCGCCGTGCCCGCGACTGCAGCCATTACACAGCTCCTCCACGATGTGCTCACGAGTCGCGTCTACGACGTGGCGCGCGAGACGCCGCTCGAGCCTGCCCAGCGCCTGTCGAGACGACTCGGCAACACGATTCTCTTCAAGCGCGAGGACCTGCAGCCGGTCTTCAGCTTCAAGCTGCGCGGGGCCTATAACAAGATCGCCCATCTGACCGCCGCTGAAAAGAGCCGCGGCATCATCGCCGCCAGCGCCGGCAACCACGCGCAGGGCGTGGCCTACGCGGCGCGCGAGATGGGGTTGCGCGCGGTGATCGTGATGCCGCAGACGACGCCGCAGATCAAGGTCGATGCGGTGAATGCGATGGGCGCCGAGGTGGTGTTGATCGGCGACAGCTATGCCGACGCACAGGCCCACTGCGACCTGCTGATTGCCGAAACCGGGATGACGTTCGTGCATCCCTTCGACGATCCGCTCGTCATCGCTGGTCAGGGAACGGTGGGCGCCGAGATCCTGCGCCACAGCCAGGACGCGTTGAACGCCGTGTTCGTGCCGATCGGTGGCGGCGGCCTCATTTCCGGGATCGCCGGCTACATCAAATCGCTGCGCCCGGACATCAAGGTGATCGGCGTCGAGCCGTTCGAGGCCGACGCGATGTATCGCTCGCTCGAGGCCGGCACCCGCGTGCGGTTGGACCATGTCGGCATCTTCGCCGACGGCGTTGCGGTGCGCGAGGTGGGCCACCGCACGTTCGCCATCGCGCAGCAGACAGTCGACGAAGTGGTGCGGGTGACGAACGACGAAGCGTGCGCGGCCATCAAGGACATCTTCGACGACACGCGGTCGGTGATGGAGCCGGCCGGAGCGCTGGCCACCGCGGGTCTGCGGAAGTGGGTGGAGCGCGAAGACGCGAAGGGGCAGACGCTGGTGGCGGTGCTGAGCGGCGCCAACATGAACTTCGACCGGCTCCGTTTCGTGGCCGAGCGCGCCGAACTGGGCGAGGCGCGCGAGGCGCTGCTCGCGATCATTCTGCCCGAGCGCCCGGGCGCGTTCCGCGAGCTGTGCACGCTGCTTGGACGGCGCGTGGTCACCGAGTTCAACTACCGGCTGAGCGGCCGCGACACCGCGCACATCTTCATGGGCGTCTCCACGGAGTCGAAGCAGGACGGCGAGGCGCTGGCACGTCAGCTCAACGCAGCCGGCTACCAGACCGCCGATCTCACCGACAACGAGATGGCCAAGCTGCACGTGCGGCACATGGTGGGCGGCCATGCCCCCGAGGTGCGCAACGAACGTCTGTGCCGGTTCGAGTTTCCCGAACGGCCCGGCGCGCTGACGCAGTTTCTCGAGAAGCTGGGCGGCCGCTGGAACGTCAGCCTGTTCCATTACCGTAATCACGGCGCCGATTTCGGACGAGTGCTGGCCGGCTTCGAGGTGAGCGATCAGGACCTGCCGGCATTCCGCGCGTTCCTGGTCGATCTCGGCTATCCGTTCACGCCCGAAAGCGACAACCCGGCCTACCGTTTCTTCCTCGGGTGATTACGTGGTCGCGGGTCTTTAGACCCGCCTTCGGATGAATCACGAATCGTTCATGCACGCGGCGCTCGAACAGGCGCGCTTCGGCCTGGTGGCAGGCGAGGTGCCGATCGGCGCCGTCGTGGTCATCGGTGGCGACATCGTTGCGCGTGCGTTCAACCAGCCGATCAGCGCCGTCGATCCCACCGCCCACGCCGAAGTGGTGGCGCTGCGCGCGGCCGCGAAGGCCGTCGGCAACTACCGCCTCGTCGGCGCCACGGTCTACGTCACGGTCGAACCGTGCATGATGTGCGTCGGTGCGCTCTCCCATGCGCGCGTGGCCGCGGTGGTCTACGGCGCGCCCGAGCCCCGAATGGGATCGCTCGTGTCCACCTTGCAGGGGCTCGCGTCATCCGGCCTGCACCACCGGTTCGAGGTAATCGCCGGCGTGCTCGAGGCCGAATGCCGCGATCTGATCCAGGAATTCTTCCGCGCCAGGCGCTAGGCGTGCGCCACCGCGTGTGGCGAAACGTACGACCCCACCGGCGCCCGGAACGAGATCGCCAGCCGGTTCCAGCTGTTGATCGCCACGACCGCAAACGTCAGCGCCACGAGCTCCGGTTCGGAGAAGTGCGGCGCCACCGCATCGTAGACGCGGTCGGGCACGTGGTCCACCGACACGCGCGTGACGGCCTCCGCCCACTCGAGCGCGGCCCGCTCGCGATCGGTGTAGAAAGGCGTCTCGCGCCAGGCGTTCAGCGCGTAGATCCGCTGCTCGGTCTCACCGAGGGCGCGGGCGTCCTTCGAATGCATGTCCAGACAGTACGCGCAGCCGTTGATCTGCGACGTGCGGAGCTTGACGAGCTCGATGAGCGAATGCTCGAGACCGCTCGTTTCCACCTGGTGCTGCAATGCCAGCATCGCCTGGCCCAGGCCCGACTTGATGTAGCTGGCGGCATTGATTCTTGTGGTCATCTGTAACTCCTTATTGAAGGGTCGGCGGGAGCTTGTCGGGGTTGACGATGGCGTACGCGCTCTCGATGCGTTCGCCATCCGTGACGATGGTGACGGCCGCCGCGATGCGGCTGCCCAGGCTGATGAGGACGCCGGTCTCGCCGTTGACGGTGCCGAGGCGCATGGTGACGCCCTCACGGGCGAATCGCGTTTGCAGGCCGAGTAGGAGTTTCACGATGGCCGGCGCACCGGCAATCGGATGTGGTACGGCGGCCGCCTTGCCGCCGCCGTCGGCCGTCCAGGTGGCGTCGGGCGCGAAGAGCCTCAGCAGGCTCTGCTCGTCTCGCGCTTCGACCGCGGCGACGAACGTCTGGAGCAGCCGCTCTCGCGCCTCTTCGGTAGAGTGAAACCGCTGCTGCTCTCCGCGAACACGGCCGCGCGCGCGATGGACGATCTGGCGCGACGCCGCTTCGCTCTTGCCCAGGAGCGCGGCGATTTCGGCGTAGCCGCAGTCGAACACGTCGTGCAGGAGGAACGCCGCCCGCTCCTCTGGCGCCAGCCGCTCGAGCAGCACGAGGAATGCGATCGACAGGTCGGAGGCCAACTCGACATCGCGATCGGGCGGCGCCGGTGCCGTGCCGATCAGCGGCTCGGGGAGCCAGGGCCCCACGTACGCTTCGCGCTCCACTTTGAGCGTTCGCAGGCGATCAATCGCCAGGCGCGTGGCTGTGGTTACCAGCCAGGCCTCAGGATTGCGTACGGTGGTCTCGTCGGCCTGGTGCCAGCGGATGTAGGCCTCCTGCACCACGTCTTCCGCCTCGGCTCGTGACCCGAGCATCCGGTAGGCGAGGCCGAAGAGGCGAGGCTTCACGGCGTCGAACGCGGCAGGAGTTCCCATTTGAGGCGAAGACGGACCGTCTCTCTTGATTGTGACAGCGCCTCAGCCCAGCCCAGTCAGCGGATCTAATGATGGGCTAACTGCCTGTAAATAAGGCAATTAGGGGACGTCATAAGCGGGGTGCTTTCAACTAGGATCGGGATCACGAGGCACTACGGGTAAACCCTTAGATGACTGACGACAACGCCGCCAACGTCAACGCCCAAGTGGAGATCGCCTACTTGGCGGCCATCGTCGAGTCGTCGGACGACGCGATCATCTCGAAGGATCTCAACGGCGTCGTCCGCTCCTGTAATGCCGCCGCCGAGCGAATGTTCGGCTACAGCGCCGCCGAGCTCGTGGGTCAGCCGATTCGTCTGCTCATCCCCGCCGATCGTCAAGACGAGGAAGACGAGATCCTCGGACGCATTCGCCGCGGCGAGCGTGTCGTGCATTTCCACACGGTCCGCTGCGCCAAGAACGGGAGTCTCCTCGACGTCTCGCTCACCGTCTCGCCCGTGCGCGACAGCACGGGGCGCGTGGTGGGGGCGTCGAAAATTGCCCGCGACATCACCGCTCAGAAACGCGCGGCCGCCGAGCATGAACGGCTGCTCGAGGCCGAACGCGTGGCGCGCGCCGAGGCCGAGCGCGCCAACCGCGTGAAGGACGATTTCGTGGCGATGGTGTCGCACGAGCTCCGCACGCCGCTCAACGCCATCCTCGGCTGGACCCAGCTCATGGCACGCGCGCGGAACGATCAGGCGCTGATTGCCCGCGGGTTGGACGTCGTGGCGCGCAACACGCGCCTGCAGGCGCAACTCATCTCCGATCTGCTCGACATCAGCCGCATCATCGCCGGCAAGCTGCAGCTCGATACGAAGAGCGTCGATCTGCGCGCCGTCGTCGGCCAGGCCGTGGAGACGCTGGAAGAAGACGCGCATGCCAAAGGCGTCGAAATCGTGCAGGCGCTCGATGAGGGGGCCTCGCTGGTATGGGGTGACCCTGCACGTCTGCAACAGATCGTATGGAATCTGTTGTCGAACGCGATCAAGTTCACGCCGAAAGGCGGGCGCGTGGCGGTGAGTCTGCAATTCCACGGGTCCGAGGCCCGCATCGAAGTGGCCGACAACGGCACCGGGATCCGGCCGGACGTATTGCCGCACATCTTCGAGCGGTTCCGCCAGGCCGACCCGTCGATCACGCGCCGGTTCGGCGGGCTGGGGCTGGGGCTGTCGATCGTCAAGAACCTGGTGGAGCTGCACGGCGGCGAAGTGCAGGCGACGAGCAGCGGGGAAGGGCTGGGGGCCAGTTTCACCGTCACGCTGCCGGTGATCAGCGACGTCACCGCCCATGACCGGCGCCGCGACATCGCGGACCGCGCCGAGGCCGTGATTGGCCTTGATGCCATCCGGCTGCTGGTGGTGGAAGACGAGGCCGACACACTGGAGTTCCTGCGGCGGCTGCTCACCACGCACGGCGCCACCGTGCTGACGGCCGCCTCGGCTCCCGAGGCGCTGTCCCTCGTACGCGACGCGCGGCCGGATCTGCTGATCAGCGACATCGGGCTGCCCGAGATGGACGGCTACGATCTGATTCAGCGCGTGCGGCGCGAATCGTCGCCAGCGCGCGACATTCCAGCGATTGCGCTCACGGCGTACGCGCGCTCCGAAGACCGGACGCGCGCGCTCCGCGCCGGCTACCAGGCGCACATCGCCAAGCCGGTGGAGCCCAACGAGCTGCTGGCGATGATTGCCAGCTTCGTCGAGTTGACCGTCGCCGGGCGGCGGGCGCGCTGAGCGACTCAGCGCTTTTTTCTGGAGGGCCCGAGCAGGTCGTGCCAGAGGTCGCCCACGGTCGCGATCCGTGCCGCCATCGAGCGGAGCGTGAACGTCTGCGGGCGGGCTTCGCCGCGTTCCACTTCTGCCCACGTGCACGGCGCCGACACCGGCGCCCCCGGCCTGGCGCGCACCGTGTAGGCCGCGGCAAAAGTGGCTCCCGGTCGGTTTCGTCCGGTGTCGATCAGGATGCGCCCGCCGCGCGCCGCCTTGCTGAACTCGAGCGTCAACTGCTTCGGCTTCTGTTGCACGAGGATGTTCGCCACCAGATCCGCGAAGTGTGACGAGTCTCTGTATGAGGCTGTGGCCGCCATGCGCGTCACGATATGGAAGCCCTTCGACCCCGAGGTCTTCACCCAGCTGGTGACTCCCTGCTCGAGCAGCAGGTCACGCAGGGCGAGCGCTGCATCGCGCAGCACCTCCGGCTCGTCGCGCGAGGGGTCGAGATCAAAGACGCACACGTCCGGCCGCTCGAGACGGGGCGCGCGCGACGGCCACACGTGCATCGTGATCGTGTTCTGATTGGCCAGCCATTGCAGTGAACGCCGGTCATCGGCCCGCGCGTAGTGGACCGTGCCGCCTTTCTTGGGCGCCTCGATGCGCTTCAGCCACTCGGGAAAGCCCTTGACGACGTCTTTCTGCAGGAACCCCTTGGCGCCGATGCCGCTCGGAAAGCGCTCCATGGTGATGGGCCGTCCGCGCAGGTGCGGCAGCATCACCTCGGCCACCGCGTCGTAGTACGCCGCCAGCTCGCCCTTGGTGATCCCGTCGTCGGGAAACAGGATTTTGTCCGGGTGCGTGATCACGGCTGTTCGCGGACCACCTCGCGCGCCGACTTGTCGGGCCGCAGACCGAGCAGGCGCGGGTGCCGCAACTTGTTCGTCGGGGTCCATTCGATGAAGGCCACCTGCACGACGATCTCCGGCTTCACCCAGTGCGTCCGCAGCTTGGGGAGGCCGGCGCTCTTCGTGAACGCGGGCTTCTCGATAGTGAGCTTGTCGAGCCGCGCGCGCAAGCTGGTGAGCAGCTTGGTGTCGAGCCCGGTGCCGACCTTGCCGGCAAATACGAAGTCGTCCTTCTCGTAGTAGCCGACGAGCAGCGCGCCGAGCCCGACCCGGGCGCCCTGCGGATCCGTGAAGCCGCCGATGACGAGCTCCTGTGTCGCCTCGCACTTCATCTTGAGCCAGTGCGGCGAGCGCCGCGACTCGTACGGCGAATCGAGCCGCTTGGCCACCACGCCTTCCCAGCCTTCCTTGCACGCGTGCTCCCACGGCGCGTCGCCGTCGAGTGCCGGGACCATCGCGAGCGGGTGTTTCAGCTTCAGCCGGCGCAGATGCGCACGGCGCTCGCTGAGCGGCAGCGGGCGGAGATCCTGCCCGTCGAGGAACAGCACGTCGAACACGTGGTAATCGGCTTTGCCGATACGCCCCCAGGCCCAGGCAGCTTCGCCGTCGAGGATGACGGTGTCGACCGGGAGCTTGGCGATGGCTTCCACGGCGGCGGGGTAGTTGGCCGTGAGCGGGAGTTGGTTGCGGGACCACAGCTCGACCTTCTTGCCCTTCTTGTAGGCCAGCACGCGGATGCCGTCGAGTTTGCGCTCGAAGGTCCACGCCGGGTCCTTGAACCGCTTGTCGGTGAGCGTCGCCGCCATGGGCGGAATCCAGTCGGGCAACCGAGTCGGCACCCTTGGAGGTTATAATCGGATGTTCCCGTCACGCCAGTGGCGCGGGCCGTACGTGGTTGCGGGTCTTTAG
>Ga0070670_100001507_pt1 | contig 18761 bp, 11 predicted proteins | sample KBSS63metaG_FD_64665 | JGI IMG/M metagenome (GOLD analysis project Ga0070670, IMG submission 64665) | Switchgrass rhizosphere microbial communities from Kellogg Biological Station, Michigan, USA - KBS S6-3 metaG | ecosystem: Host-associated > Plants > Roots > Rhizosphere > Soil ... | reverse complement strand
CTTCGAAGCGCGAGCGGGTCGCCGGCCGCGCCACCTGCAACTGCGCCAGCTGGCGCGGGGTGATCTCGCCGATCAGGCGCAGTTCGCCGCGCTCCAGCGCCGGCAGCACCAGGTCGAGGATGCCGCGCGGGTCGCGCGAATGCGCGCCCTTGTGCAGCAGGTCGTAGAAGTCCGGCACGCGCCACAGCGCGCGTTCGCGGTGCAGCACGGCCAGCATCTCGCGGATGCGGCCTTCCAGTTCGCCGATGTAGCTCTGCCCGGCGAGGATCTCCGCCGCCGACGCCTCGAACACGCGCCAGCCCTCGGCCAGCAGGCGCTCGCTGAGCAGGTCGATCAGCGCGCTCTTGCCGACGCCGTGTTCGCCGACCAGCAGTACCGGCTGCGGCGGCGTGGCCGCCAATTGTTCGTAGGCGCGCTGCAAGGCCGCGTCCAGCGCCGGGTGGCGCAGGCGCAGGCGCGATGGCAGCGCGGTCACCACGCGGCCGAAGCCGCCCAGCACGCGTTGCTCGCGGCGCAGCGCGCGCGCGTCCTGCACGCGCTGCAGAAACGGCTCCAGCACCGGTTCCTTGAACTGGCCCAGGGTCTCGGTCAGCTTGCCCAGCGCCTCGTCGTCCAGGCCGTCGAAGTCCACCGCGCGATTCGCCGCCGCTGCGGCCTTGTCCGCCGCCCAGTGCAGATAGCTGCGCAGGCGCTGCCGGAACGGCACGAACCCCCACCACCAGTCGCGCGCCTGGCGCAGCACGACGTGCAGGTGATCGGCATCGGGCAGCGTCTGCAGGTAGTCGAGCACGAAGTTGAGCGGATACGAGCCCAGGTGCGGCAGCAGTTCCAGCACCGCTTCCGGGTCGGTACGGCGCCGCCGCGGCAAGGCCACCGCGGCCATCGATGGCAGCACGTAGCCGGGGCTGGCGAGCGCATCGAGCACCGCCTGGTCGGAGAACTCCTGGCTGGCCAGCAAGGTCACGCCCTGCGCGAATTGCGAGATCCGCAGCAGGTCGGGCGGACTCTGGATCTGCTCGTCCAGCGCTTCCACCTGCTGGCGCAGCTGTTGCACGTGCTCGGCCGGCGTATCGCGCGGCGGCGGGTCGGGCATGGCCTGGGCTTGCGGTTCCGAAACTGGCTGCGACGGGCGCGACCCGGCCGTGCCGCCGCGCTTGAACACATGCAGCATCAAGGCGCCGACGATGACGCCGCAGACGAACAGGTAGATCTCCACGCGGGCTCCTCAGTGCCGGCCGATGCGACGGGAAGGGATACCGCGTCCGGAGGCGGCGGTAGCGATGCCGGCGGCGACTGCCGCGTGCGGCGTCGGTGTGGGCGCCGTGGCGTACTGGCGAGTGGACATGGGGGTTGCTGCTTCCTTGTGCTTGGGCGCGGACGCGCGCTGGTCCGATCGCGCCCGCCGGCCTGCGGGCGCTGCGGCGAGTATAGGTGCGCGGGTTTCGGGCGGGCTACCGCGCGCATCGATCCGTGCCGGTGTGGTGTCGTGGACCGGATCGCGGACCCACGCCGCGCCCGCCCGCCATGCCGCACGCGCGGCGATGCCGTGGTCGGTCAGTTCGCGGCAAAGCCCACTATCCTGTCGCGATGACCATTCGCGCCACTCGCCTGCTGCACCTGCTGGACGCATTGCGCGGGCGCCGCCGCCCGGTGGCCGGCGCCCACCTCGCCAGCGCGCTGGGCGTCAGCCTGCGCACGCTGTACCGCGACATCGCGACCCTGCGCGCGCAGGGCGCCGACATCCTCGGCGACCCCGGCATCGGCTATGTGCTGCGTCCCGGCTTCCTGCTGCCGGAGCTGAATTTCAGCGAGGACGAACTGGAGGCGCTGACCCTGGGCGCGCGCTGGGTGGCGCGCCAGGCCGATCCGGAACTGGCGCAGGCGGCGCAGCGGGCGATCACCCGGATCGGAGCGACGCTCCCGGCGCCGTTGCGGCTGGCGCTGGAGACCAGCGGGCTGATGGTGCCGGCGGTCACGCCCGCGCAACCGCCGGCGCCGTGGTTGCCGGTCCTGCGTCGCGGCATCCGCCTGGAACACGTGCTGCACATGGACTATGCCGACGCCGACGGCGCGGCGTCGCGACGGCGGATCTGGCCGTTCGCGATGGCTTTCCTCGGCGGCTACGGAATGATCGCGGCGTGGTGCGAACTGCGCGGCGATTTCCGCCATTTCCGCGCCGACCGGGTGCTGGCGCTGGGCGACGCCGGCGAGCGCTATCCCTCGCGTCGGCATCTGCTGATCAAGCGCTGGCGCGCCGCGACCGGCTACGGTGGCGACTCCTGACAGCGGCTGTCAGCAGGGCACGGCCAGACTGCAGGCTGTTCACCACGGAAGTCCGCCCATGTCCACCAAGATCGTGCTCTACACCCACCCGCTGTCGCGCGGCCGCCTGGCCCGCTGGATGCTGGAGGAAACCGGCCTGCCGTACGAGGACGTCATCCTCGATTACGGCACCACGATGAAGACGCCGGAGTACCTGGCGATCAACCCGATGGGCAAGGTGCCGGCGGTGACCCACGGCAGCGCCGTGGTCACCGAGAACGTGGCCATCTGCGCCTACCTGGCCGATCTGGTGCCGGAGCGGCAACTGGCGCCGCCGCCGGGCTCGCCGGCACGGGCCGCCTACTATCGCTGGCTGGCGTTCCTGGCCGGTCCGGTCGAGGCCTTGCTCACCGCCAAGGAAGCCGGGGCGCTGGCGCCGGCGCGCAGTGCCGGCTACGGCAACGAGGCCGATGTGCTGCGCACGCTGGAGCAGGCGATCGCCGGGCGCGGGCATCTGGCCGGCGATCGCTTCAGCGCGGCCGACCTGTATGCGACCGGGGTGCTCGGGTTCTATCTGCGCGTCGGCGAGCTCGAGCCGCGTCCGGCGTTCACCGCCTTCATTCAGCACCATGGCGCGCGCCCTGCTGCATTGCGGGCAAAGGCGCTGGACGATGCGCTGGTTGCCGCGCATCCGAATCCGGATATGCCGGTGAGTGTGGCGCCGGCTGCCGCCTAGCGAATCCAGGGGCGTTTGTTGCGCCGACGGCCCCTCACCCCAATCGCTCTCCCGGTGGGAGAGGGGCTACGCTCTTCCTTCTCCCATCGGGAGAAGGTGCCCCGCAGGGGCGGATGAGGGTACGGGCGCAGCCTCGTGCACCCAACTCCGCGAGTCGCTTTCGCGCCGGACCCTCACCCCAACCCCTCTCCCGGCGGGAGAGGGGCTAAGGCTGTTCCTTCTCCCCTCGGGACCATGGCCCCCTTTTCGGGGGAAGGTGCCCCGTAGGGGCGGATGAGGGTACGGGCGCAGCCTCGTGTACCCAAACTTCGCGAGACGCTTTCGCGTCGTACCCTCACCCCAACCCTTCTCCCGGAGGCAGAGGGGCGTAGGGCCTGAGGCCGCAGGCCGTGCTACAGCAGCGACTTCAGCCGGTACAGCGCCTCCAGCGCCTGCTTGGGCGTGAGTTCGTCCGGATCCAGCGCGGCCAGCGCGTCCTGCGCGGCGGAGGACGCGGCCGCGAACAGGCCGAACTGCTGCGGCGCGTCCAGCGCCTGCGGCGCCATCTGCGAGGCGTGGCTTTCGCCGCCGCGTTGCTCCAGTTCGGCCAGGCGCCGCCGCGCCTGCGCCACGGTCGCCTTGGGCAGGCCGGCCAGCGCCGCCACCTGCAGGCCGAAGCTGCGGTTGGCCGGTCCGTCCTTGACCGCGTGCATGAACACCAGTTTGTCGCCGTGCTCGACCGCGTCCAGGTGCACGTTGGCGATGCCGCTGGGGCCGCCTTCGACCGATTCGTCGGCCAGCGCGGTCAGCTCGAAATAGTGCGTGGCGAACAGCGTGTAGCAACGGTTGTGGTGGGCGAGGTGGCGCGCCACCGCGTCGGCCAGGGCCAGGCCGTCGTAGGTGGAGGTGCCGCGGCCGATCTCGTCCATCAGCACCAGCGACTGCGCGGTGGCGTGATGCAGGATGTAGCTGGTTTCGGCCATCTCGACCATGAAGGTCGACTGGCCGCGGGCCAGGTCGTCGCCGGCGCCGATGCGGGTCAGGATGCGGTCGATCGGGCCGATCACCGCGCGCCGTGCCGGCACGTAGCTGCCGATGTGCGCGAGCAGCACGATCAGCGCGTTCTGGCGCATGTAGGTCGATTTACCGCCCATGTTCGGGCCGGTGATCACCAGCATGCGCCGGTCTGGGTGCAGGTCCAGGTCGTTGGGTTCGAACGGTTGCTCGCGCACCGCTTCCACCACCGGATGGCGGCCGCGTTCGATGCGCAGGCAGGCGCCGGTCTCCAGCTCCGGCTGGGTCCAGTCCAGCGCCTGCGCGCGCTCGGCGAAGCCGGCCAGCACGTCCAGTTCGCTGAGCGCGGCGGCGGCGCGCTTGAGCGGTTCCAGGCGCTCGCCCAGCGTGTCCAGCAGGCCTTCGTAGAGCAGCTTCTCGCGCGACAGTGCGCGCTCGCGCGCCGACAGCACCTTGTCCTCGAAGTTCTTCAGTTCCTCGGTGATGTAGCGCTCGGCGTTGGTCAGCGTCTGGCGCCGGCTGTAGTGCACCGGCGCCTTGTCGGCCTGGCCCTTGCTGATCTCGATGTAGTAGCCGTGCACGCGGTTGTAGCCGACCTTCAGCGTGGCGATGCCGCTGCTGGCGCGCTCGCGCGCCTCCAGGTCGATCAGGAACTGGTCGGCGTTGGTGCTGAGCCGGCGCAGTTCGTCCAGCTCGGCGTCGTAGTCGGCGGCGATCACGCCGCCGTCGCTGAGCTTGAGCGGCGGCTGCTCGGCGATCGCCGACGCCAGCAGGTGCGCGATCTCGTCGTGCTGGCCCAGTTCGGCGGCCAGCGCCGCCAGCCGCGGCGAATCCAGCGGCGCCAGGATCGCGCGCACCTTCGGCAACAGGCCCAGGCCGTCGCGCAGGGTGGAGAAGTCGCGCGGGCGCGCCGAGCGCAGGGCGACGCGGGTGAGGATGCGTTCGACGTCGCCGAGCGCGCGGAATGCCTCGCGCAGGTCGGCATCGGCGCCGCGGTCGATCAGCGTTCCGACCGCGTGGTGGCGCTGCACCAGCACCTCGCGCAGGCGCAGTGGACGGTGCAGCCAGCGCCGCAGCAGGCGCCCGCCCATCGGCGTCACCGTGCTGTCGAGCACGCCGAGCAGCGTGTTGCGGGTGTCGCCGTCGACCCGCGTGTCCAATTCAAGATGACGGCGCGTGGCCGCGTTCATCGCGATCGCCTCGCCCGCGGTCTCCATCGCGATCGCGGTCAGGTGCGGCAGGCGCTGCTTCTGGGTCTCCTCCACGTAGCCGAGCAGGGCGCCGGCCGCGGCGGTGGCGCGCGGCTTGTCGTCGATGCCGAAGCCGGTCAGATCGTGCAACTGGAAGAACGCCAGCAACTGGCGGCGGCCGCTGTCGGCGTCGAACAGCCACGGCGGCCGGCGGCGCACGCCGCGGCGCTCGCGCAGGAAGTCCGGCCACTGGTCCTCGTCGGGCACCAGCAGTTCGGCCGGCTCCAGCCGTGCCAGCTCCGCCTCCAGCGCATCCTCGCTGTCCACCTCGTTGACCAGGAAGCGGCCGCCGGCCAGATCGGCCCAGGCCAGGCCGTAGCCGTGCTTGGTGCGCGCGATCGCCATCAGCAAAGTGTCGCGGCGTTCGTCGAGCAGGGCTTCGTCGGTGACCGTGCCGGGGGTGACGATGCGCACCACCTTGCGCTCGACCAGGCCCTTGGCCAGCGCCGGATCGCCGATCTGCTCGCAGATCGCCACCGACTCGCCCAGCGCCACCAGCCGCGCCAGATAGCCTTCATAGGCGTGCACCGGCACCCCGGCCATCGGAATCGGTGCCCCGCCGGAACTGCCGCGCTGGGTCAGGGTGATGTCCAGCAGCCGCGCGGCCTTGCGCGCGTCGTCGTAGAACAGCTCGTAGAAATCGCCCATGCGGAAGAACAGCAGCAGGTCCGGGTACTCGGACTTGGCGGCGAAGAACTGCTTCATCAGCGGGGTGTGCTCCACCGCGCCGCCCGGGGCTTGGGATTTTTCTCGGTTTTGCATCTGATTCAAGGGGTTAGGAAATTCGGAGGGGCTGGCAGTGGGCAAGTATGGACGGGGGCGGCCAGCAAATGACAGGGTGGCGCGGCGCCCGCCATGGAACCACGCCCGGACGCGCACCTGTCGATCCGCTGCAGAACTCCATGTGTCGCAGCGTTTCCACGGGCATCCGCAGGGCGGTCATCGGCGAGACCGGAAATGTCCGATCTGTGTGCGAAACGTGCAATGCCGAGTCCACACCAGGTGCGGTCGAGTCGTCTGGCGTTAGCTGCAAGTGTCCGTGGAAACGGGAGAGGCGACAGCGCACTGCGCCTTCCAAGCATGCCGCGAAGGAACGGCACACGTGTGAGGTTCCGCCTTGAGCGAGCGTGCTTCGGCGCAGGGCTGCTTCGCCGTTGGAAAAGCTAAGATCCGAGCTTGTGCAGAGTCGGAGGCGCCAATGATCGATCGTCGTACCTTTCTTGCCACGGGTGTCGCGGCCGTCGCCGCGAGCTTCGGCGCATCCGCCACGCGGCTCGTGGCCGCGCCGCGTCGCAACGGGCCGGCGCCGTGGGGCGCGGTGCCGAGCGCGCGCCAGCTGCGCTGGCATCGGTGGGAGCAATACGCCTTCGTGCATTTTGCGATGAACACCTTTACCGACAAGGAGTGGGGCTATGGCGACGAAGACCCGCGCACGTTCGATCCCAGCGATTTCTCCGCCGACCAGATCGTCGCCGCGGCCAAGGCCGGCAACCTGAAAGGACTCATTTTTACCGCCAAGCACCACGATGGCTTCTGTCTCTGGCCGACGCGCCTGACCGAACACTGCATTCGCAATTCTCCCTACAAGAACGGCAAGGGCGACATCGTCGGCGAGATGGCCGCGGCGTGCCGACGCGCGGGCCTGGCCTTCGGCCTCTATCTCTCGCCCTGGGATCGCAACCACGCCGAGTATGGCGGCCCCGGCTATCTCGACTATTTCCGCAAGCAGATCGTCGAACTGTGCACGGGCTACGGCGACCTGTTCGAGTTCTGGTTCGACGGCGCCAATGGCGGCGACGGCTACTATGGCGGGGCGCGCGAAACGCGCAAGATCGATGCGCCCGCCTACTACGACTGGCCGCGCACGATCGCGCTGGTCCACCAGTACCAGCCGATGGCCTGCACCTTCGACCCGCTCGGCGCCGACATCCGCTGGGTGGGCAACGAGGACGGCGTCGCCGGCGATCCGTGCTGGCCGACCATGCCCAATGCCCCTTACACCCAGGAAAACGGCAATGCCGGCGTGCGCGGCGGGGCGCTGTGGTGGCCGGCCGAAACCAACACCTCGATCCGCCCGGGCTGGTTCTACCATGCCGACGAAGACGGCAAGGTGCGCAGCCCGGAGAACCTGGTGCGCTACTTCGACACCTCCGTCGCGCGCGGCACCAACATGAATCTCAATCTTCCGCCCGACCGGCGCGGCCGCATCGCCGACCATGACGTCGCGGTGTTGCAGAGCTTCGGCGACGCGATCCGCGCCAGCTTCGCCATCGATCTGGCCAAGGGCGCCAAGGCCAGCGCCAGCGCGTCGCGCGGCGCCGGGTTCGAACCGGCGCGGGTGCTCGATCGCCAGCCGGACAGCTACTGGTCCACGCCGGACGACGTCACCACGCCGACGCTGACCCTGGAACTGCCAGCGCTGCGCAGCTTCGACCTGATCCGGCTGCGCGAATACCTGCCGCTGGGCGTGCGCGTCACCCGCTTCGCGGTCGAAGCGCAGGTCGATGGGCAGTGGCGGCGCTTGGCCGAAGCGCACTGCATCGGCGCGCAGCGGATCCTGCGGCTGGATCGCCCGGTCGCCGCGCGCCAGGTACGCCTGGTCGTGCTCGAGGCGCCGGTGTGTCCGGCGATCCGCGAATTCGCGCTGTTCCGCGCGGTGGCGCCGGTGCCGGTCGCGCGGCCGACGGCGAATGCGCCCGATGTGGTGTCCAGCGCGGGCTGGCGCATCGTCGAGGCCAGCGCACCAGGGGCGGAGACGTTGCTCGACGACGATGCCGGCACGGTCTGGCTGCTGCCCGCGCCCAAGGCTGGTCATCCCGCGCAGGTGACCATCGACCTCGGCGCTCTGCGGCAAGTGGCCGGCTTCAGCCTCACGCCGTCGCGCGCCGTGCTCAACGGCGCCGCGCCGCCGAAGGGCTATCGCGCCGAGACCAGCGAGGATGGCCGGCACTGGCAGCCGGCCGGCGCCGGCGAGTTGTCCAACATCGCCTATGCGCTTGCGACCCAGCGTCTGAATTTCCCCGAGGTCCGTCAGATCCGCTACCTGCGGCTGTCGTTCGCCGAAACGGCGGTGCCCGCCGAGCGGTTGGCGATCGCCGGGATCGGTGCATTCTCGCGCTTGCGCTGACGGCTCGCGATCCAGGCCGCCATGCACGATAGGGTGGTGCATGGCGGGGTGGCGCGGTGTCACGGCCTTGCAGGCGCCGCGCGGATCGACTGCCGACGGAGGCTGGCGTCGGCGTCGCCCAGGCGCCACGGGTTGGCCGAGCCGCCGGAACAGCAGCGACTGGACGAGGGCAGCGTCTCGGGCAAGGCCCGCAGCGCGCGGCGGCGCCGGCATCGCGCGCTGCGGCAGCCTGCTTCGGCCCGAGCCTGGAGATTGCAGATAAGCTGTCCGCTCCAGAGACTCGGGTGTAGGCCATGGGGTACGTGAGCCAGCGATCCGCAATCGCCAAAGCCCTTCCAGCGGCAGCGCTGTTCTTGGGATTTTCTGCTTGCGCGGCGCCGCCGAACGCTCACCAGCAGGATGCCGCGCAAAGCGTGACCTCCGCCGATGTGCAGCGCGAGCAGGATCGTATCGCTCAATCGATTGTCGATGCGGCCACGCCTTTGCTTCTTTCACTTGCGACGTGGAATGGTTACTCCGAACTTCCGCCGGGTCCGGAACTCGGCGCCAGCCAGCTCTTGCAGCAAGTCGACGCGATGGCCAGTGCCATCCGCACCTATCGCGATTCCGAGCCGCGCAAGGTGGAGCAGGTGCTGGGCATGCCGCTGCCACCCGACGCCAAGCAGGAGCGGAGAGGCGTCAGCGGGCGCGTCGGTACTGGCCGCTACTCCTGGGCGGTCTGGAAGCTGTCTCCCAACAATCCGGGCCATATCGTCGAGTTGACCCTGACGCCGGACGCATGCCTGGCCTACGATGCGATCAGGGCGCCGCTGGAAGCCAGAGGCTTCCGCGTCTACGTGCCCACGTTCGGCGACGATCAGCGGATCTCGTTCGACAAGGCGGCGGGGCCTTCCCTGGGCCTGTTCATTGCCGTGACTCCCGATCGCCGGGAATCGCCGAAGTGCGTGACGGTGGTGAGCTTCGAGTTGGATCGCCGTGATACGGATTCCCCGGGTTGAGCGCTCGCCCAACAAAGCGAACGCGGAGCGGCATTGCCGTCATGGGATGCGCGCGATCCTGAAAGGGATGAAGACGCACTTGTGCGGGTCGGGGCGCAGCGAATGGAGCGACTGTCCTTCCTCCGCACTCTGTCCCGGGCTGCTGGAAGCGCTGGCGCGCACCGCATCGCCGGCATGGCGGCGCGGTAGGTTCGACGCAGCACCACGCACCGCCGTACGCGACGCGGCACCGCCGCGATGCCATCGTGCTGTCATCTTGCAACCGGAGTATCGACCGTTTAGATGGTCGGTGCGGTCGATTGGCGGTGAGCAGCGTCAGGATCTGGGAGAAGAGCTACGAGTTGCGGCGGCGCCTGCTGCGCGGCTTCTTCCTGCGCCGTGGCTCGCATGCCGAGGATGCCGAGGATCTGGCGCAGGAGGTCTATCTGCGGCTGTTGCGCAGCACCGGCGAGAACGCCGAAGCGGTCGCCGATCCCGAGGCCTACCTGTTCACGGTGGCGGCCAATCTGGCTCGCGAGCATGCGCGCTCGCGCGCGTCGCTGCCGCCGCTGGAGGACGTCGAGCTGCTGGCCGAGGTGCTCAGCAGCGAAGAGGATGTGGAGGGCGGATTCGAAAGCCGGCAGCGCTGGAACGACATTCGCGGCGCCATCGCCAGGCTGCCGCCGGCGACCCGCCGCATGATGGAACTGCACTATCGCGATGGACTGGAGTGCGCGCAGATCGGCGCGCAACTGGACGTGTCCGTGCACATGGTGCGCAAGCACATCGGCAAAGGGCTGGATGCCTGCCGCAAGGCGGTGCGCGCAGGGGAGGACGCATGAGCACCGATCCGATCCGCGGGGACGGCGCGCTGGCCGAGCAGGCGGCGCACTGGTTCCTGCTGCACCGCCAGGGACCGTTGAGCGAACCCCAGCGCGTGGCGTTCCTCGACTGGCTGCAGGGCTCGCCCGAGCACGTGCGCGAATACCTGCGCGCCCTGCACCTGCATCGCCAGGTGGGCGCGGCGCTGGGCGCGGCACCCGACGCGGGCGCGACCGCCGGCCAGGCGCCGCGCGCCGCGCGCGGCGTCCCGGCCACGGTGGTGCCGCTGTTTTCCGCCGCGCCGGCCGAAGCCGCGGCCATGCCTCGCGGGCGTCGCGGCCGGCGCGGCTGGAAGCTGGCGGCAACGGCGGCCTGCCTGGCCTTGGCGCTGGGCATGGCGCTGCCGCACCTGCAACCCCGGCCGTTGTTGCTGGCGTCCGGGCACGGGCAGTTGCGCGAACTGCGGCTGTCCGACGGCACTCAGGTGCGGCTCAACGCGGACAGCGTCGTGCGCGTGCGCATGGGCTGGTGGGCGCGCCATGTCGAGTTGTTGCAAGGCGAGGCCAGCTTCGACATCGCCGCCGATCGGCGGCCCTTCCAGGTGCAGGTCGATGGGCTGCGGATTCGCGATATCGGCACCGTGTTGGACGTGTCGCGGCGGCTGCAGGGCACCCGCATCGGGGTGATGTCCGGCGAGGTGGAGGTGTGGAGTGGCGGAACCGCGTCGCGACGCCTGGCGCAGCTCGACGCGGGCCGGGTGGTGCTGGTCGAACGCGGCGGCGGCGCGGTGCAGCGGCTCGACATGCCGGCGGCGATGCTGCTGGACTGGCAGCAGCGCAAGGTCTCCTTCCTTGATGAGCGCCTGGACGAAGTCGCCGCGGCGTTCAATCGGCACAACGCGGTGCAGGTGGTGGTCGAGGACGCGGCGGCCGCGTCGGTGCGCCTGTCCGGCAGCCTGGACGCGCACCGCGTCACGGCATTGCAGGCCTTCCTGCAGCGCGATGCGCGCCTGGCAGTGCGCCGCGACGGCGACACCGTGCGGGTCTCCAGCCGCTGAGTGCGGCGCATGCCGGCGCTGTCAGAAAAAATTCATCGAATCCGCGTTCTCCATTTCCGCGCTTTCCCGCTCTTTCTTAGGAGAAGCCGCCGTCGATCCGCGACGTGGCGCCGCCATCCTCCCCTCCAAGGAACCGCAATGCGGAAGCCGCTCTCCCTGTCGATCGTCCTCGCCCTCTCTCCCGGTCTGCTCGTGCACGCGCATGCGGCCGCGCCGGACGGACTGCAGGTCCGGGTCGCCGCGCCGATCGCGGCGCAGCCGCTGGGCCGCGCGCTGGAACAGCTCTCGCGGCAGTCGGGCGTGCAGTTCCTGTACTCGCCGACCGGCACCGTCCCCATCGGCGGGGCGGTGCCGGCCGGTGCGACCGTCAAGCAGGCGCTCGATGCGCTGTTGGCCGGAACCGGCCTGAACTATGCGGTGGTCGACGGCAACGTCATCGCCATCGATCCGGCGCCGCCGCGCGACGCGCCCGCGCCGGCCGCGCCGCCGCCGCCGCGCGAGCAGGAGGCGCCGGTCGCGCCCACCCTGGATGCGGTGAAGGTGATCGCCGCGCACGAGGTGATCGAGCAGAAGAAGGCCTCGCCGGTGATCCGGGACTCGGTGATCTACGACGAGATGGACAGCTACGGCGACGAGACGCTGGCCGAGAGCCTGATGGCCGCGCCCGGGGTGAGCGCGGTGGAGGACGCGGGCGAGCCGCGCTACGTGACGGTGCGCGGGGTGCAGCCCAACCTCAACTACACCACCATCGACGGCATCGCCATCGCCAGTGTGGGCGGCAGCGGTTCGGGCGAGCGCATGAACAACCTGCAGTTGATCCCCAGCGACATCGGTACCCGCACCGATATCTACAAGAGCTTCAGCGCCGAGCAGGCGCCCGACGCCATCGGCGGGGTGATCGACATCGTCAGCCGCAGCGCCTTCGACCGTTCGGGGCGGTATGTGTTCGCCGACGTGGCCGGCATCTACTCCACCGCCGAGACCGACGTCGGCCGCAGCGCCGGTGGCGACCACAAGACCCTGGGCCACTTCGGCAAGAGCGTCAAGGCGGTGTTCTCCGACCAGTTCGGCGCCGACCAGCAGTTCGGCATCGTGGCGGTGGCGCGCTACGAACAGCGCTCGCGCAACAGCATCAAGCGCTGGGTCGAATCCAACTACTACTTCAACGACGCCGGCAAGTACCTGGCCGACGGCACCACCGAACCCAGCGAGGCCGCCGGCTGGAACGGCCTGCGTGCGCCGGGCAACTACAGCACCGGCACCTACACCAACTACATCACCAACTTCGGCGGCTCGGCCAAGCTGGAGTGGAAACCGTCGGACGAACCGTTCTACGCCTCGCTGCTGCTGTACTCGTACCGGTTCTACGAGAACTCGACGATGAACAAGACCGACCTGTACGGCAACGCCAAGTTCCCGATCCGCAACCAGACCGAGGACGGCGGCACCACCCAGATCAACAGCATCTACATCAAGAACCGGCACGATCGCTGGGACCGCAACAACCGCGGCGCCATCGCCAACTTCAGCTGGGACACCGGCGAGCTGTCCAGGTTCACCCTGCGCGCCGGCCATACCCAGGAGACGTTCGACAACACCCAGGTCTATTGGGGCGTGCGCGCCTATCCGAGCAACCTGTTCGTGGACTATGCCAACGACAGTCACGGCTTTCCGAACGCGGTGGGGGTGTCCTCGCCCAGCCTGCTGACCACTTCGGCGTTCAAGCTCAACCCGGCCCAGGCCTACACCTCGCCGCGCGATGCGCAGGAGCGCATCGACGATCTGCGCGTCGATTTCACCCACAACATCGAGGCCGACGCGCGTGGCTTCGGTTTCGCCGCCGGCGCCGAGTACCGCCACCTGAAAATCTGGCAGGACATCGACTTCGACTACTACAAGACCAGCGCCACGCTCAACGACTACCTGTATCCCGGTTCGACCCTGGTCGGCACCGTGGCGGGCTTTCCGTTGATCGACAACCGCAAGTGGAGCGAGCAACTGGCGCCGACCCTGGGCGACAACAACGCCGCCTACCCGAACGCCAACGTCACCAGCGATTACAAGTACGTCGAGGACATCGGCAACGCCTACCTCTCGGCGCACTACGCCTGGGAACGCCTGCTGCTGATCGGCGGCCTGCGTTACGACCACACCCGCTTCGACGCGTACAGCCCGTTCAGCGCCGACGGTGGCAAGACCTATACCGCGGACCTGCGCAAGACCGAGGGCGGCTACGACAATCTGCTGCCGTCGTTGAACGCCACCCTCAAGCTCAACGAGGACCAGCGGCTGCGTTTCTCGGCGAGCCGCACGCTCGGGCGGCCGACCCCGAGCAACATCGCCCAGGCCACCACTACCAACTGCGGCGACGACGGGCAGGGCGGGAACTTCTGCACCATCCAGCAGGGCAACGCCGAACTGAAGCCGCGCCGCGCCACCAACCTCGACCTGGCCTGGGACCTGTACTTCAACGGCAACAATGGCCTGGTCTCGGTGGCGCTGTTCGACAAGCGCATCCGGGACGACATCTACACGCTCACCACCTTCGAGACCATCGGCGATGTGCGCTACCGGGTGACGCAGCCGATGAACACCGACGCCTCCACGCTGCGCGGCGTGGAGTTCGCCATCGCCAACCGCAACCTGCGCGTGGGCCGGCAGCGCTTCGACATGTACTTCAACGCCACCCGGCTGCAGGGGCGCACCGACTACCGGATCAGCGACGGCAGCGAGCGCCGCCTGGACCGCCTGCTGTACCAGCCGGACTGGTCGTTGAACGGCTCGCTGATCTGGCGCATGCCGTGGCAGGGCGCGCAACTGCGCGTGTCCGGCACCTACCGCAGCCGCATGCTGGTCGACTTCGGCGACACGCAGTGGCTGGACTCGTACTACGACCCGTACATGACCTTCAACCTGGCCTTCAGCCATCGCATCGGCAAGCACGTGACGCTGAAGTACGAAGCCAAGAACCTGTTCAACACGCAGCCGACCTACAGCACCGGTCCCGACGGGCGCTTCCGCACCGAGATCGACGACTACGGCCGCTTCTTCTACTTCCACCTCATCTACAACTGAGGGCATCGCCATGAACACCTTCAATCGCAGGCGCTTCCTTGCCTTGTCCGGCCTGTCCGCGTTCGGCGCCTGGATGGGCGCCGCCTCCGTGCTGGCGGCGGAGAACGACGCCAAGGCGTTGCTTCCGCGCAACCTGCTCGCCACGCCGCGGTTCGCGACGACGCCGTTCACCCTCGGCGTGGCCTCCGGCGATCCGTCGCCGGACGGCGTGGTGCTGTGGACGCGGCTGGCGACCGAGCCGCTGGTGCATGGCGGCGGGATGCCGACCAGGCCGATGGTGGTCGAGTGGCAGGTGGCCGCCGACGAGCGCTTCGCCCAGGTGGTGCGGCAGGGATCGTCGCTGGCCCACCCGGAGCTGGGCCATGCGCTGCATGTCGAACTGGAGGGTCTGGCGCCGGCTCGGCCGTACTGGTATCGCTTCAGCGTCGGCGGCCACGCCAGCCCGGTCGGCCGGACCTGCACCTTGCCGGCGCCGGACGCCGCGGTGGACCGCGTGCGCTTCGCGGTCGCCGGCTGCCAGCACTACGAGGAGGGCCACTACACCGCCTGGCGGCGCATCGCCGAGGAGCCGCTGGATTTCGTGTTCCACTACGGCGACTACATCTACGAAGGCGCGGCGCGGCCTGGCCCGCGCACGATGAACGGCCGCCCGTTCACCAACCTGCGCAACCACGTCGGCCCGGAGATCTACACGCTGGACGACTACCGGCGCCGCTACGCGCAGTACAAGAGCGATCCCGACCTGCAGGCCGCGCATGCGGCGGCGCCGTGGTTCGTGACCTTCGACGACCATGAGGTGGACAACGACTGGGCCGGGACCGAAGACCAGGACGGCACCCCCAGCGAGGTGTTCCTGCTGCGCCGCGCGCAGGCGTTCCAGGCGTACTACGAGAACATGCCGTTGCGCCGCGCCTCGTTTCCGCGCGACGGCCATCTGCAACTCTATCGGCGTGCGCGCTACGGCCGGCTGATGGATCTGCATCTGCTCGACACCCGCCAGTACCGCAGCAAGCAGGTGGAGGACATGCGCCAGCGCGCGCAGATCGAATCGCCGGCGCGCAGCATCATGGGCGCGACGCAGGAGCGCTGGCTGTTCGACGGGCTGGCCGATGCGGCGCCGCGTTGGCACACCATCGCCCACCAGGTCGCCCTGGGCAACTATGTGCGCGAGAAGGACGGCCAGCGCATCGCGTCCGACGATCAGTGGTCGAATTACCTGTCCAGCCGCCGCCGCCTGCTCGCGCACATCCAGCGCGTCGGTTTCGGCAACGTGGTCACCACCTGCGGCGACGCGCACCGCCACTACGCCAGCGACCTGGTGCAGGACAACGCCGAATCGGGCATCGTCTCCAGCGAATTCCTGGCGACCTCGGTCACCTCCGGGTCCGATGGCCTGGGCGTGGATGCGATCGCCGAAAACACCTTGCGCCACAGCCCGCACCTGAAGGCGACCACCGACAAGCGCGGCTACGTGCTGTGCGACGTGACCCGCGATGCGTGGATCGGCGACATGAAGACGCTGGACCAGGTGATGCAGCCCAATGGCGAACTGCGCAGTTGGAAGCGCTATGCCGTCGCGCACGGCAAGCCGGGGTTGCAGGAGGCCTGAGGCACCGCCGGCCGCGGCGGTGAAGCCGGCGCGCCGGCTGTCGTTGCCTCAGTCGTTCGCCGCCGCCGTATCGCCGCCGCTGGCCAGCAACGCCGCCGCGGCCGCGCCGAGCGTGCGTTCGCGGTGGCGCACCGCATGGAAGGTGCGCGTGCCCAGGGCGGCGCCCACGCGTTGCAGGCGTCCGCTTTCCAGCCAGGGCGCGGCCGCCAGTTGCGAGACCGCGGCCACGCTGTGCCCGGCCGACAGCACCGCCGACAGCACCGCCTCGTTCGAGGGCAGGGTGAGCGCGACGCGCAAGGTCTCCGGGGCGATCTGCGCCGCACGCAGCGCGCCCTCGAACTCCGAGCGGGTGCCGGAGCCGGGCTCGCGCATGATCCATGACGTGGACGCCGCAAGCGCCGGCAGCGCGATCCGGCGGCGCCCCGCCAGCGGGTGCGCCGGCGCGGCGACCACCAGCAGCCGGTCCTGGGCCAGCGCGGTCAGGTGCAGCGCCGGGTCGTGCACGCCGCCCTCGACGAAGCCCAGTTCCGCCCGGCCCTCGGCAACCGCGCGCGCCACGCTTTCGGTGTTGCCCACCTGCAGGCGGATCCCGATCTGCGGATGGCGCGCATGGAAGGCCATCAATCGCGCCGGCAGCCAATAGCTGGCCACGGTCTGGCTGGCATGCAGTTCCAGGGTGCCGCGCAGCACGCCACTCCATTCGCTCAGGGCCAGTTCGGCGGCATGGGCGCGCGCCAGGATCGCCCGCGCTTCGTCGGCGAATGCGGCGCCGGCGGCGGTCAGTTCGATGCCACGGCCGACACGGTGGAACAGGGCCACGCCGTAGCGGGTTTCCAGCGCCTTGATCGCGGCGCTGGCCGCCGACGGCGTGCGGTGCGCGGCCTGCGCGCCCAGGGTCAGGTGCTGGCGCTCGGCGACGGCGACGAACAGGGCGAGTTGTTCCAGGGTCACGGCAGGATCATTCGGAGATGTCGAATGAACTATCCGTCATTATGCGATGGAATGACAGGATGCGTGGGCGCATCCTGCCGCCACTTCGACAGGGCGGGCGTGGGCAATGCGCAAGATGGAAGGAAGCGACAAAACGCTGTGGCCAGGCGTGCTGCTCGCCGCGGCGGTGGCGGCGCTGGCGATGCTGGCCGAGCGCGCGCAGCTGCGCTGGCTGGGTCGCCCGTGGGTCGATGCGCTGGTGTTCGCGATCGTGTTCGGCACGCTGCTGCGCACCGCGGTGCGGTGGCCCGCGCGCGTGCACGATGGCATCGCATTCGCCGCCAAGTTGCCGCTGGAAGTGGCGATCGTCCTGCTCGGTGCGTCGGTGAGCGTCGGCGCCATCGGGGCGGCCGGCGGCGTCTTGCTGGGCGCGATCGCGGCGATCGTGTTGCTCGCGATCGGCATCGGCTACGGCATCGGGCGCCTGCTCGGCCTGCCCGCGCGCCTGGCCACGCTGGTGGCCTGCGGCAATGCCATCTGCGGCAATTCGGCGATCGTGGCGGCGGCGCCGGTGATCGAGGCCGACTCGGACGAAGTGGCCGCGTCGATCGCCTTCACCGCCGCGCTGGGCATCGTGGTCGTGCTGGTGCTGCCGCTCGCAGCGCCGCTGTTCGGCCTGGACGATCGCCACTACGGCATCCTCGCCGGCATGACCGTGTATGCGGTGCCGCAGGTGCTCGCTGCCACCCTGCCGGTGGGCGCGGTCAGCGCGCAGGTCGGCGCGATGGTCAAGCTGATGCGGGTGGTGATGCTGGGGCCGGTGATGCTGCTGCTCGGCCTCGTCGCGGGCCGGCCGGGCGCCGCGCGGCTGCCGTTGCATCATGTGGTGCCGTGGTTCGTGCTGGGCTTCATCGGCATGCTGCTGCTGCGCAGTTCCGGCCTGCTGCCGTTGGCGGTGGCGCAGAGCGCGCAGCGCGCCGCGACCGATCTGACCCTGGTGGCGATGGCGGCGCTGGGGCTGTCGGTGAACCTGCGGTCCGTGCTCGCCTCCGGCGGGCGGGTGCTGGCCGCCGGCACGCTGTCGCTGCTGGCGCTGGCCGCCATCAGCCTGTTGCTGGTTCACTCCCTGCCGTAGGGGCCGCTGTACGCGCCGCGATCCGTGGCGTCGGTGTCGTCCAGCGGGATCGCGCTGCGCGCCACCAACACCAGCGAAGCGCTACGGTCGGCGGCCATCGGTGCAATGTAAAGGCCGACGCCGCTGCGGCGCCGCTGAAGGCCATGATCTGCCGTTCGATGCCAGCACGACGTTGCGCGGTGATGCGGCACACCTCATGCCGCGCTCCACGTGAGGACGCGGTGTGCTGCCACGCATTGTTCAAGCACGAGCGTACGGCTGCGTGCGCGTGATGGTCTCGCCCGCCACGACCAGCGCGGGCGGAGCGGTGTAATAGTCTCCGCCGTGGCGGGCGCTCTAAGGTGGCGGCATTCTTCGCCTGTATCGCCACGAGCCTTCGCATGGGACACGACCACAGCCACGCACCGACCGAGATCCGCCACGAGAAGCCCTTGTGGTGGGCGCTGGGACTGACCGCCGCGTTCCTTTTGGTGGAGATCGTCGGCGCGTTCCTGACCAACAGCCTGGCATTGCTGTCCGATGCCGCGCACATGGCCACCGACACCCTGGCGCTGATGATCGCGCTGATCGCGGTGCGGCTGAGCCGGCGTCCGCCGGACGCCAAGCGCACCTACGGCTACGCGCGGCTGGAGGCGCTGGGCGCCTTGTTCAACGGCGGCATGCTGTTCGTGGTCGCCGCCTACATCCTGTGGGAGGCGGTGCAGCGCTTCCGCCAGCCGCAGGAAGTGGCCACGATCGGCATGCTCGGCATCGCCGCGTTCGGCCTGCTGGTCAACCTGATCTCGATG
>Ga0070670_100001504_pt1 | contig 18768 bp, 19 predicted proteins | sample KBSS63metaG_FD_64665 | JGI IMG/M metagenome (GOLD analysis project Ga0070670, IMG submission 64665) | Switchgrass rhizosphere microbial communities from Kellogg Biological Station, Michigan, USA - KBS S6-3 metaG | ecosystem: Host-associated > Plants > Roots > Rhizosphere > Soil ... | reverse complement strand
CGAGAGCTTCGGATGTCCGCGTGCGCAGCCGCGACCAGATCGCCAGGAACGCGCGCTGCCTGACGGTTCGGGGGGGCGTGCCCGGTAACCAGTTGCCGTCGGCATCATTCTTCGGTCCTATCGGGACCGCTTCGCCATCGAGCAGTACTGTGCTTGCGGGATTGTCGATGACGATATCTTGCAGCTCGTCCCACCAGAAGGGATGCCCTGCTTCGATGATCTCTGCGGGCAGGAAGATCGTTGCAGGAATGCCAAGCCTCCGCAGCACGGGCGCCCCCACATGGGCATTGCAGGCATAACCGTCGTCAAAGGTAATGGCGACAGACTCGGACGCGAGGCATCTTTCGCGCTGCCGCTGTGCGAATTCGGTAAGCGGCAAGACCGTGCGGTTCCGTCCGATCCATTCCATCTGCTCGCTGAAGTGCGCCGGCGAAACGGCCAGCGACCACGGGTCAAAGACCTCCTCCGCAATACGGTGGTAGAGCAGGATGACCGGTCCCGGTTCCCTTGTCGCCTTGGATCTGAGCAGCGTTCGCGCGCGTCGCAAAATCTCCCCTGCGATCGTCATGCTGCCAACTTTCGCGCAACTTGCATGAAGGGCTGAACAACAGGAGTGATATCCTGTCGAAGGAGGCTCTCGATCGAGATGACGGAAATCCACGACGGACGAGAGTGAATCGTCACTAACGCAGCCTGCCTTGTACTCATCACCATCGCTTACATCACGATAACCGGATTCTACAGCGGCGACTCATGGAACCGGTTATCGACAGTATGAGTCCGAGCGGCGATGAGTTGATTGCTGATCCGGGCTCGGTCGGTTCCAGCCGTGCCGCACGTGAATTAGATTTCATGCCACCATCGGGGTGGGACCATGCGTCGAACTTTGTCCGCCGGCGCCTTGCTGGCTCTGACCGTGACGGCCGCGACCCCCGCGCACACGGCGGGCTATTGGACTGCGACAGACACGTCGTCAGCGCGGATCCTCGCGGCGCATAACCGCGAGCGCGCACGCGCCGGCGTCGCGCCGCTTCGCTGGGATCCGACCCTTGCAGCATCGGCGGCGTCCTATGGCCCGGCGCTCGCGCGGATCGGCGGGCTTCGTCATTCCCCGAAGGCGGATCGGCTCGGGCAGCGCGAGAACCTTTGGATGGGAACCCGCGGCGCCTACTCGCCTGAGCAAATGGTCGGCAACTGGATCGCCGAGAAGGCTTATTACCGCAATGGTCAGTTCCCGAACGTCAGCCGGACGGGCAATTGGGCCGACGTGGCTCACTACACCCAGGTCGTGTGGCGAGGGACGACCCATGTTGGCTGCGCCATCTATCCGACGCGCAACTGGGATTACCTGATCTGCCGTTATTCACCGCCCGGCAACGTCGGAGGCCGTCAGGCAATCTGACCGAACTGTCAGTGCTAAGATTTAGCTGTAGCTAAGTCGCGCTGCGTCCGGCTAAGCGGCTGCCCATGGCGATACTCGTCACCGGCGCAGCAGGATTCATCGGGTCGATGACCGCACGCGCGCTTCTCAGGCGCGGCGAGCAGGTCGTCGGGATCGACAATCTCAACAATTATTACGATCCGGCGCTGAAGCAGGCACGCCTCGACGGGCTCTCTCGCGATTTCGGCAACCGCTTTCGGTTCGAACGGATCGACTTCTCGGATGCGGGCGCCCTGGACAAGCTGGCCCGCACGTCCGACTTCGATCGGATCGTTCATCTGGGGGCCCAGGCGGGTGTTCGCTACAGTCTCGAGAATCCGGGCGCCTACTTCCAGTCGAACCTCTTGGGTCACGGCAATATGCTGGAACTCGCGCGTAGCCGCGGGTCGAGCCATTTCGTCTACGCGTCCTCGTCGTCCGTATATGGGGGGAACAAATCGCTCCCTTTTCGGGTGGAAGACAGGGTCGATCATCCGCTCTCGCTCTACGCGGCCAGCAAGAAGTCGAACGAGCTGATGAGCGAATCCTATTCGAACATCTTTCGGCTCCCGAGTACGGGCCTGCGCTTCTTTACGGTCTACGGGCCTTGGGGCCGCCCCGACATGGCCATGTGGATCTTCACGAAGGCGCTTCTTGCCGGCGAGCCGCTGCCCATGTTCAATGGTGGCGAGATGCGCCGAGACTTCACTTACATCGACGACATCGTGAGCGGCATTATCTCCTGCCTCGACGGTCCCCCGGCGGACGACGGTTCGATGAAAGCGGGCGGAGCCACAGCTCCGCATGCGATCTACAATATCGGCAACAGCCGGAGCGAAGACCTGATGCGGGTGGTCGAGCTGCTTGAGCAAGCGACGGGACGAAAGGCGCTCTGCTCGCCCGAGCCCATGCAGCCCGGCGACGTGAAGGACACGTTCGCCGACATCAGCGCGATCGAGCGCGATCACGGCTTCAAGCCGGCAACCACCATCGCCGAGGGAGTTCCGCGTTTCGTCGACTGGTACCGCGAGTATCACGGAATCTGATGGTTCCGCCGATCCTCTCCCGCCTTCGGCTGCCCGTGATCGGCGCACCGCTCTTCATCGTCTCGAACCCGAAGCTCGTCATTGCCCAGTGCAAGGCGGGCGTGGTCGGTAGCTTTCCGGCCCTGAACGCCCGCCCGGCGGCCCAGCTCGATGAATGGATCCACGAGATCACCGAGGCGCTCGCCGAGCATGACCGGAAGAACCCCGATGCGCCCTCGGCTCCGTTCGCGGTCAATCAGATCGTGCACCGGTCGAACGACCGCTTCGAACATGACATGCAGGTCTGCGCGAAGTGGGAGGTGCCGATCGTCATCACGTCGCTTGGCGCGCGCGAGGAGCTCAACCAAGCTGTTCACTCGTGGGGCGGCATCACCCTCCACGACATCATCGACGACCGGTACGCCCGGAAGGCCATCCAGAAAGGCGCGGACGGCCTGATAGCCGTCGCCGCGGGCGCAGGCGGGCACGCGGGCCGCTGGTCCCCGTTCGCTCTAATCCACGAGATTCGCCGCTGGTTCGACGGGCCGCTCGCCTTGTCCGGGGCTATTGCGACCGGTGAGGCGGTGCTCGCGGCCCAGGCCATGGGTGCGGACTTCGCCTATGTCGGTTCCGCCTTCATCGCGACGCCGGAGGCCCGGGCGAGCGACGAGTATAAGGCAGCGATCGTGTCGAGCAGCGCGGCCGACATCGTCTATTCCGACCTCTTCACCGGAATTCACGGGAATTATCTGCGCGCGTCCATTGTCGCGGCGGGTCTCGATCCGGAGAATCTGCCGGCACCTGGGGCCGACGCGATGAACTTTCAGTCGGCAACGGGCGCGAAGGCCTGGCGGGATATCTGGGGATCGGGCCAGGGGGTCGGAGCGGTCGATGCCGTGATGGCCGCCGGCGAGCTCGTCGCGAAGATGGCCGAGGAATATGCGGCCGCTAAGGCCCGGGTCTGCGCTAGCTGATTCTTGCGAGCTTCTCGCGCCACGCGACGGGAATATCCGCGGGACGGCGCGTTGCTCGATCGACCACCACGTGGACGAATTCGCCTTCCGCGGCCGCGCTGTCCGAACCTTCGGCGAAGATGCCGATGCGATAGCGAATGCTCGACCGGCCAAGCTTCGCGACCGACAGGCCGACTTCCACGCGCTGCGGAAACTCGAGCGGCTCTGCATAAGTGCAGCGGGTCTCCGCGACGAGGGCGATCGGATCGCCTTGCGCGATGTGGAGCATGCCCTGCTCAACCATCCACGCGTTCACTGCGCTGTCGAACCATTCGTAATAGACCGTATTGTTGACGTGCCCGTAGGCGTCGTTGTCGGCCCAGCGGGTCGTCATTGTTCGCCAAGCCTGGAATTCGGTTCTGGAGGCCGGCGGCTTTCGGCTCACCAGGCGGCCTCATAGAGGCGCTGCGCATCCGCTTCGCTAATCTCGCACGGATTGTTCACGAGCAGGCGGGTTTGCTTCATCGCCTCCCCGGCGAGCGTCGACGCCTCCGAAATGTCGATGCCGTAGTCGCGGAGGCGGGTCGCTATCCCGCTCTCGCGGACCAGCTGGTCGAGACGGTCGATGAGCAAGGCCACTCGCGCCTGGCTTCCTTCGGCCTCGCAGTCCGGCACGACGATCGGCGCGAGCTCGGCGTACTGCTCCCGCGCCGCTTCGGCGTTGTGCTGGAGCACGTGACGCAACATCAGTGCATTCGTCACGCCGTGCGGCAGGTGATGCAGCCCGCCGAGCGGGTAGGCGAGGGCGTGGACACCCGCAACCGGTGCGTTTGAGAAGGCCAGGCCAGCAAGGTGCGCCCCGAGGAGCATCGCTTCGCGCGCCTGCAGGTCTTGCGGCTCAGTGCAGGCGGTGAGGAGGTTAGTGGTGAGCAGCCGGAGCGCCTCGCGGGAAAGAGCATCGGAGAGCGGGTTCTTCAATCTTGCAGACGTGTAGGCTTCGATCGCGTGCACAATGGCGTCGATACCGGTCGCAGCCGTGACGCCACGAGGCAGCCCGACAGTCAGTCCCGGGTCGAGTACGGCCCAGTCGGCAGTCAGCGGCCGGGCGTTCACGGCCAGCTTCACGCCGCCCTCGCAGGTGATCACCGAGATCGGAGTCGCTTCGGAACCTGTGCCGGCCGTGGTGGGGATCAGGACAAGCGGTAGCCGCTCGCCTTTCGCGACGTCGACGCCCCAAATCTCATCCAGATCGTCGCCTGAGCCGAGCAGATAGGCCGCGAGCTTGGCCACATCCATCGGACTTCCGCCGCCAAAGCCGATTACGGATTTCACGCCAGCCGATCGTCCGGCTTCCACCGCAGTTTCCAGAGTTGTTCGAGACGGGTCGGCCTCGACGTGATCGAAAACCGTTACGGTCCTGCCCGACGCTTCGAGCGACTGGAGGCAGGCGTCGGCGAGACCCAGCCCGATCAGCTGCTCGTCCGTCACGAACAGTATGGGTCCATCGGGCAGCAGATCGGCGATTGCCTCCGACTTTGCTGCGCCGGCCATCAGTCGCGGTCCGGGATGGAATGTGAAGCTGCGCATCAAGCGCAGATTAGCGTCGGTTAGCCGAGATTCCCACCAAGGCCGCGCTCCAGCCGGCCCATCAGCGCGCGGGCCGGGCTCGCGACGGGCTCTTCCGTGACGACGCCCTCGTCGACGCGTTGGATCCGTGCGTACAGCTCGGCGCTGGCCTCGATCAGCCGTTGCGCGGTGGGAGGCAGTTTCGCGACCAGCTCGGGATCGCTTTGGCCGGCATGACCAAGGCGGCGCTCGGGGCGTCGCCCTTCCTGCCCGGGGATCTCGCCGGTTTCGATCGCCCGCTGGGTCAGCAGCCAGGCTACAATATGCATGATGCGAGTGGTTACCTTCAGCGATTCGCAAGCGAACCCGACGCGGACGAACGGTTCGAGCGAGACCCGGTCGCCGCGGCCAGCATCATCGAAATAGGACCGCGCCTCGTCGGCAAGCAGCATCGCCTCGGTATACAGACTGTCGATCAGCCTCGAGGTGATCCGCGCCTCGGACGGTGGATTGATCGAATCGTCCATCGCCTAACCAGTGCCATTCTTCCTGCGCTCTGAAAACGTCCGAAACGTTCGGGCGGTCCCCAATTTGCCGTTTTCGGTCCCGTGGCGGGACAGGATTTCAGGCGATGATGTCCGGCGTGTTCCGGTCGATCATGAGCTGGATGTGATCCTTCAACTGGAGCTTCCGGCGCTTGAGGCGGGCGATCTCCAGCTGATCGTAAAGCGGCTCAGCGGAAAGAGCGGTGATCTGCTCGTCGAGGCGCCGGTGCTCCGCCTTCATCGCATCGAGTTCTTCGCGGATCGCTTCGTCCATCATTTCGTCTTGAACTACCCCACTCGCATATCGCCGTCATTGCCCAAGTGCCGCGATGAGCCGCGACTCCAGTCGGTCGGACGGACCTCCAGAATACGCGACAAAGGGTCAGAAAAATGTTTTACTGCCGACGCTGTTCAGACGCATTCAAGGAAAGGAATGGCACCGATGGACAAGGCAAATGTCGAGGAGCTCACATCTCAGCACGCTTCTCTCGCCGCGCAGATCGACGAAGAAGAGCACCGCCCGCTCCCCGACATGATCAAGCTTCATGAACTCAAGAAAGAAAAGCTCAGGCTGAAGGACGAACTAGCCGGCCATTTCCATTAGGATCGGCTGTCCGCGGGACGGCAATCAGTCGTCCCGCGACACTTTCTCAATCCGTTCGTGGCGCTCCTGCGCCTCAAGGGTCATGGTCGCGATCGGCCGGGCTTCCAGGCGAGCCAGCGAAATCGGATCGCCCGTCACTTCGCAATAGCCATATTCGCCTTCGTAAAGGCGGCGCATTGCCGAATCGATTTTGGCTATCAGCTTGCGCTGACGATCGCGGGTGCGGAGCTCGATGCCCCAGTCCGTTTCGCTCGACGCGCGGTCGGCGATGTCCGGTTCCCGGAGCGAGTCGACTTGGAGCTGCGCCATGGTCTGGCGCGATTCCTCGACGATATCTTCCTTCCAGGCCTTCAGCTTCCTGAGGAAGTAGGCCCTGTGCAGATCGCACATGAAATCTTCGTCTTCGGACGGACGATAATCTTCGGTAAGAATGATGCGATCGAACGGTACCGGTTGACCGCCGTACAGGTCGACAAGAGCAGTAGCCATTGAACCCCTCCCAGCTCGGCCGGCCATGCTCCCCCGAGCTTGCCGGACACCCCCGTATGCGCCCGCCGCTGGCTGCGACCGGGCCACCGGTACAGCCGGGGCGGATTAGGTCGACTTTCCCGAGACTTAGCACCCGGACTCAGTCGATTTACCCCCACCGGCCGCTATAGATAAGCGGTTGCGTCTTAACAAGGACTGTCAAACAACAGGTGAACAAATGGCAATTCTGTTGCCGAATTAGCGCATTAGTAGGCGGTTGCGGCTTGGGCGCGGGTCGACCATAGCCCGCCGTCATGCGGATTCTTCTGACCAACGACGACGGTATCAATGCCCGGGGACTCGATCTGCTCGAGACCGTTGCGCGGAGATTCTCCGAAGACATTTGGGTCGTTGCTCCGACCGAAGAGCAGTCGGGGGCAGGGCATTCTCTGACGCTCACCCAGCCCGTACGGGTCCGCCGGCACGACAACCGCCGCTTCTCGGTCACCGGCACTCCGACCGACGCCGTGATGATGGCGCTCGCCCACATCATGAAGGACTCGCCGCCCGATCTTATCCTTTCGGGGATCAACCGGGGCGCGAACCTTGCCGAAGACGTGACCTATTCCGGCACCGTATCGGCGGCGATGGAAGGGGCGCTTGCCGGAGTCCGGTCGATCGCCCTCAGCCAGGCCTATTCACGCGAGGGGATGGGGGACACGGTCCCGTTCGCCGCGGCCGAAGCATGGGCGGAGAAAGCGCTGGCGCCGATCATCGACATGGAAATGGCGCCAGGCAGCCTCATCAACGTGAATTTTCCGGCCCTTCCACCCGAAGAGGTCAAGGGCGTCCGAATATGCCGCCAGGGCATACGGGATTACGGCCGCCTGAGGCTTGTTGAGCGCCAGGACCCGCGCGGCTACACCTATTTCTGGTTCGGGCTCGCACCCGTTGTGGAGACGCCCGGCCATTCCACGGACCTGGAGATCATTGCCGACGGCTATGTGTCGGTCACTCCGCTGCACCTCGATCTCACGCACGACGCTTCGCTGGAAAAGTTGCGCGAGCGATTCGCCTGACGCTCAGGCGTCCGGGTAGCGAATTTCCAAGACCTCGTAGCTTTTCTCGCCGGCAGGCAGCCGCACGACTCGCTCGTCGCCGACTCGCGCTCCGATGAGAGCCCTTGCGAAAGGGGCGCTCCAGCCGATCCGCCCCGCAGACGCGTCCGCCTCGTCATCGCCGACGATGGTCAGCGTGCGGCGCGCATCGTCCTCATCGGCCAGTTCCACCGTGGCGCCGAAACGCACTTGGTCTCGCGCCCCTTGTGCGCCCGGGTCCACGACCTTGGCCGCCTTCATCACCTTCGCGAGATGCCCAAGCCTGCGATCGATCTCCCGCAGCTTTTTGCGGCCGTATATATAATCGCCGTTCTCGGATCGGTCGCCGTTGGCTGCCGCCCAGGCGATGGTCTCGACAAGTTTCGGCCGTTCGACCGCGAACAGTTCCTCATATTCGGTGCGCAGCTTCGCGAAGCCGGCGGCGGTAATGAACCGCGGTTGCCCCTGAATCATGCCAAGCTCTTAGCCCGGACGGCTCTTCCCGAGGAAGTTGGAGACGTGGACCGTTCCTGCGGGCGTGCCCGGGTTCATCCGGTCATAGACCACGCTGTTCTCGATGACCCGCTGCACATAAGCCTTGGTCTCGCTGAACGGGATCTGCTCGATCCACTGCAGCACATCCTTGCCGCCGCGGGGATCGCCATATCGATTGACCCACTTTCCGGCATTGCCCGAACCCGCGTTATAGCTCGCGACGGCCAGCGGAACGTTGCCGTCCCAGATGTTGAGCATGCGCTGGAAGTAAGCCGTTCCGAGCATGACGTTGTATGAAGCGTCGGACGTCAGCCGGTAGGGATCATAGGAGATGCCCAACTTCCCGGCCTGTTCGCGCGCAGTCCCCGGCATGAGCTGCATCATGCCCCTTGCGCCTGCATGGCTGACCGCCGCGCGGTCGAACGAGCTTTCCTGGCGAGTGATGCCATGGGCAAGGGACCACATCCTCGCGCCGTTCACGTTCGCGGGCAGGCGCGGATAGGCGGTCTCGACGTAGAAGGCGCTCCCTTTCACGCGAGCCATGCGCGCGACCCAGACGCCGAGGTCCTGCCGGCCGATCTGCTGCCCGAACTGCGTGGCGAGCACGCGCTCGGCGTCGTTGTTGAGCGATTCCGACAGTGCTCTGACGAACAAGGTCTGCTCGTCCCGGCGACCCTGCTGACCAGCGATCTGCGTCGCCTGGACCAGGCGCCTCGTCGGGAATTCGGCCCGCTGTGCCGGGCTCACGGCGAAAGTCGGCAGCGGTCCCGGAGCCGGGACTGCGCTGCCAAGTTGCTCAAGTGCCAGCTGGCCGTAGAACAGCTCCGGATAGGCCGACGCGCGCTGGAAATAGGCCATGCCTTCCGTCACGCGGCGTGCGGACAAGGCAGCCCGCCCGGCCCAGTAGTAGCCCTTCGATTGGACTTGCAGCGACTTCCCGCCACGCGAGTAGCGGTCGAACATCGCTACCGCGTCATTCGGGCGATTGAGCCCGCTCCACGCGGCGGTTCCGCCAAGCCACATCAGCGACGTATATTTGTCCCGAATTCCAATGTGTTGGTCGGACACGTTGACACCTGGCGCGAGAACGTCGTCCGTCTGGCGGGCGATGTTGTAGGCGAGGGCCCACTGGCCGTTTTCCGCGGCGCTGTCGGCAAGCTGGATCTGCATGTCGAGGAAGCGCTCCGCGTCCGCTGGGCGATATTTGAAATTATGATCCCGCGCGAAAAGCTGACGGGCGGAATGCTCCCAGTTCGCGTCCCGCAGGTAGCGCGCGCGGTCCATCATCAGTCCGGCGTCCGTGGTGACCTGGCCCATGACGGCCTGGTAGCGAGTCTCGGCGTCCGGCCAGCGCCGCTGCAGCGCCACGCGCGCCGTGAAGGCCCCGCGCCTGGTCGCCGACGTCAAAGGCAGGAAGCGCTCGGCGTCGGTCGCATTTTTGGCGAACAGCAGGGCATCCGTCCGCCGGTCGTGGTCCTCCCACGTGAGCTGCCGGCCGTAGCGAGCGAAGATGTTCTGCTCGTCGCTTGCGCTTAGGTCCGCGGACGCCCAGGCGGAACGCACAGCGACCAGCGCCTCGGCCTGGCGGCCGACTGCGCTCAGCGCATCCGCGAGCCGTGCATAGCCGTTGCCGGTCTCGGCCGGTTTGCTGGCGAAGAAGGCGAGAACCGTTCCGGCATTCTCTCCGGACCGCATCGACTTTTCGGCCCAGCTACGGAGCTTCGACTCTTCGGGCCAGCCCGGGTTGGCGTTCAGGAAGCGGGCATAGTCCGCAAAGCTGTACCCGCTGCTCTGGCGAAGCCGCCGCCAGTCGTTCAGGGCATAGCCGACACTGTAGCCGGCGGTCTGCGAAGCATAGACGGGCCTTGGCGCGGGGTAGGGAGTCTGCGTCGAAGCAGCCGTCGGTGTGACGAACAACACGGGAAGAAAGAAAGCGACACCTCTCATGCTGGACATTCTCTTTCGCCGGTCCTTATCAGTCCCTGAACAGTGGTGATTATCCACCTCGGCGAAGCTGTCGTGAAGGCGAAAAGTTCATGTTTTACGGGTCGATACCGGCACTGGTGACACCTTTTTCCGGCAACTGTGTCGATGAAGACTCACTAAGGGATTTCATTGATTGGCAGATCGCCGAGGGCAGCAACGGACTCGTCCCATGCGGCACTACCGGCGAGGTCGCGACGCTTGATTCCGCCGAGCATCGGCGGGTCATCGAGATCGCGGTGGACGTGTCCAAGGGGCGCGTGCCGGTGATCGCGGGCTGCGGCAGCTATTCGACAGCGGCCACCATCGAGAAGATGCGCGCCGCCAAGGACGTCGGCGCGGACGCGGCGCTGGTCGTCGTTCCTTATTACAACAAGCCGAGCCAAGCGGGTCTCACCGCTCACTACAAAGCCATCGCCGAGAGCTCCGACCTTCCGATCGTCGTCTACAATGTGCCGTCGCGGACGGTTGCGGACATTTCCGTCGAAACCCTTGCGGAGATTTCGAAGCTTCCCACGATCGTCGGCATCAAGGACGCAACGGGCAATCTCGGCCGAGTGAGCGCTCAGCGGCTCGCATGCGGCGAGGACTTTGTTCAGCTTTCCGGCAATGACGACATGGCCTTGGGCTTCAACGCCATGGGCGGCGTAGGGTGCATCTCCGTGACCGCGAACGTCGCGCCGCGCCTCTGCGCAGACTTCCAGTCGGCCACGCGAGAGGGCAAATGGGAGGAAGCGCTGAAGCTGCAGGACCGTCTTTACCCGTTGCACGCGGCGTTGTTCTCCGACGCGTCGCCGGGGCCGGCGAAATATGCGCTCACCCGGGTGCGTCCCGGCTACCTGGCAGGACTGCGGCTGCCCTTGACCGAACCGTCCGATGCGTCGAAGCGGGCTGTCGACCAGGCGCTGGAGCACGCCGGTCTACTCTAGTCGGAAGTTTTGTGTCCAAGCCCCTTCCTGCACCGTTCGACAAGAAGAAGGTCGTCGCCGAGAACCGGCGCGCGCGCTTCGACTATTTCGTCGACGACCGGGTAGAGGCAGGCATCGCGCTGACCGGAACCGAAGTGAAGTCGCTTCGCCATGGCGAAGGCTCGATTGCGGAGAGCTATGCGACAGTCGACGGCGAGGAAGTCTGGCTAATCAACAGTCATATTCCGGAATACAGCCACGGCAACCGGCTGAATCATCAGCCGCGGCGCGCGCGCAAGCTGTTGCTGAAAGGGCGCGAAATCTCGAAATTACAGGGTGCTGTGGCGCGCCAGGGGCTGACGCTCGTGCCATTATCCCTATATTTCAACTCTCGAGGAAGGGCGAAGGTCGAGCTTGCCCTGGCCCGAGGTAAGAAAGTGCATGACAAGCGGGACACGGTGAAAGAGCGCGATTGGAAGCGAGAGCAGGCACGGCTGCTGAGGTCGCGTGGCTGACGTCGCCGGCGCCGTCCGCAGGTTCATGGCGAAATATGCGCCGTCCCGCGAGGAGGTTCAGAACAGTCGCTGGTTGAGGCCGTTCGGCACGCGCATCCGCGAGTCCGACCTGTGGCGCTTCACTCGCCGTTCGGTCCCGCGCGGAGTCGCGATCGGTTTGTTTGTCGGCATTTTCCTGATGGTGCCGGGCTTGCAGATCGTCGGCGCCGCCCTCGCTTGCATGGCGCTTCGCGGCAATGTCGCGATCGCCGCCGCCATGACCTTCTTGTCCAATCCGGCCACAACGCCGTTCTTCCTGGTCGCGGCGGTGAACGTCGGGAACCGCATGGGCTTCCGCGCGGACCTTACGACGCTGCAGGTACTTGCCACCACCCACGCCAGCGTGTGGCGCTGGCTTAGCTGGCTGTTTTCCGACGCCGCTCCCGCCATGGTCACCGGGCTTGCTGTAATCGGCGCGATCGTCGCGTTTGCAGGATATTGGGTGTCGCTCGTCGGATGGCGCTGGTGGGTTGCCCACAAATGGGGCCAACGCCGCTATGCTGCGCAGGAGGGCGCGCAGGTCGAAGAAGTTTCCTGAGGGGATCGAAGAGATGAAGAAACTGATTGCCGTTCTCGCGGCGAGCACGGCGCTCGCCGGTTGCGCCACCCCTGCGGCCGACATTCCGCCGCCGCCGGTCGAAGAGACCGCTCCTCCGGCCGCAGAAGCGCCGGCGGCTCCCAAGCCGGAGATCGGCGCCTATGGCTTCGACAAGGCCGGAATGGATACAAGCGTTGCTGCCGGCGACAATTTCTATACTTACGCGAACGGTACGTGGGCGCGGACCACCCAGATCCCGGCGGACAAGTCGAACTACGGCATGTTCACCTTGCTCGACGACCTTTCGCGCCAGCGAACGCGCGCGATCATCGAGGAGGCGGCCAAGGACCCGAACAGCAAGATCGGGATCGCCTACAATACCTATCTCGACACCGCGGGCATCGAGACCAAGGGCCTGGCCCCGTTCGAGCCCTGGCTGAACGATATCCGCTCGCTGTCGAGCAAGGCCGGCTATTCGGCCCTCGTCGCTCGCGCCGATCGCCTCGGCATCGGCGGTCCGTTCCCGGCCTTCGTCAATCTCGATGACAAGCAGAACGACCAGTACATCCTGAACATCACTCAGGGCGGCATCGGCATGCCCGATCGCGACTATTATCTGAAGACGGACTCGAAGATCGCGGAAACTCGGGGAAAGTATCTCGAATTCCTCACGAAAATGCTGACGCTTGCGGGCGAGTCCAACGATCCCGCCCGGGCCAAGGCCATCCTTGACTTTGAAACGAAGATCGCGCGGGCGCACTGGACCCAGGTCGAAAGCCGCGATGCGACCAAGACCTACAACAAGATGACGATCGCCGAACTCCAGCGCCGCGCGCCGGGCTTCAACTTTCGTGCCTATCTCGATGGGGTGGGCGCCAAGAGTGATCAGCTGATCGTCTATCAACCGAGCGCCTTCACCGGCATCGCCAAGGCGGTCCAGGCAGCACCGCTGCAGGTGCTGAAAGACCAGCTGCTGGTTCGCTCGCTGAGCGGCTACGGCGCCGTCCTGCCCAAGGAGATCGACGATACCGTCTTCGCTTTCTACGGCACGACCCTTTCCGGAACACCGCAGCAGGAAGAGCGGTGGAAGCGCGGCGTGACCTTCGCGACAGATGCTCTCTCGGACGACATCAGCAAGATCTACGTCCAGCGGCACTTTCCGCCTGAGACGAAGGCCGCCGCCGACGAGCTGGTGAAAAACGTCGTCGCGGCCATGGGACGCCGGATCGACCAGCTGACCTGGATGCAGCCCGCCACCAAGGCCCGCGCGAAGGCGAAGCTCGCCAACTTCACGACGAAGATCGGTTATCCGGATCAGTGGCGCGACTATTCGGGCCTGGACATTCGGGCCGGCGACGCTCTCGGCAACGCGATGCGCTCGTCAGAGTTCGAGCACCTCTATCAGTACGGCAAGCTGGGCGGTGCGGTCCGCAAGTGGGAGTGGCTGATGACTCCCATGACGATCAACGCGTACGCAAACTTCAACATGAGCGAGATCGTCTTCCCGGCGGCGATCCTGCAGCCGCCGTTCTTCGATCCGCACGCCGATCCGGCGATCAACTATGGCGGCATCGGAGCGGTGATCGGTCACGAAATCAGCCACCATTTCGACGATCAGGGCGCCAAATATGACGAGAACGGCCGCCTGGCCGACTGGTGGACTCCCGAAGACCTCAAGGCCTTCGAAGCGGCCACCAAATCGCTTGTCGCTCAGTACGACCAGTATGAGATCTTCCCGGGCGCGAAGGTGCAGGGCGCGCTCACGCTCGGTGAGAATATCGGCGACCTCGCCGGCCTCACGATCGCTTATGACGCCTACAAGCATACGCTTGGCGGGGCCGATGCCCCGGTGATCGACGGGACGACCGGCGACCAGCGCTTCTATCTGGGCTGGGCGCAGGTCTGGCGGCGGAACTACCGCGAGGCGAACCTTCGCCAGAGGCTGATCACCGACCCGCATTCGCCTTCGGAGCAGCGGACCTGGATCGTTCGCAATCTCGATCCATGGTACCCCGCCTTCAACGTGCAGGCCGGCCAGAAGATGTACCTCTCGCCGGAGACGCGTGTAAGGATCTGGTAGGGGAGGGCTTAAAGCCGGATGCTACACCAGGAGTTGCCCGCGATTGCTGATCGCCCGCTGGACGGCGGCGGTCGCTGGCTGCTCCCGGGGCTCGGCGGGGCCGCAGTTCTCAGCCTTGGAGCAATATGGCTCCTCGTCGGCCCGGTGCCGGCATTGGTTCTTGCCGGACTTGCCGCGGCAGGGGCGGTCGCAGCCGCGGTCGCCCTGCGCCGGCCGCCAAGCGGAGCCGCTCCCGAAGGCCTCCTTCAAGGGCCCGACTACGGGCTCGTGGGGGCGGCGCTCGCTTTGTGCGAGGAGCCGGCAGCCATTACATCGTCGGACGGCGCGCTTCTGGCAGCGAACGAGGCGTATCGCCTCCGCTTCGACGCCGTCCCTCCGCTCAAGCTTCCGGCGGACGAAGACTCGAACCAGTCGCTTCTGACGGCAGTCTCCATGGCCTGGCGCGATGGAGCCGGCTGTGTTGCAGGCGTTGCGACGCTTGCCGGAACCTCGGCGGTGGAGGTGCGGCGGGCGGGCCTGCGCAACGATATGCTGCTGTGGCGCTACCCGAGCCCGCCGTCCGCGGACCCGCTGGCGCTTGCTGTCCAAGGCATTTCCGGCGTGACTGGCGAGCGCCTGACTCGCGCCGGCGTACTTGCGGCGCTGGTCGACAGCGAAGGGCGGGTTCTCGCAGCCAACAAATTATTCGCCGACCGCGCCATTCCGGCAGACCAGAACGAAGAGAGCCCTCGGTTTTCGGAGCTGGTGCAGGTCAGCGAAGACGGACTGTTCTATCTGCCGGCCGAGGGAGATGGCGGCGCCGCCCTTCGTGCGGTCCATGTTCCGGTGAATCCGTTGCAGCCCAGCGGGACCGGCACCTTCCTGCTCTTCGATGGCTCTGAAGCTTCGAGCAGCTCGTCCAATCTTCAGGCGCTGCTGGACATGCTCCCGATCGGTCTGGCGCTCGTCGATCGGGACGGCCGCTTCCTGACGATGAACCAGGCGTTCCGTAACGCCGCGGGCCTCAAGGGCAATGCGAAGCTTGTCTATCCCGGCGATCTTGTCGTGAAGGAGGATAAGGCGGCCGTCGCCGATTCCGTTCGCCGGAACGCGCGTGGGCCGGCAATGTCCGGCGACATTGCGGTCCGTCTCACTCGCGATCCCAAAGAGCCGGTCGCGCTGACCATTGCCGGCCTGCGCGGGCTCGGCGACGCCGCGGTTCTTCTCCTGCTCAAGGACAATAGCGAGGAAGCCAAGCTCAAGCGGCAGATTGCGCAGGCGACCAAGATGCAAGCGGTGGGACAGCTCGCCGGCGGCGTCGCTCACGACTTCAACAACATCCTGACCGCCATCATCGGCCATTGCGACCTGATGCTGATGCGGCACACGCCGGGCGACAGCGATTACGACGATATCCAGCAGATCAAGTCGAACTCGAACCGCGCCGCCGGTCTTACGCGCCAGCTGCTGGCCTTCTCGCGCCAGCAGACGTTGCGGCCGCAGGTGCTCCAGCTTCCGGACGTAGTCTCGGAAGTCTCGCACCTTTTGAAGCGGTTGCTCGGCGAAACCGTCGTGCTGGTCGTCAAGCACGGCCGCAATCTCGGCTCAATCCGGGCTGATCCGGGCCAGCTGGAGCAGGTAATCATCAATCTCGCTGTGAACGCGCGTGACGCCATGGCGTCAAAGGGGGGCGGGACGCTCACGATCCAGACCTATGCGGTGGGCTCCGATCAGGTGGCGGAGCTGGGCTCAGAGATCCTCCCCATCGCCGATTACACGGCGCTGTCGGTCAGCGACACGGGCTGCGGCATTCCGCCCAGCGTCCTTGGAAAGGTGTTCGAGCCCTTCTTCACGACCAAGGAAGTAGGCAAGGGCACGGGGCTTGGCCTTTCGACCGTCTACGGGATCGTGAAGCAGTCCGGAGGTTTCATCTTCGCGGATTCAAAGGTCGACGAGGGAACGCGCTTCGTCATCTACCTTCCGGTCCACAAGGCTGAACCATCCGCCCCGGCGCCGCGCGTGACGAAGGGCGGCGATAACGAGCTGTGGGGGACCGGCACGGTCCTTCTGGTGGAAGACGAGCCGATGGTGCGCACGGTCGCAGAACGCGCGCTCACGCGCCACGGCTACACGGTGATCACGGCCAACAATGGGTATGAGGCGCTTGAGGTCCTCGACAAGGGCGAGGAGATCGCCCTTCTCATCAGCGACGTCGTCATGCCCGAGATGGACGGACCCACGATGGTTCGCGAGGCACGCAAGAGCAGGCCGGACCTGCCGATCCTCTTCATGTCCGGCTATGCCGAGGAGCAACTCCGCAAGTCGATCGACCTGGACAATGTCGCCTTCCTTCCTAAGCCCTTCTCCGTACAGGAGCTGGCCGAGGCCGCCCGAAAGGCCCTTACACCGGTTTAATGAATTAGGGCTTTGCTGCTGCGAAAGCTGACACTATCCGGTGATGTATGGGGCAGCGTAGCATTCTGGTCGTTGAGGACGAGCCGCTTATTGCGATGATGCTCGAGGATTTCCTCGAGTCACTCGGGCATTCCGTGACCGCGACATGCGAATCCGTGTCGGATGCCATGGACCACGCGGACAAGGGCGGTTTCGATCTGGCCATCCTCGACGTGAACCTGAAGGGCGAGAGCGTCTGGCCCGTGGCCGAGCGGCTACGGGACAAGCAGATCCCGTTCGTGCTTGCGACGGGCGGTCACGTCGACCCGCCGCCGCCGGAGTTCGCAAATGTGCCGGTGATCGAGAAGCCCTACACCGTGGACCGGGTGACCCCCGCGCTGGAAGCAGCGTTCGCCGAACAATAGGCTGCCGAAGCATGATCAAGCTCGTCGCACTCGGGCTTGTCCTGTTCGTCACCATTACCCTCGCCATGTCCCTGTTTCAGAACCGCGCCGTCTTCCCAACGCATCTCGTCGGAAGGGCAGGACCTCTTCCTGCCGGGACTCAGCGGCTCAGCCTCGACACACCGGACGGCTATCGACTGCAGGGCGTGCACGTCCCTCCTTCGCGGCGAGAGTCCGCGGAAGGGCTTCTCGTCCTGGGCTTCGCCGGCAATGCCTGGAATTCGGCCGATGTCGCGGCCTACCTCAGCCAGATTTATCCCGATGCGGATGTCGTGACGTTTCACTACCGCGGTTATGCGCCCTCGACCGGGTCTGCGTCGGCCCAGGCCTTGCTCGCTGACGCTCCACTCGTTCTCGACGCGGCCATCCGGCGCATCCGGCCGCGACGAACCATCGCTGTCGGCTTCAGCATTGGAAGCGCAGTCGCGGCAAGCCTAGCGCGGCGCTCCGATACGCAAGGGTTGATCCTCGTCACGCCCTTCGATTCGCTGAAAGCCGTAGCTCAGGGCCATTATCCGTGGCTTCCGGTCGGCGTCTTCTTTCGTGAGGAGATGAATCCCGTCGAGAGCCTGAGGGGTTTGGATACGCCGGTCGCTCTCATCGCCGGCGGCCGCGATACGCTCATTCCGACTAGGCGCACCGAGGCGCTACGGAGAAAGGTTCCGAACCTGGTCTTCGATCGCACCATTGTCGGGGCGGGGCACAACGATATCTACGAAAGACCAGAATTCCGGCAGGCCATGCGGGAGGCTATTGTTGCTCTCAAAGGCTGATCCTGTTCTCCCCTTGTTCTTGCAGAACATAACGTGTACGCAAAGATTATTAGGGCGGCGCTCGGACGCCCGTTGACGAGGGGATGAGTAGCATGGCAGCGCAGCTCAAGGTCATCGGTAGCGGATTGGAAGTACCCGGAATGGACAGACAGAAGGCCCTCGAAGCGGCGCTCGCACAGATCGATCGCGCTTTCGGCAAGGGCTCGGCAATGAAGCTCGGCAGCCGCGAGAAGATCGACATCGAGACGATCTCGACCGGCAGCCTCGGGCTGGACATCGCGCTCGGCGTCGGCGGCCTGCCGCGTGGGCGTGTCGTCGAAATCTATGGCCCGGAGAGCTCGGGCAAGACGACGCTCGCGTTGCATGCGATTGCGGAAGCGCAGCGCATCGGCGGCACGGCGGCTTTCGTGGATGCCGAGCATGCGCTCGACCCGGTCTATGCGAAGAAGCTGGGCGTCGACATCGACGAGCTGATCGTCTCGCAGCCCGATACCGGCGAGCAGGCGCTCGAGATCGTCGACACGCTCGTCCGCTCGAACGCCATCGACGTTCTGGTCGTGGACTCGGTCGCCGCGCTCGTCCCGAGGGCGGAAATCGAGGGCGAGATGGGGGACAGCCATGTCGGCCTGCAGGCTCGACTGATGAGCCAGGCGCTGCGCAAGCTGACCGGATCGATCAGCCGCTCTCGCTGTCTGGTGATTTTCATCAACCAGGTCCGCATGAAGATCGGCGTCATGTACGGCAATCCGGAGACGACGACCGGCGGCAACGCGCTGAAGTTCTACGCTTCGGTCCGTCTCGACATCCGCCGCACCGGCCAGATCAAGGATCGCGACGACATCGTCGGCAACGCGACCCGCGTGAAGGTCGTCAAGAACAAGGTCGCGCCGCCGTTCAAGCAGGTCGAGTTCGACATCATGTA
>Ga0070670_100001502_pt1 | contig 18780 bp, 12 predicted proteins | sample KBSS63metaG_FD_64665 | JGI IMG/M metagenome (GOLD analysis project Ga0070670, IMG submission 64665) | Switchgrass rhizosphere microbial communities from Kellogg Biological Station, Michigan, USA - KBS S6-3 metaG | ecosystem: Host-associated > Plants > Roots > Rhizosphere > Soil ... | reverse complement strand
TTTTTGGCGGAAAAAGTGCAAAGCGGCAAGGCGATGCTGTCCGTCGATGATCAGATATTTGCCGTTCGGCTCGCTCAAAAAGCCAATGCTTTCAGAGGAATCCGAGCGACGAAAGCGCAGGGTTTCATCCGTAAACAATAGAATCGTGCCGGGAATGAGTGGCTGATTGACCGCCGTCTCATAGAAGTTTACGATTTGGCGGATTTTTCGACGATTTAATAAACGCTGGAACGATCCTTCGCTCTTTTCTACGCCAGCGATAAATCTTGCCACCTCATCATCGCCCGGTTCATCGGCCTCGATGTGCTCGCCTTCGAAATAGTAGCGGCTCGAGAAATTTACCCGGTCCAGCAATGCAGCTGCGGGATACGCGATAAAATAGAAAGTACCTTCTTTTTGCAGGACGCGTGTCGCCAACATGAATTGCTCCTTCTCGACCGCCCTCGTTAAATCGAAGTGACTCGCTACACCGATGACATATGAATCTGGCCGATCCGTTCGCTATTTTGCGGCTTCGCGACATTCCGTGCAAGCATGTAGGGAAATTCCTCCCTGGAACAGTGAGATCAGCTGCCGACCCGGTGCCACAACAAAGAGCCCAACTCGCGGACAAAATCAAATTAGTATTTGAACCGGGATATGCTATTCTATTGCTTCGAATCGATGAACGGAAAATCTATCCCGTCCGAGTTACCGAGGTCCTCCTCCTTCGCATCTCGACTCCTTTCCCCAGCAGTAAAAAGGCGGCTGAAGATCTGCCTGTTGTGCTTTGGCCTGATTTTGCTCTTTTTCGTCTGCGTGTTTATTGAGTTTCAAACATCCGCACTCCAGTCGTGGTTCTTCACCAGCACTAATCGGCGCGTCTTCTACAAGCTGGCGGAAGGACCGAGCCGGGAAATCTCTTTTCCCCGCTCAGGGCCCTTCGATGAGCGAAAGGGTTATTCCAAACTGGCGGGTTTTCAAACCCGGTTGACCTCGCAAGGCTATAAAATCGCTGAACAAGCGCGCCAATCGGAAACCATGCTCACGCTTTTGGAGCACGGCGTTTCCCCACCTTACAGCGAACGCCCTGACACAGGCCTGGAAATCCGCGGTGTCGATGGTTCATCGTTATTTCGCTATGGCCAGTCGGAATTTCTCTTCGGTAAAATCGATAGCGTTCCGCCATTGATCGTGAAAACTTTGCTTTTTCTTGAAAACCGAGACCTCGATCGGCCGGCAACGCGCTGGCAGAATCCGGTCATCGAATGGGACCGAATTCTCAAAGCGGCACTTCTGTATGTCGGCGCTAAAGTGCATTTGCCTGTACCCGTGCAAGGCGGCAGCACGCTTGCCGTGCAGTTGGAAAAATTCCGCCACTCGCCGAATGGCCGCACTGATAGCCCCCTCGAAAAGCTGCGCCAAATAATGGGAGCGAGTCTGAAGGCCTATCAAGAAGGCGCAAATACGCGAGTGTGGCGCGAACGCATCATTGTTGATTACCTCAACAGCGTGCCTCTGGCGGCAGCGCCAGGTTATGGCGAGATTCACGGCCTCGGCGAAGGGCTTTATGCCTGGTTCGGGATGCGCCTTGACGATGTGAGTGCCGTCCTGAATACACCGGGCTTAACGCCGGCGAAGATTCGCGCCTTTAAACACGTTCTGACACTGCTCATTTCCGTCCGCGCACCGTCGGTGTTTCTCGTCGATGAACGTTCCTCTTTGGAAGAAAAGGTCGGGCAATTCACGCGACTCATGGCGCGCTCGGGACTGATCGATTGGGAAATGGCGGCGGAGCTGCAAGAAACGCCGATTCGCTTCCTTCCTACCGCTCCCATGCCACCTCAACCGTCATCGAGCAGGAACAAAGCCGCGAACGCGATTCGCACCAATATGATGGATGCGCTTGGCGTGAATAATCTTTACGATCTCAATCGCCTTCACTTGCAGGTCGACAGCACCTTTGACGCCGAGCTGCAAAAAAATGTCACCGCGTTTCTGAATCGGCTTGCGGATCGACAGTTCATTAGCGCGGAAGGGCTAAACGGTCACTGGCTACTGGAAAATGCCGATCCTGCCAAGGTGATTTACTCGTTTCTGTTAGTGGAGGCGACGTCCAGCGGCAATCTGATTCGTGTCCAGGCCGATAATTTTTCTGCGCCCTTTGATTTCAACAAAAGCGTAAAGTTGGAGCTCGGGAGCACCGCCAAATTGCGCACGCTCACGCATTATCTTGAAATCCTGGCCGCGCTTTATCGCGAGTTCGCAGCTTTGGATCAGAAACAGCTTCAGCAGAGATTGCAAGCCGCGCGTGATGCGCTCACTCGGTGGGCGGCGGAAACCGTGAAAAATGAGAAACCGGGCGATTTGAAGGCCTTCCTCAATCTCGCGATGGAGCGGCGTTATTCCGGAAGCCCCTACGAGGAGTTTTTCACGGGCGGCGGAGTGCATCATTTCGAAAATTTCGAAAAAGAAGAAAACAGCAAGATCTACTCGGTGCGCGAAGCGTTTTATCACTCGGTCAATCTGTCATTCATTCGATTGATGCGCGACCTGGTGAGCTATCATCGGGTTCGTCTTCCGTACGACTCGGATGACGTATTGGCGAATCCGGCAAACGCCGAACGTGGCAAGATGTTGCAGGAAATTGCCGAAGAGGAATCGCGTCAGGCGCTCCGCCGCGCCTATCAGAACTACGCCAAACAGACGCCGCCGCAAATCGTTACGCATCTTCTCGGAGCCCGAAAAAACCCCCAGCGCCGCGCTACGATTCTGTTTTTCGCATGGCATCTCGGCAAGAGCGAGAGCGATCTCGAGACTTGGCTGCAGCAGAACCGCATCCCGACCAAAGGCCTCGATCTGGTGAAGTTGTATCACGCCTACAGCAATCCGCGTTTGGGTCTCACCGATTACGCGTTTCTGCTCGGCATGCACCCCCTCGATCTCTGGTGCGCGACCCAGTTTCGTAACGATCCGAATCTCTCCTGGGAAAAGCTTTACGCGTCGAGCGCTGAAGCGCGCCGCATGGCGTCAGCCTGGCTGCTCAGCGGCCGTAATCGCCGCGCGCAGGATTTACGTTTGCGCATCCGCATGGAAAAAGACGCCTTTGTCCGTATGACGCCTTATTGGCAGAAGCTCGGGTTTCCGTTCAAGACCATGGTGCCGACTTACGCTACTGCCATCGGCAGCTCTTCAGACCGGCCGGTCGCATTGGCAGAATTGGTGGGAATTTTGGTCAATGACGGCATGCGCCGTCCAACTCAGAGCCTTACGAATGTGCACTTCGCGTCGGGCACGCCTTACGAGACGCTTTTTGAGCGCAGTATCGCGGACGGAGAGCAAGTCTTGGATCCGCAAATCGCATCCATCGTACGGCAAACCATGACCGGAGTCGTAGAAGAGGGAACCGCGCGTCGTTTGAGCGGCGCCTTCAAATTACCTGACGGCAAGCCCATTACGGTCGGGGGAAAGACCGGCTCGGGGGACAACCGCTTTGAAACATTCAATCGCTATGGTGGCGTCATCAGTTCACGCGCCACGAACCGCACGGCAACCTTCGTCTTCTATATCGGCGAGCGCTACTTCGGCGTGATCACCGCCTACGTCCAAGGTCGCGAGGCGGAAAACTATCGCTTCACCAGCGCCCTTCCTGTGACGCTATTACGCCTGCTCGCGCCCACGCTCTTGCCGAAAGTGAACAAAGACTTCAAGCAGCCGGCCGTCGCCGGTCCGGCTTCAGTCCCTGAGGGAAAGCCCAATGAGCCGCCGAGGTCTACGACCGGCATCAACTGAGAGATATCTTGATCACAGAAGCGCAGAGAATTACGACCGTTTCTGTTGACAAGCTTTTCTCCGTATCCTCAGCGCCTCAGCGGTGAAGTTTTCCTGCTTTCGGAACCCGATTGCCGGGTAGCCGCAAACCCGTATCAAGAGTTCTACGCGGAGGCGCAGAGTTCGCAGAGTTTCTTTCCTTTGCTGTGTCCACGCTCTCCGCGCCTCCGTGGTGAAGTCTCGCGTGTCGCGATCGCCGAGGACGCGCCACAAGGGCTGTAGCGAGAGGTTTCTGTCCCACGCTTTTACGTACCGCGCCGATTGCCATAGAGTTCGATGTGCAAGCGGGGTGTAAATCGGTACCCATAGCGTTTGCACAGCTCGGCGATCCAGCGTCCTCTGGCGCGCAGGCGCGCGGTGGTTCTCCCCTCTGCCATGATCAGGACCCGCGATCGTTCAACGGTTTTCAGCTGTTCGAGAATCTCGGCGATCTCGGCGAAATCTTTTTTTTCGGCCACGACAAATTTTAACTGGTAATCATAGTTATCCAAAAATTTTTGAATGACCGGCAAATTCAATCGCTGTTTCTCATGCGGCAGCGCAAACTTTCCCCCTTGCCGTCGCCACGGCGTGGAATTCGCAAGCTTCGGGCTGACGGACATCAAATCGCAGCCGATCGATTTGAAGATCGTGCCGGCCGTCTCGATCGTAATATGACGCCCGCTCTCCTTGAGCTCCCGGCAAAGTGCTTCGATTTCCGGCGCGAGGATGGGCTCGCCGCCGGTCACGACGACGAATTCGGTGGGATGCTTTTGAATTTCCGCGAGGATGGTTCGAATGCTCCAAGACGCGCCGGCCGGCTGCCACGAAGTATAGGGCGTATCACACCAGACACAGCGGAGGTTGCAGCCCGCTGTCCGGATAAATACCGAGGGCATACCGATCAGCCGGCCCTCACCTTGGATCGAATAAAATATTTCGCTGATACGCACTTACTCAAGCTAGCAAAGTGCCGGTACGGCATTCAAATCTAATCTTGCATCACTGCCGTCTTGTGCTAAATGTAGAAGGTTGGCGCACGACGAAAATCCCCCTTCTATGAGCGACGTAAAATCCGATCGGAGCGTGACCGCCGAAAAGGCTGCGTTACTCGTCGAGGAGCGCAAGCTGCGCCGGCTCGGCCGAGCCATGGACCTCGCGACGGCGCTGCTTTGGCAAGTCGATTTGACGCTGGAAGAAGCGCGCGATGTCGTCAATCACGCCAAGCAGACGGCGTTGCAACTTTTTCCTGACAAAGAAGCGACCTTCGATTTGATCTACGGTCCGCGCTTTCGCCGTATTTTGTCCGAAAAATATCGTCTGCAATGAAGCTTTCTCGCGACAACGAAACCTCACAGGGCCAAGAATCGCGGTCTAGCTCGGCAGCCCGTGATCAATTTATCCACATTCGCGGTGCCCGGCAAAACAATCTCAAAGACATCGACGTGAAAGTTCCGCTGAACGCGCTCACCGTTGTGACGGGTGTCAGCGGCTCGGGGAAGTCAACGTTGGCCTTCGACATCTTGTATGCCGAAGGGCAACGCCGGTATGTGGAGAGCTTTTCTGCCTACGCCCGCCAGTTTCTCGACCGGATGGACAAGCCCGATGTGGAGAGCATCGAGGGGATTCCCCCGACTATCGCCATCGATCAAAGCCGTCCCGTGCGAACCTCACGCTCCACGGTCGGCACAATGACCGAATTGCACGATCACTTTAAGCTCCTGTTCTCGAAAATTGGCTCGCTCTATTGCCGGGGCTGCGATCGGCCGGTGGAACGCGATTCGGCCCAGACTGTCTACAACAAGCTCGCTATCTTTGCCGAAGGCTCGGCGATGGTAACCACGTTTCCATTGCCGCGCTCATCGGCGATGTGGGCCGATGTCCGAAGCGGCCTCAGCCAGGCCGGCTTTCACCGTTTGCTCTCGAATCAGTCGGTGCTGGAAATTGACGAGTTGACCGAGGCTCTTCCGGGAACCGAGCCCTTGCAAGTCATCGTCGATCGCTTCGCGCTGCGCGAGTCCAACAAAAAGCGCATTGTGGATTCACTTGAGCAAGCCTTTCATTACGGCAAGGGTCGCTTGAATTTGTTCCTGCCGCAGGAAGATTGGCGCTGCGAGCCGTTCAGCAATCATTTGCATTGCCCGCATTGTGAAATCGCCTATCGCGATCCGGTGCCCAATCTCTTTTCGTTCAATAGTCCGCTGGGTGCCTGTGAGACCTGCCGCGGTTTTGGCCGGATCATCGATATCGATCTCGATCTGGTATTGCCGGATCCCGGCAAATCGCTCAGCGACGGCGCGATCAAGCCGTGGGCGCATCGAAAGCGCCGGACCCGACGCTTACTCGATTTTTGCGAGCGCAAACAAATTCCAACTAAGAAGCCCTGGGGCGAATTGACGGCGAAACAGAAGGCGCTGGTTGTAGAGGGTGACGGTGAATACAAGGGCATCCGTGGGTGGTTTCGCCGGCTCGAGCGAAAAAGCTACCGCATGCACGTTCGGGTCTTGCTGGCACGCTACCGCGCCTATCTGATGTGCCCCGAGTGTCGCGGCACTCGACTCAAAAGCGACGCCCTCCATTATCGCATCGAGGGGAAAGACATCGCGCGGATAAATGCCATGAGTGTCGGCGAAGCACACGCTTTTTTTCAAGCGCTCAAGCCCGCCGGTGCTCTGGATCAAGTGGCAAGCCTGATATTGGACGAGATCCGCCGCCGTTTGGGGTATCTCGTCGGCGTCGGTCTCGAGTACCTGACCCTCGATCGGCAATCGCGAACACTTTCAGGCGGAGAACTCGAACGCGTCGATCTCACCACTGCGATCGGCTCCTCGTTGGTCAATACGCTTTATGTGCTCGATGAGCCGTCCATCGGCCTGCATCCACGCGACAGCCGACGACTCGTCGAAATTCTTCAGCGGCTCCGCGCCAACCAGAACACCGTAATTGTTGTCGAGCATGATCCTGAGATCATCAAAGAATGCGATCACATCATCGACTTGGGGCCCAAGGCGGGAGAACAGGGCGGCGAGGTGGTTTTCACCGGCTCGTACGAGGACTTGCTGAAAGACGATGAGTCGCTTACGGCGGCCTACTTGAGCCAACGCAAGACGATTCCGCTTCCTTCGCGCGCGCGTAAGCCGCTGCCACAGCGTTGTATTAAAATCACCGGTGCCCGCGCCAATAACCTCAAGCATATCGACGTGGAGATTCCCTTGGGTATGCTGGTTTGCATCACCGGCGTGTCGGGATCGGGCAAATCCAGTCTCGTTGATGAAGTGCTCTATCGCAATTTGAGAAAGCTCAAGGAAGCCCCCGCCGCCGGCGTGACGGATTGCGCGAAAATCACCGGCGTCGACAAGATCTCCGAAGTCGTACTCGTGGATCAGTCGCCGGTCGGCACGACGCCGCGCTCCAATCCCGCCACCTATATGAAAGCCTTCGATGGCATTCGCCGTTTGTTCGCCGCGGCCGATCTGTCACGGCTGCGAGGCTACACGCCTTCGACGTTCTCGTTCAATGTCGAGGGCGGGCGCTGTGAGACTTGCCGGGGCGAAGGATTCGAAAAAATCGAAATGCAGTTTCTCTCCGATGTCTATACCTCTTGTGCGGAATGCCACGGCAGTCGCTTCCGAGAGGAAGTTCTGGAGGTCACTTATCGGGGAAAAAATATCAGACAGATCCTCGATCTGACCGTTGTCGAGAGTTTGGAATTTTTCAAAGACACCGCGGATGTCAGAGAGGCGCTGGCGCCCCTGCGCGCGGTCGGCCTTGAATACGTGCGGCTAGGCCAACCGATGACGACGCTTTCCGGCGGTGAGTCGCAGCGCTTGAAACTCGCCGCTCACATGGCCAAAGCGCGCAAGACCGGCACGCTATTTATCTTCGATGAGCCCACTACCGGGCTGCACTTCCATGACATCGAGCGACTGCTCTGGGCGTTCAATGAGCTGATCGAGCAAGGCCATTCGATCGTCGTCATCGAGCACAATATGGAAGTCATCAAGTGTGCCGATTACGTCATTGACCTCGGGCCGGAAGGCGGCAATGCCGGCGGCGAAATTATCGCCAAGGGAAAACCGACGGAAATCGCGAGAGTCGAAAGATCCCACACCGGCATCTATCTCCGACCGTATCTCAAGGACAGCGCTTCGCCATTCACGCCGACATTGCCATCGGTATCTACACGGGCTGCCCCCGTACCGGTGGACAGCAATGCGATCGCGATCGTCGGCGCGAAAGAACACAACCTGAAAAACATTAGTCTGAATATTCCGCGCGGGCGGTTTGTCGTTTTCACCGGCCTCAGCGGCTCGGGAAAATCTTCCCTGGCATTCGATATTGTTTATGCCGAAGGACAACGGCGCTATATCGACAGTCTGTCAGCCTATGCGCGGCAATTTCTTGAAGTTATGGCCCGGCCGAACGTCGATTACGTCGCCGGCATACCGCCGACCGTAGCCATCGAGCAGCGACTCAGCCAAGGCGGTAAAAAATCCACCGTCGCGACGGTGACGGAAATTTACCATTACCTGCGCCTGCTGTATTCGAAAATCGGCAAACAGCACTGCGTCAGTTGCGGCCGGCAGATTCATTCCCTGACCCGCAGCCAGATTCTCGATCGCGTCGGACGCTCCTATCGCGGCAAAGAAGTGATGATTCTGAGCCCGATCGTGCGCGGGCGCAAAGGATTTCACAAGGAAGTGATCACCGGCGCACATCGCCTCGGTTATCGCCGGGCCCGAATCGATGGCAAATTGGTCGACTTGCGCGCGCCGGAGCTGACCAACGGCTTGGAGCGATTCAAAGAACACAACATCGACATCATTATCGGCAAGGCCAAGGCGGGCGGGCGCGAGGTGGAGACCCTGATTGAGCAGGGATTACGGCTTGGCAATGGCGTCATTCATCTTTTGTCGGAACGCGGCGAGCAGATTTTCAACCAGCGGCTTTTCTGTTTGGGTTGCGGCATCGGCTACGAGCCGCTCGACCCACGGTTGTTTTCCTTCAATAGCCAACAAGGGGCGTGTAACCAATGCAGCGGCATGGGTTTTACCTGGGATTTCGACCCGGACCTGATTTTTGCCGATCCGCAGCAGCCCCTCCGGGATGCCCTGAGCGGGATTTCGCCTGGGTCGTCGCTGAACGGTTCCGAAGTCGAGCGGGCCATGCAACGACTGCTCGACCAACTGGAAAACGATTACGACGTCGATGTCGATAAGTCATTTACCAAACAACCGAAGAAGCTTCAGGAGGAGATTCTTTACGGCGGAAAAGGGCGCGGGGCGTTCGTCGGTCTGGTGCCTTATCTTAAAGAGCTGTTGGAACGCGCCGACCAAAACTCCGCCAGCGAGCTCGATGAGCTGATGACCGAAATTCCGTGCACGGCATGTCACGGCCGGCGCTTAAACCCGCGCGCGCAAGCGGTAAAACTTCAGGGCAAAACCATTTCGGAAGTGACGGCACTTTCAGTGGAAGACGCCAAGGGTTATTTCGAGGCACTCGATTTATCCGGACCAGGCAACGCGGTTCGCGACCAAGCCGTGGCGGACAAAATCCTTCGTGAGATTCAGCAACGTTTGAATTTCTTATCAGAGGTCGGTTTGCCGTATCTGACCCTCGATCGACGTGCCGACACGCTTTCCGGCGGTGAGGCGCAGCGCATCCGGCTCGCCGCTCAGCTTGGATCGAATCTTCGTGGCGTCTGCTATATTTTGGACGAACCGACCATCGGACTACATCCGCGTGACAATCAGATGTTACTGGGAACTCTGCGGCGGCTCGAGAAGCTCGGCAATAGCGTCCTTGTAGTGGAACACGATGAGGCGACCATCGAGTCGGCGGACTTGATTGTCGATCTTGGCCCCGGCGCTGGCGTGCGCGGCGGCCATGTGGTTTCGGTCGGCACGGTCGAAGAACTCAAAAACAATCCCGCATCCCCCACAGGCGCTTATCTCCGCTCGGCAAAAAACCGCCTCGGACCCCAGCGTGAATTGAGTAACGCTGGCTGGCTGACGATTCGCGGCGCGAAAGCGCACAATCTAAAAAATATCGACGTCAAGATCCCGCTCGGAATGTGGACCTGCGTCACGGGCATTTCGGGTTCGGGCAAAAGCACTTTGGTCAGAGATGTCATCTACAAAGGTTTGAAGTTGCAGCTCGGACAATTCGCCGGCCGGCCCGGCGCCCACAAAGAAATCGTGGGAGGGAAAGCGCTCGAGCGTGTGGTGGAAGTCGATCAAACTCCCATCGGCAAAACGCCGCGCTCCGTGCCCGCGTCATACGTCGGCCTGCTTGACGAGATTCGCAAGCTCTATGCACTCGCGCCGGAAGCGCGCCTGCGGGGTTTCACCTCTAGCCGGTTTTCCTTCAACGTCAAAGGCGGTCGGTGCGAAGCCTGCGCGGGTCAGGGGAAGATTCGCAAGGAAATGAGTTTTCTGCCGGACGTTTTTATCGATTGCGATGCCTGCAGCGGCGCACGCTTCAACGAAGAAACCTTGGCGATTCGCTTCAACGACAAAACCATCGCCGATGTTTTCCGTATGACCGTCGAGGAGGCGGTGCCGGTATTTCATGCATTTCCGAAGGTCGCCCGGCCGCTTAAAATTCTCGAAGATATCGGCATGGGCTACATCACGCTCGGCCAGGCGAGCAATACTCTCTCCGGTGGCGAAGCACAACGCATCAAGCTCGCCTATGAGCTCGGCAAAGAATCCCACGGTAAGACACTTTATGTTCTCGACGAGCCGACAACCGGCCTACACTTCGCCGACGTCGACAAGCTGATTGAAATCCTGCATCGGCTTGTCGATATGGGCAACACCGTCATCACGATCGAGCACAACCTCGATATCATCAAAGATGCCGATTACCTGGTCGATCTGGGCCCGGAAGGTGGAGAACAAGGCGGCCAAGTAGTCGCCAGTGGGTCGCCCATCGAAATCGCCCAGGACGGTAAAACCTCCCATACGGCACGTTTTCTACGCGACTACCTATATGAAGGTAGGGCTCGGGCTTCGCGCCAAGAGCCACACCAGGCCACTGCTTAAGTCCTCATGCGATTGTTCAGAATACTGCGGGCCGCGCTGAGCCTACGCTGTCCTCGTTGCGGCGTCGGCAAGCTCTACGCGAAACCATTCAGAATGTTCGAGCATTGCCCCCATTGCCAGCTCAAATTCGAGCGGGAACAAGGTTATTTCGTCGGCGCGATTTACATCAATTACGCCGCCACCGTCGCCATCGCCGTGCCCGGGTTTTTTTTGCTCGATGCGTTCACCACGATGACGATTCAGCAGCAGCTCGCCGTGTGGGTGCCGTTTGCGGTGATTTTTCCTCTGCTGTTTTTCCATCATGCCCGAAGCCTCTGGCTGGCACTCGATCATTTCTTCAATCCCTCCGAGTCCCTCTATTCTGTCCATGCCGCCCCCAGAGATTCTGCGGACCAGTAAGCAACATCGCGGCAAGCGCGCTGAAAGATTGACCTGGAGAACCCTGCAAGGGTAAGTCAGGGTCGCTGTCATCCGCATCCGATCTTTTCACCGGCGCATCCGACAATGACCCTGACTACTCGGTTCAAAGTAAATATGGAGGTCGTCTCAGCCTAGCGGGTCTGTGGCTCACCGTAGAGGAAGTCATCCATCACCACGATGTCTTGATTGTCATCATCATCCGGGCCTGGCGCCGTATCGCCGGTTGTGATGCGGACTCGTGCGATAAGCGGCTCGTCGAAGACGACGCCGAAAAACGAAAGACTCGCATCACCCGGAGAAGCCGGGACGAAACTACTGAACAAAACTTTGCCATCGACGCCAAAATATTCGATTAGCGTGCTCGCCCCGCGGTTGCCTTTTTTCTTGCTAGGTCCGCTCCCATCCGGCTGATCAACATCCGTAAAAACTACGCCGAAGCCATCGACCGTTGCTGGGACAGTCCCGTTGCTGCCGGGTAGAAAGAACGATCCCTCAGTGACGTTGCTGCCCACCGGAGCGAACAAGCGTGAAGGGCTGAAGGTACTGAAGATGGTGGCGTAGGTTGGATTGTTGAACAGCGCTGCAAGGCCGGCCGGAGGCGCTTGGGTAAGACCTAGCCCCGGTGTGGTGAACTGCGCGCCGCGAGTGTTTAGGAAGACGTTGAATGGGGTTACCGGATCTGTCGTGGTCAGGACGCTGGGGTTGCCGCCGTCCCAGTTGATCTCGCGGTGACCACTCTGGAGAGGGCCCGGGTTATTGTTATTGTTAGGGTTGCCGAGAGCGGCGCGATAAGCATCAACGGTGCTTTGAATCGAACTCGCGGTTATTCCAGCCGCTTGAAATACGGCTGGCGGAGTAAAGTCGTTGGGATTTTGCGGTTGCGCGGCTTGGGAAACCGCGACCAGAGTTGTGATCAAGGGAAAGCCAAAGGCGATGACGAGTGTCACATATAACTGCTTCTTCATGCTAGCATTCTCCTCTTAGTTTTTTGTAAATGTTTTAGGTTCCCTACCTCGACGGTACTTCACCCAGTGCGCGGCTATGCGCAGCTTAGACGGAGGTTTCGCTGGCGAACTGCTCTAATTCATGGCACCTCCATTTGTTCACAATGTTGATTAGTCGCTTCGCCGCTCAGCTCAGTACGCATAAACGTTTGAGCGGTGGCTCGCCTCTAGCGCAACGTGCATGCCGCGCGCTCCCAGGCTGCGCGCTGCGATACGTGTAGTGGTTCACTCAATCAGGGTATGAGAATTGCCAGCGCGGAAAGAGTCATATGATTTCGCCCTTGTGGAGCATTACGCGCGAGTAGCGGTGATTGTGTAGAGCCACATTACCGCCCCACCGTAGAAGCACCCCCCGCGAATCTTCACACAAACTTAATATTGGAATAGCAGCTGAAATTTCGGCTTGATTGCCGATCTGTCGCCAGGCAGGGTAAGTGTGAGGTCCGTTGTCAGTGGCCGCGCGCCAGCGGGGTAGACGCAGAAAGCTGGTGCGATTCCATGACTCGGATTGACAACAACCGCGCTGGTCGGTAGCTGGATCTGCTGAGCGGTCTTAAATGGGGTCGGGTGAGCCGAAGTACTGATTTATCATCAACGAACCACTATCCTAGGCCACAGTGGGCTCGCGCTTCCACGACTCACTTGCGAGCGAGATCCTTCTTTTGAAAAGAGAGATAAGATCATTTCCGTTTTCGAAATACGAGTGCATGAAAAAACCATCCCAAGCCTGGGCCAAAAGCAGAGGTCTAGGACTGACAATGACCTCAATCCTATTGGCATTAACTCTTGACGTTTGCGCCACGTTTACTCAGCTTCATGCCTTTCCGGCGACTCCCCCACGAGTTCGTTTTACTGGAGTCCTTGTCCCGGTCAATGAGCAAACCCGGAAGGGTCTGCTGGAAGATCTTAATGTTGTCATTGCAAGAGAAAGGGCAACATTGCTGGTTGACAAAATGCAGACCATCGGAGGCGTTGGGCTCAATAGGATCATACTTCAACGCCTCTTTCCTCCATTGGTACATGTTATTGGTCCGGAGGACTTGATTCTTCGTTTGAAGAGCGCGGAGAGCGCGGACAAGATTCTCACCATAGAGGGCCTTCTCTATACCGCATCGAGGACGTTTTTTGTTATTAGAGTGGATGAGAGCGAACCATAACAGCCAAGAGCACCCTGTGCAGGTCTTAGATGAATAGATCCCACCATGATCAACCGATTCTGAGCCCCGCAGATTGGTCCTTGCTTTATGTCCTGAGGGAAGCCTAGGTTATCTCAAACTAACCGTTTGAGCTTATCCCACCGGGGCCGCAGGACCGGGAGCCCGAACCCTAGTCCATAGGGAGGAGGTCCCCACGATGTCCGTTGAGAAGCTTTTTGAACAGCGCCGACACTCCCGCAACAAAGGTCCTGCAATTAAACCGGTCAGCGATGCGGAGCTTTTAGCGCAAAAAATGGACGCGCTCGCTCGCAAGATCGGACAGATGGATCCCGATGATCCCAAGCGTCACGAATACGTAAACGAGCTTTGCGCGCTCGGGCTTCGTGCCTCAATGAGATCCTAACCGGCGAAGAATTTTTGCGTGCAGGACGCATCGTTTTCCTCCTGCTTCGCGACTGCTTAGTGGTGAACCGACGCGCGCTCAGTTCTTCATGTGACTCCACAAGAAAGCACGCGGGCTTTGGTGGCATCAAACAGAGTACAAGCCATGGGCGATTTGGCGGGAAGACAATGCGCCAGCATAGAAATCTATAACGTAAAACTGATATCGAGATGCGCAATCTCGGCAATCGTTCGGCCAATATGGTGCTGCAGGAATTTGTTCAGCTGATAACAAAAAACCGCATCATTGACTCCAAGGTATCCCATATAAGCTGTCTCATCGATAACCATTCTTATAAAGAGTGCCGTCGGAATATCATCGTGCAAAATGGTTCCCGTAAAAACTCCTACTTCTCCGTAAAGTTTTTTTATCGGCTTGGTCTTGGAATGCACCCAAACTGGAGGCCAAGACGGTCCGCCAGCAATGGTCAATGCAGGGTGATCTCTGAGCGTTGTTTTTGGCGGATACACAAGAACACTCAACCGCCAAATAAGGTGTGAGACAAGTAGCTTCGTCAAAAACCGCGACTCAACCGTGCAGCTTGGGTTTGCTCAACGACATCCCGTAACGATCATTATTCCGTCGTGGGACAATTGTCCGGGCGCAGATTACCTGAGCAATTAATTTCATCCGACCGCCAATCCCACTACACCCAGCACCATCGCACTTGCGCCCGCCAGTTTTCGCCGAGCGTTCCCCTCGCCGAGAAGACGCGTTCCCATCACCGTGCCGATCAAAATGCTGACCTCCCGCGCTGGCGCCACATAGCTGACCGGTGTGAAACGCATCGCGGTCAGCACCAGAAGATATGCCAATGGTATCAGGACCGCACAGGCGATCGCTTCGTATTTGTGCTCGCGCCACTCGCGGATCGTATGATCCGAATATTTCAATGCGATCGGAGTCAGAAAGAGCGCACGGCCCACGTTCGCGCCCCAATCCAAAACCAGCGGCGAGATTCCGAAATGGCCAACCGATTGTTTATCCCACAGGGTATACGCCGCAATGAACACACCCGTAATCACCGCGTAAATGAGCGCGTCGCGAGATTCGTTTTCCCATAATCGAGAGATATTCGTCGTCAGAATGATCGCGCCGCCGATGATCAGCAGGGCCCCAAGTACTGCAACGGGTGAAGGTCGCTCGCCGAGAAATAAGATTGCCGCACTCGCCGCCAGCAACGGCCCAGTGCCGCGCGCCATCGGATAGACCAAAGAGAGATCACCGACCCGATAGGCTTGATTCAACAATACGAAGTACGCCGTGTGCAACGCTGCACTGCCGGCGATCAAGCCGATGCTTACGAAGTTGATATCGATTTGCCAAATTTCGATGATCGTGATCGTGGCCGGCGCATAGAGGAAGGCCGACAGAACTGCCACCAGCCAAGTGAACGTCGCATGCCCACCGGCATGCTTGTTAAAAAAATTCCAGGTGGCATGAATAAGCGCCGCGGCTAGGATGAGTATCAAAGCGAAACTGGTCATGGAGAAAGTTCGGACACTATTTCCGATGACTCATCGCCCAAACCGGCGCCAGTCGAACACTTTCAAGACAAATTCTGGTGGGAACTAAATTACGATAAACAGGCTGCGCCGGACCACCCAATGTTTGCACTCACTCGACGGGTCAATCATCCGGCAGCGTAATCGGGTCACCGATGTGAATGGTTCCGCCGCTGAGAATTTCGCTACGGAGCCCGCCGCGATGAACCAACCCGCGCAGCGCGCCGTGCTTGGTCAATCGCTCCAAGTGCGCACACGGCTCACAGAGTCGCGTACCCCGCAACCGCACTTTACCGATGAAAAACTCCCGGCCGACCAGATGATTGAGCGCCACATCGCGGGTCACGATATTACGGCGCGATTTACCTGGGGCGATGTCGATGCCGTAGTCTCGCTTGAGGCCTGCGAGTGCCTCGATCTCAATCAAGGTCACATGCCGGCCGCTGCCGGGATCATGCGAATAAGTACCGATGCCGGCAAAATATCGATCGTCGATCAGTCCGCGCCCTGCGATCGCTTCGACTTGATCGCGATTCTGGATTACACCGGCGCCGGTGGGCGCGATGTGCAGCGAAACGACAAAGCCTTGGCGGGTCATGAGATCTGTTTTTTGCGGCGGGCAACGAGAGCGCCAATTTCCGGCGTTTGCACGCCCTGTTTGAGCAAATCGCACGTGCCCTTCTCGAAAATCTCTTGCGCTAACTGCTTCGTTCCGGTGAGCGCCGCTTTCAGGAACCCCGAGCCGTAGCTCACACGCGCTACGCCTAAGTCCTGTAGCTGGCTCACGCTCGGCGACTGCGGCCCAGCAAGAATACTGATCGGCGCTTTAACTTCTTTGGCGATGCGTCCGATGATTTCGGCTGAATGTAAGAACAAGTAAAAAATACAATCGCCGCCCGCTTCGGCGTAGGCGTTGCCGCGGCGGATCGCCTCATCGAGCGCTTTCGTCGAATCATCGGGAAAAACATGAAACGCGTCTACCCTGGCGTTCAGGAAGAATTCGCTACCCAGCTCGCGCTTGGTCTCCATGACGGCTTTGATCTTGCGGAGTTGCTCGGAAATTTCCACAAGGCCGCCCTTTCCTTTCGCTGCTCCGTCTTCGAGATTCATGCCCGCCACACCGCGCAATACCAGTGCGCGCACCGTTTCACGGACGCCATTCTCATCGCCATAGCCTCGTTCACCATCGGCATTGAACGGCACGCTCACCGCGCCAGCAAAGCTGCCGCTGATCTCAATGAAGCGATCGCGGCTCATGACCTCGCCGTCGGCATAGCCCAGCGCCGCGGCGATCCCGCCGCTGGTGCCTTGGATCGCTTTGAAGCCCATTTGTTCGAACAACAACGCGCTCAACACATCGTAGGCACCCGGCATGACAAGAATCTCCGGCGCGCGTACCAATTCTCTGAGTCTGCGGCTCTTCTCATTGGCAGCAGCAATTACCGAATTCGGCATCGCTTCCATGATGACCTCCAGGAAATCTGATCAGCGAATCGTATCGCAAGACTCAGTGGGATGGAAGCAAGTGAAGATGTGCCGAGCAATGCGGGTTCAACGCGTTAGTCAGCTCCACAAACAAATTCAGAAATCCCCCTTCATCCCCCTTTGGCAAAGGGGGACAGTGTGGGATTTGTAGAACTCGTGCCCTGCGCGCGTCACGTGTCTGTGTTCTCTCAGGCGAGATTTCGATGAAAATCTGAAACTTCTTCGGAAATCCCGGGCGCGCCAGTGCCGTGCCACTTTTCCATGTGGCTTCGCTCTGTCTCGGAAAGCGCTTCGCCCCGGTAGTAGCGGTCATAAAACTCCGTGTCTAAATGGCAGGCCTGAAAGCCGAGGACTGTGCGAAACGGCGGCATGTACGCAGGAAAGCGATGATAGCGATCGTAGATATACTGACAATAAGCGATTGCTGCGTCCACTGCGCGTTCGCTGATTTTCGGAATACCTTTCGCAATCGCTGCTGGATCGCGCCAAGCGCTCTGTGTGATCCCGCCGCGAAACGTTCCTTGTGAACCGTATTTGATGTCAACGATCGCCCACACAGCCTCTTTCATCGTTGCGTAAAATGGCGGACAAAAGGGCTGCAGCAAGACTTCGCCGTCGCGCTCCAATGCCAGCGGATAATGCACATTTCGATTGCTGCCCTTGAGACTCATCAGCCCTGTGATCATAAAATTTGCGCCGAGATATCGTCCAACGGCCATGGTTTCCATACGAAAGCCCAGCGCTTCAAACCAGCTTGACTCGTGCTCCGCAAAATTCGGGAATCCGCCGATCCCGATCGCTTGCGACATCAATCCTAAATTCTGCAGCATCATGCCTTGCTCGACCGTCACCAACTCTGAGACCATAAGCTCCAAGCGTTGCACCGTCAGCACACGCCCATCGGCGGGATCGTCAAACAAATGGCCTCCCCTCCTGCGCGCAAATCGGCCGAGACCCGCGGCTCGGAATCCAGCGCGCTCATCGAGGACAAATGCGCCGGTATGCTCGTTGAAGATCTCAAGCAAACCGTTGATGTACATGAAAGTCAGTTCGTTGATCGGCAAAAAATATGTTGTGCCGGGCACGTAAAGCGACCAGCGGTTGACGTTGACGTTGAACATCGGCGCCACTGGCGGTGCGACGCGGCCGTCTTTGATCTTTACCCGCATGCGCCGGTAGATTTCGGTGAATTCATTTTGAGAGGCAAGATCGATCAGCGGCTGGATCTCCGTCGCCGCAAAATCTTGCGGACGCTTGATGAGATACGTCGCGTCATCGTTGACGATAACTAATGCAACGGTTTGGATCGCATCGCCGCTGGCGAATGTGCGCCCAAGGGAGCGCGCCACGATCGCGCCTCCTTGCTCCTGGGAAAACGGCAGATCGAGCAACGCAAACCCAGTGATGCCGCTCGCCGCAAAAGTCAAACACGCTTCTTCGTCCTCGGTCAAGGGAAACGGAGCGTGTCGGCTTTCATATGCCATTGGACCGCTCGGCATTTTCATACCCAAGCCAAAACGGCGCGAACGCCGCTGCTTCAGTGCGGCGAGGAGAGGATAGCGGTCGATTTGCGCGAATATTTCAGCAGACATAAGAACGCCTCCCATCGCTGCCTCATACCACAATCATCGGCCGCGCGAGAGGCGTAGATGCTAAGCGAGGATTAAGGCTTCTCGACGATATCCTTTTTTACTCCGGCAAACAGGGTGAGGATTTCTGTTCGCTCGTTATCGGCAACTTTGAACTTGTCCAAGGTCGCATTGAGATGTTTCACGGTAAGTTGCCAGTCGGACTCGGCTATTCCCAAGCCTGCATGCACGGTTTTCATGCTTCTGCCGAAATAGTAACAAGGCCCGCCGCTCGCTTCGCACAGTTGATCGACTACGTGCTGGCGCAGTTTTCTTAAGGAATCGGCGCTCACGCCGACGAAAA